>Ga0209906_100124_pt1 | contig 103672 bp, 100 predicted proteins | sample FECB24metaG_FD_188303 | JGI IMG/M metagenome (GOLD analysis project Ga0209906, IMG submission 188303) | Cyanobacterial communities from the Joint Genome Institute, California, USA from Joint Genome Institute, California, USA - FECB-24 metaG... ... | reverse complement strand
GACCGCTCTCTGCCGTGGGCCCGGTGCCTTCGGCACCTCCCCGGCGTTCGCAGCCTGTCATCGTGCCACCGGCACGACGACTTCGCCTTCGGCGAACCGGCTGCTCACTCCCATTCTATTATCAATCATTACATTAAGCGTCTGAATTTATTGCACAAAATAATTTCTCGATTTCCGCATACCGTCATATAGACCGTCAAAAGCACCGTCCTCTGAAATCATTGGCTTTTTCTGGCAGATCGCCAAAATTATGGTCCGTCATCTATCGGCAAGCGCGGCGGCGACATCACCCCGAAAGTCCCCTCAGCCCGCACCGCCGCCTCTACGCCAGACTACGCCGGCCACGATTCAGGCTCACGGAATTATACCGTCACAGACCCGGTCCGCCATCCCCTCCCCAAATGGGATGACCATCGCGCGAGGGCTAGGAAAATTGTAATCTTCGTGCTACATATCAAGCTAATCTGTAGTGCGAAGGTTTCAAATGCCTACACCACATAACCCTCCCGCCGCTGTGCGGCGCGTCCTGCGCAAGCTCGGTGCAGACATCCACGATGCCCGTCGGCGTCGGCGGCTGCCAATGGCTATCGTCGCAGAGCGCGCCTTCACGTCCCGCTCGACCCTGCAAAAGGTCGAGGCTGGAGACACCAATGTCAGCATCGGCATTTATGCCGGCGTCCTTCAGGCGCTCGGCCTGCTAGACGGTCTGGGTCAGATCGCCGACATCGGCAACGACCCGGTTGGCCAAGCGCTGGCCAGCGCGGAACTGCCCAAGCACGTCCATCTCAAGCGAACAGTCGGATCATCTCGCGATGGCTGACTTCGAGGTACATATCGACCTGGATGGACGCACGCGCCCTATCGGCCTGGCGAGGAGCAATCGCGTTCGAGGCACGGAGACCATCCTTTTCGAATATGACGGCGCGTGGCTCGCCGATCCCGACCGGTTCTCACTTGAGCCTGCCCTTGCCCTGACCCGCGGTGCCTTCGCCCCTCCTGCCGGACTGGTGACTTTTGGCTCCATCGGAGACTCAGCGCCCGACACATGGGGGCGCCGTCTTATGCAACGGTCCGAGCGCCGTCTTGCCGAACGCGAAGGCCGCGCCGTTCGCACCCTTGCGGAAAGCGATTACCTGCTCGGCGTCGCCGACGAGACCCGCTTGGGGGCCCTCAGATTCCGCTGGGCAGGCGAAGAGACGTTTCAGGCGCCGATCCGCGCCGGTGTCCCCGCCCTGATCGAACTCGGGCGACTTCTCCAGATCACCGAGCGGATTCTCCGGGACGAGGAAACGGACGAGGACCTTCAACTCATCTTCGCCCCCGGCTCCTCCCTCGGCGGCGCACGGCCGAAAGCGTCGGTCATTGACCAGCACGGCCACCTCTCCATCGCCAAATTCCCGAAAGAAACCGACGATTACAGCATGGAGACATGGGAGGAGATTGCGCTGCGGCTGGCTGACCAGGCCGGCATCACCACCCCTCACCATGAGCTGATTGAGGTCGCCGGCAAGGCGGTGATGCTGTCGCGGCGCTTCGATCGCGCCGGCCCGATCCGCACTCCTTTTCTATCTGCAATGGCGATGATGGGCGCCAAGGACGGTGAGCGCGGCAGCTACCCGGAGATCGTTGATGCTCTTACGCAACATGGTGCGCAGGGGAAGACCGACGCTCATGCCCTCTATCGGCGCGTCGTCTTCAACGTGCTGATTTCCAATGTCGACGATCATCTGCGTAACCATGGTTTCCTTTGGCTCGGCAAGGCAGGATGGTCTCTTTCTCCGGCCTATGACCTCAATCCTGTGCCCACCGACCTCAAGGCGCGTGTGCTGACGACGAACATCGACCTCGACGAAGGCACCTGCTCGCTAGACCTGCTTGAGGCGGCTTCGGAGTTCTTCGGCCTCACACTGCTGCAGGCCCGCGCCATCATCAAAGAGGTCGCGACCGTGACCGCGACGTGGCGTGAAACTGCCAAAGCGGCCGGCGCCCGCTCTGCCGAGATTACCCGGATGGCCAGCGCCTTCGAGCACGATGATCTCAAGCGGGCGCTGGCGCTATGACCCGAACCTTCATCTACAGCTTCACGCCACCATCACTTGACCCGTCCCCAGGCGCGACCATCGCGCTGGACGTCTCCGAGATCGAAGACGCCGGCATTCGCGAAGTGCTTCAGACGCCGGGCGCAGCCTATGGCGCATGGTCGATCCTGGATGCGCTGCTAGCGCCGACCGGCGCGGGCACGTCCTTCATTTTCCGACAGCCGCTTGGCCAAGCGCGCGAAGTGAAGGTCGCGTTGTCGGGCCTGTTCGGACGGTTCGTTGCCCGCGCTTATCTCGAGCGATATTTCGATCTCTCCATCTTCGCCCATCTCGGCAACCACATGATCGATCTCGACCGTCGCAAGCAGGTCAGGATCAAGCGCCTCGCCCGAGGCGACCTCCCCGACTGGATCTCATGCAAATCCGATCTAACCTCACTCACGATCGCGGAGGCCAAGGGCTGTCACGACCCGGGCGGACCGGCGAAAGCACTCGCGCGCGCCTGGACGCAAGCCGGGCGTATCGACGTGACGGTCAAAGGCCGAAAGGTCACCGTAAAGCGGATCGCGGTCGCCAGCCGGTGGGGCGTGGCCAATTCCAATCCCGCTGACGCCCACCTGTCGGTTCGCGATCCCATCGACAAGGGCGATCCCATCGATCCGCAAGACAAAGACGCCCCCTTTATCGGACTGCTTCGTCTGCATGTCGCCAGTATGATCGAACCTCTCGGCCATACAGAACTCGCCCAGGCGCTGCGCGCTCTGACACGCCAAACCTTTCCGCGACCACTCCGGGATGCCACCGCTCGCGCCCGTGCCGTCCTCGACAGTGCACCGATAGGACAAGTGGAAAAGACCCACGACATCGGCGGCCTGGTGGGCGGGATCGTCACGCGGGCCGGCCCGATTACCGACGCGGTCGCTAGTACCGTCGATCAGGAGGCCCTGGCCCGGCTCAACCTTCGTCCGGTTTTCGTCGGAGTAGATCGGGATCTGATTCGTGCGGCAATCGATGGCGAAGCGGAGATCATTCGCGGTCGCCTGGCTGAAAAGATGAGCCCCGATGAGTTCGCGCGACCGGATCGCGCTGGCGGCTGGATCATCCCGCTCGGCACGGAACGACGCATAGTTGGAGGGGCCTGATGAGACACGGCCAATTGAAAATATCAAAAAGAGCTGGCCAATCAAAGTAGGGCCAAATGGGGGGAGCCCAGGACGATGAATGAAGAGAGTAATGACCTCTCGAATGAGGCCGCGGCGCTTGCCGATATCCTGAGATGGTCAGCCGACCTGCCCGGCTGGCAGCGTGACGCCTTGCGCCTGCTCTGCGGCCAGACGAAGCTTGAGTCCGCTGACATCACCACCCTCCTTGCCGTCTGCAAAGGTGACAACCCTGCTGTTCCGCTGAACACCAGCCACATTCGCGACCCCGCCGCGAGCCACGCCGTCGTCAGCCTGGGCGCCTTGCATGGCTTGGCGAACGTCAACGCCCTCGCGCCGGGCGAGCGGCTGTCCTTCGGCAAGACCGGCCTCACCGTGATATATGGCGACAACGGCGCCGGCAAATCGGGATACGCCCGCGTCCTCAAGCAGCTCTGCCGCGCACGCTCTCCGAAGGGCGACGCCATTCTGCCGAATATCTATGCCGGCTATGGCGGTGTACCGACCGCCAGCATCGATTTCTTCATCGGTGGGCAGAAGCGCAGCGCGACGTGGAACCAGGGTGGCTCAGCCGATCCGATGCTTTCAGCCGTCAGCGTCTTCGACTCGCGAACGGCCAACGTCCATGTGGAGAACACCAACGATCTTGCCTATACGCCGCTTCCTTTGCGCATTCTCGCCGGCCTCGCGCAGGCGTGCCAGGATGTGAAGGCCAAACTGTCGGCCGAGATAAAGACGCTGGAACAGCAGACGCCAGTTGTTCTTTCGAAACCCGAGTGCAAGCTGGACACGGCGGTCGGCAAGGTGATCGCCAGCTTGTCCGGCAAGACCAAGCCCGACACCATCGAGAAACTGGCAGGGCTGAGCGGGCAGGAAGAGGCTCGGCTCCAGACCCTCATTACTGATCTCGCTGGTGATCCCGGCCGCATCGTCCGTCAGCTTCAAGCCCAAGAAACACGCATCACCGCGGCGATAGAGCAAATCGAGCGACTAACTGCCGCCGCTAGCGCCCAGAACCGGACCACGCTGCGCGAAGCCCACCGCCGTCTAGCCACGGCGCGCGACGCTGCTGCGGCCGCCTCCGCCAGTCTCTTTGCCGAGGAGCCGCTGCCGGACATTGGCTCGGATATATGGAAGGCCTTGTGGGAAGCGGCCCGCGCCTATTCGCGCGAAGCGGCTTATCCCGAACAGCCATTTCCGGTAACGGACTTGGGTGCCCATTGCGTGCTCTGCCAGCAGCCACTCGGCGAGGAAGCCGCCAAGAGGCTCACGAGCTTCGAAGCATTCGTCCAAGACGAGAGCAAGCGTCGCGAAGAGGATGCCGCTGACGCCTATGACGAACTGATCGAGCAGCTATCGTCTCAGGTCTTGCTGACGAAGGACATCCCGGTGTTCGTCGCCCTGATCCGCGACGATCTCGGCGAGGCCGAGCTGGCGAAGGCCCTTCGCCGGCAGATCGTTCAGTTGTGCTGGCGCCTGCGGGCGGTGCTGCGAACCCATGCCCGTGAGGTTCTGCCGACGTTGCCGCCGGAGGCCGTCGCCTCGCTGGACGAGTTGCGCGGCCTATTGGGCGGGATCGCCACCCGGATCGAATGCCTGCAATCGGAGGTAAACTCCCCGCAACGCGCCGCCCTTGTCGCCGAACGCGACGGCTTGGCCGACCGCAAATGGCTCGGCGTCGTGAAGGCCGACGTGCTTGCCCAGATAGAGCGCGCGAAAGCCGTCGAGGCGCTTGAGAAGGCCGGCAAAGACACTGCCACGAACAAGATCACGACGCAGAGCGCGCGGATCGCCCAAGCCCTCGTCACCAACCGCTTGCGCGGTCGCTTCGCAATCGAGGTCGACAAGCTCGGCGTTGCAGGTCTCGCGATCGAGCTTCAGCAGGCGAAGACCACGGCCGGCGTCCCCTTCTTTCAGGTGCGCCTGATCAACAAGCCGGCCGAACCCGTCGGCAAGGTTCTAAGCGAAGGCGAACATCGGTGCGTCGCGCTCGCCGCATTCCTCGCCGAGCTGTCGACGATCGACGCGCAATCGGCGATCGTTTTCGACGACCCGGTGTCCTCGCTCGACCACCTGCATCGCGATCGGGTTGCTGCGCGTCTGGCCGAAGCCGGCGAGAGCCGCCAGGTCATCGTGTTCACCCATGACATGGCCTTCCTGCTGCTACTCGACGAAGCCTGCCGGGCGACCAAGGACCGGGCGGCAACACCCGTGTCCTACCGGCTGATTAGCCGCGGCACTGACCATGCCGGTTTCTGCCATCAAGATCCGCCCGCCAACGTCATGCCCCTCGACAAGGTGATCGACGGCATGAAAGCGCACCTAGCAAATGTGAAGATCCATCACGAACGCGGCGATCAGGCGAAATGGCAGTGGGAGTTAACATCCTTCCAAGACCAGCTTCGCACCACCTGGGAGCGCGCGGTGGAAGAAGTGGTAGGGCCGGTGATCCGTCGACTGTCCCGCAAGGTCGATACGACCGGTCTGATCAAGCTCACCATCCTCACTGACGTGGACTGCACGGTAATGCGCGAAGCTTTCGGCCGCTGTTCGGCGCTGCTTCATAGCCAACCTGGGGAGATTAATCCCCGCTTGCCCGCACCGTCAGTGATCGAGATCGAGATCGACGCGCTGGCCATGTGGATTTCCGATATTCGCACCAGGCAGGAGAAGGCGGCATGACGGCTCATCACCACCCCGCTCGTCCTCGGTTAACGGATCCTCGAGATACGCGCCGGTCGGCATCGGGCTTGGCTGACCGGCAAAACCCCCGTTATAGCCTCTTTCAAGGGGCCATGACTCAGGCACGGGGATTGCCTGAGACGCAAGAACATAATAGGAACATTTTGGCGAATAGCCAGCGAAAATCCAAGATGCCCAAGGTGACGAATTGATGCGCGATTTTCAGGGCGATGAACTGAGTAACGAGCTTGCAAAGCTTGATAGAGACGACCTTGAGCGGATGGTCAGGGGCCTGCTGACCAACGGGGTTGCCCTAAGCTTTTATGGCAAGCGAACTGCCCTCGAGATCTATCGCCGCGTCCGTCCCCGCGTGACGAGGCGGGAGCCAAAACTTCACGTCGGAAGCCCAGCAGACCAAGCCTGCAACCTGCTTATCGAAGGTGAAAACCTTCAGGCTATGGTTACGCTATACAAGTACCGTGGTGAAGTTGACCTGATACTCACTGACCCACCGTACAACACGGGACAATCATTCAGGTATAATGATAAGTGGGATAACGATCCCAACGACCCTGATCTTGGCACCATCGTCGCCAAAGAGGACGGTTCACGTCACACCAAGTGGATCAAAACCATCATGCCTCGCCTTCAGATGATGAAGGCGATGCTAAAGCCGTCCGGCGTGGTCGCTATTTGTATCGACGACAACGAACTCTTCCACCTTGGCATGATGATGGACGAGGTCTTTGGAGAAGAGAACCGCATCGCGATTATCAATTGGCAGAAGACCACACCGAAGAATGCTCGTCATGTTTCGACCGCCACGGACTACGTCTTGGTGTACGCGAAGGACAAGTCTCTGAGTTCGACCAAACTCCTTGCTCGATCTGAAAAAGCCGATTCCAGATTCGGCAACAGAGATGGAGATGAGACTGGGGACTGGAAACAGGGGGACGTGACCGGCAAGCGTAGCCCTACCTCGCACAAATCGAGCACCTATGCCATCCAGTCCCCATTTACTGGCGAGCTACATTGGCCACTTGAAACGCGACACTGGGCATTCGAGAAGGCGACAATTCGAAAGTGGCTTTCCGAGTGGGGCTCTCAGTACGAGGAGCGAGAGTTAGGAGACGGCAAGCCGAAAGCGCTCGTTATCAAGGGTGCGCCGACGCGGTCGTCCTCGTCATTCGATCCGGCCCATCCGAAACTGGTCGAAGCACGAGGGAAAGCACTGGCGAGGCTCGAAGCCGGAAACTGGCCTAAATTGTATTTTGGTGTGAAGGGCGACGCGCAGCCGATGCTGAAAGTGCACGCCGCTCACGTGAAGATGGGCTCCGTACCCACGACATTCTGGGTTGATGAGGCCGATCCAGACCGGCTCACCTCGATCGGCGCAGTATCCTGGGCAGCGACGGAATCGGGCCGTAATCGCGAAGGCATCGAAGAACTGGATGCCATCGTTGGCAAGGGCCATGGTTTCGAGACCGTAAAGCCCATGTCCCTGTTCAAAAAGATCATCATGCTTTGGTGCCCGCCAGGCGGCTTGGTCATGGACCCGTATGCCGGTTCGGGGACGACAGGCCACTCGGTTCTCGCACTCAATCAGGAGGCGGACAGTGATCGTCGCTTTATTCTGATCGAACAGGGCGCACCGGAAAACGGGGACAAATATGCTCGGACGCTGACTTGGAAACGCTTGCATAATGCAGCAACAGGTGAGCGCCCCGATGGTGGCACCGCCGAGCCCCTTGGTGGGGGTTTCGAGTATCGACTCCTGACCAAAACCATTGACGCTAAAACCGTGTTGTCGATGCAACGCGACGAATTGATCGACATCGTCCTTACGTCGCATTGGGAGTCTCAGCGGAGAAGCGCACCGAATTTGAGCGTATTCGACGACACTGACTATCAGTATTTAATTGGCACAGACGATTCGGGTGAAGGTTACTTCCTGATCTGGGATAATGGGGGGCCTGTTGGCTCTCTTGATCTTGAAACCTATAGGACAGTCGTCAACGAAGCCAAGCGCGCGGGGATCAAGACTCCGTATCATGTGTACGCACGCTACGAGACTTATCAGTCCCCTAATGTCAGGTTCTGGAAAATTCCTGACCGAATTCTTGCGCATCTTGGTCTCAATGAAAACGATGAATTCAATAGTCCGGAGGAGGTAGCTTAATGGACCTCTTCAAGTTCCAAGAGCAGGCTGCTTCGCAGATCGCTTCACGGTTTACCGACTACGCATCCAATCCGCTGATGGTAGATCGCCTGACCACGGTGCCATTCCTACAGACGCTCGCGTCGATAACGGGAAGTGGCAAGACGCTAGTCTTGGCAGATACGATCTCGCAGATACGTGACCGGCTGCCAGTACAGCCCATCGTGCTGTGGGTTTCCAAAGGGAAAATCGTTGTTGCGCAGACCTATGCCAACTTGTCGTCCGGCAGGTACGCCGACAACATTGCTGGCTTCGCGGTTAAGCCCCTCCTCCAAGTGGCACCCTCCGACATTGAAGACACATCGAAAGGGCTGTTGCTCGTTGCAACGGTCGGTAAGTTCGCGGTGGAGGCCGAGTCCGGCGGGGATCGCAAGGTATTTGAGGCTCAACTTGATCTCGCCAGTGAATCGCTTTGGGATCTGCTGACAAAACGCCGATCGGTCGGCGGATCGCGGCGCCCTCTTATTATTATCTATGATGAAGGCCACAACCTGTCGGATCTTCAGACGAGGAGGCTCCTCGAGCTCTCGCCCGACGGGTTGATCGCCGCGAGCGCGACTATGTCGCTGCCCGCCCGACTGGAAAATACGATCGCACGTCTTCGCACCGATAGAGGCTGGCGCGATGAGCATTTCACGACGGCGGTGGCGAGTAAGGATGTGGTCGCGTCCGGGCTCGTGAAAGAGCGTATAGCGATTGGCGGCTACGTGACGCCAATGGAAACTGCCGTCGATGCCATGCTGGCTGACATGGCCGACGCTCGTGAGGCCGCAGCAACCCTGCCGGTCCCATTTCGACCAAAGGCTATCTATGTATGCAGCACGAACGCCGTGGACGGGGTTCCGATCGCCGAGGACATGAAGCGGCCGTTTGATGAGCGGCAAGCACGCCCTGTCCTGATATGGCGCCACCTGGTTGAAAACGCCGGCATCGATCCCGAGAAGATCGTAATATATAGCCAGCTTAAATTTCCCAAAGATGCTCCCCCTCCGAAATCAATGCGCGTGCTTTCTGGAGGTGACCGCGATTACACCGATTTCATCAATGGCGACTTCGAGCATATCATCTTCAATTTAGGTCTACAGGAAGGTTGGGACGATCCCACCTGTGGATTTGCATATATAGATAAGGAGATGGCGTCGTCTCGCCAGATCACGCAGGTCGTCGGTCGCGTGCTGCGTCAACCTGGAGCAGAGCACTACAGCGATCCCGCTCTCAACACGGCTCACTTTTATATCAGGACTGACGAGCGGGGTGTTTTTGACGAGATCCTCGAGGACATTCGCAAGCAGCTCGTCTCAGAGCATCCTGCTGTCGCACTTCTGATCAAGAAAGAAGGCGGTAGCCGAATCCTCGAGAAGGTCGATCCGGAGCCTCCTCGCACCGTCCCAACAATCGGCATCCATTCTGTCAAAGCAAAGCGTCCGATCGCCGACATCGTCGGGAAAATGATGGACTTTTCCTCCGGGGGAACGAACACCATCGGCCAAGGGAGCCGAATGCTTGTCCTCCAAGAGATAGGAATTGGATCTGAAGCGACTTATGAGTGGGCAGAGGTTGAGCACAGCAACCGCGTTACTGCCAGGTCTGTCTTTAGACGCGAACTACAGCGCCTATATTCCGGGGCTCTCCGTCGAGCAGGCGGACCAGTTAATTTAGTAGATATTGAACTCCCCAAGTTTGATGCCCTCATTGAGCTGACCAGTCCGGCAGCCGATCACGTCAGATCAATCGCGCGATCGGTCGTCGAAGCCTACATCGATCACTCGAAGATTTTCCAAAATGACTTTGATGCGCCCTATTCCGTGGGGCCAGTCGCGGTCGATCCGTCCGATGCCGTCGAGTTCACCAAAGCGCTTCACCGAACCTACTCCGGTCTGAATCCATTGGAGCTGCGCTTTGCGCGAGCCCTAGACCGAACGCAGCGTGTCTGGGCCCGAAACCCTCGTAACAGTGGATTTTATATCCCGCTGCTCGATATGTCATCGTCCTCGACCTACTGGCCTGATTTTCTCGTTTGGGTCGATAAAGCAGTAATCGCGATTGATACCAAAGGAGATCATCTGCTGACCGAGGCGAGTGTTGGTAAGCTTTTCGATATCGACACCCTTGGGGAACAGGCAAAGGTGGTCCTTCGGCTTATTTCAGAAGGAGAATCTGAGGCGTTGCCTTCGGGACAGATCAATAAGGTCGGCAAATTGGGTTTCACGGTGTGGAGCTGGAAGAACGGGCGCCTCCTTGGAATTCATGCACCTGACGAAAAGGCCGCTGTGAAGCTGGCCCTTGATATTACCTAGTCGGAGGTACGTGACGCGGCAGCCGTGATTTGGAGTTACTTCAGGAACGGCGCCGCGATTTCCAAGATTCTCGCGCGCTCGACGCGGCGTTCGTTCAACATCGCTTCAGCTAGCGCGACCACAAGATCCATCGAGAGCCTTTGGGCAATTTGCTGGCCAGCGACCATAAAGGCCCAATCATCCGCCGCCGGCCATTTCTTATCGGGCCCTTCGCGATCCTCGCCGAAGAATTTGACCTTATCGTGCGCGGCGTTGTTTCCGATGGCCAAGTGGATGAAGGTCTTCTCGGCGATCGCTACGCCGGCCGCGTTCGTGAGACGCCCGGCCCGAAACAGATTGTAAGAGATGGCTCGGGGAATCTGCACAGTCGGGATAAGTGGAATTTCTGCCTGAGATCGGCATGATGCCGTGAACAGGAGAGACCATGAGCAGACGACCGCGCCGGAACCACAGCCCGGCCTTCAAGGCGAAAGTGGCGCTTGCCGCGATCAGGGGCGAGAAGACGCTGGCCGAATTGTCCGAGCAGTTTGACGTCCACGCCAATCAGATCACGTCCTGGCGAACGCAGCTTCTGGAAGGGGCCGCCGAGGTCTTCGGCGGCGACGGGAAGGCCGAAGCTCCGCCACCGATCGATGTGAAGGAATTCCACGCGAAGATCGGCGAGTTGACGCTCACGAACGATTTTTTAGCCGGCGCGCTCACCAAGGCGGGATTGCTGAGCGCAAGACGATGATCGACCGTCAACACCCTTTGTCCGTCAGGAAACAGGCAGCGGCCCTCGGCATCAGCCGGGGGAGCGTCTATTACCTGCCGCGACCGGTGCCCACCGCCGATCTGGCGTTGATGCATCGGATCGACAAATTGCATCTGGATTACCCGTTCGCGGGCAGTCGGATGATGCGCGACTTCCTCGTTCGCGAGGGCTTCGATGTCGGCCGGCTACACGTGGCGACACTGATGAAGCGGATGAGAATCGCGGCGATCTATCGGCGCCCGAACACATCGAAGCCGGCTCCGGGGCACAAGATCTACCCGTATTTGCTACGCAAGCTGCCGATCAAGCGGCCCAACCAGGTCTGGGCGATCGACATCACGTACATCCCCATGGCGCGGGGCTTCGTCTATCTCGCGGCCGTGGTCGACTGGTTCAGCCGCAAGGTGCTGGCCTGGCGGCTCTCGATCACTATGGACACGGCGTTCTGCATCGAGGCTGTCGAGGAGGCTCTGGCGAAACACGGCAAGCCCGATTTCTTCAACTCGGACCAGGGGAGCCAGTTCACCAGCGTGGCCTTCACTGACGTGCTGAAGAAGCACGAGATCGCCATCAGTATGGACGGCAAGGGCGCATGGCGGGACAACGTGTTCGTCGAACGGCTCTGGCGGACGATCAAATACGAGGAGGTCTATCTTCGGGCGTACGCCAGCGTGCCGGAGGCAAGGGCTTCGCTCGGCCGATACATCGACCAATTCTACAACGTCCGCCGACCCCATTCGAGCCTTGATCGGCAGACGCCGGACGAGGCCTACTTCAACGCGCTGGCATCAATCCCGATGGCAGCCTAACCGAGGCAGAAATCCACTTAACAACAGCCCCGAAACTGTTCAAACAAACCGAGCCACCTCTGTACTCGACCGCATAAGCGGCGCAGGCCACCGAATGTCGCTGCTGGGGATCGCCAACGGGCATACGATTGCGCGCGCGTCCCTTTGAAACCACGTCGTCCACGAACTCGATGAACTCTGGAACAAGGCCGACAAGCAGGGCTGCGCAGGCATGACCCGCCTCATGAAGGCAGATCGCCTCGTCAGACGGCGTCTCGAAGTCGATCGATTGCGGTATACGCCTCAATATCACCTCTCCCCCACCCTGCTGCTCACGTCGCCCGAAAAGCGCCCGCCACCACCCAGCCATTGCCTTGATCAATCGCCCTACTCCCCCAAAACACCGTCGGCGGGAGCCGGCGCCTGAATCTGTCCCAGCAAAAGCGGCAGCTTGCTGTTCTTGAAATCCCAATCTGAAAGTGGTGCAAACCATTGGGGGGCCGCCTCTCCGTGGAGTTGGATGACTTGGTCGCCATCGATGGTCTGCTCGGCATAGTACCGGCTGAAGATGCGGCTGGCCCAACCGATGCCGTCCCATCCCTGATCGGAGGGCTCTTCTGGCGTCGCGACAAACTGGACACCCGCGAACTCGCCGCCCTCGGTGATCGCGAGCGGTCCCTCGGTGGACCACTCACCGTAGAATAGGAGAACTTCCGCTAGCTTGCGATCCCTGAGATCAGTCAGCTCGACGTCGCCGCTATAGAGTTTCGCGGAGCCGATGATGAAGTGGGCCAGCCCGTCCGCGCTCAACGAGTGTGGCATGTCGGTCGCCGCTCCGAGCACGAGGCGCAGCGGCGGCTTGGTCATGATGATCACCTCGCCAAGCCTTCCTGACTCGTTCGCGAGAACCGCGTCCTTCATCGTGACGCGCAGGCCACCGTTCGGACGACGGAAGCCATCCGGCGAAATGACTGTCCAGATGTTCCAGAGCGACCAGAATATCGCCAGCTTCAACGGCGTGCCAACCATGTCTGCATATGTCTGGAGCGAGGCCAAATACGCCGCGGACATCTGCGTTTTCTGCTTGAAGGGCTCCTTGCTTCGGACGTTCTTGACCTCGACCAGCCACTGTTCGCCGTCGTCGAGTACCACCCGGAAATCCGGCGCGCGGCAGGTGTCGGCGGCATGAACGCGACCAACATCCTTGGTCTTCAGCAATCGAAAGTGGCCCAGGCTGAGAACCGTCGCCTCAAATAAGCGCTCGGTTCACGAGCCATGGATCAGCGTCGGGTCGGCCAACGCCTCCTTCAGTTTGGGCGCTGCGTCGGCGACGAAGCGCTGCACCAACAACGGGTCGTTGAGCGCAATAGCGTGTTCGCGCGCAAAAGCAGCCACCGACGCGAGCAGGTCGAAGGCTTTTGTCTTTGGTCGCTCTAGTGGTGGCTGATCGCTCATCATCCCATCACCCCGCCGGCGGTTCGACATCAGGCGGGTTCATATAGGCTCGGAAGCCCGCCAGATCGTCGTCACTCGGATTTTCGGCCTCGGGAATGAACCGAATGGTCTCGGCGATGTCGCGACGCGTGACGTAGCTGATGATCGCGCCACCATTGCTCAGCTCATATTCCATCGAGCCGCACCAGCGGTTGGGGTGGGCAAGGCCCGGCGCGAACGCGATGGGTTTCTTGTTTCCCTTCTTGCTCACCTCGTGCTTCGCGAGCGCGACCCGAATGAATTCGAGCGTGGTGAACCCCATCTCCGTCCGCCGCAGGTCTAGCCGCATCTGCTCGACAAGTTCGGGCCGCTCCTGGGCATCACGCAATTGCTGCGCGCGCAGCTCGCGATCATAGTGGCGATATCCCAGGTCTCGTTCGAGATGGGTAGCCCTTAGATCAATCCCCGAATTCTCGGCGAGCTTGATGACGTCTTCGCAGCGCTGACGCCAGGTCCGCAGCAGTTCGTAGGCCGCGTAGATCCACATCGGCGAGAGCGCGCCCAGCAACGCGATCTTCCCACGAGGAGGCTCGTCATCGAATTGATGGCGCATAACCTCCTGCTCTAGCGCGTTCAGCGAATTATCGACGAGGCAAAGCTGGCTCGCCTGCATCGCCAGGTAAGGATTCTCGGCGAACCCGGCCAAGCTCGTCAGCGCTCCGTAGAGATCGCGGGTGCTGATCTCAGCAACATCGCGGTAGCGGGGCTCGTCCCGCTCATCGTCAAATGCGTCGGCGTCCGTCATGTTTCCCCGCCCTTTGCCTCGACCCGATACGGCGGGTCGATCACCGCCATCGGCAAAGGATCGGCCAAGCCCCAGAAACGCGTCGTTGCGAGGATGTAGCGAACGAGGTCGCTCATCCGGATTCTGAGGTGTTCGCTCGGAATCGGCGGCCCCGCCAAGAGATCGTGATAGTCGTTGGCGGCATCGTCCCACAGCGCCGGTGCGATCGCCTTCAGCTTCTCGCATGACGAACCTTCGCCATGACGAACGACGTTGGCGACCATGAATATCTCGGTTAAGCCGGCTCCCAATTCGCCCCGCCCAACGTCTATCCCGGCGTGCTTGGCACACAGCGCTAGGAAATCTTGGAAACCGCGCGCCTTCGGCATGTTCGTCGCGCTATCGAGATCGACAGCTCGTGCCCAAATACTCAATTGACGCTCGAAGATAGCAGCGAGGGTCAGCGTGAACGCCTTTGCCGCCTCATTGGCGGTGTAATTGTCGACCTGGGCCGCAGCGCGATCGAGAAATTGATCCATCGTCGCCGCCTCGCCGCTTTCGAGCGACGAATGGACCGGCAGCGCCTGCATTGCGGGCTGGATCACCCGCTCAAACAGTCGCGCCAGGTTGGCTTGGAAGATGCGTGGCAACTGATCCGTGATTTGCAATTTTCGCCCCTGTTGCCCTCAGTTCGCTCTGTCGTGTCGATCGGCGACATTGCCTTACAATTTCAACCCGCAGCTGGCACAGGCCGCACGTCCCTGACTTCGCCGCGGCTGCCGACCAAGGCGATCTCGATGCCGGCCAAGGCGCAGCGCGGCGCCAATCGTTCGGCCAGACGCAAGGTGCCTTCCGTGAAAGGGACGACAGCCACTTGCCGTCCTTGCGACGGCGTCGCCATCAACATGCCAACTGTCTCGCACAGTCCCTTGTAGAGCCGCGACACCTGGCCCGAATGCCTCGTGTTAATGATCCCGCCTTTGCATTCGGCGGAGATGACGTGGCTGCCGATCTCGGCGACCACATCACCCAGCCCCGACTTCGGATTGACGGTGATCTCCTGGCCCGCAGCATTCCGGTATGTGCCGCCATAGCTGGTGGTGCCGACGCTGGAGACCTTGATGAAGCCGCGTCGAAGCAACCAGGCGGCGAAGTCGAATTGCTTACCGTGCTCTCCATCGGGGTGAACGCGGACGTGTTGGGTATCCTGCGTCCGCAACAGGTGCATGGCATAGGCGACCATGACCGCACCCTCGTAGAGATGGTGTTCGTGCTCGCCGTCGGATTTTCCGATCCGGTTTGGCGGCGGCGACAAGGCCGTAACGAGATCTTCGAAATCCATGACAATCCTCCCCCGCCGTTAGTGTAGCTGATGGGCCGAAAGTAATCGTCCTTCATCGCGGAATGGCTCAAGCTACTCGTAGCAGATCGAACACTGGTTAGTCCGTAGACTTTCCATGCGCAGAACATCGGGAATCTTGGGGTCGCCAGGAGGGGAAAGTCTTCCCCTGCGACCGAGCCGAACGTCTCGGCCGACCCCTTCTGCGGGAGGCCCCGCAACGCCCCTTTTAGAGGAAGAGGGTGGACCGGCTTTGCCGTGACGGGTTGAGGGCTGGAGAAGAGGTCTCCGGCGCCCGTCATGGAGATTGGTCCCATGACCCAGGTTTCAGTTCTCGAGGCCCGCCGCGACTCCAGTGGCGGCTACAAGGTCGATGTCGGCCGCGGCCAGCGCGTTGGCCGCGTCTCGTCCGAATGGTTCTCGCGCCCGGCCGACGAGCGCTATCTGTCGCTATCGGAATTGGCGCACTCCGTTCGCGACCGTGCCGATCGCAGCCGGACGCGCGTGGTGGCGAGCGCGCTCATCCATGTCGAGGCCAACCGCAGCGCCCCGAACGGCTGGCGCTCATCCTGCCGGGCACGGATACGCCCATCGCCCCCACCCATTGGAGCTTCGGCCAACTGGCCAGCCTGGTCAGCGCGCCGGCCGCCTATCTGCGCCAACTCCCCGCGCCGCTCGCAGCGATCAACCTGCAATACGGCCTGACGTCCAATCGGGCCGAGCAGATCAAGACCCTCGAAACCGATAAGGGCCGCATCGAACTGCGCGCCGTCACCGGCCCGGACTATGGACGCATCTACGACCACGAACTGGTCGAGGCCGTGCAGCGCATTGCAGGTAACGGCACGGGCGACACCCGCTGGAAAGTGCCAGGCGTGCTCGACTGGTCGACCGGAATCTACAATCCGCGCGTCGACATCACCAGGGACACCACGACGCTCTATGCCTCGGACCGCGACGTCTTCCTCTTCCTGGTCGACGACCTGAACCCGATCGAGGCCGGCCGGCTGCCTGACGGCTCGCCCGACCTCTACTTCCGGGGCTTCTACTGCTGGAATTCTGAGGTCGGAGCCAAGACGCTCGGCATGGCGAGCTTCTATCTGCGCGCGGTCTGCCAGAACCGAAACCTCTGGGGCGTGGAGGATTTCGAGGAAATCACCATCCGGCATTCCAAATATGCCGCCAACCGTTTCGCCCATGAGGCGGCGCCGGCGCTGGCGAACTTCGCCAACTCCTCGCCGCTGCCTTTCGTCAACGGCATCAAGGCGGCCCGCGAGCGGATCGTGGCGCGCACTGACGAAGATCGCGCCGACTTCCTGCGCCGCCGCGGCTTCTCCAAGGCCGAGACCGGCAAGATCATCGACACGGTGCTGGCCGAGGAAGGTCGCCCGCCCGAGAGCATCTTCGATTTCGTGCAAGGCATCACCGCCGTCGCGCGCGACAAACCCCATCAGGACGCCCGTCTCGACATGGAGGCCAAGGCGAAGAAGCTGCTCGATCGAGCCGCCTGACATCCGCAAGGCCGGAGATGCGGATTTCCGTGTCTCCGGCTTTGCGCTTCCGCGTGTCCTCAACTCCGGTCCCCGGCGCTGCCCCCTTTAGAGGAAGAGGGCGGCGCTTCGCTTCGTGACGGGTTTAGGGTTGAGAGAGAGTCTCTCGGCGCCCGTCGCGGAGACTACCCCGATGGCTACTGCCTTTCAGAAGATCACCCTGTCGTCCTCGCGCGACATCCCCTTCAACAAGCTGGTTCTGTCCCAGTCCAACGTCCGGCGCGTGAAGGCCGGCGTCTCGGTCGAGGACCTGGCCGCCTCGATCGCCCGTCGCGGCCTGATCCAGAGCCTCAACGTCCAGCCCGTCGTCGATGCCGAAGGCGTCGAGACCGGCATGTTCGAGGTTCCGGCCGGTGGCCGGCGCTTCCGCGCGCTTGAACTGCTGGTGAAGCAGAAGCGCCTCGCCAAAATCGCGCCGGTGCCCTGCATCGTGCGAGACCACGACAGCGATATCCTCGCCGAGGAAGTCTCGCTCGCAGAGAATATCGAGCGCGCTCCGCTTCATCCGCTCGATCAGTACCGCGCCTTTCAGGACATGCGCGCCAAGCACATGACCGAGGAGGAAATCGCCGCAGCGTTCTTCGTGCCAGTGAATGTGGTGAAGCAGCGGCTGCGGCTCGCCTCGGTCTCGCAGGCGCTCCTGGACGTCTATGCCGAGGACGGCATGACGCTGGAGCAACTCATGGCGTTCACGGTCTCCGATGACCATGCGCGCCAGCAGCAGGTCTGGGACGCGATCAAGGACGCCTGGTCCAAGGAGCCCTATCAGATCCGGCGCATGCTGACTGAGACGACGGTGCGCGCGTCCGACAAGCGCGCCGTGTTCGTCGGCATCGAGGCCTATGAGGCGGCGGGCGGCATCGTCATGCGCGACCTGTTCCAGTCCGACGACGGCGGCTGGCTTCAGGACGTGGGCCTCCTCGACCGCCTCGTTGGCGAGAAGCTGAAGGCCGAAGCCGAGACGATCGCGGCAGAAGGCTGGAAGTGGATCGAGGTGGCGGTGAGCTTCCCGTATGATGCGGCACGCGGTCTGCAGGAGATCACCGGCACGTCGCTGGACCTCTCGGCCGAAGAGCACGCAACCATCGACGCGCTGAACGCTGAGATGGCGGAGCTGGAAGCCGAGTATCAGGACGCCGACGAGCTGCCGGTCGAGGTCGATCAGCGTCTCGGCGAGATCGAGACCGCGCTTGCGAACTTCGAGGATCGCCCGGTTCACTACGAGCCGGCCGATATCGCCATCGCCGGCGTGTTCGTCAGCATCGACGCCGACGGCTCGCTCACGGTCGATCGTGGCTTTGTCCGCCCCGAGGACGTTCCTGTCATCCCGGTCGACGGCGACGGTGACAGCGGGCTGGAGGTCGACAACGTATCGGGCGGACCCGCCAGCCCAACCGTGCAGCGTGCCGTCATCACCATCGGCGGCCAGCCCATGGAGCCGGAGGATGACGACGAAGACGACGCCATCAAGCCGCTGCCCGAACGCCTGGTTGTAGAGCTGACCGCCTACCGCACGCTCGCGCTCCGCGACGCCGTCGCGAACAACCCGCACATCGCCATGACGGCGCTGCTGCACAAGTTCGTCTCGGACCGGTTCATGACCCGCATGTATAACGGCGCCATGGAAGCGGGGGTGAAGCACATCTACTTCCCCGCACAGGACGAGGGTCTAGCGGACAGCCCTTCCGCGCGGGCGGTGCAGGAGCGGCACGATGCCTGGGCCGCCGACATCCCGAAAGACGACGACGCGCTTTGGGATTGGCTTGCGGGCCTCGACGACACCAGCCGCATGGCTTTGTTGGCACACTGCGTTAGCTACGGCGTCAACGCGCTCTTCGAGCGGCCGAATCCGCACAGCTCCGGCGGCGTGTCGCAGCATACGCTCGACATGCGGCTGGCCCAGGCCGACCGCCTGACACGCGCGACCGGGTTGGACATGGTGGAAGCTGGCTGGCGTCCGACCTTCGGCAACTACCTCAATCGCGTGACCAAGCCGCGCATCCTCGAAGCGGTCCGCGAGGCGAAGGGCGAACAGGCCGCGCAGCTCATCGACCATCTGAAGAAGGGCGATATGGCCAAGGAGGCGGAACGGCTCCTGGCCGACAGCGGCTGGCTACCCGAACCGCTTCGCCTTGCCGATCATGCCGGTCAGTCTGATTCCGGTGACGCCGACACGTTGCCGGACTTCCTCGCGGAGGATGACGAGCAGGCCGCTGACGGCGAAGAGGAGTCGAATCAGCTCGTCGCAGCCGAATGATCTGAACTCGGCTGGGGCGGTAACCCACCGCCCCAGCCTGTCCTTATGCCCGCCGCTCGATGCGGGAGCGTACCCGCACGCCATCAATCCAGATGGCAAGTTTGCCCGCCGCCACCAAGTCTGCGGTTTCCGCTACGAACCGCCGCGACGATTTGGTGCTGGTGACGTGAAACCGGTGCCGATAGCCGGCAGCCACGGCGGCATCCGTGAAACCGTCGATTGCCCCAAACCCGGCAACGTCCTGTATTTCGAACTGAACGTACCAACGTGTTTGCCTCGGGCGCATCTGATCAAGCACCTCGACGCTGACTCGATGCTTGGACCCGCTCCGAATAGTGAGCGGCTCGATTCTTTTCGTCGGAAATTTTAGGATCTGACCCATCAGAACCTCCTTCGTAGAATGGACGGTTCGATGGAATTGACGGGATCGGTGAACCGCACAGCCGAGACCCGCCCGTGCAAGCACGGTGCAGATCAGCGGCGGCCCGTTGATCGGGCTGTTCAGCTCTTACAGCTATCGCTGCAAGCGGTTCTTCTAATGCTGCGGATTCCGCAGCGACCCTGAGCCCCGCAGATGGGTAGTCAGATCGAAAAATTCAAGTCACGGGGGCGGTCGCTCTACCAGACCGCCACTTCCCACTGGTCATTTACCCGCGCGAAACCGATCGGCCGGTTTTTCGGTGTGGCGTTGAGCCGGGTCGCGTCCATCTTGAGCTGCGTCATGCAGGTCACGCCAAGACCGACACCACCCGGAGAGCAATCGCCGAGCTTCAGGGTCGCGTTGGCGAGCGACGTTCCCGTGAAGAGCCGATGCCGACGAACGGCGGCGATCGCTTCTTCCTCAGTCGGCTGCGCGACGCCGGCGACGGCGCCCGCCGATGATCCGCCCGGCGCAATCATCGGCCGGACCACGAACCCCGCGCCGAACCCCACCACCAGGCATCCCGCCGCCACCATGCCGATCGCGCTTCCCGTCATATCCGTCTCTCCCTTGACCTCGCTCGGTGAAGCGCCCGCGTCCTCGATCGTCGAGGCCACCGCCCGCCATGTTCTGGATGACAGAATGTAGCGCCGCGCAGCCGACCTCGGAAGCCGAAGCGGTCAAAAGGCCATCGCGCGCGCCAGAGTGAGAGGTCCGCCGGGACGGGTTCGAGCCGGTTCGGTCGAGAGAGAGCGCCTGCCGGCTCCTCCATTTCCCGCTCTCCCGAGGTGCCTTCCATGACTATCGCTTCCGCATTCGCGACCACCCCGGCCGCGTCGTCTCCGCTTGTCGCGAGCCCGGCGCCGGCCGCCATCCTCGCTGCGGCTCACCATCTTCTTCCCCAACTTGAGCGGGGCCAGCCCGTCGATGCTGCGACCTTGCGCGGCGCAATGGAGGCAGCTTTCGGCGCTTCCGACACGTCCGGTGCCTGGGACTGGAAGACAGCCTACGAGGCCTGCGAAGCGGCGACGGTGCTGTTTCTGCGCAAATACGGAAAAGCGGTTTTCCGCAGGTCCGGGTCTCCGGCTGCCAGCCTGCCGATGCTGACCAAGATCGCCAGCATGATGCCGACGCATACACGGCGCTCGGAGGAGACACAGGCCTTACAGCAGTTCTCGACACCAGTGCCGCTCGGTCTCGCGGCGCTCGCGGCCGCCGCGATCACGCCTGCCGACCGTGTGCTTGAACCCTCGGCCGGGACCGGGCTGCTCGCCATCCTTGCCGAGACCGCCGGTGCCACGCTGATGCTCAACGAGCTGGCCGCAACCCGCGCAGCGCTTCTCTCCTCCCTCTTTCCGGCCATTCCCGTCACGCGGTTCGATGCCGCCCAGATCGATGACCATTTCGATCCGACCGCCGTGCCGAGCGTCGTGTTGATGAACCCGCCCTTCTCGGTGATGGCGAATGTCTCCGGCCGTATGGCCGACGCCGCCTATCGCCATGTCGCCTCGGCGCTGGCGCGTCTGGCCGATGGCGGACGGCTCGTTGCGATCACGGGCGCCAGCTTCGCACCGGAGCTGCCTGCCCGGCGTGACGCCTTTGTCCGCCTACAGGAGCGCGGCACCGTCGTGTTCACGGCAGCGATCGACGGCTCGGTCTATGCCAAGCATGGCACGACGATCGAGACGCGGCTGACCGTCATAGACAAGGCGCCTGCCGACGATCGCACGGCGTTTCCGCCATCGGCTGGCGTCGCGCCCGATGTCGCCACGCTGCTCGGCTGGATCGAAGCCCAGGTCCCATCGCGCCTACCGGTCGCGCTGCCGCCGCTCGCCGCTGCCGCACCGACGCCCCGCACCGTGCGCGGCTATCTCGCCCGTACCGCTTCGTCGTCGCCAGCCCGCGCCATCACTGAACCAGAAGGCGTCGAACTCACCTATGAGACCGTCGACTGGACGCCGCCCGAGGGCGGCCGGCTGACCGACGCCATCTATGAGGAATACGGGCTTCAGGCGATCCGTATTCCCGGCGCGCAGCCGCACCCGACCAAGCTGGTCCAGTCGGCAGCGATGGCCTCGGTCGCACCGCCGAAGCCGAGTTATCGGCCGACGCTCCCCGCCAGCATCATCACCGACGGCATCCTGTCGGACGCCCAGCTCGAAACCGTGATCTATGCCGGCGAGGCTCATGGCGAATTCCTCGCCGGGGCCTGGGCCGTGGATGAGACCTTCGATCTCGTTTCGGCCCCGCCGGACGATGCGCAGAACGCCGTCCGTTTCCGACGCGGCTTCATGCTCGGCGACGGCACCGGCGCCGGCAAGGGCCGCCAGTCGGCCGGCATCATCCTCGACAACTGGATGCGCGGTCGCCGCAAGGCGGTCTGGATCTCCAAGTCCGACAAGCTGTTGGAGGACGCGCAGCGCGACTGGTCGGCGCTCGGCCTGGAACGCCTGCTGGTCACGCCGCTGTCGCGCTTCCCGCAGGGCAAGCCGATCACGCTCGGCCAAGGCGTCCTATTCACCACCTATGCCACGCTACGGTCCGACGATCGCGGCGAGAAGCTTTCCCGCGTCAAGCAGATCGTCGAATGGTTGGGCACCGATTTCGATGGAGTGATCATCTTCGACGAGAGCCACGCCATGCAGAACGCCGCCGGCGGCAAGGGCGAACGCGGCGACGTCGCCGCCTCGCAGCAGGGCCGCGCTGGCTTGCGGCTTCAGCACGCTCTGCCGAACGCGCGTGTCGTCTATGTCTCGGCGACCGGGGCGACCACGGTCCACAATCTCGCCTATGCCCAGCGGCTCGGCCTTTGGGGCGGCGAGGATTTTCCCTTCGCCACGCGAGCCGAATTCGTGGAAGCGATCGAGGATGGCGGCGTCGCGGCTATGGAAGTTTTGGCCCGCGACCTGCGATCGCTCGGCCTCTACACCTCTCGCTCGCTCTCCTATGACGGCGTCGAATATGAACTGCTGGAGCACTCGCTCACGCCCGAGCAGACGCAAATTTACGATGCCTATGCCGGGGCGTTTTCGATCATCCACAACAATCTCGACGCCGCGATGCAGGCCGCCAACATCACCGGCGATACCGGCACCCTGAACCGGCAGGCGAAGTCTGCGGCACGTTCGGCTTTCGAGAGCGCCAAGCAGCGCTTCTTCGGCCATCTCCTCACCAGCATGAAGACGCCGACCCTGATCCGCTCGATCGATCAGGACCTGGCCGATGGCCACGCCGCCGTCATCCAGATCGTCTCCACCGGCGAGGCGCTGATGCAACGCCGGCTGGCCGAGATCCCGACCGAGGAATGGAACGACGTCCGCGTCGACATCACGCCGAGGGAATATGTCCTCGACTATCTCGCCCATTCCTTCCCGGTACAGCTCTACGAGCCGTTCACCGACAGCGAGGGCAACCTGTCGTCGCGGCCGGTCTATCGCGATGGACAGCCCGTCAAAAGCCGCGAGGCCGTCGCACGCCGTGACAGCCTGATCGAGACGCTGGCGAGCCTGCCGCCTGTACCCGGCGCACTCGACCAGATCGTCCAGCGCTTCGGCACCGATATCGTCGCGGAAGTCACCGGCCGGTCCCGTCGCATCGTCCGCAGGGGCGAACGCCTCGCCGTCGAGAACCGCGCCGCTTCCGCCAATCTCGCGGAAACCTCCGCCTTCATGGACGATCAGAAGCGCATCCTTGTCTTCTCCGACGCTGGCGGCACGGGCCGCAGTTATCATGCCGATCTGTCGGCGCGGAACCAGCGGCTGCGGGTCCACTACCTGCTCGAACCCGGCTGGAAGGCGGATGCCGCGATCCAAGGGCTCGGCCGGACCAACCGCACCAATCAGGCGCAGCCTCCGCTATTCAGGCCGATCGCCACCGACGTGAAGGCGGAGAAGCGCTTCCTGTCGACGATCGCCCGCCGCCTCGACACGCTGGGGGCGATCACGCGGGGCCAGCGCCAGACCGGCGGCCAGGGCCTGTTCCGGCCCGAGGACAATCTGGAATCGCACTATGCGCGCGACGCGCTGCGCCAGCTTTACCTGCTGCTGGTCCGCGGCAAGGTCGAAGGTTGCCCGCTGCAAATGTTCGAGTCCGCCACCGGCCTCAAGCTGATGGACGACAACGGCATCAAGGACGAGCTGCCGCCGATCACCACATTCCTCAATCGCCTGCTGGCACTGACCATCGAATTGCAGGGAATCCTGTTCACGGCCTTCGAGCAGCTCCTCAACGCCAAGATCGAGGGCGCCATCACCAGCGGCGTCTATGACCTCGGAATGGAGACGCTCCAGGCCGAAAGCTTCATCGTCGCCACCGGACGGCCATCCATGTCCATCCTGGCACCGGCGCCGAGACCCAGTTGCTCACTGTCACCCGGCGCGAACGCAACCGTCCGAACTCGCTCGACGGCGCGTTCGATCTTCTCGCGGACCCGCGCGCAAAGCTGCTGGTCAACGGTCGCTCCGGCCGTGCCGCCGTACAGCTTCCGGCATCGTCAATCATGCTCGACGATGGCGAGATCGAGCGTCGCGCGGCGCTGATCCGCCCGATGGAGCAGCACCATGCCACCCTCCGCTCCATGGACGAGAGCCATTGGGAGGAAGCCGATCGCAACAGCTTCGTGGAGTCCTGGACCACCGAGATGGCCGAGGTGCCAGAATTCGCCGACAGCACGATCCATATCGTCGCCGGGCTTCTTCTGCCGATCTGGAAGCGTCTGCCGAACGAGTCGACCCGGGTCTACCGGCTCCAGACCGACGCGGGCGAACGCATCATTGGCCGCCGCGTATCGCCGGCCTGGGTCGCGGGCGTATTGGCGACGGGCGCCAATACGCTGACGCCGGATGACGCGTTCACGGCGTTGATGGACGGCCGCACCATCCTCGACATCGCCGAGAGCATGCAGCTCCGCCGCGTCCGGGTGATGGGCGCCAACCGCATCGAGCTGTCGGGTTTCACCGACGCGATGCGCGACCGCCTGCGCGCCTACGGTCTGTTCAGCGAGATCATCTCGTGGAAGCTGCGCTTCTTCGTGCCGACCGACGCCGCCGGCCCCGCGATTCTCACCAAGGTGCTCGAACGCTTCCCTGTCGTGCGCATCGGCGAGCGGGAGGCAGCATGATGGCCCGTCATGATGCTTCCGAACTAGCGCAGCGTCTCGGCCAGCAGGCCGAGGCGGTCTGCCGCCATTATCTCTCCACCGGACATCGTGAAGGCCGCTATTGGCTTGTTGGCGATGTCCGCAATACGCCGGGCCGTTCGATGTTCGTGCGGTTGAAGGGCGGCGACACCGGCAAGGGTGCGGCGGGCAAATGGACCGACGCCGCCACCGGCGAACATGGCGATCTGCTCGACGTCATCCGCGAGAGCTGCGGCCTGATCGACTTCAAGGAGGTCGCCGGCGAGGCGCGCACATTCCTGTCGATGCCACATCCCGAACCTGACCACCCGCATGGTGGCGAGCGCAAACCACCGGCGCCAACCGGATCACCGGAAGCGGCGCGGCGGCTCGTCGGCATGTCGCAGCCGATTTTGGGCACTGTCGTGGAAGCGTATCTGCGGGAACGTGCGATTACGGCTTTGCACGGAACCGGATCGCTGCGGTTCCATCCCCGTTGCTATTACCGCCCGGACGAACATTCCCCGACCGAGACCTGGCCCGCGATGATCGCCTCCGTCACCGATCTGGCTGGCCGGATCACCGGCGCACATCGCACCTGGCTCGCTCCCGACGGCTCGGACAAGGCGCCGATCGACACACCAAGACGGGCGATGGGCGATTTGCTCGGGCACGCGGTCCGCTTCGGTGTACCGGGCGAGGTGATGGCGGCGGGCGAAGGCATCGAGACAGTGCTATCGCTGCGATGCGTGCTGCCCGACATGGCCATGGTGGCGGCGCTCTCGGCAGCACACCTCTCCGCTTGTCAGTTCCCCGAGACACTGCGCAGGCTCTACATCGCCCGCGACAACGATCCGGCGGGGGACGGTGCGATGGCGACGCTGATCGAACGCGCGAACGCGGCCGGGATCGAGGCGATTGTGGTGTCTCCGACCCTGGGCGACTTCAACGAGGATCTCCGCAGCCTGGGAATGGACAGCCTGCGGGCAACGGCACGGGTACAGATCGCACCACAGGACGTCGCGCGCTTCATGGCACTGGCGGCATAGCCGGCAGGGAATGCTGGTGGCGACAACGCCGTCGCTTGGCACTCGCTAGGATGCACCCAGGTGTCAGGCAGAGCCGCAACCCGGCCTTCGAGAGGGCGATCGGCCAGCAAACGGCCCGGACCAACAACGTCGGCGCCCGACTATTTTCCGGCGGCCCTGCGGGCCTTTCCATCGCGAAGCAAAATAGCCGGCCTTCGCCGTCCTCCGCTGCGCTCCGGCCCTCTCGCTTCGCTCCGGGTGCAGGTCCGGTCAGCCTGCCGGCTTTCGTCGCCAGAAGGCCGCGAGGGTCGCGGTCACACCGACGAAGGAGCATCCCGATGAGCGAGCACGACGACAGCTACGAGCCGCATCACGAATCATCGCCCACCGACCACGTTCTCCACGAACTTCAGCTTTATGGCTACCGTCCCTTTGCGGACGAACCCGACGGAAGGCCGCTGCCCGAAGGCAATCACGTCGCCGGCGCCATCGCCGATATCTTCGACGCCCTGATCGTCACCCTGGAAGACACCCGCCTCGAGCCCGACCTCGACGATCTCCTCTGGTCGACCGTCAACGTCTTCCACCGCGCCACCGACCGGATCGAGCGCGAGCTGGACGATAACGAGCAGGCACAGCGCCGCGGGCAACGCGAACAGGATGGCTCCGAGGTAAAGGCGGTCGAGCTGGAGCGCCTGACGGCCGAAGGGCAGACGATGATCGAGCGTCGCAACGCCTTCGAGCTGATGCGCGACCAGGCCGCCGAGCACTACGAACGGCACACGCGCTCACCCTGGCGTCCCCGCAGCGGATCGATGGTCAACCATCGCAACCTGACCTCGGCGATGATCGACAGCCGCGACTTCCTCGCCGCGAAGAGGCGCGCCGACAACGAGGTGCTGCTGCCGGCGGGACCGAAGATCGCCATCACCGGCGGGCTCGACTTCAACGATCACACGCTGATCTGGGCCAAGCTCGATCAGGTCCACGCCAAGCACCCCGACATGGTGCTGATCCACGGCAAGTCGCCGAAGGGCGCCGAGAAGATCGCCTCCCGCTGGGCCGACCATCGCAAGGTGCCGCAGGTCGGATTTGCTCCAGACTGGACCAAACACGCCAAGGCCGCACCGTTCAAGCGCAACGATCAGATGCTCGACGTCCTGCCGATCGGGGTGATGCACTTCCCGGGCACCGGCATTCAGGACAACCTTGCCGACAAAGCGAAGAAGCTCGGCATTCCGGTCTGGAAGTTCGGCGGCGCGTGAGCGCCGCCTGCGGGCAGCGCGCCTAAATTCCTGTCTAAATTCCTGTAAGGCAGCACCCGCCGATTCTACATTAAGGCATCGAATAGATTGCGAGTGGCGCGATGAGCAAAATCACAGACGAAGACTACAAGGCGCATATGGCCACTGTGGTAGCCGAGGGATTCACTCTCGATCCGCCCGGATTCGAGCGCCTTTCGTCGTGGACGCACCTGCTTATGCATCTCGTCAACGCGCGCACAAACTTCGAGTGGGTGCGTGATCACCCCGTCCAACTCGGCGAAATGGAGAGTTCGCTGCGCCAGCAGGCATTCTTCGTGGCAGGTATCATGGCCTACTGCCGCTGCTATGCATCGTCCGGATCTGGCATCCCGATGCTCGACACTAAAAAGGTCTATGAGGGATCTGACGACGGCAAGCAGGTCCATGATCGTCTTATCGAACTGCGCAACTCTATCGCAGCTCATACGGATGCATCGGACATCATTCGCCTCACCCTCGCGGTTAAGGACGAGCCTGAACGCCTCGTGGTCCGGCACCTGTGGACGATGGCCGTCCCCGTCGATGAGATTGCGGACTTCCTGGATGCCGTGGTTCACACAGAGCACTTCGTCACTGTTGGCCTGAACAAATATCTGAACCGGCTCGAAAAGGACCTCGGCAAGATTATTGAGCTCGACTGACGTGTCACCGGCACAACCGCGGCTCCTGACGCGAAAACCACTCCCCGCTTCTCTGCGCTGATCCTTGGTCAGACTGATCACTTGACGCCATCAACCCGTAAAGGGTCGGCTATGCGAGCATGCCGCCGCTACGGCTGCGCCTGCGCGGTGATTGCAGCGATCAGCCCGACACTTCGGGCGCCTGTCAGCGGGGGATGGTCCTCCGCTCTGAACAGGAGCTGGATCGATGTCCTCAACGACGCACATGCCTACGCCTACAGCCTCGCCACCACCCTCATGGTCGCGATCATCATCTTCAAGGCAGGCGACGGCACCCATTCTGTCACGCCCACCACCGAGTTCGACGGCGACGCCGAGATCGTGGCGGAGATCGATCCCTTCGCCCCTTAATCTGGGGCGATCGCCAGTCGAGGACGCGGAAATCGAACCGATTTCCGCTCCCTTCGACGGTCATCTTCCGCTATACTTCAGATCGCGCCGTGGTGGTGGTGGAGGCGCGACCGTCAGACCTTTATCTCACGGAGACTACCGCCATGATCTTTATCGGTATCCTCGCCAGCATCGCCGCGATCGGCGGCCTGTGCTGGCTTTTGTTCACACTGGCTGTCTTCGCGCTGCCGTTCTTCGTGGGCGTCAGCGCCGGGACATGGGCCTATCAGACGGGCGCCGGCTGGCTCGGCGCGATCGTCGTCGGCCTCGCCGTCGCCGCACTGACGCTCGGCCTCGGGCAATTCATGCTCGCCTTCGTCCGCCCGCTCTGGATACGCCTCGCGATCGCCCTGGCATTCGTCGCACCGGCGGCGCTCGCCGGTTATCACGCGACGCATGGCATCGTGAAACACATCATGCCCTCCGACACTTGGCAGCTCATCTTCTCCGTCATCGGCGCAATCGCCGTCGGCATCACCGCGCTAATCAGGGTGACAGCAATGGCCACGCCCGCGCCAACCGGGCAAAACGTCGCGCGCGCCTGACATCGTTGCGCGCGGCGGCAGGACCGCAGCCGATATCTTGCGTCTCACTCGCGATCCTCGTCGCCAGAGTACACTTGCAAAGGCGTGATTAGGTCGGCGGCTAACTCAAACCGACGCGCCATCCCCTCTGTGATGGTGCTCAAACCAACGCCGTAACAGCATTACCGATGGTGGCGGTGCCGGGAGGGTGCGATCTCGTGCGCCTGTACGAAAGTCGGCGGACGATCGGACTGACGGAGCCCGGTGAGATCGCGATGGCTCGATGTGGCCACGGTCATGTCGGTCGAGATGGCCGCCACGTTCTCCTGTAATGCGTCTCTGTCAGGTCGACCGCTCCAAAACGGCCTCTTCAATCGGCTGATCTGGCCGAAGGTCGGCTGCGCCTCGATCGCCTATGCCGCAACAGCGGCGTCGAAACTTTCATCCCCTGCCGGCTGCGCCGTCATTCCTCGCGAGACAAGAAAGCCCCTCCTTTGCTGTCAGGCCCCTGCGGGGTGCGCCGTCAATCGCCTCCGGCCTGTCGATCGCCATCGAGGCCGCAATGGTGCGGGCTCGGAACAGAGTTCAAGGAGAACTACAATGGCGACCATCGGCACCTTCAAGAAGACCGGCAACAACGAGTTCACCGGCGAAATCGTTACCCTCAGCCTCCAGACCAAGAACGTCCGCATCGTTCCCGATGCCCGCGCCACCGGCGAGAACGCCCCCAGCCACCGCATCTTCGTCGGCCGCGCCGAGATCGGCGCCGCGTGGTCCAAGACCTCGAACGAGGGCCGCGCCTATCTGGGCCTGAAGCTCGACGACCCTAGCTTCAACGCCCCGATCTACGCCAACCTCTTTGACGACGAGGAAGGTGAAGGCTTCAGCCTCATCTGGTCTCGCCCCAACGGCGGCCGCAACGGCGAGTGAAGGCGAACGACGCCCCGCCCGGATCGTCCGGGCGGGGCTGATCACTTTGTGGGCGACCGAATCAGTTGGCGTTCAATGGCTGCCAGGTCTTCCTGCAAAGGCAGTATGAGGTAGCACCGGCCCGCAAGAGCGACTATTATAGTCGTAGTTCTGGTGTGCGCGTATGTCCGAGTGGGAGGTGATCATGCATGATCACCGCCCGACAATCGCGGGCCGCACGCGCGTTGCTTGGATGGAATCAGGAGACGCTCGCTGACAAGGCCCAGGTATCACTGACCGCGCTGAAACGCCTCGAATCCGCAAGCGGGCTCGAGGTGTATGAGACCACGCGCGATCAGGTGCGTCGGGCGCTTGAAGGCCACGGCATCCTCCTCCTGACCACCGACCAAGGCGAAGGAGTGATGGTGGTTCGTGGGAAAATCGACAAGCGATAGCATCTGCCTTGCCAACCGCATGCCCTCGGTGCGCCGTTGCCATCACCCCTGCCGATTTTGCTGCGATGCAACCGGCACATGGTTAACAAATGCCACCGGAATGGATAAGAATCACCCCAGGGGACCGGTGTGACCAAGACAGACTTCCTAGACCAACCGCCTGATAGTGCCGTGCTGACGCCCTATGATCGCGAGCACCTGAAGACCTATCTGCGACTGCTGGACGCCGAGGCCGACGGCGCGTGCTGGGAAGAGGCGGTCACCGTCATATTCGGCCTCGACCCTGACAAGGATGCCCAGCGGGCTGCGCGCGTCTACACAAGCCACATGGCCCGCGCGAAATGGATGACCGAGAACGGCTTTCGCCATCTGGTCCGGTCGAGCTACCACTGATCGGACGGTGATGCGCAACCTGCATCACGTTGCGCCACCTTCGAACTTCCCAAGCCAAAGACAACTTGGAATCGTGTTCTCCGCATTGCTCGCCCCAGAGAGGCGCGACAGGAGAATAAAGCATGTCTGAGGAAGGAAGTTGGAGAACTGGCTCAGCTTATGACTATATCGATGGTCTGAGCGCGCCAGATATCGCGTGGGAGTTTCTGCGGAGAAACCACGACTACCGACGCGAATATTCAGAGCTACAGGACTCAGGGCACCTTGCTCCGGATAAGGCACGCGCCTTATCCGATCGCTGGGGGTTGTCTTTTCGCTACAGACCCGGCCCTCAATGCATTGACTACGGCTATCTCCTGGACCCTTACCGCCGATCCGTTCAAACTTCTCCTCGCTCCGTCACCGGCATCGCCCGCTGGCACAGGGGTAACTAGCGAACAAATTTCCTCTACTCCCCTTGCTGCCGACGGGACTCTTCGTCTCGCCGCCGGTGGCGAGATGTTCGACATCGCTTTTCATGGCGAAGCCGGTCCCGCGCCGCTCGCCGTCGTCGTCATACTTGACGACATCACGCCGGATCGACTCCAGGCGATCGACCGCTTCTGGTCGACAATGTGGAGGCGGAAGATCCCGCCCGACGATCGCCTGACTACCCCGCGACGCCAACGACTCCGAACGATGCTCCGAGCGGTCGATGCCCACTATGAGGGTGAGACCTACCGCGCCATCGGCGAAACCCTTTTCCTTGGACACCATATCGACGCGCAGTCCTGGGTCGGAAACTCTGTTCGTGAAACAACGATCCGGCTCGTGCGCGACGGCGTGAAACTCGTCGAAGGCGGTTACCGCTCCCTCCTGCGCCGACCCCGCCGATCATAGCCTGCCTTCGACCGGCTGGGGCGTGTCGAAACTAGATTCCTATCTTCGACATCGTCCGACCCACCGTCTTCACGCCACCGTGCTCTCGAACCGCCGCCTGACGGCAGCGGCCCCCGATGAGAGCACGGAGGCTCGAAAATGGCCGAAACTACCGCCGGCATTCCGCCACGCTACCTGCGCACGCAGGAAGCGGCCCGCTTTCTCGGACTGTCCGAGCGCACGCTTGAGAAGCACCGCACTTACGGCACCGGTCCGGCCTACCGGAAGCTCGGCGGACGAGTCGTCTACGCCATCGACGATCTCCAGACCTGGGCCGATCGCGGCCTTGTCAGCTCGACCTCCGATCCGCGCGGGACGGTGTTGCCCGCCAAGAGGCAGGAGCCCACGGACCGCCGCTTCGCCGGCCGCCAGCCGCGCTGAGACGTCCGGCTATGTCGTCCCACCAGCCTCGCCCCGATGAACGCGCGCAGCTCGATCTGTTCCGGACGCTGCCCGGCGATCTCGCGCCGCGCGATGCGCAGGACCTGATGGCCTATCCGTTCTTCTCGCTCGCCAAGTCGAAGCGCCTGACGCCGATCGATTTCAAGGCTGGCTCCGTCGTCATCAGGGTTGAGGCCGTTGCCGAGCACGGTATGGCCACCATCTGGGACGCGGACATCCTGATCTGGGCCGCCTCGCAGATCGTCGAAGCGCGCGACGTCGGGCTGCGCCCGTCACGCTTGATGGCGACCACGCCCTACGAAATTCTGAACTTCATCGGACGCGGCGTCTCGCTGCGCGATTACGACCGGCTGAAGGCCGCTCTGGACCGCCTCCAATCCACCACCATCGCGACCTCGATCCGCCAGCCGACAGAGCGGCGGATGCATCGCTTCTCCTGGATCAACGAGTGGAAGGAGCGCGCCGATCACCGCGGTCGACCGCTCGGGCTCGAACTGATCCTGCCCGACTGGTTCTACGGCGCGGTGCTCGATGATGCTCTGGTGCTGACCATCGACCGCAACTATTTCGGGCTGACTGGCGGCCTGGAGCGCTGGCTGTACCGCCTCGTGCGCAAGCATGGCGGCAAGCAAGAGCACGGCTGGAGCTTCGATTTTCTGCATCTCCACGCCAAGTCCGGCAGCCTCTCGCCGCTCAAACACTTCGCCTACGACCTGCGCGACATCGTCCGCCGCCAGCCGCTGCCTGGCTATCGCCTGACCATCGAGCAATGCGTCGGCGGTCCCGAAATCCTGTCCTTCGTACCAACCGATCCCGACGCGCTCGGCATCCCGCGCCGCCGTCGCCGCTCGACCACTCGCCCTGGGGATAAGCTGTGAATCATCTCGTGCTATCAGGGACCGGCACTATCGTGCCATCGGGGACCGGACCCTCGTGCTATCGGGGACCGAAATCGCCGATTCATCATGCTGAATCAGCAACTTGCAGGCCCCGTAACTTATCTAACCAGAATTACTACGTAATTCTTCTAACGCAGACCGCGATTTTCGCCGCTGTGGACGAGTCCCCGATCGCCGGGAGACCGTCATGATCGTCGCGCTCCTCAACCAGAAGGGCGGCGTCGGGAAGACGACGCTCGCCCTGCATCTCGCCGGTGAATGGGCGCGCAATGGCAAGCGCGTCACCCTGATCGACGCCGATCCCCAGGGCTCGGCGCTCGACTGGTCGCAGCAGCGCAGCCGGGAGGGATTGGAGCGGCTGTTCGGTGTCGTCGGCCTGGCCCGCGATACGCTCCACCGCGAAGCGCCGGAGCTGGCGCGCGACGTCGATCATGTCGTCATCGACGGACCGTCGCGCGTCGCCGGCCTGATGCGCTCGGCACTGCTCGCCGCCGATCTCGTGCTGATCCCGGTGCAGCCATCGCCGCTCGACGGCTGGGCGTCGGCCGAGATGCTGACGCTGCTCGGCGAAGCGCGGATTTACCGGCCGGACCTGAAAGCCCGATTTGTACTGAACCGCTGCGCTGCGCGCACAGTGCTTGCCCGCGAGACCGCCGAGACGCTCGCCGATCATGATCCGCCGCCGCTGGCGACGACCATCGGCCAGCGCATCGCCTTCGCTGATGTCATCCAGACCGGGCGGCTCGCAGCCGAACAGGATGAGACATCGCCCGCCGCGCGCGAGATCGCCGCGCTTGCAGCCGAAGTCGCGAGGATCGGCGCATGAACGAACGGTCGCCGAAACGTGGCTTCGCCGCTCGTCCGGCCGATCCGGAGAGCTGGATCAAGGCGCCGGAACGGCCATCACCGCGCGCTGACGCCGCTGCGGACTTTATCGCCAGGCTGACGATCGACGTCACCGCCGACATGCGCGGCCGGATCAAGATCGCGGCCTTCCAACGCGGCCAGACCGTCGCCGACATGCTCCGCGCCCTGTTCGAGCGCGAATTCCCCATCAGCGAAGGAGAGCCAAGATGATCGGCGTCCCCGACGCATCGGTGCGCGGCGGCTTGCCGCCTGCGCTTGCCGCCGATGCCCTGACCCATGTCGAACTGACGTGGATCGAAAAGAAGATCGAGTTCTGGATCAGGTTCGGCCGCGAGGCAGCCGAACAGATCCTCGACCGCCGCCGGCGCGTCGTGTCGCTCGCGCCGGGCAGCGTCTTCGCCTTCGTCCGCTGGACGTCGAACGACTACGGCACCGCGCTTTCGCGCCTCGACATCGTGCGCGCCGTGAACGCCGGCGAGCGCTGCCAAACCCTGCCGTTCGTGCGTCCCGGCGGCGACATCCTGCTGCGTGCCGATGGCTGGCCAAAGGTCGAGCGCGTTCTCCAGCTCATCGATGCGATCGAGGCGCGCGGCATCGATCCGATCGAGGTTTCTCCGGACCACTGGCGTCATGTCCATAACCGGCTGACTGTCGGCGAAGCACCGCGTGCCTACGATGCGCAGCAGCACCGCGCCTTCCTCCTACGCCGGAGGACTGCGCCATGAGCCGCTTCGGATATGTCATGACGACCTACTTCGCCGTCATGCTGCTCGGCATTCTGTCGATCGTCTCGTTCGCGCCGAAGCTGATCTGGAACGCCTCGGCGAGCACGCCGATCGGCCTGTACGCGATCGGCGGACCCGGTCGGCTGGATGTGACGGATCTGGTCGCCGTGCGCGCACCAGAACCGCTCGCTACCTTCCTTTCGGATGGCGGATATCTACCGCGCGGAGTCCCGCTGATGAAGCACGTCGCCGCGCTTCCCGGGCAGCGCGTGTGCAGAACCGGGGCCGCCATCACTGTCGACGCCGTGCCGATGGGCGATGCGCTTGACCGTGATCGCCGCGGTCGCCCGCTGCCGGTCTGGCAGGGCTGCCGCGTGGTCGCGGACGGCGAGCTGTTCCTCATGAACTGGCAGGTCCGTGACAGCCTGGATGGCCGCTACTTCGGCCCACTCCCCGCCAGCTCGGTCATTGGCCGGGCCATCCCTGTCTACACCGACGAGGATGGCGACGGCCGCTTCGTCTGGCGCGCGCCGACGCGGTGACGGCTCGCCCATGTCCAACCTCACCGCAATTCCATGGAGGCAATCATGTCCCTGATCGGTCAATTCACGCGCGACGATTCCGGCTTTATCGGCCATTTGCAGACGCTCCTGTTGCAGCAGGACATCATCATCATTCCGGCCGAGGCCTCCGATGCCGAGAATGCGCCGGATTTCCGCGTCCATGTCTTCGACGGCATGAACAACGAACCCGGCGCGGAGATCGGCGCGGGCTGGAAGCGCACAGGCGAGAAGGCCGGCGACTACGTCTCGTTGCAGCTCGACGATCCGACCTTCGAACATCCGATCCGCGCCAACCTCTTCCAGTCGGCTGATGACAAATCTACCTGGGGTCTGCACTGGAATCGCCCGCCGAAGCGTGGCGAGCGGGACTGAGCGATGCGCGTCATTCGCTCGCAAACTGTCGTCGGAGGGCGGATCGCCCTCCGACGCACAGCCTTCCTTCTCCTTTCCGGCCTGCTTCTCACCGCGCCGCTCGCGCCTGCCGCCGCTGCGCAGGAGATGCCCGCCGCTCGCCCATCACGCGCCGATCCCTATGCGACGTTCATCGCAGAGGCGGCGCAGCGGTTTGGGGTGCCAGAACCGTGGATTCGCGCCGTCATGCGCGTTGAAAGCGCGGGCGATGTACGCGCCATCTCGTCTGCGGGCGCGATGGGGCTGATGCAAATCATGCCCGCCACCTGGGCCAGCCTTCGCGCCCGTCACGGCCTCGGCAACGATCCCTACGACCCACGCGATAACATCCTCGCGGGCGCGGCGTATCTGCGCGAGATGCACGATCGCTACGGCTCGCCAGGCTTTCTGGCAGCCTACAATGCCGGTCCCGGCCGCTACGAAGAATATCGCGCGACCGGCCGCCCGTTGCCGGCCGAAACGCGCGCCTATGTCGCCGCTCTCGCACCGATCATCGGCGGCGGCGATCTCTCTGCCCCCGTTACGGTGGCGACCGCCGATCCGCTCGCCTGGACCCGCGCGCCACTCTTTATCGTGCAGGTCGACAACAGCGCGGGTGCAGATCGGCGGCAGCCCGAGGGCTATCCCGCTGCACCCTCTGCGCAGGAAGCCGCGCGCGATCCGGTACTGCCCGCACCGCGATCGGACGGCCTATTCGTGGCGCGAACCGTTACTGCGGGGCCGCGATGATCGGCTTCGCACTTCCTGCGGCATTGTCGGGCTCTGGCGTGGATTTGGCGTCAGAGGCGGCAAGAGCAGGCGACACAACCGGACGATGGCGAGATAAAAGCGCGCGAGGTGCGGCTTGGTGCGGTTGTGTGTTTTCAGGGACTTATGGCGCATTTGCGCGAGGTGCACCTGATCGGCGCAGCCTGCGCTATCGCGAATTTCACAGGAATATCCTCGGCTTTGCGCGATGTGCGAGGTCACGGCCATGAGCGGCGAGGGCGACTTCCGCATCCGGCCAGGCCGCATCCGCTCCACCCGCGCACAGCAGGCGCGGCCCTTCATCGCCCAGGCGCTCGCGGCCGCCCAACGCGCTGGCGGCAGCGTCTCGCGCTCCGGCAAGATCAGCTCGGGCAACCGCTCGCGGTTCGGCCGCGGCCAGCGCGCGACGGTGCAGGCCAATCGCCTGCTCAGCAGCCGATCGCGCAACACTGTGATCAAGACCCGCGTCGTCCGTCATACCGCGCGGGCTGCGCCGCTCTCCGCCCACCTCAGCTATCTCCGGCGCGAGGGCGTCACCCGGGATGGGGAGAAGGCCCGGCTGTTCGGTCCTGAGACCGAGGACGCCGATCCGAAGGCCTTCGGCGAGCGCACGCAGGACGACCGTCATCACTTCCGCTTCATCGTCTCGCCCGAGGACGCGACGGAGATGTCCGACCTAAAGACCTTCGCCCGCGACCTGATGGGCCAGATGGAAAGGGACCTCGGCACCAAGCTCGACTGGGTCGGCGTCGATCACTGGAACACCGACAACCCGCACGTCCACATCATCCTGCGCGGCCGCACCGATGACGGCCAGGACCTCGTCATCTCCCGCGACTATATCAAGGAGGGCATGCGCGCCCGCGCGCAGGATCTCGTCACCCAGGAGCTGGGGCCGCGCACCGATCACGAGATCCGTCGCAATCTCGAACGACAGATTGCAGCGGAACGCTGGACCAATCTCGACCGCCAGCTTTCGCGCGATGCCTATCGCACCGGCGTCATCGATCTCGCCCCGCATCCCGACCGCCAGCCCGACGAATTCCACGCGATGAAGGTTGGCCGCCTCCGCAAGCTGGAGACACTCGGCCTCGCCGATCAGGTCGGCCCCGGCCAGTGGGTGATGGCGGACAATGCCGAGGCGACGCTGCGCGAGCTGGGCGAACGCGGCGACATCATCAAGCGCATCCATCGCGGCCTGACCGAGCGCGGCATCGAGCGCGGAGCGGCCAGCTATGTGCTAGCCGGTGAAAGCCTCGATCATCCCGTCGTCGGCCGCCTGGTCGACCGCGGTCTCGACGACGAGCTGAAGGGCACCGCGTATGCCGTGGTCGACGGCACAGATGGACGCACCCATCACATCAAGCTGCCCGACCTTGATGCCGCCGGCGACAGCGCGCCAGGTTCTATCGTCGAGCTGCGTAAGTTCGATGATGCGCAGGGCCGCCGCCGCGTCGCGCTCGCCGTCCGCTCCGATCTCGATATCGAACGGCAGGTCCATGCGACCGGCGCCACCTGGCTCGACCGGCAGGCGATCGCCCGCGATCCCGTTGCGCTCGGCGGTGGCGGCTTCGGCGCGGAGGTCCGCCAGGCGATGGACAAGCGGGCCGACCATCTCGTCGGCCAGGGCCTCGCCGAGCGTCAAACCCGCGGCATCAGCTTCTCGCCGGGGCTGATCGATACGCTGCGGCAGCGCGAGGTCGATGCTCTTGGCGAGAACCTCGCTGCCGAGACCGGCCGACAATTCTCGAAGGCCGGGACAGGCGAATATGTGGCGGGAACCTATCGCCAGCGCTTCGCGCTCGCTTCCGGCCGTTTCGCCATGATCGACGACGGTCTCGGCTTCCAGCTCGTGCCCTGGTCACCAACCCTCGAACGCCAGATCGGTCAGCACGTCTCCGGCGTCTCGCGTGGCGCCGGTGGCGTCGACTGGAGCTTCGGTCGCAACCGCGGCCTCGGCATGTAGCCGCAATCAAGAAAGGAGTGCCCGCCATGTCGGCGACCAAAATCCTCTGGGGTCAGATCCTCACCGTCTTCCTGATCGTGCTGATGACGACTTGGAGTGCGACGGAATGGACGGCCTACCGTCTCGGCTTCCAGCCGCAGCTTGGGCATCCCTGGTTCGAACTCGCCGGGTGGCCGATCTACTATCCGCCGTCCTTCTTCTGGTGGTGGTATGCCTTCGACGCTTATGCCCCGCCGATCTTCATCGAGGGCGCCTACATAGCGGCGTCGGGCGGCTTCATCTCCATCGCCGTAGCCATCGGCATGTCGGTGTGGCGCGCGCGTGAAGCCAAGAACGCCGAGACCTTCGGCTCCGCCCGTTGGGCAGATGCCGCCGAAGTCCGCGCCGCCGGCCTGCTGGGTCTCGATGGCGTCATCCTCGGGAAATTCGATCGCGACTATCTCCGCCATGATGGGCCCGAACATGTTCTGTGCTTCGCGCCCACGCGATCCGGCAAGGGTGTCGGCCTGGTCGTGCCGTCACTGCTGACCTGGCCGGGCTCCGCCATCGTTCATGACATCAAGGGAGAGAACTGGACGCTCACGGCCGGCTATCGCGCCCGCCATGGTCGCGTGCTGCTGTTCGATCCGACCAATACGAAGTCGGCGGCCTACAATCCGCTGCTCGAGGTGCGCCGCGGCGAGTGGGAGGTCCGCGACGTGCAGAACATCGCCGACATCCTGGTCGATCCCGAGGGCAGCCTCGAAAAGCGAAACCATTGGGAGAAGACCAGCCACGCGCTGCTGGTCGGCGCGATCCTTCACGTACTCTATGCCGAGGCCGACAAGACCCTGGCGGGCGTCGCCGCGTTCCTCTCAGATCCGAAGCGGCCGATCGATTCGACGCTCGCCGCGATGATGAAGACAGCCCACCTCGGCGAGGCCGGCCCGCATCCAGTGATCGCCAGCGCCGCGCGCGAACTGCTGAACAAATCCGACAACGAGCGGTCGGGCGTACTGTCGACCGCCATGTCCTTCCTCGGCCTCTATCGGGACCCCGTCGTCGCCGAAGTCACCCGCCGGTGCGACTGGCGCATCGCCGATATCGTGGGCGGCAAACATCCGACCACGCTCTACCTCGTCGTGCCGCCCTCGGACATCAACCGGACCAAACCGCTGATCCGCCTCATCCTCAATCAGGTCGGCCGGCGCCTGACCGAGGATCTGCAAGCGAAGGGAAACCACCACCGGCTTCTGCTGATGCTCGACGAATTCCCGGCGCTCGGCCGCCTCGACTTCTTCGAGAGCGCCTTGGCGTTCATGGCGGGCTACGGCCTGAAAGCGTTCCTCATCGCCCAGTCGCTGAACCAGATCGAGAAGGCCTACGGTCCGAACAACTCGATCCTCGACAACTGTCATGTCCGCGTCAGCTTCGCGACCAACGACGAGCGGACCGCCAAGCGTGTGTCCGACGCGCTCGGCACCGCGACCGAGATGCGCGCCATGAAGAACTATGCTGGCCATCGCTTGTCGCCCTGGCTCGGCCACATGATGGTGTCTCGCTCGGAAACGGCCCGGCAATTGATGACGCCCGGCGAGATCATGCAGCTCCCGCCGGCCGACGAGATCGTCATGGTGGCGGGTACGCCGCCCATCCGCGCGAAGAAGGCCCGCTATTACGAGGATCGCCGGTTTCAGGAGCGCATTCTGACGCCACCCACATTGGTGAAACCGACAACCGCCCGACCAGACGACTGGAGCAAGCTACCCCTTCCGACCGCGCCGGCCTTGTCGGCGGCAACGGGCGGCGAGCGCGGATCGGATGATGAGGATACGACCGACTCCGAGCGCCGGCACCAGCCGGAGCTGAGCCGCGCGAAGCCCGTCGAACCCACCAAGCCCATTGAAAACGAGTTCGAGATCGACCCCCGCGATGACGCCGATGAGGACGCCGCGCGCCTCTCGCGCATGAACCAGACCATGCGTCAGGTGGCGCGTCAGGCGTCGCTCGATCCCGGCGACGGCATCGAGCTTTAGGAGGCACCGTGGTGAAGCCTCCCAAAAAGCAGCGGCTGTCTGTGTATCTTGAGCCGGACGTCATGAAGTCGCTTGCCGCACATGCCGCCCGGCGCGACCAATCCCTCTCGCTGATCGCGGAAGCCGGGATCGCCTCCTTCCTGTCGCCCGATGCGGCCGAACGACAGGAAGCGGCCACCACCAAACGGCTCGATCAGCTCGATCGGCGAATGGCGCGCATGGAGCGCGACCTTGGCATCTCCGTCGAGACGCTGGCGGTGTTCGTCCGCTTCTGGCTGACGACAAACCCGCCGCTACCAGAGCCCGCCCAAGCTGCGGCGCGCTCCAAAGCCGGCGAGCGGTACGAAGCATTCGTCACCGCTCTCGGCCGACGACTCGCACAGGGTCCGAAGCTTAGGCAGGAGATTTCCGAGGACATCGCACCCGCGCGCGACGCGGATTAATCACGACAGCGGTCGACGCAAGTATTCATGCGTTCCGCCGTTTTCCTGTATTTGTACGCCACAGTACGACGACCACATTATGGTTGTTGTCAGGCCATGATTTCTGACCCTTCTACTCATCCCCGATCCAGGGCCGCACTTCGCGGACCCGCAAGAGAACGGGGACGACGTGGCGGCCAATCACCAGAAATCGGAGGCGATCCTTCGCGGCGCGCGCATGCTGCGCACCGCGCTCGGCCCCGCAATCGCCCGGTATCTGGAAGACCCCGCGATCGTCGAGGTGATGCTCAACCCCGATGGGCGGCTCTGGGTCGACCGGCTCTCCGAAGGGCTCTCCGATACCGGTGAACTGCTTTCGCCGTCGGACGGCGAGCGCATCATCCGTCTGGTCGCCCACCATGTCGGGGCTGAGGTGCATCCCGGCGCGCCGCGCGTGTCGGCCGAGCTGCCCGAGACGGGGGAGCGGTTCGAAGGGCTGTTGCCCCCCGTGGTATCCGCGCCGGCGTTTGCGATCCGCAAGCCCGCCGTCGCGGTGTTCACGCTCGACGACTATGTCGCCGCCGGAATCATGGCGGCGAGTCAGGCCGAGACATTGCGCCAGGCCGTCGCAGACCGGCGTAACATCCTCGTCGCCGGCGGCACCTCGACTGGGAAGACAACCCTCACCAACGCACTGCTGGCCGAAGTCTCCAAGACCTCGGATCGCGTCGTGCTGATCGAGGACACCCGCGAGCTGCAATGCGCGGCGCCCAATCTCGTCGCCATGCGGACCAAGGACGGCGTCGCCTCGCTCTCCGATCTCGTCCGTTCCTCGCTTCGCCTGCGCCCCGACCGCATCCCGATCGGCGAGGTCCGCGGCGCCGAGGCGCTCGACCTCTTGAAGGCCTGGGGCACCGGCCACCCCGGCGGTGTCGGGACCATCCACGCAGGCACCGCCATCGGCGCGCTGCGTCGCATGGAGCAGCTCATCCAGGAAGCCGTCGTCACCGTCCCGCGCGCGCTGATCGCCGAGACGATCGATCTGGTCGCCGTGCTCTCCGGCCGGGGCTCCTCGCGCCGCCTGGCCGAACTCGCCCGCATCGAGGGCCTCGGCCCCGACGGCGACTACCGCGTCACCCCCGCAAGCCAGCCCCTCACAGGAGACCCGTCATGATCAAGCATGCCCTGCGCATCCGTCGCCACATCGCCACGGCGGTGTCGGTCACCTTCCTCACACTCGCACTCGCACCCGCCGCCCACGCCTCCGGCTCGTCGATGCCCTGGGAAGCGCCGCTTCAGTCGATCCTTGAATCGATCGAGGGACCGGTCGCCAAGATCATCGCCGTGATGATCATCATCATCACCGGCCTGACGCTCGCCTTCGGTGACACCTCGGGCGGCGCTCGCAAGCTGATCCAGATCGTGTTCGGCCTGTCGATCGCCTTCGCCGCGTCCAGCTTCTTCCTGTCGTTCTTCTCGTTCGGCGGCGGGGCGCTCGTCTGATGGCCGATGGCGCGGATCATGGCGGCGAGCTGCCGGGCTTCTCCGTCCCGGTCCATCGGGCGCTGACCGAGCACATCCTGCTCGGCGGCGCTCCGCGTTCGCTCGCCATCCTCAATGGCACGCTGGCCGCCGCGCTCGGGCTCGGCCTGCGCCTCTGGTTGGTCGGCCTCGGGCTCTGGGCCGTGGGGCATTTCGCAGCCGTCTGGGCGGCCAAGCGCGATCCGCAGTTCGTCGACGTCGTGCGCAAGCATCTGCGCATCCCCGGCCACCTGTCGGTTTGAGGAGTGACCCTGATGATGAACCTTGCCGAATACCGCAATCGAAACACCCGGCTCGCCGACTACCTCCCTTGGGTCGCACTGGTTGGCGAAGGCGTGGTGCTGAATAAGGACGGCAGCCTTCAGCGCACCGCGCGCTTCCGCGGCCCCGACCTCGACAGCGCCGTGCCGGCCGAGCTGGTCGCTGTCGCCGGCAGGCTCAACAACGCCTTTCGTCGCCTCGGCTCCGGCTGGGCGATTTTCGTCGAGGCGCAGCGCCATGGCGCCGCGACCTATCCAGCCAGCATGTTCGCCGACAGCGCCTCCGGCCTGGTCGACGCCGAACGCAAGGCCGACTTCGAGGAGGCCGGCGCGCATTTCGAATCCAGCTATTTCCTCACCTTCCTGTATCTGCCGCCGGCCGAGGACGCGGCGCGCGCCGAGACCTGGCTCTATGAGGGCCGTGATCACGCCGGCGTCGATGCGCACGAAATCCTGCGCGGCTTCGCCGACCGCACCGATCGCATCCTCCAGCTCATCGACGCCTTCATGCCGGAATGCGCCTGGCTCGATGATAGCGAGACGCTGACCTACCTGCACTCGACCGTCTCGACGAAACGGCATCGCGTCCGCGTGCCCGAAACGCCCATGTATCTCGATGCGCTGCTCGCCGATCAGCCGCTCACCGGCGGGCTGGAACCCCGCCTCGGCGATGCGCATCTGCGCATCCTCACCATCGTCGGCTTTCCGACCGCAACGACGCCCGGCATCCTCGACGAGCTGAACCGGCTGGCCTTTCCTTATCGCTGGTCGACGCGGGCGGTGCTGCTCGACAAGACCGATGCCACCAAGCTGCTGACCAAGATCAGGCGGCAGTGGTTCGCCAAGCGCAAGTCGATCGCCGCCATCCTCAAGGAGGTGATGACCAACGAAGCCTCGGCACTGGTCGACACCGATGCGGCCAACAAGGCGGCCGATGCCGACATGGCGCTGCAGGAGCTGGGCGCGGACTATGCCGGCCAGGCCTATGTGACGGCGACGATCACCGTCTGGGACGACGATCCGCGCATCGCCGCAGAGAAGCTCCGGATGGTCGAGAAGGTCATCCAGGGCCGCGACTTCACGGCAATGCCCGAGACCATCAACGCGGTGGACGCCTGGCTCGGCTCGCTGCCCGGCCATGTCTACGCCAATGTCCGCCAGCCGCCGATCAACACATTGAATCTCGCCCACATGATCCCGCTTTCGGCGGTGTGGGCGGGACCGGAACGGGACGAGCATTTCGATGCACCCCCACTGCTTTACGGCAGAACCGAAGGCTCGACCCCGTTCCGGCTTTCCATCCATGTCGGCGACGTCGGCCATACGCTGATCGTCGGCCCGACCGGCGCCGGCAAATCGGTGCTGCTGGCGCTGATGGCGCTGCAGTTCCGGCGCTATCCGCAATCCCAGGTCTTCGCCTTCGACTTCGGCGGATCGATCCGCGCGGCCGCGCTCGCCATGCGCGGCGACTGGCACGATCTCGGCGGCGGGCTCACCGAAGGGGCCGACGACAGCGTGTCGCTTCAGCCGCTCGCCCGGATCGACGACGTCGCCGAGCGGGCCTGGGCGTCCGACTGGCTGGTCGCGATCCTGGGACGCGAGAGCGTGCCGGTCACGCCCGAGGTGAAGGAGCATCTCTGGTCGGCGCTCTCCTCGCTCTCGTCCGCGCCGATCAACGAGCGGACGCTGACAGGCCTGTCGGTCCTGCTTCAATCTAACGACCTGAAACAAGCGCTGCGACCTTATTGCGTCGGCGGCCCCTATGGCCGGCTGCTCGATGCCGAGGCCGAGCATCTGGGCGAAGCCAATGTTCAGGTCTTCGAGACCGAAGGGCTGATCGGCACTGGCGCCGCTGCCGCCGTGCTCGCCTATCTCTTCCACCGCATCGAAGACCGCTTGGACGGACGGCCGACGCTGCTGATAGTCGATGAAGGCTGGCTCGCGCTGGACGACGAGGGTTTCGCCGGCCAGCTCCGCGAATGGCTGAAGACGCTGCGCAAAAAGAACGCCAGCGTCATCTTCGCCACCCAATCGCTCTCCGACATTGATGGCTCGGCGATTGCGCCGGCCATCATCGAGAGCTGCCAGACCCGCATCCTGCTGCCCAACGAGCGCGCCATAGAGCCGCAGATCACGGCCATTTATCGGCGCTTCGGGCTCAACGATCGTCAGATCGAAATCCTCGCGCGGGCGATGCCCAAGCGCGACTACTACTGCCAGTCCCGGCGCGGCAACCGGCTCTTCGAGCTGGGCCTGTCGGATGTCGCACTCGCGCTCTGCGCCGCTTCGTCCAAACAGCACCAGGCGCTGATCGCCGCTGTCCACGCCCGCAGCGGCACGGACGGATTCCTCGCGGAGTGGCTTGCCGAAAACCGGCTCGCCTGGGCCGCCGACCTCATCGCCGACCTCACCAACGTCACCCCCCAAGCCGATCAGGAGGCACGCCCATGACCCGTTCCCTTCGTTCCCGCTCGCCCGCGCTGCGCATCGGCGCCGCGCTCCTTGCCGCGCCGCTCGCGCTGTCGCCGATCTTCGCCCCGCCGGCGGCCGCCCAGTGGATCGTCTACGATCCGACCAACTATGCGCAGAACGTCCTGACGGCGGCACGCACGCTCCAGCAGGTCAATCAGCAGATCACCCAGCTTCAGAATGAAGCGACCATGCTGATCAACCAGGCCCGCAATCTCGCCAGCCTGCCTTACTCCTCGCTTCAGCAGCTCCAGCAGTCCGTGCAGCGGACGCAGCAGCTTTTGGCGCAGGCGCAAGGCATCGCGCTCAACGTCCAGCAGATCGACCGTGCATTCCAGACCACATACGGCAACGCGTCGATGTCGGCCTCCGATCAGGCGCTCGTGGCTGGCGCACGCGAACGCTGGCAGAATACCGTGGGCGGTTTGCAGGACGCCATGCGTGTCCAGGCCGGCGTCGTCGGCAACATCGACACCAATCGCGGTGAGATGACGGCGCTGGTCGGCCAGAGCCAGGGCGCGACAGGCGCGTTGCAGGCGACGCAGGCGGGCAATCAGCTTCTGGCCCTGCAAGCACAGCAGCTTGCCGACCTTACCGCCGTCGTCGCCGCCAATGGTCGGGCGCAGAGCCTGTCCGAGGCCGAGCGGGCGGCAGCGGCCGAACAGGGCCGCGAGCAGCGCCGGCGCTTTCTGACACCGGGCACGGGCTATCAGCCCGGCAACGCCCGTATGTTCCCGAACGGCAACTGAGGACCTGGTCATGGACGGCAAGATGCTCGCCCGGCTTGGGGCCGTCGTGTTCGTCGCGGTCGCCGTCACCGCGACCGCGATCGAGATGAACCGGAAAGAGGAAACGCCCGAGGCATGGCCGTCCGGCCGTGACACCCAGGCGCAGGCCGATCCGTTGCGCGACGAGCTGATCCGCTGCCAGTTCCTCGGCGAGGCCGGTCCGCGCGATCCGGCCTGCCTGCGCGCCTGGGCGGAGAACCGCAACCGCTTCCTCGCGCCCGGCGCGCGACCTGCCGAGCGGCTGCCGGACGTGCCGCCAGCGCCGCGAGACAATGTCATCCCCCAACCGGGCCGTACCGATCAGCCGGCGCCGGCGCCCGCCGCGCCGATCGCGCCGCCGCAGCTCGACCAGGCGAGATAAAATCATGGGCGGCACCGGCGTCATCGACCATTTCCTCGAGGTCTTCACCCGCTACATCGATAGCGGCTTCGGCCTTCTCAGTGGCGAAGTCGCGTTCATCGCCACCACGCTGATCGTCATCGATGTGACGTTGGCGGCACTGTTTTGGAGCTGGGGCGCCGACGACGACATCATGGCGCGCCTGGTGAAGAAGACGCTGTTCGTCGGCGTCTTCGCCTATATCATCGGCAACTGGAATAATCTCGCCCGCATCATCTTCGAGAGTTTCGCCGGCCTCGGCCTGAAGGCGAGCGGCACCAGCTTCACCACCGCCGATCTTCTGCGCCCGGGCAAAGTGGCGCAGACCGGCCTCGACGCCGGACGACCGCTGCTCGATTCGATCTCCAGCCTGATGGGCTATTGGTCGTTCTTCGAGAACTTCATCCAGATCGCCTGCATGTTCCTGGCCTGGGCGCTGGTGTTGCTCGCCTTCTTCATCCTGGCCATCCAGCTCTTCGTCACGCTCATCGAGTTTAAGCTGACGACGCTCGCCGGCTTCGTGCTGATCCCGTTCGGCCTGTTCGGCAAATCGGCCTTCATGGCGGAACGCGTGCTGGGCAACGTCATCTCATCCGGCATCAAGGTGCTGGTGCTGGCCGTCATCATCGGCATCGGCTCGACGCTGTTCTCCGAATTCACGTCGGGTTTCGGCGGCGCAACTCCCACTATCGACGAGGCCATGGCGATCGTGCTCGCGGCCTTGTCGCTGCTCGGTCTCGGCATCTTCGGTCCGGGCATCGCCAGCGGCATCGTCTCCGGCGGCCCGCAGCTCAGCGCCGGCGCCGCAGTCGGAACCGGTATGGCCGCAGGCGGCATGGTCGCACTCGGCGCTGGCGCCGTTGGCGCCGCCGCATCCGGTGGCGCGGCTCTTGCCGGCGGTGCCGCCGCTGCCGCCCGAGGCGGTGCTGCGGTCGCAGGCGGCGCATCCACCGCATACAGCCTTGGCGCCGCTGGACAGTCTGGTGCGGCCGGCGTCGCTTCCGGACTTGGCGGCGTTGCCCGCGCTGGCGGCAGCGCCGCGGTCTCACCCCTGCGCCGCGCTGCGTCGCGTGCTGCCGAAAGCATGAAATCCAGCTTCAATGCTGGCGGCAAGGCTGCTTTCGAGGCGACGGGCGGAACCTCCACCATGGGCTCGATCGGCGGTGACGCTGCCGGAGATGGTGCTGCTCCCGCGACCGCGGGCGGTCCGCCGGCCTGGGCGCAGCGGATGCGCCGCTCCCAACACATGACCCATGCCGTGCAAGCCACGGCCCACGCCGTCCGCTCTGGCGACGCCCATGGCGGCGGCTCCTCCGTCAATCTTTCTGAAGGCGATCGCTGATGTTCAAACGACCCTCCACCCATTACGGCAAAGCTTCAGAGCCCGAGACGCCCTATCAACGCGCCGCGCAGGTCTGGGACGAGCGCATTGGCGCCTCGCGCGTTCAGGCGAAGAACTGGCGGTTCATGGCCTTCGGCTCGCTGATCCTGTCAGCCGGTTTCGCCACCGCGTTGGTCGTGCAGTCGGCGCGCGGAACGATCGTGCCATGGGTGGTGCAGGTCGATCGGCTCGGCCAGGCGCAGGCCGTGGCGCAGGCCGTGGCCGACTACCGGCCGACCGATCCCCAGATCGCCTTTCACCTGGCGCGGTTCATCGAACAGGTCCGCTCGATCCCGTCGGACGCGATCATCGTCCGCCAAAACTGGCTGCGGGCTTACGACTTCACGACGGACCGCGGAGCGATGGCGCTGAACGACTACGCACGGTCCAACGACCCGTTCACACGGGTCGGCCGCCAGCAGGTCGCCGTCGACGTCTCCAGCGTGATCCGCGCGTCGCCTGACAGCTTCCGCGTCGCCTGGGTCGAGCGCCGCTACGAGAATGGGCAGCTCGCCGAGACCACACGCTGGACCGCGATCCTGACGATCGTCGTGCAGATTCCCCGCAACGCCGACCGGCTCAGGGCGAATCCGCTCGGCATCTATGTCAACGCCATCAACTGGTCACGGGAGCTTGGGCAATGAGGCCATCTTTCCGTAAAGCCGGAAATCCGGCTTCACACACATTCGCACTTTCGGATCTCCGTAGAGCCTCATTCCCGATGGTTCTGCTGGCGACGACGGCGCTCGCCGGCTGTGCGACCACCAATCCACCGCCGGAAATCTCCTACGATAATGCGGCCCCGGCCGTGCAGACCGTCGATCCCCCTGCGCCCGTCACCGTGGTCGAGCTGCCGCGTCCGCTGCCGCTGCCCGGCCAGTTGCAACGGGTGCCGGAGACGCGGCGCACACCCGAGCCGACCAACCCGACGGCGCGGGTCAATCAGGCCAACGAGGCGGCCCGCGTCCAGCCGGTGCGCGACGGTTTCATCAATTCCATGCAGGTCTATCCCTGGACGCAAGGTGCGCTCTATCAGGTCTACACTGCCGTCGGGCAGATCACCGACATCGCGCTACAGCCCGGCGAGCAGCTTGTCGGCGCGGGTCCAGTCGCCGCTGGCGACACTGTGCGCTGGATCATTGGCGACACCGAGAGTGGATCGGGCGCCACGCGCCAGATCCACATCCTCGTGAAGCCGACGCGCGCCGATCTGCTGACCAACCTCGTCATCAACACCAACATGCGTACCTATCACATGGAGCTTCGCTCGACTGAGCGAACCTATATGGCGTCGGTCTCTTGGCAGTATCCGCAGGACCAACTGATTGCGCTGCGTCGGCAGAACACCGAGGCGCAGGCCGCCCAGCCCGTGGCGAGCGGCGTCGATCTCGCCAATGTCAATTTCCGCTATGCGATCGAGGGCGACCGCGCGCCGTGGCGACCGCTGCGCGCCTTCGATGACGGTCGCCAGGTCTTCATCGAATTCCCGCGCGGCATCGGCCAGGGCGAGATGCCGCCGCTGTTCGTCGTCGGGCTGGAGGGAAACACCTCCGAGTTGGTCAACTACCGCGTCCGCGGCCACCACATGATCGTCGACCGCCTTTTCGCCGCCGCCGAGCTGCGCTTCGGCTCCGGCGATCGTCAATGGCGCGTCCGCATCACGCGCACCGACGGGAGGCCCGCGTCGTGAGTGACAACGAGCCCCGTGGAGAGGACACGCCGCACAATGACGCGCAGCCCTTGATCGGCGAGCCGGTCAGCGCCGCGCCTATGCGGCTGCGCGCCGAGCCGCCGCGTGTCACCCGTTTATCGCGCAAGGTCCTCGCGGGCATCGGCCTCGTCGCTAGCGTCGGGCTCGGCGGCGCTCTGGTCTATGCGCTTCAGAACCGCGATGGCGGCCGCCGGAACGAGGAACTCTATTCGACGGAGAGCCGCTCGACCGCCGACGGCCTCGCCGGACTGCCGCGCGACTACTCGGGCGTGCCGCGTCTCGGACCGCCATTGCCCGGAGATCTCGGTCGCCCCATCGTCGGCGCGCAGGAGCGGGGTCAGCCTGTGCCTGTACCTGGCATGGCCGCGCCGAATCCTGGCATCAGCCCCGAGGAGCAACGTAGGCTTAAGGAGCTCGAGACGGCGCGGACAAGCCGGCTGTTCTCCGGAACCGAGACGCGCGCTGGCGCGGGAGGCGCAGCGCCCGCCATCGCACCTCCGCCAGCACCGGACCTGGCCGGCCTCGGCCTTGCGCCCCCGCCGGCGACACCATCAGCGCAGGACCGCCAGAACGCCTTCCTCAACGCAGCGGCGGATCGCCGCACCGTCGCGGCCGACCGGGTCGCGACGCCTGCGTCGCCGAATATCCTGCAAGCTGGCGCGGTCATATCGGCCGCGCTGATCACCGGCATCAGATCCGACTTGCCGGGTCAGATCACCGCGCAGGTTACTGAGAACATCTACGACAGCCCGACAGGCCGCATCCTCCTCGTGCCCCAGGGCACGCGCGTCATCGGCCAATACGACAACAATGTGCAGTTTGGACAGAGCCGTGTCCTGCTGGTCTGGAATCGACTGATCTTTCCGAATGGTCGCTCGATTGTCCTCGAACGCCAACCCGGCGCCGACGCCGAGGGCTACGCCGGGCTGCAGGACGGAGTTGACTACAACTGGTGGGATCTGGCGAAAGCCGCTGGGCTCTCGACCCTCCTCAGTGTGGGCGCGGAGTTGGCGACAAACGATGACAACCGGCTGATCAGCGCGATCCGCAATGGCGGCCAGGACACGATCAACGATGCCGGTCAGGAGATCGTCCGTCGCCAGCTCAACATCGCACCGACGCTCACGATCCGGCCGGGATTCCCGGTCCGTGTCATTGTCACCCGCGACCTCGTTTTCGAACCCTACGGAGGATCATGATGGCAAAGCTCAAGCTTGGCCCGATCGCCGACGAAAAGCCCGTCAAGGTCATTGTGGAATTACCGGCATCCCTTCACCGGGATTTGGTAGCTTACGCCGACGCGCTCGGTCGTGAACAAGGCGAGGCCATAACTGAACCGAAAAAGCTGATCGTACCAATGTTAGAGCGGTTCATCGCGACAGATCGCGGGTTCGCGAAAGCGAGGCGTGGAACGACGGACGCCGCTCGTTAATAGCTCGCCGATCTTACCTATCAAGACGACGCCCTGAGAAGGGCTCTCATTTAGCAACATCTCCCCAACGTCGCGCCGTCGAAAAACTTAGGTCGAGCAGTCGCTTCAGCGCGGGATTCTGGTTGGCTGCGGACCAAATCACACTCGAACTTACGGTTTCATGCGGATCCACGCAGGGTAGGAAAACAACCCCAGGATAAACGGCGCCGAGGGTTGAATTTGTGGTGAGGGTCAGCCCGAAGCCTTTGGCGACCATATTCAGAAGATTCTCTCGACCAACCCGTTGGACAGATATTCTCGGGCGGAATCCGTCAGTGGACAGTCGTCGAACCAAGAAGTCCTCGATGTCGGGGCCGGCTGCCTCCGCCGTCACGAGAAACGGCTCTTTTCGCAAGTCTTCCCAAGCGACCGCCGCGAGCTTCGCGAGGGGATGGCTGTTCGGCAGCGCAACGAAGATGTCCTCATTCCAAAGTCGCTCGGTCTCGCAGCCTTGCTGCGTTCGAACCCCTGTTACGAAAGCGACGTCGAGGCGCCCATTTGAGACACCGGCTGCATGTCCCTGCGACGTCCCTTCCTCTATCTGCACTTCAACTTGAGGGCAGGTTCGTCGAAAGGTACCCAGCAAATCAGACAGAAAGCCATCGGCCAACGACGCCATGAGCCCGATACGCAGTTCGCCCAATTCGCCCCGCTGAGCGACCGCGAGGCCGTTGATCGCCATCCGCATATGTTCGGCCCCAACGGCGGCATCACGCATGAAGCGTGCGCCAGCCGACGTCGGTCGAGCCCCCATATGATTGCGCTCAAACAGAGAGACGCCGAGCCTTCGCTCCAGCAGTTGAATTCGGCGCGTGATCGTCGATTGCGAAATATTCAACACATCCGCAGCACGCCGGAAACTACCATGCTCAGCTACGACCAGGGCGTACTTGAGGTAGCGCAGGTCGAGCGCGATATCCGGCACGTTGCTATGCTCACAACAAATGCGGCAGACATGATACTGCCCACATCACGTCGCACCTTGCGCGCGCAAAATATTGGCCAGCATAACAAACATCTTGCCCCATCCATTTTCGGACGGTGTCTTAAAGTCGCGGTAGCAGGCTTGCTTCAGAGTCAGCCAACTGCCGTCGCCATCGGCGTCAATATCGACGGTGATTACATCGACTTCATCAGCGAATTGAGGCATGCAGAATGTGAAGGCGATACGGCGAGGACGATCAATTTCGGTGAATTCGCCGACCGCTGTATAGGTTTCTCCATCACGCTCATCGACGATCTTATATTTTCCGCCGACGCGTCCATCGATCTCCGCTGAGTGGTTTTTGCTGGTGGGACTAGTGAACCACCACTTGCTTGCTATTTCGGGTAGGAGCCATGCATCGAAGACATCCTCGGGACTGGCGTCAAACCGATATCTCACTACGGCAAGCGTCTTCTTAGCCTCGTCGCCGCTCATTGCTCAGCGACCTTCTTCAGCGCTCTCCCAACGCCTTCAATTATCGGCTTTTGATCCGGGACCCCTTTTAACGCGAGCTTCGCTATGAACCCTGAAAACACTAGGCGCTGCGAAACGCGCACGGAGGTCTCGTTTAGCGGCAAGAGCACAAATGTTCGTTCGGCTTTCAGGAATTTAGAAGGCATTCCACCCGAGCTGCGCATTTTTAGCGTCCTAGGTGCGTCGAATTCAGCAACCTTCACGGTCGACTTTTCTGGCGCGCTGTCGCGATGAAGTGTGAGCATGGCTCCTTCCGAGAACGATCCCTCAATACTTTTGATTTCGGGGTTCCACTGAGCGTAGCCAGCAGCGTCAGCAAGAATCGACCAGACCTTCTCTGCCGTGGCGTCAATATCAATTTCGTCAGTGAACTCAGTCATGATTGCTTATCCTTCCTCTGTTTGAGGAGTTCATTCAGGGTGTCGAATCGTATCAGCCAGTAAGCCTTCGTCTCCTCGACCCAAGAGGCTGCTTCATCGAGCCCGTGCGGATTGAGTGAAAGGAAGTGATCGCGGCCGCTCCTCTCTCGACGCACCAAAGCGGCCCGTTCGAGAAGACGGATGTGTTTCGACACCGAGTTGAGCGATATTGGAAACGGCTCGGCAATTTCGGTCACACGCGCTTTCCCCTCAATCAACCGAGCAAGAATTGCGCGTCGGGTCGGATCCGCGAGGGCGATGAAAGTCTGATCTAATGATCCTTCTTTCAGGTTCATATGCGTTCAAATCTCGACTGCTCGCTCGGGTCGACGGTCTCTTGGTGTGCGTTCAACTTTTGACCTTCTTTCCCATTTCAAACGGGGTCTCATCGAGCGCCTTTCCGCTTGGATCGTATCGTTTCCACACACCCGTCTTCTGTTCGTTGTCATCGAACTGGCCGGTCTGCATGAGCTGTCCGTTTTCCCGATACCAGCGCCAGGCACCAACCATCTTGCCGCGCTCGTAACGACCGGCCGCCTTCAGCTCGCCATTCCGAAGGTAATATTTCCACTCGCCGGTCTTGTGCCCGTGGTCGAACAGGCCTTCGCATGCCAGTTCGCCTCCTTTGAAGCGCTCCTCGTAGGGGCCGTCTCGAGGCTCACCATTTTCATCGACGTTGCTGACTGCTTTCATCCAGTCATTCATACATATAGGTGAATGTATGTCAACTCTCAGGAGCTCCAAGACGACACCTGTCCATTAGCGCGACCCGTCCGATTCACCCGCTACAGCCCGATATCTCCGCACATATTCACACGAGGGCTTCAAAGCAGAAGATCTATCGCCTTCTATCTCCACAAGAGTAACGAAGCGGAGATAAGGTGTGAGCACATCCACGCATGTCCCAAAGAAAACAATTCGCCGGCAGCAACTGCGAGAGATCGTGCCACTCGCCGACAGCACGATCTACGACATGGAGCAGCGAGGTGAATTCCCGCAACGCTTCTATCTAACGTCGCGCTGCGTCGTGTGGGATCTTAGCGAGGTCGAGGCCTGGCTTGATGCTCGGCGGCGCGCTTCCCAGGCCAAGACCATCCAGCGAGCGCCTAGCCCCGATGTAAAATTGCGCCGCTCGCGTCCCGTTAGACGCTAGGCTCCAGCTCAAGCAGGTCCATCGTCTGAGGTAGAAGTGTCGGCCTGTACTTCTGCCCCAGGACCCATGCATCGACCAGGGTTGACCATTCTTGCATCATATGGCGACGCTGGTGCTCGTACTCCGCCTTGTTGTAGACGCCGCGCGACGACCTTCCGTCTTCGTGCGCCAAGCACTTCTCGATCCAGTCGCTGTTGAAGCCCAGCTCGTTGAGCAAAGTCGATCCGGTGCGCCGGAGATCGTGAACCGTGAAAGGATCGAGCGGCAGTCCCTCCTTCTTCGCCCTAACAACGACCGCTGTCGTGATGCGATTGAACGTGGCCCGCGACATCGGTGCGTCCGCGTCGTAGCGCGACGGCAGAACATAGCGCGAATTCCCCGCACAAGTTTTGAGCGCGACGAAGATGTCGACCACCTGCTGCGACAGGTAGACGTTATGCGCTTTCGATCGCTTCATTCGCTCTTTCGGAATCGACCAGACGGCGTTCTCGAAATCGACCTCATCCCATGTCGCATCCTGCAACTCGCTCTTCCTGACCATCGTGAGGAGGAACAGTTTCATTCCCAGCCGTATGGTCGGCAACGTCGGCACATGCTCTAGCTGACCGAACATGACGCGAATCTCCGCCGGCGAGAGCGAGCGATCCTTGGGAACGAAGGTCGCGATCGACGCAGGGCCGACCTCATCAGCCGGGTTTGGAACCTTCTCGCCGTGCAAGATGGCAAACGCGAAGATCAGCTTCACGATGTCGCGCACGTGGACGGCCGTAGCTGGCGCGCCGCGCTCCTTCACCTTCCCGCACATCATCCGGAGATCGTCCGGCGTGATCTCTGTCAGCAGCCTGTTCCGAAACGTCGGTAGGATGTCGCGCTCGTAGATCGAACGCCGCATCGCCTTCGTGCTGTCAGCCATGCGGGATTCTTCGAACCACTTCTCGCCGAACTCGCCGAACCGTTTCGCCTCCTTCAGCCGGCGTTTGTCGTGCTGCTTTTCCTGGGCGGGGGAGCGTCCCTCCGTGATGGCCCGCTTCGCGTCAATCAGCTTCTCCCGTGCCCGCGCAAGCGACAGGCCCTCAGGACCGTAGCGCCCGAGCGTCAAGGTCTCGCGCCGACCGTTGAGACGGTAGTCGTAGCGGAATACGATCGCACCCGACGGCTGCACAACAACGTACATACCGTCACGGTCACTTACTTTGTACAATTTCTGTTGTGATTTCAGCGCCTTAATCGCTGTGTCAGTAAGCATGTGAGCCTCCGAAATAGCCGAAAAAACGGAGAGCGGCGCCAATTATACCGTCAGGCTAAAAACAGCCCTACTGAAAGGCATATTTTCATTTGAAATCAGCATGTTAAATCTCAAAAAAATACCGTCAGAACCACTCTTGGCCCTGACGGTATCGCTATTTTGAAGATCGGACAAGACTCCCCATACCGTCCGCTATACCGTCAAATCGAAGCTCTGCCCTCCGATAGATGACGATAGATGGTCTGGCATTTTCTTTTATTTATCAGTCGCTTATGTCGTATCGTAGCGCACAATCGGATACTGCCGGAGGGGTAAAAATCATTCCCACTCGATCGTCCCTGGCGGCTTGCTCGTCACGTCGTAGACGACGCGGTTGATGCCCTTGACTTCGTTGATGATGCGGGTCGCGGCGCGGCCGAGGAAGGCCATGTCGTAGTGGTAGAAATCGGCGGTCATGCCGTCGACGGACGTGACGGCGCGGAGCGCGCAGACGAATTCGTAGGTGCGGCCGTCGCCCATGACGCCGACGGTCTGCACCGGCAGCAGCACGGCAAAGGCCTGCCAGATGGCGTCGTAGAGGCCGGCCTTGCGGATCTCGTCGAGATAGACCGCGTCGGCTTCCTTCAGGATTTCCAGCTTTTCGCGGGTCACGCCGCCAGGGCAGCGGATGGCAAGGCCGGGGCCCGGGAACGGATGGCGGCCGATGAAATGGTCGGGCAGGCCGAGTTCCTTGCCGAGAACCCGCACCTCGTCCTTGAACAGTTCGCGCAGCGGTTCGACCAACTGCATGTTCATGCGCGCCGGCAGGCCGCCGACATTGTGATGCGACTTGATCGTCACGGACGGGCCGCCGGTGAAGGAAACGCTTTCGATCACGTCGGGATAGAGCGTGCCCTGCGCCAGGAACTGCGCCGGCTGGCCGCCTTGCGCCAGCTTCTTGGCCTCGGCCTCGAAAACCTCGATGAAAAGGCGGCCGATGGTCTTGCGCTTCGTCTCGGGGTCGGCCTCGCCTTCCAGCGCCGAGATGAACATGTCGGACGCGTCCACATGGATGAGCGGGATGTTGTAGTGCTCGCGGAACATGGCGACGACGTCAGCCGCCTCGTTCTTCCGCATCAGGCCGTGGTCGACCAGAATGCAGGTCAACCGCTCGCCGATCGCCTCATGGATCAGCACCGCAGCCACCGAGGAATCGACGCCGCCGGAGAGGCCGCAGATGACGCGGCCGTCGCCGACCTGCTTGCGGATTTTTGCGACAGCCTCTGCGCGATAGGCAGCCATCGTCCAATCGCCCTTCAGGCCGGCGATCTTGTGAACGAAGTTCGACAGGAGCTTTGCGCCATCCGGGGTGTGGACGACTTCGGGGTGGAACATGATGCCGTACATCTTTCGCGCGGGGTCGCCGAAGACGGCGAACGGCGAGCCTTCGGAGCGGCCGAACACTTCGAAACCGTCCGGGAGCGAGATGACGCGGTCGCCATGGCTCATCCAGACCTGGTGACGCTGGCCGATCGCCCACATGCCGTCGAAGAGCGGGCATTCCTTCTCGACTTCGACAAAGGCGCGGCCGAACTCGCGATGGCTGGAACTCTCCGCCTTGCCGCCCATCTGGACGCAGAGCGCCATCTGGCCGTAGCAGATGCCGAGGACCGGCACGCCGGCGTCGAAAATGACCTGCGGCGCGCGCGGGCTGCCGATATCGGACGTCGATGCCGGGCCGCCCGACAGGATGACGGCGCGCGGCTTGATGCGGTGGAAGGCCTCTTCGGCCAGCTGGAACGGGACGATTTCCGAGTAGACCCCGGCTTCGCGGACGCGCCTGGCGATCAGTTGGGTGAACTGGCTGCCGAAATCGACGATGAGGATTGTGTCAGGATGGGCTGTCATCGCGAGGCCTTAGCCGAGTCGAGGGGAATCAGCAACTGGGCATAGCGGGTGCCGGAGAGGCGTTCGACAAGGCGGCGATCGGCAGTCAGGAGTTGAGATTTCAGGCGGTCGGCGGCGGCGACATAGAGGCAGTCGTAGACGCTTGCGCCGGTCTCCATCGAAATGGCCATGGCCGATGAAACGAGCTCCGGCAATTTCAGGAATTCGATCTCGGCGCCGATGTTTCGCGTCGCGAGCACCATCTGCTCGAAGACCGCCTGGCCCAGTCGGACTTTCCGCGTCAGCACCTCGGCGACTTCCGCATAGGCATGATCGGGCGTCGCGAATTTCCCGCCAGACTCGAAGATTGCCTTTGCGGCAGCCGAGCCGGTTTCCTCAATGCAGAGCTTGACGATAATGCTCGCGTCAATAATTCGCATAGCCGCGATCACGCATCTCGCGGATCATGTCGGTGCTGTCCGTCTGTTCGACGCCTTTCGGCGTCATCGCCCGGATCGCGGCAAAGCGCTCCGAGCGGGTTTTCGCCCGCTCGGGATCGAGCGGTTCATCCACCTTGGCGGCAGCTTCGAGAATAGCGCGCACTTCCTCGTCCAGGCTTCGCCCGTTCTGCTCGGCGCGGAGCGCGATCGATTTCAGGACTTTCTCTTCGATGCCTTCGACGTGTATCGCACCCATCTTGCGCCTCCATCGGATGGACCGAATGTATTGCGCCGTGCGTTGCCCCGCAATGGCTGGTTACTGCCCCTTGGCCAGGGCGATCGCGCCGCGCTCCAGCGCCTCTGCCAGCCGGTCCACAGCCTCGGCCAGATTCTCGTCGATGACGTGCAGGTACTCGGTCCAGTCGCCGACATGGCGCAATTCCGCCGCTCCGTCGGAAATGCCGCGCAAGGCAATCAGAGGAATGCCGAACTTGTGGCAAGAGCGCAGGATCGCGAAGGTTTCCATGTCGACCATGTCGGCGTCGATGGCGTCATAGGCGGCGCCGGTGATGATGTTCGCTCCGGTGGAGAGCGTCGCCTCCGACACTCCGGGAATGCGCAATGGCAGCGGCACGACTGCCGGAAGATCGAGGAACGGCGTCGCGCCCTTCGGGAAACCCAGCGGCGAGGCGTCCATGTCACGATAGGAGACGGAGACGGCCTGATAGACGCCTGTCTGTTCCAAAACGCGGCTGCCGGCGGAGCCGAGCGAGACGACGAGGTCGGGCAAGCGGCTTTCGGCGGCCATCGCGGCAAGCGCCGCCGTCAATTCCACCGCCGCCTCCACAGGTCCGACCCCGGTCATCAGCGGCGTGAAGCGCGCCTGCAGATGCGGACCGTATTCCGCGGGCGCGGCCATGACGAACAGGACATTGCGGCCGGCGATCTGCGTGAGCATCAATCGACTATCCAGCCAAGCCTTCGCGGCCGGTGACGACCATCATCGTCGCCGTCATCGTCGCGATCAGCCGAGCTTCGCCGTCAGGCGCGTAGGCGTAGGCCTGCCCGTCGGCAACGATGATCGTCCGGCCGGGTTTGGTGACCGAGCCGCGGAAGAGGAAGCGCTCACCGCGCCCGGGCGACAGCATGTTGAGCTTGAACTCAATTGTCAGCACGGCCGCATCGGCCGGCATCAGCGTGAACGCCGCGTAGCCGCAGGCCGAGTCGAGCGCGGTGGCGATGATGCCGGCGTGGAGGAAGCCGTGCTGCTGGGTGAGTGCCGCCGAATAGGGCATCTCGATCTCGATGGTGCCCGGTGTCACGCTGGTCAACTCAGCGCCGATGGTTTCCATCGCGGCCTGGCGAGCGAAACTGGAACGCACGCGCTCTTCGTAATCGGGATCGGTCTGCATGGTCGCCATTGGTTCCTCCAGTGTCCGCTTATTGCAAACGTCGAACGGGACGGCAATCGACTAGTGTTGCAGCGCAGCAAGGATCAGTTGAGCCACCAGATCGAGGCGTTCAATGCCGTGGCGAAGGCGACCCATGCGGCATATGGGACGAACAGGAAAGCAGCGACGCGGTCGCGGTTCCAGGTCAGCGCGATGAAGGCCAGGATGGACAGCAGCATCAGCGAGACGACCAGAAGGCCGCCGCCGATGCTCTGCAGCGTGAAGAACACCGGGGACCAGAGGAAGTTGAGCGCCAGCTGAGCCCACCAGAGCTTCATCGCGCGGCCGCCGCGCGCGTGTTCCCAGGTCCGCCAGCCGGCGATGGCGATCAGGACGTATAAAACTGTCCACGCCGGCCCAAACAGCCAGTTCGGCGGATTGAACCAGGGCTTTTGCAGGGCCTCGTACCAAGGACCCGGAATGTTGGAGGCGCCCATCAGGGTGCCACCGCCGACAACGAGGATCAGGAACAGCGCGAGGGTGAGGTAGCGGTTCATTTCGGTCCCTGTCGGTCGAGTTGCAGAGGCATGGACGCCCGGGGCGCCAGATTTTCGCCCCGACGGACCATCAGCTTGCGCGGCCAAGCGATGCGAAGAAGAAGCCATCGGTGCCGCTCAACCGCGGAGTCATCACAATGCCGTTGGCGCCGATCATCGCAGCAGATGCATGGCCAGGCAATGTGCTCTCCCAAACCGCGGCATGGTCCGCCGGGGCGAAATCGCCGTGACGGGCGAGGAAGGCCTCGACCTGGCGCTGGTTTTCATCGGGAAAGATCGAGCAGGTGACATAGGCGATCCGCCCGCCCGGCTTCACATAGCGACTGGCCGCGTCGAGGATCGCCGCCTGCTCGTTGAGCCGGACGTCGAGCTGGCGCTGCGCCAGACGCCATTTCGCGTCCGGCCGCCTGCGCCAAGTGCCGGAGCCGGTGCACGGCGCGTCGATCAGGACGAGGTCCATCTGGCCTTCGAGGGGGGCAAGCTGCGGCGCATTGGCGATGACCTGGACGTTGCGGCACTCGGCCCGCTTCAGGCGGTCGAAGATCGGGGCCAGCCGCGCCTTTTCGGAATCATAGGCGAAGATCTGGCCGCGATTGGCCATGGAAGCCGACAGGGACAGCGTCTTGCCGCCGGCGCCGGCACAGAAATCGAGCACCTGCATACCCGGCGCGGCACCGGCCAGAAGGGCCGCGACCTGTGATCCCTCGTCCTGGATCTCGAACCAGCCCTTCTGGAAAGCGGGCTCGACCTGGACGTTGGGGTGACGGCCATCGCCTTCGATCGGCGGAATGCGGATGCCTTGCGGGCTGAGCGCCGTCGGCGATGCGTTGGTCAGTTCGGCCAGCACCTTGTCGCGGGTGGCGAGCAAAGTGTTGGCGCGCAGATCGAGCGGCGGGCGAGCGGCGAGCGCGGCGGCTTCCGCGACCCAATCGGAGCCGAATGCGTTCTCGATCAGCGGCGCGCACCAGTCGGGAACGTCTGCGCGGACGACTTCGGGCGCATCTGCAAGGTCGCGCGCGGCGATGGTGGCCAGTTCGTCCTCCGACAGTGGAGGCGGTGCGAATTTGTCGCCATCGAGCGCGGCGTTGATGGCCGCCGCGCCGCGGTTCCATTCGAGCATCAGCGCGCCAAAGCCCCAGGCGCGCGGCGAATCGGCGTCGAGGAGCCAGCCGGCCGAGCGCTTCCGGCGCAGCGCGTCATAGACGATGTTGCCGATCGCCGCCCGATCGCCGGCGCCGGCAAAGCGATGCGACAGGCCCCAGTCCTTCAGCACATCGGCCGCCGGCCGGTGCCGCCGCTCCATGTCTTCCAGCACTTCAATGGCTGCTGCCAACCGTCCGCCAAGGCGCATGTGATGATCTTCCCGTGATGGGCCGCGTCTTACAGGGGACCGGGCGAAAAGGCCAATGGCTGTGAAAAGATGCGCCGGCTGCTGTCGGTCGAGGCGTTCCGCAGTGCAATATGGTGGTGGCGAGCGCCGCACAATTGTGGAAAGGTGCGGCCTTGCGGTCTATTACAGGGGCACCATGGCGATACACGCAGCGATCTATCATCTGACGCACTACAAATACGATCGACCGGTCGTGCTCGGCCCGCAGGTGATCCGTCTCCAGCCCGCCCCGCACTCCCGGACGAAGGTGCTCAGCCATTCGCTGAAGGTCAGCCCGTCCAACCACTTCGTCAATCTGCAGCAGGATCCCTACGGCAATTTCCTCGCCCGATTCGTGTTCCCGGAGCCGGTGACCGAGTTGAAGATCGAGGTCGATCTCGTTGCCGACATGACGGTCTACAACCCGTTCGACTTCTTCGTCGAGGAAGTGGCCGAGAGCTACCCGTTCCAGTATCCGGAAGACATCCGCGACGACCTGTCGATCTACATGAAGCCGGAGCCGGCAGGGCCGCTGCTGACCGACTTCCTGTCGCGGGTCGACCACTCGCACACCAATACGGTCAATTTCGTTGTCGCGCTCAATGCGCAGGTGCAGCGCGAGATCGGCTATATCATCCGGATGGAAACCGGCGTGCTGACGCCGGAGGAGACGCTCGGCTTCCGCACCGGCTCGTGCCGCGATTCGAGCTGGCTGCTGGTGCAGGCGATGCGCAATCTGGGCCTCGCCGCGCGTTTCGTGTCGGGGTACCTTATTCAGCTGAAGCCGGACCTCGCGGCGCTCGACGGGCCGGCCGGGACGACAACCGACTTCACCGACCTGCATGCCTGGTGCGAGGTCTATCTGCCTGGCGCCGGCTGGATCGGGCTCGATCCGACCTCCGGCCTTTTGACCGGCGAAAGCCATGTGCCGCTGGCGGCGACGCCGCATTTCCGCAATGCCGCGCCGATTTCCGGCATGGCGAGCTATGCCGAGGTCGAATTCGGCTTCGAGATGCGGGTCGACCGTGTTTCGGAACATCCGCGCATCACCAAGCCGTTTTCCGACGAGTCGTGGTCGCGCCTCGATGCGCTGGGCGACAAGGTCGACGAGGTCCTGAAACAGCAGGACGTGCGCCTGACCATGGGCGGCGAGCCGACCTTCGTGTCGATCGACGATTTCGAATCCGAGGAATGGAACACCGCCGCCGTTGGGCCGACGAAGCGCGAGAAGGCCGATGCACTGATCCGCCGGCTGCGCGAGCGCTTCGCCCCGACCGGCTTCCTGCATTACGGCCAGGGCAAGTGGTATCCGGGCGAGACGCTGCCGCGCTGGACCTTCTCGCTCTACTGGCGCCGCGATGGCGAGCCGGTGTGGAGCGACGACAAGCTGATCGCCCGCGAAGGCGCGATGACGCCCGCGAAGCCGGAAGATGCGCAGCGCCTGCTGACCGAGATCGCCGTGGAGCTCGGCGTCGACGCCGAGATGGTGGCGGAAGCCTATGAAGATCCGGGCGAGTGGCTGCTGAAGGAAGGCAAGCTGCCCGACAATGTCGATCCCTCTAACTCCAAGCTCGCTGATCCCGAGGAACGCAGCCGCATGGCGCGGGTGTTCGAGCGCGGGCTGACCAATCCGAGCGGCTATATCCTGCCGGTGCAGCGTTGGAACGCGGCGGCGACCACGGCGGGACCGCGCTGGCGCAGCGAGAAGTGGAAGACGCGGCGCGGGCGGCTGTTCCTGGTGCCAGGCGATTCGCCTGTCGGCTATCGCCTGCCGCTGGGCACCCTGCCCTATGTGCCGCCGGCGCAGTTTCCCTATATCGTGCCGGTCGATCCGACCGTGCCGCGCGGTTCGCTGCCGGCGCGGGCCGAAATCCTGCCATCCGCGCCGACCGGCGCCGACGAGATGTCGCAGCGCCAGACAGCTGCCTCATTTACCGCGACCGGCGATCAGCAGGATCGCATCGAGCAGGAGATCACCGAAATCGGCGGCGCGGTGCGCACGGCGCTTTCGGTGGAGCGGCGCGACGGGCGGCTGTGCGTGTTCATGCCACCGGTGGAGGCGGTCGAAGACTATCTCGAACTGATCGCAGCCGCGGAAGAAGCGGCAAAGCGGATCGGCCTGCCGATTCATATCGAAGGCTATGCCCCGCCGCATGACCCGCGCCTCAACGTGATCCGCGTCGCGCCCGATCCGGGCGTGATCGAGGTCAACATCCATCCGGCATCGACCTGGAAGGAATGCGTGGAGACGACCAGCATCGTCTACGAGGAGGCGCGGCAGAGCCGTTTGGGCGCAGACAAGTTCATGATCGACGGCCGCCACACCGGCACCGGCGGCGGCAACCATGTCGTCGTCGGCGGCGCGACGCCGAACGACAGCCCGTTCCTGCGCCGGCCCGACCTCCTGAAGAGCCTCGTGCTGCACTGGCAGCGGCATCCGGCGCTGTCCTACATGTTCTCCGGCCTGTTCATCGGCCCGACGAGCCAGGCGCCACGCTTCGACGAGGCGCGGCACGACGCGCTCTACGAACTCGAGATCGCCATGGCGCAGGTGCCACATCCCGACCAGGGTCAAGCGCCCCTGCCCTGGCTGGTCGACCGGCTGTTCCGCAACCTGCTGGTCGACGTCACCGGCAATACGCACCGGTCGGAGATCTGCATCGACAAGCTGTTCTCGCCGGACGGCCCGACGGGAAGGCTCGGCCTGGTCGAATTCCGCGGCTTCGAGATGCCGCCAAATCCGCGCATGAGCCTGGCGCAGCAATTGCTGATCCGCGCCATCATCGCGCGGTTCTGGGCGTCGCCCGGCGACGGCCGCTTCGTGCGCTGGGGCACGGCGCTGCACGACCGTTTCATGCTGCCGTGGCATGTCTGGCAGGATTTTCTGTCGATCCTGCAGGATCTGCGCCAGCACGGCTTCGACTTCGCGCCGGAATGGTTCGAGGCGCAGCTCGAGTTCCGCTTCCCGTTCTGCGGCGAGGTGCAGTACGAGGGCGTCAAGCTGGAGCTGCGGCAGGCGCTGGAGCCATGGCATGTGATGGGCGAACAGGGTGCGATCGGCGGCACGGTGCGATTCGTCGACTCGTCGGTCGAGCGGTTGCAGGTGCGCACCGACGGGCTGAACCCGGAGCGGCACCAGATCCTCTGCAACGGCCGGGTCGTTCCGATGACCGTGACCGACAACCGCGAGGTCGCAGTGGCGGGCGTGCGCTACAAGGCGTGGCAGCCGGCGTCCGGCCTGCACCCGGTCCTGCCGGTCAACACGCCGCTGGTGTTCGACATTTTCGACAAGTGGTCCGGCCGCGCCGTCGGCGGCTGCGTCTACCATGTCGCGCATCCGGGCGGGCGCAACTACGACACGTTCCCGATCAACGCCAACGAGGCGGAAGCCCGCCGCCTCGCCCGCTTCGAACCGCGCGGCCATACGCCGTCGCAGTACACGCCGACGATCGAGTCTGCGAATGACGAGTTTCCGATGACGCTCGATATGCGGCGGCCGGTCAGGCACTGATGGCGACGCAAGCGAAGAGGGTGGCGCAACCCGCGAAGACCGTGAAGAGTCTTCTCTCGGGCTACCACCCGATTCCGGGCGTCGCCGACGAGATGGTCGACGCCGAGGGCCAGCCACGCGCCGGCTGGGCCGATCTCGTCCAGGCCCTCGACGCGATGCCCTCCAAGGAGCGCACCGAGCGCTTTGCGCGGGCGGACCAGTATCTGCGGGACGCGGGCGTCTATTACCGGGTCTATGACAATGACGGCGCGCGCGAACGCGAATGGCCCCTGGCGCATCTGCCGCTGATCATTTCCGAAACCGAATGGGAAGACATCTCCGTCGGACTGACCGAGCGGGCGGACCTGCTGGAGCGCATCATCGCCGACATCTACGGCGCCAACATGCTGGTCGCGCGCGGCCTGCTGCCGCCAGCTCTGATTGCCGGCAATCCGGAGTTCCTCAGGCCGCTGGTCGGGGCCGAGCCGGTGGGCGGCCACTATCTGCATTTCTGCGCCTTCGAGCTTGGCCGCGGCCCGGACGGCCGCTGGTGGGTGCTGGGCGACCGGACGCAGGCGCCGTCCGGCGCGGGTTTCGCGCTGGAGAACCGCGTTGCGACAACCCGCGCGCTCGCCGATGTCTTCGGCGACATGAACGTGCATCGGCTGGCCGGCTTCTTCCGCCAGTTCCGCGATTCACTGCTCGCCCTGTCCGACGATCCAGCCGGCCGCGTCGCCATACTGACGCCTGGCCCGTTGAACGAGACCTATTTCGAGCACGCATGGATCGCGCGCTATCTTGGCATCTCGCTGCTGGAAGGCGTGGACCTGCGCGTCTCGGGTGGCAAGGTGATGGTTCGGACCGTGTCCGGGCTGAAGCCGGTCAGCGTACTGTGGCGGCGCATGGACGCGGCCTTCATGGACCCACTCGAATTGCGCGGCGACTCGTATATCGGCACGCCGGGCCTCGCCGAGGCCCTGCGCAACCGCGCGGTCGCGATCGTCAATGCGCTCGGTTCCGGCATCGTCGAGACCCGCGCATTCCTCGCCTTCATGCCGCGCATCGCGCGCGCGCTGAACGGTTCCGACCTCAAGCTGCCCTCGGTCGCCACCTGGTGGTGCGGCCAGCAGCGCGAGCAGCGCCACGTGATCGACAATCTCGACCGGATGGTGCTCGGGCCGGCCCTGTCGACCCGCCTGCCCTTCGAGGATCCGTCCGCGACCCGCCTCGGCTCGACGCTGCAGGGCAAGGAGCGCGAGCAGATGATCGCGCGGCTGAAGGCGGACGGCGCCAGCTTCGCCGCGCAGGAGGCCGTGACGCTGTCGACGACGCCGGTCTATTCGCATGGGCGCATCGTTCCGCGCCCGGTTTCGCTGCGCGTTTTTGCCGCCCGCACCAAGGATGGCTGGACGATCATGCCGGGCGGCTTCGCCCGCATCGGCCGGACGAACGACCCGACCGCCATCGCCATGCAGCGCGGCGGCCAGGCGGCGGACGTGTGGATCGTCAGCGACAAGCCGGTGAAGCAGGACACATTGCTGACCGGCGAGATCGGCCCGACGCCGCGCTACCAGAGTGGCAATCTGCCCAGCCGCGCCGCTGAAAACATGATGTGGCTCGGCCGCTATTCGGAGCGGCTGGAGGGTACGGTGCGCATCCTGCGCGCCTATCATGTGCGGCTGGCGGAAGCCGCAAATCCGGGCCTGCCGCTGCTCAAATCGGTGCGCGTCTATCTCGAATTCCTTGGCATCGATGCGAACTGCCCCGTGTCGAAGGGCGTGCTGCGCTCGATCGACAACGCGACTGGCAGCGCCGGCCAGATCCGCGACCGGTTCTCGCCGGACGGGTGGCTGGCGCTCAACGACCTGTCGAAGACGCTGCATCGCTTTGCCGACAAGGTCGAGCCCGGCGACGACGCGGCGCGGGCCATGACCGTGATCCTGCGCAAGCTGGCGGGCTTTTCCGGCCTGGTGCACGAGAACATGTATCGGTTCACCGGCTGGCGCTTCCTTGAGATCGGCCGGCGCATCGAGCGCGGCATCCACATGGCGCGGATGCTCGGCACGCTCGCCGCCAAGAAGGGACCGGATGGCGGGCTCGACATGCTGCTGGAGATCGGCGACAGCGTACTGACGCACCGCCGCCAGTTCAGCGTCAATTCCAGCCGCAACACCGTGATCGAGATTCTCGGGCTCGACCCTCTCAACCCACGCTCGATCGCGTTCCAGCTGGAGCGGCTGAAGGCGGAGATCGCCGAACTGCCGGGCAGCGAGGTCAGCCATTTGTCGCCTGCCGCCAAGGAGGTGCTGAACCTGCACACGAAACTGTCGATCAGCGAGGCGAAGGATCTCGACACGCCGCAGTTCAACGAGATCGTCTCCGGACTCGGCACCGTTTCCGACCTGCTGTCGCGCGATTATTTCGCCTGATGCTGTACGATATCCGCCTCAACCTGCATTACGACTACCCCTCCACCGTCGAGGGCGGCAGGCACCATCTGCGCGCCATGCCGCTGACCTTGCCGGGGATGCAGCGGGTGATCGCAGCCAATATCGCGCTCGATCCGGCGCCGACCGAGCGCACCGCGTTCAAGGATTTCTTTGGCAACGCGGTTACCTCGATCGCCTTTCGCGAGCCGCATGACGCATTCGACCTGACGATGAAGGCGCGGGTCAGCGTGCTGCGGCCCGAGGGCGCGGCCGACGTTTCGCCGGACCTCGATGGGCTGAAGCGCGAGATCGCGCTTGCGCTGACGCTCGACGCCGCCTCGCCGCAGCATTTCCTGCCGCCGAGCCTGCATGCGCCGATTACGCCGGACATCACGGACTATGCGCGAGGAAGCGTTGCCAGCGGGCGCAGCGTGTGCGAGATCGCCTTCGACCTGTGCAAGCGGATCTATGCCGACTTCGACTATGACGGCGAGGCGACGAATGTGCGGACCTTGGCGCCGGAGGCGTTCAAACTGAAGGCCGGCGTCTGCCAGGACTTTTCGCATGTGATGATCTCGGGGCTGCGCGGCCTCGGCATCCCGGCCGGCTATGTCAGCGGCTTCATCCGCACGATCCCGCCGCCGGGCAAGGTGCGCCTTGAGGGCGCAGACGCGATGCATGCCTGGGTCAGCGTCTGGTGCGGAAAAGAGGCCGGCTGGCGCGAGTTCGACCCGACCAACAAGATGCTGGCCGGCAACGACCATATCGTCATCGGCTATGGCCGCGACTATGCCGACGTCGCACCGATCGTCGGCGTGCTGCGGACCGTCGGCAAGCATTCGTCGGAGCAGTCGGTCGACGTCATTCCGGTCGCGGAGTGAGCGACTGGCGCTGAAGCACCACGATGGCGGCGAAGGATGCGACGCCGATCAGCGCCAGCAAGGCGAGAACCGTGAGCGCCGGCTGGACGCCGATGCCGGCGAGCATCGCCGACAGGCCGAACGGCGCGAAGGCGGCTGAAAACTGCCGCGCCGCGCTGCCCCATCCGACCATTGCGCCATAGCCTTCACGGCCGAACAGCTCGAGCGGCAAGGTGCCGGAAATGATGCTGAACAGACCGGAGCCGAGACCGAACAACACGACAAAGACCAGCGCGCCAGGCAGCCATGGCGTGGTCGCCAACAAAGTCACCAGCCCCGCCGGCAGCAGGCAGGCTGCGATGATCGCCAGCCAGGATTGCGGCAGCCGGCCGCCGAACACCATGTTGACCAGCCGACTGGCCACCTGCGCCGGGCCAAACAGGGTAGCTGCCCACAGCCCCGCGGCGCCCATGCCGAGCGCGCCGGTGAGTGGCACCATGTGGATCAGGATCGAGGTGAGGACAAAACCCTCGGCGGCGAACGCCGCCAGCATCAAGAGGAAGATCGCGCGCCGCCGGACGGGCGGCGGCGGAACCGGCGCCGGAATCTCGCCCGCTACCTCCGGCGGCACGGCTGCTCTGCCATTGCGCTTGCGCGCGACACTGGCGATCCAGGCGTGCAGCGGCAGGCAGAGCGCCAGATTGAGCGCGGCGAACAGGAAATAGACCTGCCGCCAGTCTAGAAAGCCGTGCAGCCAGGTGGTGAACGGCCAGAACAGGGTTGAGGCGAAGCCGGCGATCAGGGTCAGGTGGGTTATGCTCAATGTCGCGCGTTTGCCCCCAACCTGGACGATCGCCACGAAGGCGGTGGCGTAGAGGACGAAGGACGCGGCGATTTCCATCGCGAACAGCGCGGCGATGAAGGCGGGGCCGTTCGGGGCGAGGCTGGCGGCGACCAACGCCAGCGCCGCCGCGAGCGAGCCCCATGTCATGACCCGCCCTGCCCCGACGCGATCCGCAAGCTTGCCGGCAGTGGGCGCCACGAGGCCGCCGATGATGAGCGAGACCGACAAGGCCCCGTAGGTCCATTGCTCGGCCCAGCCGAATGATGCCGAGATCGCCGGCGCAAGGATGGCGAAACTGTAGAAGAGCGTGCCGTAGCCGATGACCTGCGTCGCGCCGAGCGACCAGATCACCGCGGCGGGAGCGCGGTCGGAGTTCATTCGCTGGCCGTCGTCCTGATCTTGGGGATGGAGCCGTCCGCGCAGCATTCGTCGGACAGGTAAGAGATCAATCCTTGCATGGCGTCGAAATTGGCGCGGCAGACGAGCGTCGTCGCACGGCGTTCCTGGGTGATCAGCCCGGCTTCAACCAGACGCTTGATGTGGTGCGACAGGGTCGACCCGACGATCTGGAGCCGATCCTGCACGGCGCCGACGGCCATGCCTTCGTCGCCCGCGCGCACCAGTAGCCGATAGAGCTGCAGCCGGGTCGGACTGCCGATCGCTTCCAGTTGGGCGGAGGCCTCGTCGAGGGTCACGAAAAGTCGCCTTTCATGTGATCAAGCCGTCGAGCCCCTTGATAGGAACCATTGGTCCTGGCGGTTGAGCCAGTGTCAGATCGACCTTTGGTTCACCCGCTTTGCGACCTCGGCGGCGGTTTCGACGCGTTCGGAATAGCGGTCCGTCAGGTAGGCCGAGTTGTCGCGCAGAAGGAGCGTGAATTTCACCAGTTCCTCCATCACGTCGACGATCCGGTCGTAATAGGGCGACGGCTTCATCCGGCCCGCTTCGTCGAACTCGGCGAAAGCCTTGGCGACCGACGATTGGTTGGGGATGGTGAACATCCGCATCCAGCGCCCCAGCACACGCAACTGGTTGACGGCGTTGAAGCTTTGCGAGCCGCCCGAGACCTGCATCACGGCCAGCGTACGCCCCTGCGTCGGCCTGACGCCGCCGAGCGACAGTGGCAGCCAGTCGATCTGGGCCTTGATGATGCCGGTCATCGAGCCGTGCCGCTCGGGCGAACACCACACCTGGCCTTCCGACCACAGCGACAGGTCGCGCAGTTCCTTGACCTTGGGATGATCGGGGGTGGTCGAATCGGGCAGCGGCAGCCCGGACGGATCGAAGATGCAGACCTCGGCGCCGAAACGCTCGAGTATCCTCGCCGCCTCCTCGGTCGCCAGCCGCGAGTAGGAACGCTGCCTGAGCGAACCGTAGAGCATCAGGATCCTGGGCTTATGCGACGCGCGAGGCGCGTCGAACAGCATTGCCGGATCGATGGCGTGGAACGAGGCTTCCTGAATGTTGGGAAGCGCAGTCGCTCCGCCCGAGCGGTCCGGCATGTCCATGTTCTCCAACCGCATTCCAGTCGTCCCGCCAACCTGCCAACAGGCAATTATTATTTCGATACTTTTCGAATTAACGAGTAGAGTGTCCGCGGTTGGAAGGCAAGGCTATTTTGAGACAATTCGAAATATTAGCGAACGCGGTTGCCGGCGGCGTCGATGACGACTTCGCCGTCGTCCTTCGTGAACGGGCCGATGTCGGGATTGGGCAGGATGTCGAGCACGGCCTCGGAGGGACGGCAGAGCTTCGTCCCCAGCGGTGTCTCGACGATCGGCCGGTTGATCAGGATCGGATGCGCCTGCATCTGGTCGATCAGTTCGTCGTCGCTCCATTTCGGATCGGCGAGGCCAAGCTCGGCATAGGGCGTGCCCTTCTCGCGCAGCAGGTCGCGGACGGAGATGCCCATCGCGGCGACGAGTTCGACCAGCCTTTCCCGCGATGGCGGGTTCTTCAGATACTCGATCACCACCGGCTCTTCGCCGGACTGGCGGATCATCGCCAGCGTGTTGCGCGAGGTGCCGCAGTCGGGGTTGTGGTAGATGGTGATGGTCATGATTGGCCTTCGGATGTCTCGAGTTTTGGCGTCAGCATCCAGTTTGCCAGCGCCAGCGCCAGCAACGCGCCAAGCAATTGCGCAACGATAAAAGCTGGGACATCGACCGGCCGGATGCCGGCGAACGTGTCGGTCAGCGAGCGGGCGATCGTCACCGCCGGATTGGCGAAGGATGTCGACGCCGTGAACCAGTAGGCGGCGGTGATGTAGAGGCCGACCAGCATCGGGATAGCGTCCGGTTTGGCGCGGAGCCCGGCCAGAATTGTGAAGACCAGGCCGAATGCCGCGACGATTTCAGCCAGCCACTGCGCGCCGCCGACGCGGACCGTCGACGACACTTGCAGGATCGGCAGCTCGAACATGGCGTGCGCCAGCAATGCACCCAACACGCCGCCGCCGATCTGCGCCGCGCAATAGCCCAGCGCGTCGGTGGCCGAGATTTCGCGGCGAAGCGCGAAGACCAAGGACACCGCCGGATTGAAATGCGCGCCCGAGATCGGACCTAGGATGGTGATCAGCACGATCAGGATCGCGCCGGTTGGCAGAGTGTTGCCAAGCAGCGCCAGAGCGACGTCATCCGTCAGGCGATCGGCCATGATGCCGGAGCCGATGACGGCAGCGACCAGGACCGCCGTCCCGAGCGCCTCCGCCACGAGCCGGCGTGCAAGATCGACTTGCGACATCCTCACCCGGCCTTCGGCATGTTGCGGCCGATCTCATCGAGCCGCTTTTGCAGAGCGAGCTTGTCGAGCATGTTCATCGGCAGACTGGTGAAGATCGAGATTCGGTTGTTCAGCATACGGTAGGCGTCGGCGAAGGCGAGATGCTTCTCGGCCTCGGTGCCTTCCACGGCCGCCGGATCAGGCACGCCCCAGTGCGCCGTCATCGGCTGTCCCGGCCAGACCGGGCACGTCTCAGCCGCCGCGTTGTCACACACGGTGAAAACGAAGTTCATCTCCGGCGCGCCGGGGACGTCGAATTCCTCCCAGTCCTTCGACCGGGCGAAAGAGGTGTCGTGGTTCAGGCTCTTCAGAAGCTGAAGTGCGTAGGGATGCACTTCGCCCTTCGGGTGGGACCCGGCCGAAAACGCCTTGAACCGCCCTTGCCCGACGCGATTCAGGATCGCCTCGGCGAGGATCGACCGCGCCGAATTGCCGGTGCACAGAAACAGCACATTGTAGATCTGTTCACTCATTGGGACATCCTCCTCAGCATTTGCAGGTTACCGCCTCGATCACCGGGCGGCAGAGTTCCGGCCTGCCATCGCAGCAATCCTCCATCAGGAAGGCGAGCAGGTCGCGAATGCCGGTCATGTCGGCGACGTAGCGGATGACGCGGCCCTCGCGCGTCGATCGCACCAGACCGGCATGGTCGAGTATCTTCAGATGCGCCGACATCGTGTTCTGCACGGAGCCTAGTCGCGCGGCGATCTCGCCCGCCGGCAGTCCCGCCGCTCCCGCGCGGACGAGCAGGCGGAACACTTCAAGCCTCGTATCCTGGCCGAGCGCGGAAAGCGCCGAAAGCGCGTCTATCTTGTCCATGTAATCCGCTCATCCATATATCTAGTTTCCTAGATTTATAGAACCGATGACACGATTCGATGACAGTTTGAAGACAGGCAGGCTTTCGGTCAGGCCTCGAAACGATACGGCAGCGCCGGTTTCTGCCTCGCCGCCGCTTCCCCGCGCTGGGCGAACCGGCGCAGCAGTTCCGTCGTCGTCGCCGCCGAGGTCGGACGGGCGAACAGATATCCTTGCCCGAGCGGGCAGCCGAGTTCGAGCAGGCGTTCCGCCTGTCCCGGAGTCTCGATGCCCTCGGCGACGAGGCGCATGTCGAGCTTGCGTGCGATGTCGACCAGCGCCTCGACGATGACGACGCTCTGGCGGTCGTCGAGAATGCGGTCGACGAAGCTCTTGTCGATCTTGATGATATCGACAGGGAAGTTCAGCAGGTGGGTCAGGGACGCGAAGCCGGTGCCGAAATCGTCCAGCGCCACGCGCAGCCCCTTTGCGCGCAGGCGCTCGACCGCCCGGGCGACGAGATTGTCGCCAGTGCCCATGAACACTGCCTCGTTGACCTCGAGGATGATGTGATGGAGCGGCACGCCAGCTTCCGCGAACGCATCCGTGATCCGGTTCTCGAGATCACCGCGCTGGAAATCGCCGACCGTCACGTTGAAGCCGACATGCTGGAAGGGAATGCCGAGGTCGAGCCAGCCACGCAGATCATGCGCCACGACCGCCAGCATCTTGCCCGTGAGCCGGTGCGCCAGGCGGGAGTCGCTCAGCGCCTGCTGGAAATCGCCGGCAGCCCTAACCGAGCCATCACGGTTGGCGATGCGGGCAAGCGCCTCGAGGCCGACGATCTCGGCCGTTTCCAGCAGAACAATGGGCTGGTAGTGCGCCAGCAGGCGATCTTCCTCGATCGCCTCGCCCACATCGGCGATCGCCTGGATCCTGCCCCGGATCGCTGTGCGCAGGCCCTCTCGGAATGGCACGAAACCGCCCCGATGCGTCGCCTTGCCGTGATAGAGCGCAAAGTCCGCGTTCTGGCAGAGCGTATCGGCGTCCGTGTCGGCGCTGCCGCGCAAGACGCCGCCAACTGTGACAAAAGTCGCGATCGTGTGGTCGAGATGATGCACCGGCCGGCTGACGGCGTCGATCAGCTTCAGCGCGGCGGTGGCCATCTCCACATCGCTGTCGCATCCCGGCAGGACAAGGGCAAACTCGTCGCCGCCAAGCCTGAAGGCCTCCGTGCCGCTGTCGAATGCCCGCAATCTGGCAGCCACGGCGCAGATCAAGGCATCGCCCGAGGAATGGCCGAGCGTGTCGTTGATCGTCTTGAGGTGGTCGAGATCGATCAGGAAGAGGGCGAACGGTTCGATGCCGTCGCACAATTTCCGGATGCGCAAGGTAAAGCTCGCCCGGTTGGCGAGGCCGGACAGCATGTCGACGAAGGCCATCTCGTTGATGCGCTTCAGCATCTCCTCGTGCTCGATCGCAATGGCGCAGAGATGCGTGCACCGCTCGACGATCTGGCGCTCGGAGGCGCTCGGGCCCCGGCATTCCCTGGCATAGAAGGCGAAGGTCCCGATGACCCGACCGTCGCGCGCCTTGATCGGAGACGACCAGCAGGCCTTGAGCCCGAACGACAGGGCGAGCTCCTTGTAGTCATGCCAGAGGGGGTCGTGCGCGATGTCGCGAACCTCAACGGGTTCGCCGCGAAAGGCAGCGGTTCCACACGAGCCGGCCATGGGTCCGATCGGCACGCCGTCGAGCGCTGCGGAGTATTCGGCGGGGAGGCCAGGCGCCGCTAGAGGATGCATAAGCCGGTCCCGATCAACCGTCAGCACCGAACAGATGACACCAGGCGCCGCGGCCTGGGCTCGCAGGCACAGCAGTTGCGCGACGGCCGCCGCGGGCTCGCCAAACGCGATCATCTCGAGAATGTCGGCCTGCAGGTCCGCCAGCAATTCCTTGAAGCAGTCGGCCTTCATCGACGAGGCGCCTCCTCACGTCACATGACCGACGAATGCTGCACCGGACGCGTTAAGGAAGCGTCAAGGTGCGGTCGCATGTTGTGATGTGACGCTCGCGGCGCCGACATCGAGAATGGCCCGGTCGTAGGACCCTGGACCTACAGCACCCGCGTCTCCGGCGAGGCTAGCTGGCGCCACAATGGGTCGACCACCTCGGTCAACCGCCGCCAGATCGCATACCGCCGATCATAGTGCGCGCGCATCGCGGGGTGGGGGGTGAATGCGCGTGCGGGCCTCGCCATGGCGGCCACGGCTTCAGGCTCGTTCGGATAGAGCCGCACTCCGATCGCTGCCGCCATGGCCGCACCGAGAGCACCCGTTTCCCGCGCTTCCGCCACGGTCACCGGAACGCCGAGGCCATCCGCGAACATCTGCGCCCAGTGCGCAGAGCGGGAACCACCACCGGAGAGCGCGGCGGTCGAGAAGTTCACGCCAGCTTCTGCCAGCACGCCGATGTGGCGGCGATGCTCGAACATCACGCCCTCGAAGATCGCGCGCAGCAGGTGCCCTTCGCCGTGCCAGCCGGCAAGTCCGAAGAAGCCGCCGCGTTGATGCGCACCCAGGCGGCCGCCGTAGAGGAACGGGTGGAAAAGCGGGTCATCATGCGCAGGCGTCACGCCACCGACGACGTCGTTGACGAAGCCGAACGGATCGTCGTGGTGGCCGCCGCGCTCGACCAGCGCGCGCACGTACCATTCGAGGTTGGCGGCCGACGTTGCGCTGTTTTCCATGTTGATGAAGAGGCCGGGCCCGTAGGCGGTGACCATGAAGACGCGATCGTCGCGCACCGGCGCATCCGAGAAGACCTGATTGATCGACCAGCTGCCGACGACGACCGATGCTGCTCCTACGCCGACCGCGCCGGAGCCAAGCGCCGATGCGACGACGTCGAAATAGCCGGCAACCACGGGGGTGCCTTGCGCCAGACCGGTCGCAGCGGCTGCCTCTGCCGTCACCAAGCCGACAATGCTGGACGGCTGGAGGAGCGGCGGCAGCAGCGGCGCAGCGTCCTCGAGACCGAAGAGGGCGAGCAGGTCGGTGTCGTAGACAGCTTCGGGCAGACGCAGCAACCCGGCGCCCGACATGTCGGAAATCTCGCTCGCACGCTTGCCGGTCAGGCTGTAGGTCAGGATATCCTTGGCGAAGAGCAACGTTCCGGCCTGCTCGTAGACCTTCGGCCGGTGCCGCTTGAGCCAGGCGAGCAGGGTGGGAGTCTGCGACGGCCAGGGCCTCTGCAACCCGATTGCGTGCATGTCGGCGCCGGCCGCCAAGTCCAGTTCCGCGGCGAGCGCGGCGGCCCGCGTGTCGAGGGACTGGATGCCGATCAGCGGCCCGCCATCGTGGTCGAGCAGATAGAGGCCATTGCCATGTCCAGCAGTGCCGATTGCGGCGATGTCGCGCGGATCGATGCCGGCGGCTGCGATGCAGCCCGCGATGGCTGATTTGGCGTTCTCCCAGAGTTCAAGAACCGAGCGCTCCACCATGCCGGCTGACGGTTTATGGGTTGCGCCGTCGATGCCGTGGGCAGCCAGTTGACGGCCCCGTACGTCGAACAGAACCGCCTTGATGACGGTATTGCCGGCATCGAGGCCGAGCAGGTAGGGGCCGCCGTCAGCCACGGTTGTAGATGTCCCAGGCTTCGTCGCCGGCGACGCCCCGATGGATCATAGCCATCAGCGCGTTGACCACGGCTTTGGGGTTTGAATGCTGGTAGATGTTGCGGCCGTAGACCATGCCCTTGGCGCCCTGCTGCATCAGCGCGGCCGACTTCGCCAGCACCGCCTTCAAATCCTCCTTGCCGCCACCGCGGACAAGCACCGGCACCCGTGCCGCCTCGACGACGCGGTGGAACTCCTGCGGATCGTCGGTCGGGTCGGCCTTGACGATGTCCGCGCCCATCTCCGAGGCGAGGCGGACCAGCGTGACGATCTTCTCGGCGTTGCCGTCGACCTGATAGCCGCCGCGCACCTCGTTGGGCAGCATGACCAGCGGTTCGATCATGAGCGGCATGCCGTAGCGATGGCAAGCCGCCCGGACCTTGCTGATGTTCTCGACGCACTGGCGGAAGAGTTCCGGCTCGTCCGGCAGCATGAACAGGTTGACGACCACGCAGGCCGCATCCATCTCCAGCGCGCCGATGATCGGCTCGTCATGGTTCTGCAGCAGCGACCACATCACCTTGTGGCGCTGCGCATTGTAGGGATTGCCCATGTCGATGCGCATCACCAGCGCCGGCTTGTCCTTCTCCGGCCTGCCCTGCAGCAGGTCGGCCTGGCCGTAGGCCATCTGAATCGCGTCGGGCTTGGCGCGGATCAGCGTGTCGACCACGCCGGCCATGTCCTCCAGCCCCACCAGAAAGCCGGGCTCGTTGCAGACCCCGTGGTCGAGCGCGACGTCGAGGCAGCCGCCATTGGTGAACAGCCGGTTCATTCGGGCCTTTGTGCTCAGGCGCATGCGGAACTCCTTTCCTGGGTTCGTTGTTCGAGCATCTCCAGCGAGACGCCATGGTAGTTCGCCAGATTGCCGACGACGGTCTCAACCTCTTGCGCCTGCCGCTCGGCGCTCCAGCCAAGCTCCTTTGCCATCGCCGTGGCGACGCTCGAGATCAAGCCCGTCGACACGTCGCCGCGGATCGCCAGCGGCGTGCGGCGCAACAGCATGTCTTCCAGCCCGACGACGAGTTCGTTTCGTGCCAGGAAGGCGATTTCCGCCGACGTCACGCAGCAGTCACCGTCCAGCGACACATCGTCGGGCCGTCCGAGACAGAAGTCGAGCAGATCGTCGGCGCGCGTGCCGTAGGCGTCGACCAGCCAGGCGGCGCGTTCGACGCTGACGCCATGGCGGGTCACGAGGGACCTTTCGAGTTCCGATGCATCCTTGGGAAAACCGGCGCCGCCACCGATCGCGAGGTCGATCGTGTCGCGGACGCGGGCGCGGCCGAGTTCCTCCAGCACGACATCGGCAGCCTGCTCGGCGAAGGCACGGAATGTCGTCCATTTGCCGCCAACCATGCAGAATTGCGGCACCGCGCCGTCGATGCGGTGGATGAAATGGCCGCGCGAGATGCGGCCGGTGAATTCGTGGTCGCTCTTGGGCAGCGGACGGATGCCGCTGTAGCTGTAGACGACATTGTCGGACGTCAGCGGGACCGTGGGGAACACCTCCCGCACCGCGCCGAGAATGTAGTCCTGCTCGTCGGGCTCGCAGCGCACGCGGTCCGCCTTCTCGACGCGGATATCCGTCGATCCCGCCAGCACCTTGCCGAGATAGGGGAAGATGATGCAGACGCGTCCGTCCTCCCGCTCGAAGAAGATCATGTGACCGCCCAACGCCTGGTAGAGCGGCGGGCAGTCGAGGATCAGGTGCGAGCCTTTGGTGCCGGAGATGAAGCGCTCGGCGCCCTCCCCGCGATCCGACAGGCTGGCAAGCGACTCGTCCAGCCAGGCGCCGGTCGCATTGACTACGGCCTTCGCAGTGACCTGCAGGGCGGCGCCGGAGGGACCGTCAATGACGCGGAAGCCGTCTCCCGATTGCGATATCTCGACGTGGTTCAGCGCCACGCTTGCCGGAGCGAACCGGTGAGTGTCGAGCACCAGTTCCAGCCCAAGCCGTTCCGGGTAGCTGATCCAGGCGTCGTAATAGGTCGCGGAAAAGCGGAGCCGCGGCGACAGCGCCGGCCACTGCTTCAGTGTCGCGCCCGCGCCGCGGAAACTGTGCTTCGGCAGGACGCGGCGGTGGCGGGTGGTCCAGTCGTAGAGCATCAGCCCGATCTTGATCGGCAGCGCGCCTCGGCTCGCCGGGCGGCTGGTCATGCCGAGAAAGCCTGCGGCCCCGTTGAGCAGGCCGGAGAAGAGCGAGTTGATCGGGATGGTCGTCGGCAGCGCGCGCACCATGTGGGGCGCATTGAGCAACAGCGCGTCGCGCTCGCGCAGCGATTCCCAGACGAGATCGAACTCGCCGTTCTCCAGGTAGCGCAGGCCGCCATGGATCATCCGCGAGGGCGCGGCGCTGCAGCCCGAGCAGAAGTCGTTGCGCTCGACGAGCAGCACCCGCAGGCCCTGCAGCGCCAGTTCGCGGTAGACGCCGATGCCATTGATGCCGCCGCCGACGACGATGACATCGAATGCGCCATCGCGGCGGATCAGGTCGAGGTTTGCGTCTCTCTGTGCGGGCATGGCTTGTCGTTCGCCGTCGCGGGTACGGCGCTGGTCCTTCGTCGTTTCGGGTGGGCGTTCAGGCGTCGAGGTCTGTCAGATGGCGCGTGGCGGCCTCGCTGATCGTGTGGATGTCGGTCGATGACAGGCGGATGCGCCCCGCCCTTGCGTTTTCCCGTGCCTGGTCCGGATTGCGCGCGCCGCAGAGCGAAAAGGTGATGCCCGGTTGCTGCAAGGTCCAGGCGATGACGATCTGCCCCGGCGTCGCCCCGTGTGCCTCGGCGATCGGTCCGATCTCGCGCATCAGCCGCGCGACCTTTTCGCGGTTGGCGATCGAAAAGCGCGGATTGTCCTTGCGCTGGTCGTCACCCTCGAACACGCGGTCTGGTCCGATGCCGCCGGAGAGAAGCCCTAGCGCCAGCGACGAGTAGCTCAGCGTCGACACGCCGTGCGCCGCGCAGGCGGGCAGGAGCGTGGATTCGATGCCACGCCGGATCATCGAATATTCTTCCTGGATGGCGTCGAGCGGGCCGGCGGCGACGTAGGCTTCGAATTCCGCGACCGTCAGATTGCTCGCCCCGATCGAGCGGATCTTGCCTTGTTGTTTCAGGTCTTCCAGCGTCGCCATCGTGTCGGAGATCGGGGTCGTCGGATCCTGCCAGTGGGTGATGTAGTGGTCGATATAGTCGGTGCCGAGCCGTTTCAGGCTCTGCTCCAGTTCGTAGACGATCGACTCGCGGCCGAGATGGCGATGGACGGGCTTTCCATCGTAGTCGAAGAAATGGTTGCCCTTGAGCGTATGCCAGACGAGGCCGCACTTGGTCGCAAGCACCACCTTGTCACGCCGTCCGCGGATCGCCTTGCCGACGATCTCCTCGGCAAGCCCCATGCCATAGGCCGGCGCGGTATCGACGAGACTGATCCCTTCGTCGAGCGCGGCATGGATTGCGGCAATCGACTTGCCTTCGTCGGTGCCGCCCCACATCCAGCCGCCGATGGCCCAGGTGCCGAGCCCGATGGCGGACGCCGTGACGCCGGAAGCGCCGATCTCGCGGAGAAGCATGTCATGCGACATTCTGCAAAGGCTCCATGGTTTCGAGCACGGCGCCAGCCGTCTCCTCGTCGACGACAAGAGCATCGAGGAAACGGCCGTTGAGCGCGGCGCGGATCGGCACGACCTTCTCCGGCCCGGCTGCGACGCCGATCGTGCGAGGACAGCGCGACAGCTCGCCGGGCGCCAATGCGACGAGGCGCGAGTTCAGCGGATGGTCGGCGACCGAGCCGTCCTCGCGGATCAGGTGCGCCAGGAATTCACCGCGCACGCCGCTCTCGATCAGCTGTTCGCGGCTGGTGTTGGTGAGCGGGTTGAGATCGTAGTAGCTCGATCCGGGAGTGACGATGGAGCCGATGCCGACCAGCGCCACCGCCGCCTTGCGCGCAAGATCGAAAACCTCCCTGACGGACGCCATGTCCATCAGCATGTCGCGCTGCTCGCGGCTTTCGGCGAAAAGCGGCGCGTGCATCAGCAGCGTACGTCCGCCGAGCCGCTCGGCGAGGCGCGAGGCGAGATGATTGACGTCGGTGTAGAACTTGCCTTGCACGCCGCCGGTCAGCGGCACAACCGTCACGTCGAAGGCGCGCTCGGGCGACAGGTTCTCGACCACCGCGCTCACCGCCTTGCCGCCGGTGATCGCGATGACGTCGCCGTCGCGCAGCGTCTCCAGCAGCATGTTGGCCGCAGCGCGGCCGACCTGCTGCAGCGTCGTGTCGGAACTGCCGGGGACCGTCGGCGCAACGACACTGGCCGACAGGCCGCCGGCCTTGGTCAGGCGCGTCTCCAGGTCCACAAGCGGCTGGAACGGGCTTTCGATAGCGATCTTCACCATGCCCAGCTTGCGGCCCTGGGCGATGAGGCGGTTCACCTTCGAGGGCGACAGGTTCATCGCGAGCGCGATGTCGGACTGTTTCATGTCGTCGACGAAATGCAGCACCAGCACGGTGTAGATCTGCCGGATCGCCTCGAAGTCTTCCCGGTTTTCAGCCATCTCAGCCACGCCGCTTGTTGAGGTAGTGGTCGATCGTCACCGCTGTCAGCAAGATCGATCCACGAATGATGTCCTGCCAGTAGACCGAGACGTCGAGGAGCGCGAGAGAACTCGACACGACGGAGAGCAGGATCGTGCCGAGGATCGCGCCGAAGATCGTGCCGGAACCCCCGGACAGGCTGGCCCCGCCGATGACGGCCGCGGCGATGACGTTGAGCTCCATGCCGATGCCGAAGGTCGGTTGGGCCGAGCCGAAGCGGGCCATGTAGATGATGCCAGCCACGCCGCACAGCGCCGAGCAGAGCGTCGTCGTGAGGAACACGACCTTCTTGGTTCTGATGCCCGAATAGGCTGCGGCCTTCTCGTTGCTGCCGGTGTAGAACACTTTCCGGAACATCGTCGTGCGGCGCAAGAGGAAGTCGAAGGCGACGACCACGACGACGAAGATGACGATGACCACCGGGATGACGCCGATCGAGCCCTGGCCGATGAACTTGAATTCAGGCGGGAGCGTGTAGAGCCCGATCGGCCGTCCTCCCGTACCGAGCAGGCATAGGCCGCGTGCGATCACCATGACCGCCAGCGACACGATGAAATGGTGCAGCCCGACGCGGGTGACGAAGAAGCCCATCGCTGCGCCGATGGCGGCGCAGGCGGCGATCGCGACGGCCGACGCCACCCAGGGGTCGACACCGCCGAGGAACAAGAGCCCGGCGATCACCATCGCAAGCGCCGTCACCGAGCCCACGGACAGGTCGATGCCACCCGAGATCAGAAGGATGGTCATGCCGACGACCACGACGCCCTCAACCGCGAAAGCCATCGCCATGGCGCGCATGTTGTTCCAGGTCAGAAAATAGGGCGAGGCGAAGGACATCGCGATGAACAGCGCCAGGATGATCAGGACGAGACCCGTCTCGCGCATCCGCAGCAGGCGGCGCAGCGTGTCCGCGATGCCGCCGGAGGCGCCGCGGTGCTTTCCCGAAGGCGTCGTTGCGGTCAAAATGGTTCTCTCCGCGCTCACGCCGCCACCGGCCGTTCTTCGCCGAGCGACGCCAGATACATGATCCTGTCCTCCGTCATCTCGTCACCCGTCACCTCTCCGGCGATGCGCCCCTCGCGCACAACAAGCACACGGTCGCAGACGCCGATCAGTTCGGGAAGCTCGGAGGAGATCACAACGATGCCAACCCCGCTCCGGGCGAGATCGCGCAGGATGCGGTGGATCTCGGCCTTGGCGCCGACGTCGACGCCGCGCGTCGGCTCGTCGAGGAAGATCACCTTCGGGCTGACCGACAGCATCTTGGCAATGGCCACCTTCTGCTGGTTGCCGCCCGACAGCGCCGACACAGGTTGCCCGACATGGCCATAGCGCAGGTTCAGGCGGCCGCCGAGCCGCTCTGCCTGCTCGTTCTCGCGGCGGTCGTCGATGATGCCGGTGCGGGTGGAGACCTGCTCGACGCAGAGCGCCGAGACATTGGCGGCAATGGACATGTCGAGGAAAAGGCCATCGCCCTTGCGATCCTCGGACAGGTAGACGATGCCCTCGGCTATGCTGTCGGCATAATGCGTCAGATGCAGCACACGCCCGTGCAGCGAGACGTCGCCCGTCACGGTGCCCTCCAGTCTGCAGATACCCTTGACGATTTCGGTGCGCCCCGCGCCGATCAGGCCGGCCAGGCCGAGGATTTCGCCCTTGCGGAGCTGGAACGAGATGTCGCGGAAGCGCCTGCGCTCGGTCAGCTGGCGCACGTCGAGGATGATCTCGTCGGAGCGTTCGTCCTTGCCCAGTTTCGGCGGGTAAAGACTGTCGATCACGCGGCCCACCATCGCGCTGACCACCTCGCGCGGCGTCGTCTCGGAGACGTTCATGGTCGCGATATATTGGCCGTCGCGCAGCACGGTGACGCGGTCGCAATTGTCGAAGATCTCCACCATACGGTGCGAGATGTAGATGATCGAGATGCCCTGTCCGGCCAGCGTGTGCATGATCCCGAACAGGATCTGCGCCTCGCGCTCGGTCAGCGCGGCGGTTGGCTCGTCGAGAATCAGCACGCGGCAGTCGAGGGTCAGGGCCTTGGCGATCTCAACCAGCTGCTGCTGCGAAATCGACAGCGTGCGCACCTGTGCCGCGGGATCGATGTCGCCCAGGCGGCGCAGGATCTCGGCCGCCCGCCGCTCCAGATCATGAAAGTCCATCAGCAGCGCGCGGTTGGAATTGGTCGCGGCCATGAAGATGTTCTCCGCGACGGTGATGTCGGGGCAGAGCGCGATTTCCTGGTGCACGAAGCCGATGCCGAGCGTCTGCGCCATGGCCGGCGAGGTGATGGCGACGGGCTTGCCGTCGAGGCGGATCTCGCCGCTGTCCGGACGCAGGATGCCGTCGATGATGTTCATCAGCGTCGACTTGCCGGCGCCGTTTTCGCCTGCGAGGGCGTGGATCTCGCCCCGGCGCAACTGGAAGCCGACGCCGCGCAAGGCGCGGATCGGTCCAAAGGACTTGGACAGGTTGGCGATTTCGAGGATCAGATCGTCGTCTGTGCCGGGCGTCATTGGCTTCATTCCATCGTGAATAGGCTGCTCGATGCCCGCGCCGCGTAGCGGTGGCGCGGGCATCGTTGCTGCGGTCCGCCGCGCCTTAGCTGGGATCTCGACCTTCCATGTATTTGTTCAGGTCGAAGGAGTCGGCGTTCTCCTTGGTGATGACCGCGAACCCGTTGTCGATGAACGGAACCTGCATCGGGTTGTAGCCCGATACCTTGTAGTCGTTGAACGGGTCGAACATGTCCGGATGCGCCGCCATGAACACCGTCATGAAGCCCATGAAGCCCTGGACGCCCTGGTTCGGGTTGAGCGACATGTGGATGTTGCCGGCCTTGATGTGCTCCAGCGTCGCCGGCGTCACGTCAGCGTGGATGATCAACACCTTGGCCTTGGCCTCGAGCACCGCCGCAACGGCGCCCTCGGCGGAGCCGGCCTCAGGTATCCACAACGCCTTCAGGTTCGGATTGGCCTGCAGCATGGATGCGGTCGCCCGGTTGGCGGCATTGCTGTCCTGGTTGGACGCCTGGCGGCCGACCAGCTTCATGTTCGGATAGTTCTTTTCCATGTAGGCGATCAGCGCCGTGACGCGCAGGTCGTGGTTGCTCTGGCCCGGATTCTCCAGAACCGCATATTCCGCGCTGTCGCCGACCTGCTTGACGATCTCCTCGGCCGCGAACTTGGCCTCGGCGAGATTGTCCGATGTAATGTAGGCGGTGCGCTTCGACTTCGGCGAGTCGGCGGCGAACGTCACCACGTCGACGCCGCTGTCGATGGCGCGATTGATCGGCTCGATGAACGGATCCGACTGCATCGGGTGGAGCAGGATGCCGGCCGGGCTCTTCACGAGGTCCTGCTCGAACGAGGCGATCTGCTTGGTGATGTCATAGTCAGGCGTGCCCGAAAACACCGTCTCGCAGCCCATCGCCTCGGCCGCCTGCTTGAAGCCCTGGTAAACGGGCACCCAATAGGGGTGGGCCGAGACCATGACGTTCATGATGTAGGTCTCGCCCGGTTCACACTGGAATTTGCTCTGGGCGAATGCGCCCCCCGTCGAGACGAGGGCAAGTGTCATTGTCGCCGCGGCCAAGGGCCCGGCCAGTCCAAAACGCTTCATTGTCTCCTCCGCTTGGTCTCTTGCCTCGCACTTGATGCTGACAGCACTGAAAGCCGATTGCAAGAAATTTCATATCGCGAATTTTATCGCGACGCGGCGGATATGATAGAGTCGACAGTAACGTGTCAACTGCCTTGCATTAAAATTCGCATCATGAAATTTCTTGCATAGACTTAGCAGGCAGGTCTGTGGGGATCGTCCTGGCACTAACGTCAGCAGTGATTGGTAAAGTCATTTCAGATATGGCGGTCTCATTTCAGTGGCAGCGGGAACGACGCCATGGATGCCAACACAACACGCAGGTTGGCTCCGAGCGTCAAGCGCAAGGAGCTGGTTGGAAAGCTCAACCAGACATGCACGCTGGCATTCAGGGCCGCGGCTGATATCGCCAAATTGCGCGGCAATCCCTATGAGCTGGTGCCTTTCATTCAGCAGCTTGTGCTGTCGGACCGCTCCGACGTCCAGATGATCCTCGCAGAATCTGGTGTCGACACCAGCCGGATCGCCGCCGACCTGACGCGCGCGCTGGACAAGCTGCCCCGAGGCGCGACCTGGTCCCAGCCGGACGCCTTATGGCTCTGTCGCGTCTGCTTGACGTTGACATGCGTTTCGTCTCGACTGCCGCAATGACAGGAGCGTCACAAAGCGAGCGGTTGCGGGCAGCCTTCGAGATCGGCGCTCATTCGCTCAGCTTCGTTTCAGTGGAGACCGAAGAGGCAGACGGATACGTCGTTCAGCGCCTCGCCTTCGTCACAGGCGACGGCGAAGCCGTGCGGGGCGTGCTGACGCGCCCACTGGGCTCGGGACCTTTTCCGGCGGTCCTCTACATCCACGCGCATGGCGACCGCTACGACATCGGCGCCGACGAACTGCTTGAGGGTCGGCCGGCGCTGCTCGGACCGCTCGGGCCTGAATTCGCCCGTCGCGGCTTCGTCACGCTGATGATCGAGATGCCCGCGTTCGGTGGCCGGTCCACGCCAAACGAAAGCGCCCGCACGAAGGCCTGCCTCTGGCGCGGGCGATCCTTGGCGGGCCAGATGGTGGCCGAGCAGCAGGCGGCGTTCTGCTGGCTCGTCGCGCGCGACGATGTGATCGCCGATCGGGTCGGCGTGTTCGGACTGTCGATGGGGGCCACGCTTGGCTATTGGCTGGCCGCCGTCGAGCCTCTTGTCGCCTGTGTCGCGCACCTGTGCTGCTTCGCAGATCTCGAGACGCTCATCGACAGCGGGGCGCATGACCTGCACGGCATCTACCTGACGATCCCGGGCCTTCTGGGCATCGCGTCCAACGGTGAGATCTCAGGCATGATCGCGCCGCGGCCGCAGTTGATCGCCGTCGGTGATCACGACCCGCTGACGCCGCTCGCGGCCGTCGACCGTGCGCTGGCCCTGACCCGGGATGCCTACGCGCGGACCGGCGCGCCGAACGCGCTTACGCTCATCCGCGAGCCGGACGCGGGGCATGTCGAGACGCCGGCAATGCGCGCGGGCGTTCTCGCGTTCTTCGAGCGCTATCTCGCCGGCGCCTGAACGTCCGGGACGCGAATGCCCGCCTTGTCGAAGAGATGGGTGCGGCCGGCGCCGAAGCCCAGCCGGACCGTGCCACCGGTCGCACTGACGGTCTGGCCCTGCAGCACCGCGACGAGCTTCATGCCGTCGGGAAGCGAAGCATGCACCACGGTTTCGGGGCCAAGCGCCTCGACGAGCGTGACCTTCGCCTCCATGCCGCCGGACTCCACCACGGCGAGGTCATGCGGGCGCACGCCGAACGTGGCCGGGTCTCCCGGCCGCAGCGCCGACCCGTCGCCCACATGCGTCGCGGTCAGGCCACCGGGGCCCTCGACCGTGACCGAGGACGGGCCTGCCGCCGTCACCTTGACATCCATCAGGTTCATGCGCGGCGCGCCGATGAAGCCCGCGACGAACAGGTTCGCTGGGGAATTGTAGAGATCGAGCGGCCGTCCGATCTGCTCGATGCGGCCGGCGCGCATCACCACGATCCGGTCCGCGAGCGTCATCGCCTCGATCTGGTCGTGCGTCACGTAGATCATCGTCGTCGCGAGCCGCTCGTGCAGTGCTGCGATCTCCGCGCGCGTCGAAATGCGCAGTTCGGCGTCGAGGTTCGACAGCGGTTCGTCGAGCAGGAAGGCGGTCGGATTGCGCACCACCGCGCGGCCGATGGCGACGCGCTGCTTCTGACCGCCCGAGAGCTGGCCCGGCCGCCGGCCGAGATAGGCCTCGATCTCCAGCATCCGCGCCGCTTCCGCGATGCGCTTGTCGATCTCTTCCTTGGCCATGCGCTGGTTTTCCAGGCCGAAGGCGAGGTTCTGTCGCACGGTCATGTGCGGGTAGAGCGCGTAGGACTGGAACACCATCGCCAGCCCGCGCTGCGCTGCCGAGACCTTGGTGACATCCACGCCGTCGATCTCGATGCGACCTCCCGTCGGCTGGTCGAGGCCGGCGATCAGCCGCAAAAGCGTGGACTTGCCGCAGCCCGAGGGCCCGACCAGAACCACGAACTCGCCATCCTCCACGGTCAGGCTGATCCCATGCAGGATCTGCAGATTGCCGTAGGACCGGTCGATGTCAGTGAGCTTTATCTGTCCCATGATCGTGCCTATTTCAGTCCGCTGCCGGCGATGCCGGAGGTGATGAAGCGCTGCAGGAAGACGAAGACCAGAACGACCGGGATCATGGTCACGACGGTCATTGCGAGGATGTAGTGCCACTGCACGTTCAACTCGCCGGCATAGGTGTTGAGGCCGACCTGCAGCGTGTAGAGCTCCTTGCTCGACAGGACGACCAGCGGCCACAGGAAGTCGTTCCAGCGCCAGACGACCGAGAAGATGGCAAGCACGGCCAGCGCTGGCGCCGCCAGCGGCAGGACGATGCGCCAGTAGATCTGCCATTCCGAGGCATTGTCCATCCGCGCCGCGTCGAGCAGTTCGTCCGGGATCGTCAGCATGTATTGCCGCAACAGGAACACGCCGGTCGGCGTGGCGACTGTCGGCAGGATGATGCCCCACAGCGAATCATAGAGGCCGACAGCGCTCACCACCGAATAGAGCGGCACCAGAACCACCGAAAGCGGCACCATAAGCGTTCCGACGATGAGGAGCATCACCACGTTGCGGCCCGGGAACTTGTATTTCGACAGCGCAAACGCCGCCATCGAATTGGTCAGGAGCGTGATGATGGTCGCCATGACGGTAACGAAGACCGAGTTGCGCAGGTAGAGCAGGAAATCGTTCTGCTCTAGCGGAACGACATAGTTCTCGGTGGCCAAGCCGACTTCCCGCACCGGTGTGCGGGAGGCGATGTTGATCTTGAAGATTTCGCCTGGCGCTGATGGATCGACCATCTGCGAGATGATGCCGACCCGGCGCACCTCGGCGAGAATGCGGGTGGACCCGTCGGGCATCGTCACGTTGTGGAGCGTCAGCGGCTTGTCGTAGCCTTCGACGGTCTCCTGCTGGTCGACATAGGGCAGGATGGTGGGCGGGAATTCGGCGAGCTGCGCCGGCGTCTTGAACGAGGAGGCGATCAGCCAGAGCGCCGGGCCGAACATGATGATCAGGCCGCCGATGAGCCACACCCACGTGAACACGTCGGTCCAGTGCCAGCTCTTGCCGCCGCGCCGGCGGGTGAGGAACGAGGCGACGGCGCTCATTCGCGCGCTCCCTTTTTCTCGCCGCGCCGACCGAGTGAAAGCTGCAACAGCGTCAGCACCACCAGCACGGCGCCCATCAGGATGGATGCCGCGGCCGCGAGGCCCGGATTGCGCAGCAGCGAGGCGAAGCCGACCTCGTAGATGTATTGCGTGAGATAGAGCGTCGAGGTTCCGGGTCCGCCGCCGGTGAGCACGTAGACCTCGTCGAATATCTGCACGGCGCGGATAAGCGTAAGGATGACGACGACCAGCAGGCTGGGCATCAGCAGCGGCAAGGTGATGCGCCAGAAGACGCGCGCGGGCCGCGTCCCGTCCATCTCGGCCGCCTCGTAGAGGTCGCGCGGAATGGCCTGGAGGCCCGCAAGCAGGATCAGCGTGTAGAAGCCCATATGCGCCCAGACCGAGACGGTGACGGCGGCGGTGAAGGCCGATCCGCGTTCGATCAGCCAGTCCTGCGGCTCGAGCCCGACGGAATAGAGCATGTAGTTCAACAGCCCCTGTCGCTGCAGAATCCAGCGCCAGATCAGGCCGACGACCACGGGCGACAGCAGGACGGGGAAGAAGAAGACGGCGCGCCAGAAGCTGCGCCCGGCGATCTCTCGGTTGAGGATCAGCGCGGTGATGATCGACACCAGCGTCATGAGGGCGACCTGCACCACGACGAACAGGCCAGTGTTTTCGACCGCCTTCCAGAACAGGTCTTCGCGACAGGTCGATGGATCGAGATAGGTGCCGCAGTCGAACAGGCGTTCGTATTGCGCGCCGCCGACATAGGTCCGGTCTGCAAGGAAGAAGGCCGAGCCGGAGGTGGCCGAATAGAAGAAATTGATCACGAACGGAGTCAGCACGAACACCGCGAAGATCGCCATGTTCGGGGCGAGGAAGAACGCGGCCATGCCGTTGGTGCCGGTCGCCCTCTGCCACGCCTTGAGCGGCAGATTGACGACCGACGCCAGCCAGATGACCGGCGCCGCGAGCGCGGCGCCGAGTGCTTGTCCGATCGGGGCGAACATGGTCACTTCGCCTGGGCGACCTTGTCGGCGATGTCCTGGTCGATCTTGGCCCATGCCTCGTCGAGGCTCATCTCGCCTGCCATGACCTGGCTGATGCGGGTGACGAGCGCGCCGTAATACGCCGTGCCCCACTTCCAGGCCGGTAGCGCGTCGGACGCCGGCAAGGTCTCGCCGGACGCCTTCACGAATGCGTCGAGGGCCGGGCCGACATTCTTGTCTTGCGTCACCCACTTGATGCCGCCTGCCTCGACGACGCCCTTGTGCGCCGGCAGGAACAGCGTGCGCTCGCTGAATTCCTTCACCACCGCAGCGCTCGCGAGATAGTCCATCACCTTCGCCACGTCGGCCGGGTTCTTGGTGTATTTGACTGCGACGAGCGCGGCGCCGCCTTTCAGGCCGGAACAGCCTGCGGTGCCGCACGGCGACCCCGTCGCGACCCAGTCGAAGCTGTCGCCGATCTTGGTCGACAGGTTGGCGACCTGCCAGCTGCCCGAATAGTAGAACGGGATCTGGGCGTTGATGAAGTCGTCGGCGGCGGCGCGGTAGGTCGATCCGGCGGCGGAGACCCAGGTCTCCTTCAGCATCAGCCCTTCCTTGGTCCAGTCGACCAGCTTGGTGGCGAACGCCTTGGTGCCGTCGTCGATCTTTGCGGGCATCTTGTCGGCGCCGATGTAGTTGGCGCCGTAGGAGACGTTGGCGCCGGAGATGCGGTGGCCCGACCGGTCAATGGCGAAGGCGGCCGCGGTCTTCTGGCTCTTCATCACCTCGGCGGAGGCCTTGATCCAATCGTCCCAGGTGCCCTTGTCGCCCGGCATGGCGACGCCCGCCTGCTCGAACAACGTCTTGTTGGCGTAGCCGCCAGTCAGCGTGAGCTGCGTCATGAAGCCCATGATGGCGTCGGAGCCGTCAGGGCGCATCCAGTCGGCCTGGGCGCCGAAATTGTCGTCCCAGTATTTCGCGTCGGCGACGAGCGGGCGCAGGTCGAGCCAGTGTTTAGCGAGCTCCTTGATGTTGGTGACGCGGGCGATGTCCGGGCCCTGGCCGGATTCGAGCTGGATCGGCAGCTGTTCCTGGATCACCTTGTAGGCGACATTGTCGAGCGTCACCTTGATGTCGGGATTGTCCTTCATGAAGCGGTTGAGCAGGTCTTGGATGACCTCGCCTTCCACGCCATCGGAATACCACATGACCCTGACCTCGCCAGCGAGCGCGCTGGTTGCCAGCAGACTGGCGGCAAATGCCGCCAGTACGGTTCCTGTCTTCTTCATCTCATTCTCCTCCGTTGATGCGGGTTCCTCTCCCGCTGACCAGTAAATCACTCCCGGCTCCACCCTCCCGTGGCAGCCGTCTGTGTCCCCTATCCGCCGAGGCGGGTCGCGTGTCCGCGCACCGTCCATTGTGAGGGATCGACCACGCGGCCTTCGGCATGCGCGCTCCCATCCTTCATGAAACGCACGGTGCCGTAGTCCGGATCATTGACGATCAACTCGCCGTCCGGACCTTCGATCACGCCGAGTGTCGAGAAGGCGGCCTCGAACGCGTCGAGCGACCCTGCCATCGCGCGGTCGCCGAGCCGCACGATCCAGGTCGATTGCCGGCCCGCCGCGCGCAGCTCGTTGCCCGATGTCGGCCCGCTCGAGACGTTCTCCAGCGGCGCCGTCGTCCTGAGCAGGACGAACGCGTTGTCGGCTTCGGCGAGCGCGACATTGCCCCGGACATGCGCACTGTCGAAGGCGCTCTCCGGAAACCAGGCGTGGGTGAAGTCAGGCTGCTCGTCGGAACAGTCGAAGCGGACGACAGCCAGATCCCTGTACTGATGCACGCGCGGCAGCGTTCCGCTGCCGCCCCAGTAGGACGGCCGGCCATAGCCGGACTGCAAGACCTCGCCCGGGTGATTGATCCAGATCTGCGCGTCCGGGTTGCGGCCGAGCCGGATATGGATCACCGTTTCCTGGTAACCCCACTGGTTCCAGCGGTAGCCTGCGGCGCTGCCCATCGCATGGTCGCGCGTCTTGTGGTGGTAGAGCCGCGCGAACCTGTCCTGGCCCTGGGCGAAGCACCATTCCCAGGCGCTGTCATCGGAGATCGACGCGATCGCAGCAAGGTCGTCGGGCACGACGAGCCCATGATCGCGCAGGCAGAGCGCGAGCTGCGGCAAGGCATGGAAGCGCATGCCGTAATTGCCCTTGCCCCAGATCATGCGGCTGATGCCCGACAGTTCCAGCGAACGCGAAGCCCGCAGCGTGTGCTCATAGGAGCGGCCCTGCGCGCCGGTCAGGATGCCGTGATGCGCCGAGCGTGCCACGACCTCCATGAGTCGGAGTATTCCCTTGCCCGCGCGGCTGGAGATGTCGGCGTCGGGAGCGAGCGCATACAGCGCGCAGAGGCCTTTCAGGTCGATCGGGAAGTAGGGCGCCGAGTTGAACTCGGCCATTTCCCATTCTTCGAAATGGTCGAGCCAGGCGCGCACCCGGGCCGCGCCGGTCGCCGACTGCTCGCGTCCCGTGCGGCCCGAGCGGACGAAGCGCGCATCGGGCAGGATGTGGCCGGCGAGATAAGCGGCGGTGTGGAACAGGAGCGCGTGGTTCTCGGAGAAATACCACTGCACGTCGTTGCCGGGCTCGTCCATCCAGTAGCGGTAGCCGAGAATGGCTTGGTCGATGCGTTCGCGCAGGGCGGGATCCAGAGCTCCGGCATAGGCTTGCCGCGACCACAGCAGCGGCACGAGGATGAAGTCGGCGCAGTCGTGGCAATCCTCGATCATCGGCAGCGCGCCGGCGATCATCGCCTCGGTCTCGCGGCCACTCTGGCCGATGGCGAGGCGCGCGAGTGCGCAGACCGTGTCGGCCTCGGCGTGCTCGGCAACCTCGGCCAGCGCTTCGTCGATCCGCGCCTTGAGCAAGACCCGCGCCTCGCCCTGCCGGCGGGCATGGCAGATCTCGACGCCATAGGTGCGCGCGGCGGCGAAGTCGCCGGCCGAGAGCGTGACCTTGAAATGCCGGAAATCGGCGGGCAGCGCTTCGGTGTCCGCAACCGCGATCCGCGTGGCTCCGGCTATCAGAACGCTCTCGAAGCGCACCGGCGCCTCGATCGACATGAAGTCGCCCTCGATCTGCACGTTGACCCCAACGTCGACCGGCAGCGGCCGGTCGAGCAAGAGCGCCACCTCGCCGTCGGAATAGGAGGGACGCTCGAAGTGCATGCCGTCCAGCGTCGTCTCGATCGCATCGGCGAGCGCCGCGTCGACCGGGATCGGGAGGGCGTGCGCCACGGCGGGGCCGGAGAGATAATCGAGCTGGAAATAGTAGCGCGCGTCGCGCTCGGCGAGATCGTCGAACCAGATGCGGATCTCGTTGGCGCCGGTGCGAAGCGAGACGTCAAACTCCTCCGCCGATTCAAGGTTGCGGCCGTAGGGCGCCATCCAGCCGGCTTCCTCGCCGTTGACGAAAAGGATCGCCCCGCCGCACGTGCGCAGGCGCAGGCGTGCCGCTCCCGCTGCCTGTGCCTCGATCGTCGTCTCGGCCCACGTGCCGATGACGGTGGGGCGGAACCAGAAGCCGGACAGGTCGACGCGCGGCGAGACGAAGGGGAGCCAGACGCGATGCGCGGCGGCCTCGACGGTCGGCGACGGCCGCTTGCCGCGGCGCTCGGCGGCGAACTGCGTCCGGCAGGGATATTCGTGCGGGATGAAGTTCTTGTGCTTGGTCAGGAAGAAGAAGGGGTCCATCTCGCCCTTCATCGGCTGGTCGGCGACGTCGTAGCGCGCCTCCTGCGTCGCGCCGAGCCGCCAGTAGACGACCGGCTGGCCGGCGCCGAGCGGGCGGCGGAGCGCGGAGTTCGCGGAAAGGGTCCGGGCGGCCATGTTCATCGAAGGTCCTTCACGGCCACCGGATCGACGTCGGTATAGGCCTGGTTCTCGCCGGTCATGCCCCAGACGAAGGCATAGGGTCCGGTGCCCGAGCCCATGTGGATCGACCAGGCCGGCGAAACGAGCGCGTTGCCGTTGGCGACGATCAGGTGCCGGGTATTGTCGGGCCGGCCCATGAGGTGGATCACACGGTCCTCCTCGGCGAGGTCGAAATAGCAATAGGCCTCCATGCGCCGCTCGTGCAGATGCGGCGGCATGGTGTTCCAGACGCTGCCCGGAGCGAGATCGGTGATGCCCATCAGGAGCAGGCAGGACGGCGCGACCTCCGGGTGGATATACATGACGAGTCTGCGCTTGTTGGCGCGGGCGGCGTCGCCGAGGTCGAGCGCCTTGCCCTCGGCCCGGGTGATCAGGCGGTGCGGGATGTCCGCGCCGGCCGGCACCGAGTTCATGTAGAACCTCGCAGGCGCGGCCGCGTCGTCGCTTTCGAGGCTCACGGAGCGCGCGCCGCGACCAATGTAGACGATGTCGCGGTTGGCGACAGGGTGGCGGGTCCCATCGATCGTGACGCTACCCGCGCCGCCGAGATTGGCGATCCCCATCTCGCGCGCAGTGAAGAACAGGTCGGTGCCGACGTCCTTGCCGTCCCCGAAGGACAGTGCTTCGCCGAGCGGAATTGCGCCGCCCAGGATCATGCGGTCGACATGGGTGTAGACGAAGACCAGTTCGCCCGGAGCGAACAGATCCTCGATCAGGAACTCGGCCCGCAGACGGTCCGTGTCCATGGCCGCGATGTCGGCCGGCGAGGCGCCGTAGATCACGCGCATCACGCGGCCTCCGTCATTTCGCCGAGGTGCTCGGCGGCCTCGGCGAGGCACAGGATTGCGAGCGCCTGGCCGTAGCCCGTCGGCTGGATGGGGATGTCGCGATAGAACTGCAGGTCGTGACCCATGCGCGTGCCATAGGAGACATTGGAAACGACGCCGTCGTCGCCGACATTGGCCAGCACCGCACCGAGCGCCCTCAACCCCGCCTGGCGCCATTCGCTGGGTCCGAGACCGATGCGGGCGGCCTTCATCAAGCCATAGCCGAAGCCGGCCGTGGCCGATATCTCCTCGTAGGAATTCGGGTCATCGAGCAAGGTGCGCCACGCGCCCGACGGCGCCTGCAGCTTCAGCAGCGCCGCGATCTGCGTCTCCAGCACGCCGAGCAGGTGCGCCCGTACAGCCGGCGAAATCTCGGCCATGTCGACGAGATCGAGGATGCCGACCGTGATCCACGAATTGCCGCGGCCCCACAGAGCGCGCGCGAAATTGTGCCGGCCACGGAAGGTCCAGCCGTGGAACCACAGGCCCGAACGCGTGTCGGCGAGATAGCGCGCGTGAACCAGGAACTGCCGTTCCGCTTCGTCGACGAACCGGCGCTCGCCGGTCGTCTGGCCGAAGGAGGCGAGGAACAACGCGACCATAAACAAGGTATCGTCCCACAGTTCGTCGTCGTTGACCCTGTCGGAGACGTTGTGCTGGAAGCCGCCCTCCGGGGTGCGCGGCATGGTGTCGACAACACGTGTCGCCCAGTCGCGCAGCACGGGCTCGAAGCGCGGCTGGCGCTGGCGGCGCCACATCTCGCTGAGCGCCAGCATCGGCGCGGTCGTGTTGACGTTCATCGGCGGCAGGCCAGCCGCGATGCGCCGGTCGTACCAGTCTTCGATGGTGGACAGCAGGCTGTCGTCGCCGGTCCGGATCCATAGCTTGACGAGGCCGTAGAGGCCGACGCCCTGCGGCCACTCCCAGCTGTCGAAGCTGACATAGTCGCCCGGCGTGCCGTCGAGATTGGGTTCGTCGAAGCGTCCATCGTGGCGCAGGCCGGTCATGCCTGCGCCCAGCCTGTCCAAGGCCGTACGGACGCGCGCGGCTGATACAGCCATTGTTCCTCCCGGTGGCGCCACTTGTCGGCCGCCTTGGAGCGAAACTTCCCACATCAATTTTTCTTGCGCAATCTGAAAACTTTTTGCAGCATGGGTGCGCATCGGAGGGAGACATCCATCGCGCAGGCCAAGAGGGGGCGGCCCAACCGTCGTATTCGACTTGAGGAGGTGGCCAAGCGTTGCGGCGTCTCGGTCAGCACCGCCTCGCGCGCTCTCGCAGGCGCCATCGGCGTGCGCGATCAGCTTCGCGCGGAGATTATCGAGGCGGCGCGGGCGCTGCACTATGCGATCCCGGCCTCGATCGCCGACCGCAAGGTGATCCTGGCGGCGAGCAGCGTCGCGATGATCGACCATTCCCGCAACCAGTTCACCTTCCACGTGCTGGATGGGCTCAAGGAGCGCGCGCAGGCGCTGGGCGTCGAACTGGTGACGCGGCCTGTTTCCACCCCCGAGGACGAGGTCGCATTGCTGCGGGAAGCGAGCGACGATCCGGCGGTTGCCGGCTGCCTGTTTCTCACCCTCGACGACGACGACGTCCTTGTCCTGACCGAGGGCTTCTCCAAGCCAATCGTCCTGGTCAACGGCGACGATCCGGCGATGCGCCATTCCAGCGTCACGCCTTGCAACCGCTCGGCTGCGCAGTTTGCCGCGCAGCACCTGCTGTCGCTCGGCCATCGGCGCATCCTGTTTGTGATGAAGCGCGGGCGGCGCACCATCGAGCGCCGCTTCGAAGGCTGGCGCGACGCGCTCACCGCAAAAAGCGTGGCCGGGATCGAGGATTTTGTCGTCGAGGTGCCGGACTGGCTTCCTGAACTCGCGGAGGAGGCGATCGCGGCCCGCATCCGGGATCGCGGCCTCGACTTTACCGCGGTCCTGACGGCCGGCGACAGCCTGGCCTACGGCGCGATCCGCGGCATCGAGCGCGCGGGCCTCAGCGTGCCCGCGGATGTGTCCGTGGTCGGCATGGACGACCTGCCACTGTCCGCCTTCTGCAGTCCGCCGCTGACGACAATGCACATCCCGATGCGCGAGATCGGCGCGGCGGCGCTGAGCCTCCTTCTCGACGACCTGTCGCTGGCGACCTTGCCGGCCCGCCGCATCGAACTCGCCTGCAACCTGGTGTCGCGCCAGTCCACGGGACCTGTCAGCGCGACATGGGCCGGTCATGGCGAGATCGCCTCGACGCGCCCATAGTGGCCTGAGGAAAACACTAGCGGCTCTCCATCCGTTGCGGCAAGCGAGCGCACCTGTCCCATGAGGACCAGATGGTCGCCGCACTCGACGCGGTTGACGATCTCGCAGTCGAACCGCGCCAGAACGCCCGGCAGGAGCGGCACACCGTTCCGGTCGAAGCCGGCGTCGAGGCCGGAAAAATCCGTGCCCGACTGGAAGAACCGCTGGCACAGCTCGATCTGGTCGTGGGCAAGGACATGAATGGCCTGGAAGCGGCTGTGGGCAAACGGCTCGAACCGCCGCGACCCATGCGCGATCGACCAGAGCACGATGGCCGGGTCGAGCGACACCGACGAGAAGCTGTTGGCTGTGATCCCGAGCGGGCCATCGGCGGTTCTGGTCGTTACGATCGTCACGCCGGTGGCGAATTTTCCGAATGCGTGGCGCAAGCCTGCGCGCTCGGCGGTGGTCGAGGCCGGAGGCGCAGCGCTGCGGACGGATGAGGCATTGTTGAGGTCGACATACATCATGGCACCTCTTGTCCGAGCGCGAGCGTGTAGAGTTCGAACCAGGTCTCCCGGTCCATCGGCACGTCGAGCGCCTTCGCCAGCGTCGCGATGCGCGGCAGCGAATTGGTGCCCAGCACCGGCATCACACCCGCAGGGTGGCGCAGCAGCCAGGCAACCGCTGCGGCCGCCGCATCGGCGTCAGCCGCACGGCCGAGGTCGTCCAGCCGGGCGACGAGGTCGGCATGGCCGCTCGAGAACAGCCGCCCGCCGCCGAGCGGCGACCATGCCATTGGCGAGACGCCGCGCTCCTGCAGGAACGCCAGATCGCCGTTGACCAGGGCATTATGGGCGAGCAGCGACAGTTCGATCTGGTTGGTCGAAAGCCGCGTCTCCATCGCCGACTGAAGCAGCGTCCAGTCGTGCGGGCGGAAGTTGGATACACCGACCGCGCGCACCTTGCCCGACCTGACCGCGCGGTCGAGGGCCGCTCCGGTCTCGTGATGATCCATCAGCGGGTCCGGGCGGTGGATCAGCAGCAGGTCGATCCGCCCGATGTTCATCTCCGCCAGGGATATGTCGATCGAGCGCTCGATATGCGCGGCCGAACTGTCGTAATGCTTGACCCGCGCATCGGCGTATCGCCCGGCTGGCGCGACGATGCCGCATTTGGTGACGATCTCGACCTGGTCGCGCAGGTTGGGTGCGGCCTTCAGCGCGCGGCCCAGGATCGCCTCGGCGGTGTAGCCGCCATAGATGTCGGCCTGGTCGAGCGTGGTGATGCCTTGCGCGAGACAGGCCTCGATCTTGGCCTGGACGTGGGCGGGCGACGTGTCGGCATCGTCGCCGAGCCGCCACATGCCATAGACGATGCGCGACAGCGTCAGGTCGGGGGTAAGCGCAACCCGTTCCATCAGCGGCGCTCCCCGATGCCGAGCGGGGTGGCAGGCGTCGATGCCGGGACGCGGCCGTAGGCCTGCGGCAGCGAGCAGGTCTTTAGCTCGGGTAGCACTTTCGTGCCGAAATGGCGGCACTCGTCGAGATGCGGGTAGCCGGAGAAGATGAAGGCGCGGATGCCCATTTTCCGGTAGGCCTCGATCTCCGACAGCACCTGGTCGGCCGAACCGACGATCGCCGCGCCGCAGCCGGAGCGCGCGCGTCCGATCCCGGTCCACAGATGCGGCTCGACATAGCCTTCGTCGTCGGCCACCTCGCGGTTCTTCGCCTGATGCGAGACACCGAGCGAGCGGGCGTCGTGGGCGCGTTCGCGGATCGCCCTGCCCTGTTCGTCATCGAGCATCGAGACGAGTTCACGGGCATATTCGCGCGCCTCGGTCTCTGTATCCCGCACGATCATGTGAACCCTCAGACCGTAGTCAAGCGTGCGCCCATGCGCGGCGGCGCGCTCGTGGACCGCCTTCATGCGGCCGGCGAGCTCTTCCCGCGTCTCCGGCCACATCAGGTAGACGTCGCACTGCGCGCCGCAGAGTTCGAGCGCGTCCGGCGAATAGCCGCCGAAATAGAGCAGCGGTCCGCCATTCTGCTGGTAGGGTTTTGCCGGATCGGCGGAGAGGCCCTTGAAATTGTAGATTTCGCCCTCGAAATCGATCCGGTCGCGCGTCCAGGCCTGGCGCAGGATTTCGACCACCTCGTGCGACCGCCGATAGCGATAGGCACTGTCTTCCGTCTGGCCGGGAAAATCCGACGAGATGACGTTCAGCGTCAGCCGGCCCTTGAGCATATGGTCAAGCGTCGCGACGGTGCGCGCCAGCATGATCGGATGCAACTCGCCGCAGCGGATCGCCGCAATCAGGTTGATCTCCGACGTGATCGGCGCGCAGCCGGCCACGAAAGACAGCGTGTCCTGGCCGACCTGGTACGAAGAGGGGCACAGGATATTGCGGAAGCCCAGCTCTTCCGAGAGCTTCACGATCTCGGAACAGTGCTCCCAGCTCGAGCGCAGTGCGCCGTCCGGCACGCCGAGAAGACGGTAATCGTCCGAGCAAAGGGCCGCGAACCACGACACTTCCGCGGCGTCGAGGTCGGGCGAGGTGATGGGAACGATCGTCATGGCGGTCCTTCCTGTGGTCCGGCGGCCATCTCGTTCTGGCTGCGCATTTTTGTCTTGCGTAGCATCCGCATTGATGTAGATCAATGCTGTATCAATTTCCTGGAGTTGTCGCGGACTTGGTTCAGGTGAGGCGGGTGGAGCCCGGGCGCAGGTCGACGCAAATGCGCGGACCACTTCCGGTGCACATGCAGATCAGCGAGATGCTGATCCGCGAAATCGCGGCCGGGCGGCTGGCCGATGGCGCGCGCCTGCCGCCCGAGCGCGACATGGCGGCCGAACTCGGCATCGCCGTCGGCACGCTGCGGCGGGCGCTGGCCGATCTCACGCAGCGGGCGTTGCTCGAACGCGTCCACGGTTCGGGCAATTATGTCCGCGCGCGCGGCGACATGCAGGGGGTCTACGCCTTCTTTCGCCTGGAGCGGATCGGTGGCGGCGGGCTGCCGACGGCGGACCTGATCTCGATCGAGACGATGGAAAAGCCCTTCGATCTGCCCCCGTTCGGCACATCCGACATGGCGCACCGCATCAGGCGCGTCCGTCGGCTCGACGGGACACCGGCGGCGCTCGAAGAGATCTGGCTCGACGGCTCGCGGGCCGAAGCCCTGTCGGCGGACGACCTCTCGGAGTCCCTCTATCTCCACTATCGAACCACGCTCGGCTTCTCGATCGCCCGCATCGAGGACAGGGTTTCCATCGCGCCGGCGCCGGACTGGGCGCCCGAGGCGTTCGGTGCGCGCCCGCCGGAGCTTTGCGGTTATATCGAACGCGTCGCCTGGGCGGGCGACGGGGAAAGCGTCGAATTCTCGCGCAGCTGGTTCGATACCGGCGTCGCCCGCTACGTGTCACGGTTCAGATAATCCGGAGAAGACCAGGTTGGCCACGACATCGATCGGTTACGGCATCATCGGCTGCGGCATGATGGGGCAAGAGCACATCCGCAACATCCGCCTGCTTGGCGATGCGCATGTGGCGGCGATCTTCGAACCGGACCCAGGCATGTTGGCGACATCGCTGTCGCTGGCGCCCGATGCGAAAGCGGTGGCTTCGGTCGCGGACCTCCTGGCTTGCCCGGATGTCGACTGCGTGCTGATCGCAAGTCCCAATCATCACCATATCGGCCAGCTCGAGGAGATCGCCCGCACGCGGCCGCTGCCGGTGCTGGTGGAAAAACCGCTCTTCACCACGGCGCAGGACGAAACGCGCGTCGCCGCCCTCGCCCGCGCCCTGCCGTTGCTCTGGGTCGCGATGGAATACCGCTACATGCCGCCCGTCGCCCGCTTTATCGCAGAGGCCAATCAGGCGACGGGCGGCATACGCATGCTGACCATCCGCGAGCACCGCTATCCCTTTCTCGACAAGGTTGGCGCGTGGAACCGGTTCGACCGCACCAGCGGCGGCACGTTCGTGGAAAAGTGCTGCCACTTTTTCGACCTGATGCGCCTGATCCTGGACGCCGATCCGGTGCGCGTGATGGCGAGCGGGGGCGCGGCGGTCAACCATCGCGACGAGCGCTACGGCGGCGAGACGCCGGATATCTGGGATCACGGTTACGTGCTGGTAGACTTCGACAGCGGGTCGCGCGCCATGCTCGAACTGTGCATGTTCGCCGAAGGCAGCCGCTACCAGGAGGAAATCTCGGCGGTCGGAGCGACCGGCAAGATCGAGTGCCTCGTTCCCGGCCCGACCCGCTTCTGGCCCGAGCACCTGGGCGCGCCTCCGGTGGCGCAGGTCGTCGTCAGCCCGCGCCATCCCGCCGGCCCGCGCGTCCTCGACATCCCGGTCGATCCGACGCTGCTTTCGGCGGGCGATCACAACGGCTCGACCTACTACCAGCACCGCCGGTTCATCGATGCGGTGCGGAGCAAAGGACCCGTCGAAGTTTCGCCCGATGATGGGCGGTGGGCCGTCCTGATGGGACTGGCGGCACAGCGCTCTGCCCGCGATGGCCGCGCTGTGTCGATGGCCGAAGCGCCCAGTCCCTAGCGGCGGCAAAGTACAGCGACATCTGGAAATCTTGGCTGGGGAACCTGGATACCGAGTCAGACAAAAAGCGCTTCCCGCGCTAGATCATTGGGATCGCTGGGAAATCCTGACTGACGGAGTGGCATCGCCACATTTGGTGCATCACCTGTGTGCCCAGATCCGCGGGCGGCGTCAAGCGCTGGAACTCCGGCTTGGTCGCGCCAAAGACAGGTTGAGAGAGGTCTGGGAAATCATTTCCCAAGATGTCCTCCTGTGAAAGTTTGCTTGCTCCCCTACTGACGCCGAACGCCGAGGACGCGACATTCATCGCATTGCGAGTGGGGATTGGCAGGACGGGAACAGCGACGCGATCGTGGCGTGCTATTTCGCCATGCTTGCCATGAAGATGGCCAGGGAGCCCTTCAACAAAGCCGACCACATTCGGGCTCTGCAGCAGACCATTGGGCAAAGACGCGGTTCGATCGAATAGGTCAATTCACCGATGTGACCCATCAGTCAACTTCGTTCTGGGAGTGTCCATTGTGTACGCCTCGGGCTCCGCAAACAGAGGGCGACTGGAGGTTGGGATATCGGAAACAGGCTACGGCATTGCCAAGGCCGTGTTGCCGCAGCACCGTTTGCGGGCAATAGAGCGAACATCTTGCGCAGAGTGGTATCCCATTGTATGCGTCTGCATACTAGAGGGAGAACCAGGTGGCCGGTGACTGAAGACAGCAACGTTTCGCAGGGACAGGCCGCCTACTCCCAATTGCTGGCCGACATCCGCAACGGCATCTTGGCACAGGGGGCAAGACTGCGCGAAGCCGAGCTCGCGGTGCGGCTTGGCCTCAGCCGCACGCCGGTGCGAGAGGCGATACGGCAATTGGAGGCGGACGGGCTCGTCGTCCACCTTCCGAGGCTTGGGGCGACAATCCGCAGTGTGGATTATGCCGAAATGATCGAATTGTATGAGATGCGCGCCGTGCTGGAAGGCACTGCCGCAAGGCTCGCCGCGCGCGCCGCATCCGACATCGAACTCGCGGAATTGGCCGCGCTGAACGCGGATCTGGCCGCGGCTCCGGCCGGGGCGCAATCGCAGGATCTGAACCGTCGTTTTCATCGCACGCTGAACGAAGCGGCGCGCAACCGCTATCTCCTGAAAACCATCGGCACCTTGCAGAAGACCTTGATGATCCTCGGCCCGACGACCCTGGCCGATCCATCCCGTGCTGCGGACGCCGTGGCCGAGCACGCGTTGGTCCTGGCGGCATTGCAGCGCCGTGACGGAGCCGCCGCCGAACAGGCGATGCGCGCCCATGTCGAGGCGGCCCTGACCACGCGCCTCCGGAACACTCGCAACCGCGACCTGTCCCGGGAAGACGAGGCATGAAGGACTGGCCTCAGGTGTTCGACATTGCCGTGGTCGGCGGCGGCAATGCTGCGCTCTGCGCGGCGATCACCGCGGCCGAGGCGGGCGCGTCGGTGCTGATCCTGGAGAGCGCACCCGTGCCTTATCGCGGCGGCAATTCGCGCCACACCCGCAATTTCCGCTGCATGCATCACGGTCCGCTGTCGGTGCTGACGGGCAGCTACGAGGAGAGCGAGTATTTCAATGACCTCCTGCTGGTCACCAAGGGCAATACCGACGAGGCGCTGGCACGGCTGGTGATCCGCACGTCGGAGGAATGCCTGCCGTGGATGGAGGCACACGGCGTGCGGTTCCAGCCCTCGCTGTCCGGCACACTGTCGCTCAGCCGAACGAATGCGTTTTTCCTGGGCGGCGGCAAGGCCCTGGTGAACGCCTATTACAACACCGCCGCCGATCTGGGGATCAAGGTCGCCTACGAGTCAGAGGTGACCCATGTGCACCGCGACGGCGACGTCATCACCGAACTGCACGTGACGGTTGGGGGCGGGCCTCGACGGGTCCGAGCTCGCGCGTTCGTTCTGGCATCGGGCGGGTTCCAGGCCGATCTGGACTGGTTGGCACGGGCCTGGGGACCGGCGGCGCGCAACTTCCTGATCCGGGGCACCCCCTACAACCGCGGCGTGGTGCTGCGCGACATGCTGGACCAGGGCGCCGACAGCGTGGGCGATCCGACGCAATGCCATGCGGTCGCCATCGACGGGCGGGCGCCCCAGTTCGACGGCGGCATCGTGACCCGCCTCGATTGCGTCCCGTTTTCCATCGTCGTCAATCGCGATGGCGAGCGCTTCTATGACGAGGGCGAGGATGTCTGGCCGAAGCGCTACGCGATCTGGGGACGGCTGGTGGCGGCGCAGCCCGATCAGGTGGGCTATTCCATCATCGACGCGAAATCCATCGACCTGTTCATGCCATCGGTCTTCCGCCCCGTGAAGGCCGACACGATCGAGGACCTGGCCAGCCAGATGGGGCTCGATCCGGGCAGTCTGCGCCGGACGGTCGACGGGTTCAACGCCGCCTGCCAGCCGGGGCGTTTTCATTCCACCGAGCTGGATGGGCTTCGCACGCAGGGGCTGCCGGTGCCCAAGACCAACTGGGCGCGGCCCATCGATACCGCGCCCTTCTACGGCTACCAGCTGCGCCCGGGCGTGACCTTCACCTATCTCGGCCTGAAGGTGGACGCGCAGGCGCAGGTCCACAGCACCGATGGCCCGATACGCAATCTGTGGGCGGCGGGCGAGATCATGGCGGGTTCGATTCTCGGCCAGGGCTATCTGGCCGGGTTCGGCATGACCATCGGAACCGTCTTCGGCCGGATCGCGGGCAAGGAGGCCGCTGCCCATGTTGCCTGACCTGATCGACGAAGCCCGCCGCCAGCTCGAGATCTGCAATGCCTGCCGCTATTGCGAAGGCTATTGCGCGGTGTTTCCCGCGATGACCCGGCAGAAGGCATTCGCCGACGGCGACATTACCCACCTGGCGAACCTGTGCCACAACTGCCGCGGCTGCTACTATGCCTGCCAGTACACCGAACCGCATGAATTCGCGCTGAACCTGCCCGCCGCACTGGCGGAGGTGCGGGTGGACAGCTGGGAACGGTTGATCCGGCCACGCAGGCTGGCGCGCCTGTTCCAGGCCTATGGCGTGGCTGTAGCCGGCCTCGGCATCGTCGCGTTGACCGCGTTCTTCTGGGCGCTCGCGGTTTTTAAGCCGGACAACGGTTCCGGATTCTACGCCTATCTCGCGCACACCACGATGGTGGCGATCTTCGTCCCAGCCTTCGTCGCGCCTCTGGCCCTGATCGCGCTGGCGATGCGGGATTACTGGCGCGAGGTGGGCGGGCGCCCCCTGCGGCTGGCGCATGTGGCGAAGGCGCTGAAGGATGCCGCGCAGTTGAAGAACCTCTCCGGCGGTCAGGGACAGGGCTGCAACTTCGAGCAGGGCGACCGGTATTCGGATCAGCGGCGGGTCCACCACCATCTGATGATGTACGGGTTCCTGCTGTGCTTTGCCTCAACGTCCAGCGCGACGGTCCTGCACTATGGCTTCGGCTGGCAGGCGCCCTATCCGCTTTGGGCACCGCCCAAGCTGCTGGGTATTCCAGGTGGCGTGATGATGGTGGTGGGCGGCGCTGGCCTGGCCTGGCTGAAGACGCGCGCCGATCCCGCCCTTGGCGCCGCCCGGGTCTGGGGCGGCGAGATGGCCTTCATCCTGCTGCTGGTCGTGGTCGCGCTGACGGGCCTCGCGCTCTACGCGGCGACGGGCACGGGGGCCGTGCCGGGCCTGCTGGCGCTGCATCTGGCGAGCGTGATGACGCTGTTCCTCCTAATGCCGTTCTCCAAGATGGTGCACGGGTTTTTCCGGCTTGCGGCCTTGGCCGCCGAGGCGGGCAAGCCGACGCCGCAGGCCGGCGGAGCCTGAGGCTCAGTGCGGGATCGCTGCGCCCGCATCTAGAGCGCGTCTTGTTTAATCCGGGTCATATCCTGCGGCTCTGAAGTTTGCGCATTCGGCTGGTGTGAACTGGTCGAGTAGCGGTCCGACGGCGTCCCATAGGGCCTTGATGGTCCGTTCGGCCTTGGCGCGCAGCAGGGCCTTGAGCTTGGCGAAGGCGTTCTCGATGGG
>Ga0209906_100122_pt1 | contig 104609 bp, 108 predicted proteins | sample FECB24metaG_FD_188303 | JGI IMG/M metagenome (GOLD analysis project Ga0209906, IMG submission 188303) | Cyanobacterial communities from the Joint Genome Institute, California, USA from Joint Genome Institute, California, USA - FECB-24 metaG... ... | reverse complement strand
CAAGGAGGCTGGTGGTCATAAGGCGGGTGAGCACCTCTTTCCATCCCGAACAGAGCCGTTAAGCCCCGCACTGCCGATGGTACTGGAGTCGTTTCCGGGAGAGTAGGTAACTGCCACCTCTTGTCATGCATAGTTGAAAGCCGTCCCCACAAAGGACGGCTTTCCTGCTTTACAAGTCTTCCCAAAACTTGCTGATCGCTTCAAGTGCATCAGCAACTGAATCGGATACGATTAATAACGCGCGATTTTCTATCTTAAGAAAACCGTCTTCAACCATGCGATCCAGTTGTTGAAGAAGAAAATCGTAGTAGCCATTACTATTGATTAAAGCAACGGGACCGTCGTAGATCTTCAATTGACGCCAGGCTAAAATCTCGAATAATTCATCCAGGGTGCCATAGCCACCAGGGAGTGCAATTACACCTTTAGCTAGCTGAACCATTTTATACTTGCGCTCATGCATGGTTTCAACAAAATGCAGCTCCGTCAGCGTTTGATGAGCCACTTCAAGTTCAGCTAAAAAGTTTGGAATTACGCCCGTAACCTGGCCTCCGTGATTTAACACTGAATCTGCTACGGTTCCCATCAGTCCAAAACCACCTCCCCCGTAAATTAACCTGATGTTTCGAACGGCAAGCTCCTTACCCAATTCGGCGGCCAATTCTTTGTAGAATGGATTTGTCCCAGAACTTGAGCCGCAATAAACAACTATACTTTGCACTGTTTTTAATTTAAAGTGTTTACTGACATTAATCAATTAGAAACTGGGCGTAATAGATGTTCGCCAACCAGTTCAAAATTTAAATTGCCAAACGTACCTGAACTCATCAATAAAAAGACCTCGGCGATTGTCGTTTGAGCGATCAAAAACTCAAGCAATTGAGTTGAATCCGTAAAGACATGAAGATCTGGGCGTTCGAACGCTGATTTCACATCGTCTTCGCTGATGGAGGGTAGCTGCTTTATAGCCAGGGTATGGGAATCAAAATAGATAACAGCGACGTCAGCATCATCCAGACACCCTTTATATTGGTTGAGAAATGCTTTATTTAAACTGCTATACGTATGCAGTTCGACGGCTGCTACTAATTTTCGATCCGGAAACTGCTGTCTGACGGCTTTTGTCGATGCTTCAACCTTAGAAGGGGCGTGGGCAAAATCACGGAAAAGAATGCGCCCCTCTTTTTCTACAACTTTTTCGAGCCGACGGGCAGCACCTTTAAACGTACCGATTGCTTTATAAAAAAGCTCGTCGGTTATTCCCAGTCGATCGCAGATAGCCATGGCTCCGGCAATATTTTTCATATTGTGATCACCAAAAACAAAAACAGGGACCTTCTCGCCCTTATTTGTCAGCAGATACGTCCTGCCATCAACTATCTCGCTTGGATGCGCTTCGTACGGTACTTTGACAATATCGGGTCTCTCTTTTTGCCCAATAACGTCCAGCATATCATCCGATTCATCAAAGACGAGAATGCCAGCTTTAGGCATGGCTTCGGCAAGGAATTCAAATTGATCTACGTACTCCTCCCAGGTAGGATAGATGTTAACATGGTCCCAGGCAATCCCGCTGATTAGAGCGATGTGCGGCTTGTAATGAAGAAATTTAGGACTAGCATCAATCGGTGAAGAAGCGTATTCGTCACCCTCAATAACAATGACTGGCGCATCGGGCGTAAGGCGGGCCATTGTTTCAAATCCTTCAAGCTGTGCGCCTACCAGATAATCGAATACACGATTGTGATGCTTAAGTACGTGCAGTATAATCGACGTAATAGTAGTCTTGCCATGGCTTCCAGCTATTACGATACGTTGTTTATGCTGACTTTGCTGGTAGATATATTCCGGATACGAAAAGATAGGAAGCTTAAGTTCAAGAGCCTTCTTCAGTTCAGGATTGTCCCGCCGGGCGTGCATACCAACGATGACTGCATCCAGGTCAGCATGAATGTTTTCGGGAAACCAGCCTATCTGCGCTGGTAATAAACCGCTCTGTTCCAAGCGAGTGCGCGAAGGCTCATAGATTTCGTCGTCGGATCCGGTAACTAAATAGCCTTGTTGATGAAGAGCAAGAGCTAAGTTATGCATGGCGCTTCCGCCGATTGAGATAAAATGAATGGCTTTGGATTTCATTAACGCAGTGGCCAGTGAAAAAACAAAATTAGCGGTTCTTTTGAGTTTGTCGAAGTTTGGTATCCTATGGCCAGCCACTGAAGGGAGGGTCTGATCGAGTATGTTAAATGTGAGTAAAATTTTGCATAAAAAAGAATCAAACCCCGCGCTATTGCGTTTTGTATTCTGCGAGCCAGACAAACTTGGGAAACCCCACTTTTTGCGCCATTTTCGCGTGTTTTCCTCAAGACCACAACCGCTACGGCGGACCGCCTAATTTTATGCGCCGAACGAAGGGATGAAGACTTATTATGACCTTATTGATCAAACATTTGAATTTCCGACCCGGGAGTTCAATGTAGAGAACAACCAATTGTTGTTCAACAACGTCCCTTTGATGGACATTGTCAAGCAGTATGGTACACCGCTAAAACTGACGTATTTGCCGAAGATAACTGAGCATATTGAACATGCTAAGTTGCTGTTCAAGAATGCCATGAAGCGGTATAACTACAAGGGAAGTTACACGTATTGTTACTGTACGAAGTCATCCCACTTTCGGTTTGTGCTTGAAGAGGCACTGAAGAATAACATTCACCTGGAAACATCCTCTGCGTACGATATCCCCATAATCCGGGAGTTGCATAAGCTGGGGAAAGTTTCGAAAAGTACGTATATCATCTGCAACGGGTATAAACGACCCTTGTACACGCAGTACATCAGTGAGCTGATCAATGAGGGGTATAATGTGGTGCCGGTTCTCGATCACCTTAAAGAAATAGAAGCGTACGAGGGGAACGTCACGGCAGATACGGTGAATCTGGGTATCCGGATTGCAACCGACGAAGAGCCGAACTTTGCGTTTTATACGTCCCGCCTGGGTATCCGGTACAGTGATGTCAATGAACTGTACCGTACAAAAATCCAGAACAGCGATCGGTTTAAGCTGAAAATGCTGCACTTCTTCATTAATACAGGCATTAAAGACAGTGCCTATTATTGGAGCGAGTTAAGCCGGTTTATGTACAAGTACTGCGAACTGCGAAAAATGTGCCCGGATCTTGATTCGATCGATATTGGAGGGGGACTGCCAATTCAGACGTCGTTCCAGTTTAACTATGACTACCAGGCCATGATCGACCAGATCGTGGAAAGTATTCAATGGATCTGTAACAAGAACAATGTACCGGTTCCGCACATATTCACAGAATTCGGCAGCTACACAGTTGGCGAGAGTGGGGCGGTAATCTACAGGGTAATCGATCAGAAGCTGCAAAACGACAAAGAATTGTGGTACATGATTGATGGCTCGTTCATTACGCAGCTTCCAGATGCGTGGGGGCTGGGGCAGAAATATATTATGCTGTCGGTGAATAACTGGGATAATCCTTACCAGAAAGTAAACCTGGGTGGTTTGACCTGCGATTCGCATGACTTCTACAATACCGAAGCACACAGCGCCGATTTGTATCTACCCATCTTTGATCAGGAAGCTGAGGAGCAATACGTCGGGTTATTCCATACGGGTGCCTATCAGGAATCGCTGGGCGGTTACGGGGGGATTCAACACTGCCTGATTCCGGCTCCGCAGCATGTGATTGTGGATAAGGATGAGGAGGGTAATCTGCGCACGCGTTTGTTTGCTCCGGAACAAAACAGCGAGATTATGCTGAAGATTCTTGGCTATGGTGGGGCTGAACCAGGACCGACAGAACTTGATGCGGCCACTGAAGCAGCCGAGGAGCGTGAAGAAGAGTTGATAAAAGAAGAAAATTAATAACGAAAAGCCTGGCTTTGTATCAGTAAACGGTGTTATGTTCGTTTATGATAAAGGCCAGGCCTATATTTATTTATATGAAAAAGCTATTCATTATCGGATCGTTGGTTGCTACGTTGTTCATGGGTGCCTGCAATCGGAAGGCGACTTGTCCGGCGTACGGTAGTGTCCAGAAACCTGCTCCAGCACAGGTTCGCGCCTAGGACTGACTTCACAAAACCAGACTGCTTAAGCTGACAATGGTTAGTTTTCGACTAACTGCTGTTGGCTTTTGTTGTTAGGCTGAAAATTCAGCAGAAATTGCGTAGCCTCAAGAAGGTTGGAAGCATAGCCGTCGCTGGTCGTCGCTGATGGTCTGGTGTGTGTAATCTGAACCGTCCGGACGCCAACCCGTTTGCCGGCCTGAATATCCCTTAGCGCATCGCCAACCATCCAGGAATCGAAGGGATTGATGTTGTATTTGGCAATCGCTTTCTCCAGGAGTAACGACTCAGGCTTTCTGGTTAGTGAACGGGAATCAAAGTCAGGATGGTGAGGGCTAAAGTAAATATCATCCAGAACATTGTTACACTTTTCCTGAAGGTACTGGTAGCATTTCATTACATCATCACGTGTGTATAGCCCCTTGGCTATGCCGGCCTGATTGGTGACGACAATCAGCAAGTACCCCGCATCTTTTAACATACGCAGGCCTTCGGGTACACCTTCGGGTATAACAAAGTCTTCGACTCGGTACACGTAATCGACCCGGTCTTCATTCAGCACACCATCGCGGTCAAGAAAAACGCATTTATTCATGTTTCAGGAAAGTGCAAGTATGAAGAGTAAAAATAAAATTTTTCTATTAATATTTTGAAATTTTATCAGAAATCGTTTCCATTTAATTATCTAAAGACAACAAAAGCCGGCGAGTAACCGGCTTTTGTTGTCTTTAGCAGGAAAATAGCTACCGAGCCGAATCCTGAAGCTGTTGTTCCAGAACCTTGATCTTTGCTTCGGCGTCGGCTAGTTTCTGCCGTTCGCGATCAACAACATCCGGTTTGGCATTGGCCACGAACTTATCATTGGACAACTTTTTTAGTACGGAATCCCGGAAGCCAATTGTGTATTCAAGTTCTTTCTGGGCATTGGCCAGCTCCTGTTCCAAATCGATCTCGCCAACGATGTTAACAAAGAACTCATCGCCCTTAATGATGAAACTCATGCCCTCAGTTTTTTCCTGAACGTAATCGATGGAAGAGAGAGTCGCCATTTTACTTAGCAAAGATTCAAGTTGCTGTAATCGAACATGAGTCGTTACAGCTTGAGTTAACGGGTTTGAAGTTTTAGGTATATTAACTCTAACCGCAAGCGGCAGCTCAACTTTTGGCCCGATCTGTTTGCTGTTTCGAATGTTCCGCACGTTTGTGACCACGTCGAACAACAACTCAAAATCGGCCAGGATAGCGGTGTCTACGGGACCCGTGCTTGGGAAAGAGACCACACAGATGCTTTCGCCGGGCTGTCGGTCGCGGATTTCCTGCCAGATTTCCTCTGTAATGAACGGCATGAATGGATGCGCCAGACACATGAGCCGCTCAAAAAAGTCAATCGTGGCCTTGTAGGTTGGTTCATCAATCGGCTGCTCAAAGCCCGGCTTGATCATCTCCAGGTACTGCGAGCAGAAATCATCCCAGATCAGTTTGTAGATGCTTTGCAGGGCGTCTGAAATACGGTACTTGCTGAAGTGGTCGTTTACCTCAGTCAGCGTTTGATTCAGTTTTGACTCGAACCAGGCAACGGCTAAGTCGTTTCCGGAGTTATCAGAAGACTCATTGCTAACGTGCCAGCCTTTTACCAGCCGGAATGCGTTCCAGACTTTATTGTTGAAGTTTCGTCCCTGTTCGCAAAGCTTCTCGTCGAACAACAGGTCGTTACCGGCCGCTGAACTGAACAACATACCCGTCCGAACGCCATCTGCTCCGTATTTCTCGATCAGATCAAGCGGATCGGGTGAATTGCCAAGCTGCTTCGACATTTTACGCCCCTGTTTGTCGCGTACCATTCCGGTAAAATACACGTCCTGGAATGGTTTCTGAGCCCTGAATGCATACCCAGCTATGATCATCCGGGCAACCCAGAAGAAGATAATATCGAAGCCCGTAACGAGCGTGTTGGTCGGGTAATAATACTGGATTTCCGCGTTGTCGGGGTGACGGATGCCGTCAAACACGGACATAGGCCACAACCACGACGAGAACCATGTATCCAGTACGTCTTCATCCTGCGTCAGATCGGCTTCTGTCAGGGCAAACAATTGGTATTCACGCTGGGCTTTACGAAGCGCTTCCCGCTTGTTTTTAGCAACAATGATGGTACCGTCTTTCAGGTAGAAAGCCGGAATCTGGTGTCCCCACCAGAGTTGTCGGCTAATGTTCCAGTCATGTGGGTTTTCCATCCACGACCGGTACATGTTCTTAAACTTGGCGGGGTGCAGTTGAACGGTGTCGTTCATTACGTTCTCAAACGCAGGCTTCGCCAGGTGTTCCATTTTCAGGAACCACTGCAACGATAATTTAGGCTCGATTACGGCGTTGGTCCGCTCCGAAAAACCTACGTTCGACTTGTAATCTTCTGTTTTGACCAGATACTCTTTCTCTTCCAGTTCTTTAATGATCGCTTTCCGGGCGGCAAAGCGATCCATACCGACGTAAATCTGCGCCTTTTCGTTCAGCGTACCATCTTCGTTGATGATGTCAATAACCGGAAGGCTATGCTTCAGACCGAGGGCGTAGTCGTTTGGATCATGAGCGGGGGTTACTTTCAGGCAACCCGTACCAAAGTCCATCGTTACGTAGTCGTCTGTGATGATGGGAATCTCACGATTGATAAGCGGGATAATCGCTTTCCTACCGTGCAGGTGTTTATAGCGTTCATCGTTGGGATTTACCGCAATGGCCGTATCAGCCATAATAGTTTCCGGCCGAACCGTGGCGATGGTGATATAGCTTGGGGCCTGGGGTGAAGGGCTTAGGAAATTATCCCCCTCGGACCTCTTGCTCTCAGCAATTTCGTATCGGATGTAGCACAGCTTCTGCTGAACTTCCTTTGTGACAACCTCTTCGTCTGATACGGCGGTGCGTCCCTGCGGGTCCCAGTTCACCATGCGGATGCCCCGGTAAATCTGGCCTTTCTCGTACAAATCAACGAAAACATCAATTACCGAGTCGTAGAGGGCCGGCTCCATCGTGAAGCGCGTACGGTCCCAATCGCAGGAAGCGCCTAACTTACGGAGCTGTTGCAGGATAATGCCGCCGTACTTATGGGTCCATTCCCAGGCGTGTTCCAAAAACTTCTCCCGGCCGATCTCGCGTTTGTCCAGACCCTGTTCTTTCAACAGGGCCACAACCTTCGCTTCCGTCGCAATGGACGCGTGGTCGGTGCCGGGCACCCAGCAGGCGTTTTTGCCTTCCATTCGGGCCTTTCGGATTAGTACGTCCTGAATGGTGTTGTTGAGCATGTGACCCATGTGCAATACGCCCGTTACGTTCGGTGGGGGAATCACGATTGTGTAGGGTTCTCGTTCGTCGGGCGTTGATTTGAAGAGTTGGTTATCAAGCCAGTATTGATACCATTTATCTTCAATATCTTTTGGGTTGTACGTCTTGGAAATCATGGGCTTTGTTCTCCTGGCGCCCTCTGCGTGATTCTCGGCGCCCTCTGGCGTTTAAACGACTTACAAAACCAGAGGACTCTGAGATTTGCGCAGCGAACACAGAGTTTTAGTATATTCTGCAAAATTAGTTAATTAGAAGTCGGTGCGAAAACGAATGGCTGTTTTGCACAGTTTTACTGGTATAGCGATACTTCATCAGATACAGTCATGGACTTTGGAAAAACTACCAATCTGGATACGGTCAACTTTGGCCTTCCGCCTGGCCCGACTTTCAACGCCCGGGTGTGGTCGGGCTTGGACAATTCTTCGCATCCTGAAGTATACATTGGCGGGCCAATCTGGGCCAATAAAGACTACGTTGGAAAAATTTATCCATCCAACGCCAAAGAGAAGGACTTTCTGCACTACTATACCCGTCAGTTCAACACGATTGAACTGAACCTGACGCACTACCAGATACCAACGCCTGCCATGATTGACAAATGGAAGCAGGAGGCAACGCCGGGGTTCAGATACTGCCCGAAGTTTCCGCAGGTGATAAGCCACGAGCGGATGCTGGTCGGTACTGAGTCATTGACGGAGGAGTTCATCAATGCGGTGTTGTCGCTTGAAGAGTTTCTGGGGATGCCGTTCCTGCAACTGCCGCCGTCGTTTGGGCCGGAGAAGTGGCCGGTGCTGGAGACTTACCTGAAGCGATTGCCCGACGACCTCGACGTAGCTGTTGAGTTTCGCCATCCGGATTGGTTCCGGAAGGCTGATGTCTGGCAACGGACACTCGAAGGGCTGCACGCATTACACCGGCACGTAGTCAATACCGACGTAGCGGGTCGGCGGGATGTGTTGCACATGGGCCTGAGCAGTCCTACGCTGACGCTCCGGTTTATCGCGAACGAAGGCCATCCAACCGATTATTCACGGGCTGATGCCTGGATACAGCGGTTGAAAGCCTGGTTTGAAAAAGGTTTGCAAACGGCTTATCTGTTTATCCACGGTGGTGCGGAAAATGATACGGCCCCGGAGTTGATTCTGTACTGGATTCGCGAGCTGAACAAGCATTGTGGTCTGAGCCTTAAGGAGCCCGTATTGCAGCCAAAGGTGGTGCAGGGAAGTTTGTTTTGATTTGTAGCTTTACGATCAACCCTTTACCTTTGCCCCATGAATTCCACAAACAACATGCACCGGCATTATCATTCGGTCGTCTTCTGACGGCAGATCCGATGGCCTGTTTTTGTGGATATAGACGAGCAATACGTTACTCACGATACACCAAGCCCGGTTCTGCTGAAGTGCCGGGCTTTTTATTTACCGATACGTCGGATCGTCATGAAAACAGTCATTATTAAGTACAATGCGGGCAACGTTCAGTCGGTGATGTACGCGCTGGATCGACTTGGAGCGAGCTACCTGCTCACCGACGACGAAGCCGAAATCCGCTCGGCTGATAAAGTAATCTTCCCGGGTGTGGGCGAGGCCAGTACAGCCATGGCATACCTGCGTGAGAAAGGCCTTGACAAACTTATTCCAACGCTGAAGCAGCCGGTGTTGGGTACATGCGTGGGAATGCAGCTCATGTGCCGCTATTCGGAGGAGAACGATACAAACTGCATGGGCATTTTTGATATTGACGTCCGGCGGTTTCCCAGCCAGCCTGGTTTTAAAGTGCCGCACACGGGATGGAATAGTATCCATAGCCTGAGTGGCCCTCTAACCGAAGGCCTGCCCGAACAGGCGTACGTCTACTTTGTCCACAGCTACGGTGCTGACGTCTGCGCCGAAACAACGGCCGTTTGTGAATACGTCCGGCCGTTCAGCGCCATGTTGCAGAAAGATAATTTTTACGCGGCTCAGTTCCATGCCGAGATCAGCGGGAACGTGGGGCAGCGAATTTTAGAGAACTTTTTGAAACTTTCTTAACCGCCAAGACGCAAAGGTTTCGCAGAGAGCGCTAAGCTTTCCTTTGTGCCCTTTGCGTATTCTTGGCGTCTTGGCGGTTCAAAAAATATGTATATCATCCCAGCCATCGACCTTATTGAAGGCAAGGCCGTTCGCCTGACACAGGGCGATTACAGCCAGAAGAAAGAATACAACGCCCGGCCGCTCGAAGTGGCTCAGCAATTTGAAGACGCCGGCCTGACCCGCCTGCATCTTGTGGACCTCGACGGTGCGAAGGAAAAGCGTGTCGTTAACTGGAAAGTTCTGGAGTTAATTGCTTCCAAAACTCACCTGCACATTGATTTCGGCGGAGGTGTTCAGTCCGATGACGATCTGCGTGTCGTGTTTGAATGCGGGGCCAGGCAGGTAACTGGCGGCAGTATTGCCGTGAAGCAGCCGGATGTGTTTGAGCGGTGGTTGTCGCGGCATGGCTCCGAAGCAATTATTCTGGGTGCTGACGCTAAAAACGAGAAGATTGCCGTCAGCGGATGGGAGGAATCGACATCGATGTGGATCTACGATTTTGTGGAAAACTATGTGGATAAAGGTGTTAAGTATGTGATTAGCACCGACGTAGCAAAAGATGGCTTGTTGCAGGGACCGTCGTTTGAACTGTACCGAAATCTACAGGATCGTTACCCGAGCCTTAATATCATCGCCAGCGGAGGGGTAAGCAATATGAGCGATATCGAAACCCTGGCCGATATGAAATTGTACGGTGTTATCGTCGGTAAGGCGATTTACGAAGGTCGGGTGGCGTTAAAGGATTTAACCAGGTTCACAAATCCATAATGGAAGAGTACACCATCAGCACCGACAAAGCTCGGCTTGACGTATCGCTCATCCACCAGTTTTTAAGTCAGGAGTCGTACTGGGCACCAAATATTCCTCGCGCGATCGTCGAGCGCTCAATCGAGGGGTCCTTGTGCTTTGGCGTATTTCTCGGCGATCAGCAGGTTGGCTTCGCCCGGGTAATTACGGACGAGGCTACGTTCGCGTATCTGGCCGATGTATTTATTGTACCCAACCACCGTGGCAAAGGATTATCCAAACGGCTAATGGAAACAATTCTGACCTGGCCCACGCTACAGGGACTACGCCGATGGCTGCTCGCTACCCGTGACGCGCACACGCTCTATAGGCAGTTTGGGTTTAAGAGCCTCGAAATGCCGGAGATTTTTATGCATATGAAGTTGATCGAAACGTATTGACATGCTAACGAAACGAATCATACCCTGCCTTGATATTAAAGACGGGCGGACGGTGAAAGGCACCAACTTTATCAATCTCCGCGACGCCGGTGACCCTGTCGAACTCGGGGCCATATACGCCCGGCAGGGTGCCGATGAACTGGTATTTCTTGATATTACGGCCACCGTCGACGAACGTAAAACCCTCATCGATCTGGTTCGTAACGTAGCGCATGCGGTCAATATACCGTTTACGGTTGGAGGAGGTATCTCGTCAAAAGCCGACGTATCCGCGCTGTTAAACGCCGGGGCCGATAAAGTTTCCATCAATTCGTCGGCCGTGCGCAACCCCGACCTGATCAACGAACTGGCCCTGGAATTTGGGAGTCAGTGTGTTGTGGTGGCGATAGATACCCGCTACGTCGATGGCGAACACATTGTTCACACCCACGGGGGCCGTAAACCTACCGAACTTCGTACGCTGGCCTGGGCCAAAGAGGTAGAAAACCGGGGAGCCGGTGAAATCCTGCTGACTTCTATGGATACCGATGGTACCAAGGCCGGTTTTGCGCTGGAATTAACCGCTCAGGTTTCCGGAGCGGCCAATATTCCGGTTATTGCGTCGGGAGGGGCCGGATCGATGGATCACTTTGTAGACGTATTTACGACCGGAAAAGCTGATGCCGGCTTAGCCGCCAGTATTTTCCACTTTAAGGAAATCGAGATTCCGGCGCTGAAGGGATACTTGCAGACGAAGGGTATTGAGATGCGGATGACATTATAAACACGAAGGGCCTGCTAAACGTAGCAGGCCCTTCGTGCATCAGAACTTAAAGCCTAAATCTACTGCAACGGTACGGCTTTTCGAGATCAACTGACCGCCCCGCGCAACATCCAACAAGCCCCGTTGATAACTAACCCCAATGTTGAAGGCGTTCACAGAATTGATTTTATACTGCACGCCGGTACCTAATAGTAACTCGACGTCTCCGTAGCTGTACTGCCGGCGGTCGCCACCGCTCTCGGCCTGATACAATCCGTTACGTTCCTCGTAAAGGGCTTTTTCTGCCAGTTTGAAGCTGAGGAGTCCGCCAGTCTGCACATACAGACGGATGTTAGGCGCAATGTTGTTGGCAAACATCTTTACGGTAGCGGGCACCTGCAAATACTGCAGGTTGTATATAGATTCTTTACCTGGAGCGCCGGGAGTCCAACGGATAAGTCCATACGATCCTGGCATCTGAAAGCCCGAGCGTTTGATGGTATACCACAAACCCGAGCTGAAAGCGTAGCGGTCTTTGAAGAAAAAATAGTCCAGTGTCGGTCCAACGCTCAACCGAACTCCCATGCCATTGTCTTTAAAACCGGCATAGGTGCCGTTTCCTTCGGCAGTGTTTGTATTGAGCGATGGCGCAAACCGAATGCCCATTTCGATCAGATGGCTCGGGCGCTCGTAGTCGGGATAAGTCTCGTCGCTCGACTGCTCGGCGGTACGCCGGCGTTTTCTGCGCTTGATTTCGTCGCTGTACGCCCGGCTGTTCGCATCGTCATCATTTTTTCTCCGTTCGTTGTAGTCATTGCCCAGAATGGCCTTAAAACGCCGGTCCGCTTCTTTCGATGTACGAAACTTAGGTTTATACGTTTTAGGTTGGGACGCAATGCTTTGAGCCCAGCCTGTTGAACCGGTTAATAGGGCCAGAATCAGGAGAAACCCTGCAACTTTTTTCATAATTTTGTACGTTTTCAATAAAGAAAACTGGTCGATTTCATGCAAATCCGAACGGTCCTCACTTGGACTATCTTTCTGCTGTTTGGTTTAATCTCCTTGGTTTCGTGTACAAAACGCGAAGAAGTTGCTATTCAACGACTCGATCAGCAGCTTTTTTCGGGCAAGTCAAGCGATGATATCCGAAACGTTCTAAACCAGAATCCGAGTGTAGCCCAATTGTATTTTAACGCGAACGGAGCAGGTAATGATACGGCTCTGGTGAACGAATTATACACCCGAGTTAACGACCCGGAGCTAAACGTATTGTACCAGCAGGTACAAACTGAGTTTGGCGACATGGCTGACCTGAAAGGGCAGCTTTCTGAAGCCTTTGCCAACATCAAAAACGATTTTCCGGACTTTCGGCCGCCCAGGGTCGTTACGGTTATGTCGGGGTTTCTCGGCACGGATCTGCTGGTGTCTGATAGCCTCGTCGTAATAGCACTCGACTATTTCGCTGGACCTAATGCTAAATATCGGCCACAGGGACCAAATTTCCCACAGTATATCCTGCGTCGTTATCAAAAGGACTACATCGTACCGGCCATTGTGTTCGCACTGTCCGACAAATACAATGCCACAAATCCCGCCGATCAGACCTTGCTCGCCGATATGGTCTACTATGGAAAAGGCTACGTTTTCACCAAAACCATGCTGCCCGAAGTGGATAACAGCTTCATAATCGGCTACACGGAACAACAACTGGTCGAGACGTACAATGCGCAGGATTTAGTATGGGCACATTTTATTGATAATCAGTTACTGTACCAGACGAATCCTGCCGTAAAACAGCGATATTTGAATGAGCGTCCGTTTACGGCCGAGATCGGTCCGAAAGCACCGGGGGCTATTGCCCGCTGGGTTGGCTGGCGAATCGTAAGCCGCTACTTCGATGAAAGTTCGAACGTATCAATTCGGGAACTAATGGAAAACGCCGATGCCCGGCAGATTTTTCAGCAGTCGGGTTACAAAGGGCAAATAGAGGAAGAATAAAATAAACTTGCCGGAACAGCGACCTTATAACCAGCAATACGTACGTAAACGCGGTATCGCTGTTCAGACTTAACCAATACTATGGCAAAGCGAGGAAGGAATTTTGGCGACGACGCTACTCCTGAAGATAAAAAGAAGATTACCGGCGAGAGCCTGCGGAAGGCGTTGAGCATTTTCCGGTTTGTGAAACCATACCGACTTCAATACGGACTGGGATTTATTTTTCTGATCTTGTCGACGGGCACTACGCTCAGTTTCGGGTTATTGATTGGCCAGATCACCAGCGTGATTCAGGGAAACTCTGATTTCTCGCTCAATCAGGTTACGTTGTTTTTTGTGGGTGTTCTCATCCTGCAGGCAGTCTTTTCGTTTTTCCGCATTTACTTTTTCTCTCAGGTAAGTGAGCGGGCCATGGCCGATGTGCGCCGGGCAACCTACAGCAAAATTATTACGCTGCCCATCCCGTTTTTTGAACAGCGACGTGTGGGCGAACTGACCAGCCGTATTTCGGCCGACGTATCGCAGCTTCAGGACGTATTGACGTTGACGCTGGCGGAATTGTTCCGGCAGGTGGCAACCCTAACCATCGGTACCGGTATTATCTTCTACGTGTCGTGGAAGCTGACTCTGTTTATGCTGGGTACTTTCCCCGTCATCATTGTGGCGGCCATGGTTTTCGGCCGGTTCATTCGTAAACTGTCGAAGCTGGCACAAGATCAGCTGGCGGCTGCTAACGTTATAGTCGAAGAAACGCTTCAGTCGGTTAATGTCGTCAAGGCTTTTACAAATGAGCGGTTAGAAATAAATCGCTACGGCGCGGCCCTGCAAAAGGTGGTCAACACGGCTTTGCGGGCGGCTAAATTCCGGGGGGTGTTCGTTTCGTTCGTTATTTTTGCCTTGTTTGGTGGGATCATTGGCGTCGTCTGGTACGGGGGTACGCTCGTACTCGGTGGCGAAATGCCCTTTGCTGATCTGCTGACGTTTATTGTGTATACAACCTTCATCGGCGGCTCGGTAGCGGGTATGGGCGATCTGTACGCGCAGCTGCAACGTACGGTCGGTGCTTCAGAGCGGATTCTGGAAATACTGGATGAGCCGTCGGAGGTTGAAGTGACTCAGGAAGAAGCTCCCCTGTTCGTGCCCGTTCGTGGAGACGTATCGTTCCGAAATGTTCAATTTTCTTACCCGTCGCGACCAGACGTTCCGGTGCTGAAAGGAATTTCGCTTGATGTCGCTGCCGGACGTAAGATTGCGCTGGTTGGCCAAAGCGGAGCGGGTAAATCCACAATTGTTCAGTTGCTGATGCGGTATTACTCCGTCGGCAACGGACAGATTTTGGTAGATAATCGGGATCTGGCTACGTTTAATATCACTGAGCTGCGCAAGAACATCGCCGTGGTGCCGCAGGAGGTTATGCTGTTTGGCGGGACCATCCTCGAAAACATTTCGTATGGTAAACCCAACGCCAGCGAAGCCGAAATACGCGAAGCCGCCCGAAAGGCCAACGCATTGGATTTCATCGAGTCGTTTCCTGAGGGCTTTCAAACGGTTGTCGGCGAGCGGGGCGTTAAGCTTTCGGGTGGTCAGCGGCAACGGATCGCCATTGCCCGGGCTATTCTGAAAGACCCGGCTATCCTGATCCTCGACGAAGCAACCAGTTCCCTTGACGCCGAATCAGAACGTTTGGTGCAGGAAGCACTGGATGAACTTATGCAGAACCGGACAACGATCATCATTGCGCACCGGCTGGCCACGATCCGCAAGGTTGATATGATCTACGTCATCCGCGAAGGGCAGATTGCCGAATCGGGTGCGCACGACGAACTGGCAAATCTGGAAGACGGTATTTATGCCAATCTGGTTAAATTGCAATTTGAAACGATAGAATAGCGCTTTACGGTTCAGGTTGAAATGCCGGAGTGAAAGAATCGTAAACAAAGAACTGTAAACCACAAACCACATGTCTTCAGTCGCGCAAACCCTAAAAAATTCCGGTCTTCGGCATACAGGCAGCCGGGAGGAGGTACTGGACTTGTTTCTGAACGCCGACCATGCGCTGGCCCATAGTGATATTGAACACGGCCTTGGCCCAGACCACGACAGGGTGACGATTTACCGGACGTTGCGAACGTTTCTGGACAAGGGCATTATCCACAAGGTGCTTGACGATGAGGGTGGTACAAAATATGCACTCTGTCGTGAAACCTGCGCCCAAGGGCATCACCAGCACGAGCACGTGCACTTTAAATGTGAGAATTGCGGGCAAACGACCTGTCTGGATGAGGTTCATATCCCGGCGGTAGCGCTCCCTCAGGGGTATAACCGTAAGGAAATGAATCTGCTGATTCAGGGCGTTTGCTCTGATTGCAATAAGTAATTTTTTACGAGTAGCCGGGCCTCGTTCAGCTTTAGCTTGTATGTTTATACCATACTCTTACAAGCTAAAGCCGAACGAGGCCCGGCCATATACTACCAATGCCTATCGAAACATTCCAGCAGCGACAGCAAGAATTTACTCAAGCGGAACAAGCCGCCCAGCGTCAATATAATCATCTGGCGTTCTGGCGGCTTGTTTGGTTTATCAGCAGCATCGCGGTTGTCTGGTTACTGATTGGGCAGGATCAGCAAGCAGGAGCGATAACGGTGGGGGTAGTAGGCATAGCCGGGTTTATGTTCATGCTGAAGCGACACCAAACCATCCGGCGCGAACGCGATTTGGATCATCATCTGGCGTTCATCAACGCAGATGAAGCCGCCCGATTGAAGCGGCACTATCTGCGGCCCGAAACAGGGGAGGAGTTTTCCGATCCAACACATTACTACTCGGGCGACCTTGATGTATTTGGCAAACATTCACTGTTTCGGCTCCTGAATCGTACACATACCTACGAAGGGAAGCAACGATTGGCCTCGTGGTTGAAGGCTCCTGCTTTACCGGAAACCATCCGGCTTCGTCAGCAGGCGGTTGATGTCCTCAAACCCCAACTCGACTGGCGACAGCGGTTTGAAGCACTAGCTTACCTCGACGAAACCGTTGGAAACTCACCCGAGTCATTACGTCAATGGGCCACTGCCGAACCTGCACCGTTGTCGGCGTACCTGAATAGTGTTCGGTTTCTGTTGCCGATAAGTACTGCAGGACTTATTATCGCGTGGATGGTGGGGTATCTGCCAGGACTAGTGGTGCTGCTGGCATTGGTAGTGCACGGGCTGGTATTGAGCCAGACCAGTAAGCTGGCGCAGACTGTAAGTGAGCAGACGTTTGATATCACTAAGGCTCTGAATACGTTCCGAAGTTTGTTTAAGCACGCTGAAGAGCAGCAAAGCGAATCCCCTCGAATCCAGGCTATCAAACTGGCGTTATTGTCCAACGGCCATTCTGCTTCCCAGGCCATCGGGCGGCTCTCCTCATTGACCGATGGGCTCAACTACCGCCGAAACCCATATTTTTATCTGTTCTTTGCTGTTTTAACCCTCTGGGATATTCATTATCTGTTTCGACTCGAACGGTGGCGGCAACAACACGGACCTGATCTGACGCGCTGGTTCGAAGCTCTGGGCGAACTTGAAACGCTTAACAGTTTGGCTGGATTAGCTTTTGCACACCCAGGTTACGCTACGCCGGACATCACTGAGGGCGAATTAATGCTCGAAGCTACAGCTGCCGCCCACCCACTATTGGCCCCTGAGAAAAGTGTTGCCAACTCATTGACACTAACTGGTTCCGGGCAAACCGTTCTGATTACCGGCTCAAATATGTCCGGTAAGAGTACATTTTTACGTACGCTGGGGGCTAATGTCGTCTTGGCGTTAACGGGAGCTGTGGTTAGTGCGCAGAAGTTTGTGTGCTCGCCCGTACACGTTTTTACCAGTATGCGGACGCAGGACTCCCTTGAAGAAAGTACCTCATCATTTTACGCCGAGTTAAAGCGTTTGCAAACGCTCATAAAGTTGGCTCAACCCCAGATCGGAATCACCGAAGTAGACGAACATGGGTCAGCCAGACCATCAGACCGTACACCGATGCCGGTGCTTTACTTCCTCGACGAAATCCTGAAAGGTACAAACTCGGCTGATCGGCATCGGGGTGCAGAAGCCCTGATTCGGCAGTTACACCGTACCAGCGCTTCAGGGTTTGTTTCGACCCATGACCTGGAACTAGGACAGCTCTCAGACGCATCAGCCTTTGTTCGCAATTTTCATTTCCAATCCGATCTTCACAACGGCGAGCTGCAATTTGATTATAAGCTCCGGACTGGGATCTGTAAAAGTTTTAACGCCAGTCAGTTAATGCGGGCAATTGGTATTCAGATCGATATGGCAAAGTCGTAAAATTAAGGACGGGCTGCAGCGATATAATAATCGTTTGTAAGTAGCTGAATTGTTATTCTTTATCTAAAATCAATCCTAAAACTGCTTTATTCTCCTTGTTTAACAAGCGGAATATTGTATATTTGCTAACGCAAAAATAGTATGCACGCATACTATTTTTGCGTTAGCAATCGTAAACTATGTGGCTCAGAAAGGGTTATGACTTCACTATCTACCACAAAAAAAGCCTCTCCAACTGGAAAGGCTTTAGTGAAGTGGTGATGGACGGAATCGAACCGCCGACACAAGGATTTTCAGTCCTGAAGAAACTGGTTTCATATGGTTCGATATGAATTGATAATGCTGATTATCAGTTGTTTATGGATTAAATAAAAACAGCCAAAACCACATAAAACCACGCATTGTTGTACCTTTGTTGTACCAACTGTGAGTGTTATATGGCTGACGTTAAAGTAGTTCTGCGCCAAAAGCCTAATAAGGAAGGCAAACTGCCTTTGGCGCTTCGCATCACCAAGGACCGGAAATCCTCTTTTATTCATCTAGGGCAGCATCTTGACCCAGCTGACTGGGACGATGTGAAAAAGCGTGTCAAGAAATCGCACCCCAATAGCGCTCGTCTCAATAACTTCATCATCAAGAAGCTAGCCGAGGCCAACGATTATTCACTAGAGCTAGAAACCCAGAAATCTCATGTTTCATCACGGGCCGTAAAGCAAAGGATCAAACCATCCGCTGGCACAACTTTTTTTGCCCAGGCAGATCTGTATCTACAACGTTTGAAGGAAGCGGGCAAGTACAACCAGTACACGGCCGATAAGCCCCGCGTCAAACACTTCAAGGAATTCATCAAGAATGATCTGGCGTTTCCGGAGGTGACGGTCGCCGTGCTGGAACGCTTCAAGAACTATGTCCGCTCAACACTCAATCTGTCCGAGCGCTCCGCCGTCAATCACATTGTCATGATGCGTTCCGTATTCAGCTTTGCCATCAAGGAGGGCGTTGTTGACGAAAAGTACTATCCATTCGGCAAGGGCAAGATGAAAATCAAGTTTCCAGACAGCGCAAAGATTGGCCTGAACGCTGAGGAGCTGAAGAACCTTGAAAACGCCCAGCTGGAAGGCCAGCCCCATCATGTTCGCAACCTGTGGCTATTCTCCTATTACTTTGCCGGTATGCGTGTCAGTGACGTGCTTCGCCTGAAATGGTCCGACTTTCAGAACGACCGATTGCACTATGAAATGGGCAAGAACAATAAAGGCGGTTCGTTAAAAATCCCTGACCAGGCGGCAGCCATTCTTGAGCAATACAAGGCTTTCAAGCGCAATCAGGAGGATCTTGTGTTTCCTGAGCTGAAAGACGTCGATCTTGATAACAAGTTTGTGACCGAGCGCACGATTGCGTTCAAGACCAGTGCCATCGACAAATGCCTGAAAAAGTATGTGGCCCCGGCAGCAGGCATTGACAAGAAACTGACAATGCACCTGGCCCGGCATACCTTTGCCCAGGAAGCCGGGGACAAGATTCCCTTAAAGACTCTGCAAAGGCTCTACCGCCATAGCAGCATTGTTACGACAATGGGCTATCAGTCCAATTTTACGACGCAGGAAGCGGATGATGCTTTGGATAAAGTTTTGGGTAGTAAGTTGTGAACTTATGTTGTCTGTATCACTTCGGCAATTTCGCTTGCAATTTCCTCAACCGTATACGAAGCAGTGTTTCTTGCAAGTTTGTCTGCTAAAGAAGGGCTAAAATCAATGACCTCTTTTTTAGTGATATTATGCCAGATTGGCAAAACGACCTGCTCGCCCGTAACTGCCTTTGTTATGATTCCATCCAGTTCGTAGTTAGTCCAACCTTTTTGAATAAAGTCTTTAGATAGTACAACAACACCAAATTTACTGTTAGCAAGACCTTTATCAATTTTACGTCTCAAGCTATCACCAATCCTTAATTCAAATTCATCATACCAAACTATAAGCCCTTTTGAAGCAAGCGCATGTGCTAATGGCCGCACGACCTCGTTCTTATCTTCAGATGCATGTGAAATGAAAACGTCGTACTTTTTTTCAAAATGGTCTGGATTATCGTAAGGTAAATTATCGCCTTTTTGAACTAGAGAAGGCACAGTTGAAAGGTCAGGTTGACGAAATTCAGGTAGAGGACTTGGCGTCATTCTTATGGAAGATCGAACTGTTCCTCTCAAACCTTGCATATCGACAGTCACATGCCAATGGCCTGAATTTGGTATAGTCAATCTCATAGGAGAACGTGTTGCCAGTCCTCCATGATACCTGTGATTTCTTCCGTTCCGATAATTTTGAAAATTAGAAGAATCCATCAATCTTACATTAGCTGCGCTACCAGATAGACTAATCTCAACAACTTGACCGCGTTGTTTTTGTCCTAAATCATAATGGGTAAATTTCATGATATGAGTTATGTTAGCGGTGAAATACAATAGCAATATAACTATTACTAAGCATTCAAATCAATATAAAAGTAAAACAGTCAGAAATATTATATATATATAAATTCGAACTCAATGATGCAAGTCATCTGCCTTGAAGACAAAGCGTTTTACGCGCTCATTGAAGAGGTTGTTGAGCGTTTGCGGGAAAAGCATGGCCAGGATGAACAAAAGTGGGTGTCTGGCGAACAGGCCATGCAGCTTCTGAATATTACGTCGAAGACCACGTTACAGAAACTCCGGGACGAGGGTAAAATCCGCTTTTCGCAGCCGCAGAAGAAGATCATCCTCTACGACCGCGATTCCATCAATGCCTATCTCGAACGAAACGCCCGTAACACCTTCTGATCATGGAAGACGAAGACAAGGTTGAACCGGAATATTTGAGAGGGTTCAATGAAGGCTACACGATAGCCCAGCACCAGCCAGACCTGGCCGAAAAGCTCGCCAGCATCGACAGTGACTTTGTCCGTCTGGTCGGCTTTAAGGACGGCCGAAAACAATATCAGATGGACCAGGCGCGGGAACGCCTGCCATCCTGGCTCAAGGGAGGCCGGGCCGGTAAGGACCCAAAACCGCCCACCAGATCAAAGGACAGGGACAGAGGCATTGAACCCGACCGGGACTAGCGGTCTGTCATCTCAATCCCGGTCGGGTTCAATCGCGCGGTCACGAGGCCTTCCAACGGGCCGATCCGTCTTCTGAGCCGCTTTGGTGTAGTTCAGCGATATGGAAAAGCGGGCCGACATCGACATTTCCGTCTTGTTCTCACTCTTCGGAACCTGCTGTTCTGGCTGAGGCCGAGCGTCGCGCCCTACCGCGCGTTCAACCAGCTTGGCATCCATGTAATCCTGAGATTGTTCAATGTCTTTAGGCGTGTTCTGGTCTTTTAGCCGGTCTTCCGGGCTGAGTTGCCGATACGGGTTGGGAAACAGCGCTTCCCGGACGTTATCTCTGACCACGCGCCCGTCTCGGCCTTCCGCATGGCGCGTGTCGGCCTCTGTCTTTGACAGCGTCTCCATCTTCAGTTCGTGCTGCTTTTCTTCCAGGGCAATTCTGGTCTTGTCACGGCTGCCTGGCACAATGCGTCCGACAAAATTGGGCGGATTATATTCAGGTCTGGGACCCCGCTCTTTCGGGGTGTTTTTCAACTGATCGTCTATCTGCTGGACCTTATGCAGCGTCTCGTTCAAACGCTCTTCCACATGCTCGAATCCTTTCGGAAATTCCGGTTCCTTGTTGTCGTTACTGTTCATCTCCTTGTCAGTTTTGTGTTGAAAACCAGATGATTTATGCTAAAATAAAAAACATTCAGCACAGTTGCAGACTGAGGTTAGAATGTCTTCAAAGCAAAGGGTCATCGAAGAATGCTATGGCGGGGACGTCAGGCGTTTCGAAGCGGAGTTTGCCGAGGCTGACCTGCATGCTGTCCGTTGGGACGACCTGTTGGCGGATGCAACAACATTATCGCATCTGGAAGATATCGGGCGCACGCTGATTGAGATCAATCTGGGCTATCTGCCACCCGCTGAGGTTCGGCTGCCCTATGAGCCCTATTTGCGAGCTCTCATTCATTGTTACTGGCAGAACATGTATTCCGAGGAAGCATTCTTTGACCAGGTAGAAGACCATATCAAGCAGATCCGCAATGCCGACATGCAGCACAATACGTGTCTCACCTACGACGAGGCCATCTATCAGAACTATCATACGAACTTTGCGCCTTACGGTCATGCTGTGCGGGAGAGGCTCACCCACTTCCTGGGCTATGAGCCGCAGCTAGAGCATTCCTTGATCGCCGAGTTGTGGATGCGCGATATCATGGCGGACGATACCTACAAGATGCCGGAAGAAATGACGCCGGATGACGTTCAGGCCATGACGCTGATCAAGTACCGCGAAATTTTATTGAAAGATGGGAAAACAGCAGCCGATATTTCTCCGCTCGTTCCACCTTAGTAGAAAATTGTTAACCTTTCGTGATAAAAGCAAGCAAATACAGTACTAAGCAGCTTATACCCACTTATTGTTTTAGCTCTGTAAGCCTCTATAGCAGTTCGTTTTTCTCCCATCCCAATGATACATTCGTTCATATAAATAAAATAACTTATCCATAGGATTGAAAGTCAGATATCTAATAGGAAATAGCGACGATTAGCATATCAGTAAATTAAAAAATCTATATTATTCTTGTAAGAAGAAAATGTGCTATTTAGTCACTAATGAAACATTTTTAACGAATAAGTTATTTATATTGCCAATTAGATAGCGTGTATACTAACCACACTTAATCGTTTAATAAATTTCGATTTCTTATGCCACCTAAGTTTACCTATAAAAATATTGCTGTAACCGACCTTTTAGTCAATCCCACCAACCCACGTTTCCGGCCCGTTGTTAATCAAATTGAAGCCATCGAACGTATGCTTGAAACCCAAAAGGGAAAGCTTGTACGCTTAGCCGATGATATCATAAAATACGGGGTCAATCCGGCCGACATGACTATTGTCACACCAGATCCTAAAAACCCGCTTAAATATTTAGTACAAGAAGGGAACCGACGAACCACTGTTCTCAAATTGCTTAATAACCCGGATCTTGCCGACAAACGGTTCAAATTCATCCATAGTCCGCGTTTCAAAGAACTAGCAGATGAATTCGCCACTAATCCAATTACTGAATTGTATTGTGTTGTCTATCCTGCAAAAGAAGATACAAACCACTGGGTTCAACTTAAGCATACCGGTAATAACGAAGGCATAGGTACTGAAAGCTGGAACGCGCAGCAAGCAGCTCGGTTTGCTGGCGAACAAACTGGACGCCCTTCTGAAGCACTCCAAGTCCTCGACTATTTGTCTACTTCGCCTACATTCGATCCTACCATCAAGGAGAAACTGGACGAAGTAAATAGCTCAACACTAGAACGTTTGCTAGGTACAAAGGCTGTCAAAGAATTTCTTGGAATCAAACTGAACAAAGGCATACTTTATGCGTCACTCATACCCACCGAGTTGGAAAAGGGATTAGGTAAAATTGTTGCTGACATATTGGCTGGTCTGTCGGCGCGTGATATGGACAAAAAATCAGATCGTGAGGAGTACATTTGGTCTCTTAATGAAGAGTGTACGCCTAATGCATCTAAGGTCACCGAGAAAGACTGGCCATTAAACACGCCACAAGACGCTGTGCCTGCAACGAAGCCAGAACCTGATACAGGAGCAGGCTCATTAGAAGTTAGCAGTCAGAATGAGGCAACTGCAAGCAAGATCGGAGATGCGTCTAAAAACGGTAGCGAAGCAAGCGGTAGCTCCTCAAATCAACCTGCTACAGGATCAGGCAGTGGTGGTACTGCGTCAACCAGATCAAACCGTTTATCAACGGACCGAGAAACTCTACTGCCCCGGAAGTTTGTCGTTAACATTCAAAACAACCGCGCCAATAAGATCTACCGGGAGCTAAAAAAGCTAAACGTAAATGACTACGAAAACGCAGCAGGTGTGCTTTTTCGAGTATTTGTTGAGGTCAGTACGGATATTTACATCGATAAACAGGCTTTAACTACCGTACATAAAAACTCTAAACTGCGTCAGAAAGTTGAAGCTGTAGCTAAGCATATGGAGGCCAGCGGTTTTTCGGATCAGCATAAACTAAAAGGTATCCGAACAGCTATTAGCAATGATCATAGTATTCTTTCAATTCATACCTTTAATGCGATAGTGCACAATCCTGACTACTCACCCGACGCGTTATCACTTAAAAAGGCATGGGACAACATCGAGCCGTATATGGAAGCACTTTGGCAACACACATAAATATGGATTTTTATTCGCCCTTACGATACCCAGGTGGCAAGGGTAAAATTGCCAACTTCTTAAAATTATTATTCAAGAAAAATCAGCTACTAGATGGCTGCTATGTCGAACCCTATGCGGGGGGAGCGTCAGTAGCCCTATCGCTGCTGTTCAATGAGTACGCCGACCGCATAATAATCAACGATTACGACCGGTCAGTATACGCTTTCTGGTATTCGGTGCTCAACCAGACAGATGAACTGTGTCGGCTTATCTTTGATACACCAGTGACTATAGATGAATGGCGACGACAGCGGGCTTTGCAACAACAAAAGACCGATCTACCCCTGCTAGAACTAGGCTTTTCTACCTTCTTTCAAAACCGCACTAACCGGTCGGGTATTATCAAAGGCGGGGTAATCGGCGGAGTCAACCAAGATGGCAATTGGAAAATCGATGCTCGTTTCAACAAGTCCGATTTGATCAAGCGTATCAAGCGCATCGCGCTTTACCGAAATAGAATCCAGCTTTACAATTTAGATGCTTGTGAAATGATTCAACAGGTTAGGGGACAACTGCCTCCTCAAAGTCTGATCTATTTTGACCCGCCTTATTACGTTAAAGGACGCGAGCTTTACGCGAACCACTACCACCACCAGGATCACGCTGACATTGCTCGTGTCATTGCCACCATCAACGAGTGCCATTGGCTAGTTTCTTATGATAACCACACCGTTATTAGCGAACTTTATAGCAATTTCCGCCAGCATATATATACGTTAAACTACCACGCAGCTAAACCTAATCAAGGCGAAGAAATTATGGTCTTCAGCGACGAGCTAAACGTACCTACCCTTTTTGACAATCTCAACCGCACTGCCCAACTTAGTCTGGAATTTTGAGCTGCACTTTACTGATTGAAGTGACGCTGATATCTTGAAGGTAAGTAGTAACGGGTTCTAATCACGTCTTTGAAAAATTAATTTAGTAATGAATCACATGACTGACCCAATGTGATTAAGTAACCAAACAAGATGCTTTTCTTATTATTCTTTAGTTTTTTTAATTCTGAAATTTGCTTTTCAAGTCTATCAATCTTCAATTTCAGCCCGTTTGTATAGGCGGCACGCAAGGCCGTAGCACCAAAGTAAAAGCCCCTGTATTCGATATGGTTGAGGGGGGTGGGCGCGTAATCGCTATGACGGTAGAGAGCACTTCAGCTAAGACCCTGCAACCGATCATAGAAGAACACGTAGCGATAGGAGCCAAGATCATGACTAATAAATGGACGGCGTATATGCACTTGCACTGCCTGTATCAACACGGCGTGGTTCGACACGGATAACCGATAAGATTTTGCCCTTGATCCAAGAGTGGCGTAACCGACCTTTAAAACGAGTGTACCCGTTTGTGTTGTTGGACGACATCCACTACAAGGTTCGTCATGAAGGGCGGGTGATCAGTCGAGCCGTCTACTGCATCATTGGCCTTAACCAGGAGGGGTATAAAGAACTGCTAGGGCTTTACGTAGGTGAAAATGAAGGGGCTAAGTTCTGGCTACAGGTGCTCACCGACTTACAAAACCGGGGAGCAGAAAATATCTTCATTGCTTGCATTGATAACCTGCATGGCTTTGCCGAAGCCATTGAGAGCATCTTTCCGCAGACAGAGGTCCAACTCTGCATTGTGCATCAGATTCGTAATTCGCAGAAGTACCTCTATCATAAGAATGTTAAACCCTTCATGGAAAATCTCCAACTGGTCTACAAAGCGGCCACAAAAGAAGGCGCTGAGCGGTACCTAGATCAGTTGGAGAGTAACTGGGGACAACGCTATCCTAAGGTCATCGAGTCCTGGCGTCGCCATTGGCCTCGTTTGTCGAACTACTTCCAATACAACAAGGACATTCGACGTATCATGTATACAACTAACATTATTGAGGGCTTCCATCGTCAGCTCCGCGCCGTTACTAAGTCCAAAGGAGCCTTTCAGTCGGACTCGGACGAGGCCTTGATGAAATTGCTCTTCTTGGTGCAAAAGAACATCACCAGCAAGTGGAACAAGCCAGTGCACAATTGGAATCACACCTTAGCCCAATTATCAATTATCTTTGGCGATCGGCTCAAGCTCAATCTGTAAATGACACACTTATTTTAATACATCCTGATTAGACTTGCTTTTGATTTACTCGTCTTATAGATTTGCCGAAATCCTACTAAATCGTGGGGCTTATCCACGTCAAGCATTTTGATTTACCTATCTTCAGGACTCCATTTTTCATCAATTTCTTTTAAAATATTATTAAGATTTTCCGCCCAAACGTCAATAGATTTATCAAATATCTCTAATATTTTTTGTATTTTAGTCCATACCCCTTTCGATTGTAACCACAATCGAAATTCTCTTTTTCCTTGATTATCTGTTCGCATTGCCCTTCGAAAAAGATCCTTCAATATTTCATCCGGAATAAAATTAATTAATTCACCGTAGCCTTCTGAACGCTCTGTACTGCCAACACGTAAATTCCAAAGATGTGCCATTCCTAAACGGATCAATCCACAATGGTCATCATTACCAAAGTTGAGTAAATCATAAGCAGCTTCAACAAAAAGAGCATTAGCAGCAGATTTTTCAGGATTTGTCATCCAGGGGCCTGATTGTTTTGGGGACATTAAATATAATGATCGAGCTCTCGAAAGTCTTTCTTTATAGTCATGAGTTTCTGCAACGTCTGTTGCTAGAGCAGCAATAAAGTAGTAAAGATCACAGGTAGCTTCTTCATGCTTATCATCAGAGCCCCTATGAACTTTTGATTTTGATTTAGCAAACCACAATAATGCCTCAGACCAATTTTTTTTATGATCGATTTGGTTATTTATGAATAAGTTCCTTTGAGCAATTACTAAAGCCCTTCTGCGTAAGAGGGAGTTATAATGTTCATGAAACATAAAGTTTGTTGCCCCACCAAATTCACTATTAATTTTCGTAAAAAAATCTTCTGCTTCTAAGTAATTTCCTGTTTGTGTTAAAATTCTAAGTTTAATGATAGAGATAAGGAGTTTGTTTTCATAGCTAAGCTTTTCCCAGAAAAAATCGCTATTAATAGAATTAATGGCTTTTAATGCATCATCTATAAAACCATACTTTTGGCAGAGCAAAGTAATTGCAAGTAAATTTGACATTGATATTGGCTGGTTAATATTACTGAGCGATTCGATGGCCTCTGAAATCATCCCTTTGTTAACATACCCCCGAACCTGCCTAAGACTTCCTTCAATGTTAACTTTGGTATACAGGTTTTTGTTGATTTCTGTTTGAATAGTTACATATTCCTCTAAGCCATAATTAGAGGCATACACGCCAAAAAAATATCCAATGTTGATAAACGATTTGTTTCGCTTTTCTGTCTGTGTAACTGCAAGATGAGCCTGATTCTTTTTTGGCTTTTCGCCAAGTTTATGAATATAGTCAGTTATGAAGTGTACCGGAAGAAAGAATGCTTCTACGGCTGGACTAAATTTCTCGTTATACTCATTTATAATTCGAGCAATATATCCATCCTCATTATCCATAGTAGATGGATTTAGGTTAGCTAGACTTTGCCTCTGATCATCGTCTTCACCAATTACTGTTGGGACGGTCGCGTTAATGCCAGCAGTATTAATATCGAATTCCTGAGCTAGAACTCTTAAACTTTTATTCGTTCCAAGGATAGAACTGTATTTCATAAATCCTTGATTAGCTTCATATTTTATGTATACATTAAAAATGCTTGGTGATTTAATACTGTGAATACTTTCTGCACCCGACATTGAAGCAGCTTTTGATCCGTAAAGAATATGTCTAGCACCAGCTTTTAACAGACATTCAACATATAATGCGCTAGCTTCGCCCCAGAAACACTCGTCTACGCCTAAAAGAACAAGCCGCTTATTGTTATTAGGATTTACTAGAATTTGGATTCCAAACATATTATTTAATCCAAATCTTATCCAATTAGAGAATTTTTTTCGATAGCCTATAGAGGTTATGCCTTTAAGAAGATGCTCAACATTTCCAATAGCCACTACTTCGCCATGACGAATGTATAAAGGCAGTGACCTTTCTAATTGTGTCCATTTACCGATTTCACGTTCTAATCTATTAAAATGCCAAACTAATACTACTCCCTTACCAGGTATACCTACCCTTTCAAAATCGTCGTAAATGGCTTGGATCAATTCTGAAACCTGATCTACATATTGTTTAGATGGAAATACAAGTACCCATAATTCAATAGCTGAAATTTCAACTTCTTCTTGATGCGAGTTAGAGTATTGGACTGGCTTTGTCCATAGCATTAATGCTCGTTGGGTATTGAAGATTTTATCCTCAGTATCTCTCGTATGTAGCACCGCTTCAAATCCGGGCTCATTAAGCAGTGCTCTTGAATACGCTCTTAACAATTCTGGATAATGAGCTTTTTCAGCGCCTATTACACGGACTTGTATGCGTTGCCGATATGCCCGTTTAAGGTAATGTTTCTGCTGTTCCGAGAATTTTTTAGATAAAATATCGTCGTTCTGTACCCTGTCACCAGTATCAGGGTTCGCCCTCCCCAAGTAAGCCCATAAGTTTTCTCTCATGGTATGCTTGTCGCTTCGAATTCTATCGGGAGTTGTTTGCCGACATTCTGAAACGTCGTAATAGAAAGCAACTTCATCTTTGTTGCGAATGCTGCCTAAACTTATTTCCGCGTTCATATTTTGACAGTTTGTTAAAAATTTATTGACTAGTTAGGCGATTCTGGGATTGTAAGAATCTTTCAGATGATGTTTCAGCCAACATTTTGGTTCTCAAAACAAACTTTGACGAACTAGAAACTCTTAAAACTTTCTGTCATCATACTATTTGGGTGTTTATTATTTGCTCTTTTATGATTACAAAGTTTGAGTTTAAGAATGTGTTGGGAAATTATGTTTGAGTAGGGTCCGGTGTTGGTTGCAGCATCAGTTGAATGTTGGCCTGATACAACCACTTGACCGAAGAAGATACCGTCTACTCGTTGTCTTTGACAATGCGCCGAAACCAATTTGTCCAAGCAATGCTCCGCTCCACTACCCATCGTTTGGCTACCGGAACAAAGCCACGAGCTGTTTCAGAGCGGGTCGCTTTCTCAAAATCGATGCTTCATCCAGCCAGTGATTCGGCGACCACGCCATTATATGCCTGGTCACCATGCACTTTTCCAAGCGTTCGTCCGCGCTCAATAGGATCATCCTAATCAAAGGCACTGGTACCGGGTCATCGGCCTGATGGGCCGCATGTACCTCACGGCCCACAAGCGGCCTTGTGTATCAACGAGCAGTTGTCGCTTGCGGCCGTTAACCCGCTTGTAGGTATCGAGCCCCCGGTGTTCTCAGATCATTGGACTCAACTTAACGCTATGTGAATCAATGCACTAAACCGATGGGTAGTCGTTACAAAGCTGACAAGGCTATCAGCTTTTTTAATTCTTCAACACATTCTAAGTTTTTTCATACAATCCCCTTCAGATTGACTAGAAGAAAAGTACAATTTAAAATTTTTTTGTGGTGAAATGGAAATTTTAAAAATTCTCATAATTATGACTGTAATAATAGTAAATATTTAATAATAACGAAATAAAATTTGAAAAGTTTACACCTAAGTAGAATTTTATTGTAGTGTAGTACCCGGGATAAATAATTCACTTTGTTGAAATAGTTAAATCTTATGATTGTTTTTATATAAATTAAATTAGTGGACCTTTTGATCTAATTCAAAAGGTCCATATCTTTCTACCCATCCACAAAAATTGTTCTATTTCAATATGCAGTTGTTAATAAATAAGCTTAAGTTTCTGAAGAAGAATAAAGTAAGCCCAGAAAAATTGGCTATCTATTTGCGTTTATATAATAGTCTATATGAAGATCTACAATTGGAGGCTCTGAGTGAAGCTACTCTTAAAAGGATTATGTTAGCCAAACCTCCAAGGGAGGAAAAGGATATTACTAACCTAGACTCTGCTATTGATAAAATTTTCCCATTTGATTGGCAAGAACGGGTTGTAAAAGAAGGGCATGAGACCGAACTCGAACTTTTGCTTCATAGAATTAGCAAACTACACAACGGCTCCAAAAGGAGAATTAATATTCAGATTGGAGATGATATCGCAGCGCCATTTGAAGGTATTTATCTTGGGATTACTAAATTCGATGAGGATAGCAATCCGACCCCTTATTTGATGACTGTTGATATGTTTGGGAATGTTGAGATTGTATCAGTAAAAAATTATCACAGGACAGGTTATCTTATTAGTAAGTCTTCGCTAGTATATTTCCAGCTAGATACAGTTACTGGTTTTGAGCCAGAATTATATGTAAGTAAGATTGATAGAGATTTTAGGAAAGCGATGGTACACGTCGATGAGTTTAAAATGTGTGGTGTTTGGGTAACTCGTGAAGGAGAACCTGTATTCGGTTCAACTTTGCTTATAAAGCAGAAAAAAGCCTCTTATGTAAATCGAAGTGTTATTGATGTTCGTGGAATTCTACCATTACTTGATGATAATTTTTTCTCTAATTTGTCTAAAACAGAAGAGTTTAGAGTTTTAATCGATAGATCATTAGAGGAAAAATTAAATGTTTATTTTCTCACCCGTCTGACAACAGACCCCAAAAAGAGGTTTGTAAAATGGAACCAAAGATGATATCAATTTGGTGCGAGGAATTTGTTATGGTCCTGGCTTTGAATAAATATCAAGTAATTCTGGGTTTTCAACTAGGCATTCAGTTATATAAGCTGCGTTTATATATTCGCTTAATGAATGTCTAGGTTTGAAGTTCTCATCTCGCTGAAGCAGATTTTCGGACTCTAATGTAGAAATAGACGAAACTTTAATTTTTGCTCTATTTAATCCTCGGCCGTACAATCCACAAACAAGATCGCTATTGTCCCATAATTCATAAAGTAAAAATGATATTTTTTTCTTTGTATTAAATAATCGGACTATAGGTTGCACGTCTTCTAACTTTTTACCCGTATTATTTTTTAAGTTTATAAGATCATTTTCCGATAATAGTTTCATTATGTCGCCTTTTTCAGAATAGGACTTCGTTATACATAGTTTTATTGTGTTAGTCAAGTCAAAATGGTAGAAGAAAAGATAATTTCGTAAACGATTTAATTGTAATTGCATTATATCAAATTAGATCAAATACTTCAAAGCTAATGGGCATTCTGTAATTAATATGTCTATTTTGGAAATGAAGAGCTTATTCAGTACCACTGATTACATAACGAAAGTTTAATTCAGGTGCTTTTTATTCAAAAGAGATTGAAAACAGCTGAGTAGCCAGGTGAAAAAAGCGCTATATTATTCACTCTATTAGGGCGTGTCGTCAGTTAGGGATGATGTTGAGAACAGCGGCATAGATAGCGGTTTGAAGATGATTGCTGTTTTATCGTAGCGTATGGCGATAGATCGAAAGCCTTTGAGTTTGCAGAAGAAGTTCTCGATCAAGTGACGTGCCTTGTACAGGTGCCGATCGTAAGCGCGTGGGTTTTTATGATTGCGTTTAGGCGGGATGACGACCGTTATCCCTCTTGCTTGGAGAGGCCTGATCACACGCTCTTGTGCATGATAGGTCTTATCGGCCAGCAGGGCTTTTGCCTTTAAATTAGGCAATAAAGCATCGGCACCGGATAGATCATGCGCATTCCCAGCCGTCAGGTGTAAGCTGGTTGGATTGCCCAACGCATCGCACTGGACATGGATTTTGGTGCTCAATCCGCCAGCGCTGCGTCCAAGTGCTTGATCGTGACCGTCTTTTTTTTAGCACCCGCAGCGTGTTGATGCGCACGGACGATACTGCTGTCGATCATGGCATACTTATTATCCGTATCGGATGCCAGCTGTTGGAACAGTCTCTCCCATACGCCGCTCTTGGCCCAGCGACTGTGCCGCCTGTGCACGTTCTTCCAATCGCCAAAGCGTTCCGGCAGATCGCGCCAGGCCACACCAGCCCGGTAACGATATAACACAGCCTCGACAAACAGGCGATTATCAGCCGCCGTGCCACCTACATGGCCGATGCGGCCTGGGAGTAAGTCCTTGATCAGATTCCATTGGTCGTCGCGTAAAGCGTAACGTCTTGGCAGCATCGGTTGCTCCTCTCAAAGCAACCGTTGGATCACATCTCACTCACAAAAAGAATCCCTAACTGACGACACGCCCTAATAATCAATCATCAAAATTGGTAGTTAAAACCGTTTTAATGTTATTATTATGTAATAACTCTGCCAATGCGAAATAACCCGAACTAGGGGGAATGTCTGGATTGATCATGTCCAACAAGAAGCTAGTTCGCTCTTCCCGAGGTATCAAAAGATGCTTGACCAGCAGCAGATATAAATCTAGTTCTGACTGATCACTTTGGAACCAAGGTTTAGCCTCTAACCATGGCCACCAATCGCTTCGACTTAATGGATATTTGTGAATATTTATATTCTGTTCTTTAGCGTAAGCCTATTTAGCTATACGGCTTACACATTCTCCCGCCAGCGGTATCCCTGATTTAACTGAGGCTCCTGCTCCAAGTAATAATACAGGTCTTGGTTTATCACTGAGGCTAATAATGGGCAAAAGGCTAGCAGTAGGATTTGAAAATATGTAACTCACCTTATATAACTGTGTATAAATGTTTAAGTCTACGAATATAAAAACTTTAAAGATTTTATGCTAAGCTTGTTTGCGTCTATGTCTGTCTTTTTGTAAGTACAAACACTGATGAGCTAAGCATTAAGAGCATGCTCTCGCGTTTTCGTCATCGCCGGTGTATGTGCTTAAATATAAAGACTATAAATTAAAGGGGCCAAACCCCCAATGAACAATTGTTTGTCCGTTTCTTTTTACTTTAGGTTGATAAAATGTAAAAATGAACGTGTCCGCACATATTGCGCAGCAGGACATGGTCCTCGAAATCGAGCGTCTTCAGTTTGCCCTTGAAGCGGCCGGGGTCGGCACCTGGGACTATGATCTACAAACGGGTCAGGCTGAATGGTCAGCTATTTGTAAGCAGCTTTTTGGCTTGCCGCCTGATGCCCAGGTGACGGTAGCTAGTTTGATGGAGCAAGTCCATCCCGACGACCGGGAACGGGTTGGCCAGGCCAACCTGGCGGCTTTAAACCCGGCCGGAGACGGCCAGCATGACATCATCTTTCGCACGCTAACGGCGCATGGTCACGCGCGGTGGGTCCAGGCCAAAGGCCGGACCATTAAAGACCAGAACGGTCAAGTCACGCGGTTCAGCGGCATCATTCAGGAGGTAACCCAGCAAATCACAACTCGCCAAGCCGTTGAAGCCAGCGAAGCCAAGCTGCGTTCGATCATCGCTACTGCTCCGGCTGCGATGGGCTTGTTTGTCGGGCGAGATCTGGTGGTGGAACTGCCCAACCAAACCTTTATCGATATTGTCGGTAAAGGCCCGGACATCGTTGGCAAGCCCCTTCGGGAGGTCATGCCCGAATTGATCACCGAAAACCAGCCCTTCTTGCAAATTTTAGATCAGGTCTATACGTCGGGTCAGATGTTCCAAAGTTTTGGCTCTCTGGTCAAGATTGTGCAGCAGGGGGTGATGACCCATAACTATTACAACATCACCTACACCCCCTTACGCGATGAACGGGGCGAGGTGTATGCCATCTTAGACATTGCCATCGACGTGACCGAGGAGGTTAAAGCCCGGCAGCAACTTCAAGAAAGCGAGTTGTTTTCTCGGAACCTGATTGCCGACTCGCCCGTAGCCATCGTTGTTTTCGAAGGCGATGATATGGTTATCCGAACCGTTAACGACAATATGCTGAACATGCTGGGTCGGGATGCGTCGATTATCGGCAAAGCCTTCATGGAGGTCATGCCTGAACTCAAAGCCACACCCCTCATGGACCGGCTGCGGCATGTGTTGGCGACGGGGGAGACCTATGTACAACCCGAAGAAAAAATCACCTTGATCAAGCAGGGAGAACCGTACATAGGCTATTATAATTACATCTATCAGGCGTTGCGCAACACAGCGGGTGAGATTTATGGGGTCACAACGACGGCCAACGAAGTCACTCCGCTGGTCATGGCCCGGTTAAAAGCCGAAGAAAGCGAAGCACGGTACCGTGACCTGTCGGCTCAGTTAGACGAGCAGGTCCAGCTTCGGACCCGCGAATTGCAAGCACTCATTGGAGATTTACAGCGTTCGAACCAAAATTTAGAGCAGTTTGCCTACATCGCTTCGCACGACTTACAGGAGCCGCTGCGTAAGATCCAATCCTTCAGCAACATACTCGAAGAAAAATACGGGCCCGTTTTAGGCCAAGAAGGGATGGCTTATTTAAGCCGCTTAACCAAAGCCGGTGCCCGGATGTCCACATTGATTCGGGATTTGCTGGCCTTCTCCCGGATTTCAACCCAGCAGGTCCGTCTAAGGCAGGTCTCACTGCTGGATGTGGTTCAGCAGGCGTTGGAAAACCTATCGGTTGCGGTGGACGAAAGCCAGGCGCAAATTACGCTGGGCGAATTACCGGTTATTCAAGGCGATGCGATGCAGTTGGGCCAGCTCTTTCAAAATCTACTCAGCAATGCGCTTAAATTCCGGCGGGCAGGCGTAAGTCCGCATATTCAGGTTGAAGCGTACCGGGTTCAGCTAGCCGACTTGCCGACAGATATTCAGCCGACCCGGTCAAGAGCGGCTTACTGGTGCGTTCGCGTGTCGGATAACGGGATCGGCTTTGATGACAAATACACGGACCGCATCTTTCAGGTGTTCCAGCGGCTGCATGGCAAGGATGAGTTTTCCGGCACGGGCGTTGGTTTAGCGATCTGTCAAAAAGTGGTTGCCAACCACGGAGGCAATTTAACGGCTTATAGTCGACCGGGGCAAGGGGCAACCTTCGTTTGTTATCTGCCCGAATGAGCTATATAATGATCTTTTTAGATCAGATAGGGAAAGTTTGGTTGTTAGCGTTAAAAGCTCCTGCAAGTAGGCAGGTAAAGTAACTACTCAGTCGTTGCCCAGCCAATACCGTATTACTTTTATCACCAGGCTGGCCACCACACAAATGACAAACAAAGCAAGCAATATCTTACCGAAGCTTACAAGCAGGATCATGTCGAGCAGGCGTTTGCTGCGTTTAAGTCGGAGGAAGAACGGCCGTCTCAAACCAATACCGACACAGATTGCCGACCGTTTGCACCAGTGACGGGTAGGTGTCCGGCTTGAGGAAGACTGAGTTTGCCCCAAGCTCGTAGCAACTGCTTATCTCCTGCGGATGTAATTCTCCCGACCAGAGGATAGTTGGAATATTTTTGGTCGTCACCTCTTGTTTGAGGGCTGCCAATAGTTGATAACCGTTGAGGACGGGAATATGGACATCCGATATAATCAAGCTTGGCCGCTCCGTGGTAGCTTGCAGATGGTTGATAAACTCAGGGCCACTGGTAAAGAAGCGGACATCGATTTGGAGGGAATAGGCCCGCATCGCTTCTCCAAACAGAAAGTGTTCGTCCTCGTCATCATCCACTACAACAACTTCGTAATGCTTTTCAGGTTGCAAAGCCATAGGCCCATGGCAGTTTTATGGCTGCGAAAATAATCTTTCTCTTAACCTACAGAATACCTGACAAGTTTAAACTTATTAGCTGGTTAAGAGGATCGATCCTGCGCTGTGATTATACTGAATGGTTGTATCTTTGTCCTGCGACTTTTCGAGCGTTTCTCTTTGGCATCCTTCCGGATACTCGATTGAGCAAGTCAATGGCCCAATCGGTATCTGGAAGGATTTAACCTTATTTACTGCAATTGCCAATCGATCACGAGTTGCCTCGCCAGCCGCACCATCTCTTCTTGTCGGGCTGGTTTGACCAAATACCCGTTCGCTCCCAAGTTCAGCGATTTTTCCCGATCGGTGGGAGCGCTTGACGTGGTAAGGATAATCACCGGCAAGTGCCCATACGCAGGCGTGCCCCGTAACTCGGCCAGGGTTTGAAACCCGTCCTGGCGGGTCATGTTTAAGTCCAACAGGATTAGATCCGGCAATGTTGACGCTTGTAGAAGACGGGGCAGCAGCTCATCACCGTCAGCAAGCGATTCAATGCGCAGGGGTGAAAGAACCTGTTCCAGAGCGATTGTCAGCAAATATTGATCATCAATATCATCATCGACAATCCAAATGAGCGTTGAAGATTGCATGTAATGAAGTGAATGGTTACACCTAGCCAGGAGCATCGGTATGATGCAAGACCGGTAGCAGACAAATATAACGGGTGCAATGGCAAAGCGAGACCCGGTCAATAAACAAGCGCTATGCAGATCAACATCGGCGTTCCGTCGCACGAAAAGATTGATAAACAGATCGGTGTATCTTTACGTGACGGCATTATTACTCACTCGGTCATGGCAAGCTGGACTCGGTCAAAATAGAGTTAGTTGATTTGATAATGTAATGGCTCGTAACTTGGCAAAACGCATCGGATTGATTTCAACAAAGCGAACCTGTTATAAACCCTCTCTTTATGACCGAACAGCAACGCCTTGACAAGACAGCTTTTATCCTCGGAGCCATGGCTCACCCGATCAGGTTGCAGATCATCTTGCGGCTGCTGGAAACAAACGAACTAACCGTTACCCAGCTTCACGAGCAGCTGGGGTTAGACCAATCGCTGGTTTCGCATCATTTGAACAAAATGCGAGCTAGAGGTCTATTGACTAGTCGTCGTCATGGACTTAACAGCTTTTATTCCGTGAGCGATCCCGTCTATACTGAATGCCTTTTTATCTTGCTTAACAGTAAGATTACCGCCAACCGCCACTCATAATTCATAGCTTGGCCGTTTAAGGGCGTACCCTGTTTTTCTTACTGGGCATTGCCAGGTTATACCTGCTGTTGCTTCAGGATAGCACCAGGGCTTGCTAGTACAAACCGGTACGCCGTGCCATCAGTTAGTTTGAGACAGAAGCCTTTTAGCAGACCGTAGGTTATCTAGCTCACAATCACGGCTTGCAACCGATCAGCATGTCTCCGGCCACCCGTCCATCAAATACGGGAAATCTCCCATTGCCCGCTCAATCCATACAGCCTAGTTTAGTCGGTCAATAGCATGTTCACGGGTGATAGTAGATGACTACCACCCGTACGCTCCGGTTGTAAGGCCCGTTGCGGCAACGCTGTTCGCTTGTCTATTCACTCTATACTTGCTGATCCATGCCGTTCTATTACGATCTCCATAAGTTAGGACAACCGCGCTCCCAACGCACCGCTGATGGCATCCTGCGGTTAAAGGAAGCCATGAAGGATAAGGACAAGGGCGTGCCCGAGCGCGTCCGCTCCAGCCGCCTGCTACTGGCAACCTGGAACCTGCGCGAGTTTCAGGGGCCTAAGTATGGAGGCACCCGCCAACGCGAAGCCCTGTATTACATCGCCGAAATCATCGATCACTTCGACATCGTCGCTGTGCAGGAGGTGAGGGACAATCTCGCCTCCCTAGAAAAGGTCATGGATATACTGGGCAGTTCCTGGCAGTACCTCTTGACCGATGTCACCGAAGGCCGGCAGGGCAATCTCGAACGCATGGCCTTTGTCTATGATACCCGGAAGGTGCGTTTCGGCGGGCTGGCCGGGGAGGTGGTGCTGCCACCGCTTGACAAGCAAACCCCGTCGTTTCAGTTTGCCCGCACGCCGTATCTGGTCGGGTTTCGAACGGCCTGGTTCAAGTTCACCATCTGCACGGCGCACATCTATTACGGCCGAAGCATCAAGAACGATCCGCAGCGGATTAGGGAAATCGAGCACCTAGCCCAACACCTGGCCAATGCGGTCAAGAAGTCATCCGCCTGGGCCAAGAACATGATCGTGCTTGGGGACTTCAACATATTCGACACCAAGGATGAAACTTTTTCTGTACTGGCCAAACCGGGTTTTGAGGTGCACCCCAAGCTTTTAGGAATTGGCACCAACATCAACCAGTCCAAGCACTTCGATCAAATCGCCTTTATCGCCCCTGATCTGAAAGACAAGCTGGTCGATTGCAACGCGGGCGTGTTCGATTACTACCAGCATGTCTACCGCAAAGATGAGGATACGACTTACGCGGATGACCTTAAACAAAAGAATGGAAAAGTGGCCAAGTATAGCGACTGGCGCACCTATCAGATGTCGGATCATTTGCCGATGTGGATCGAGCTGCGGGTGGATTTCAGCCGGGAGTATCTGGAGGCCATCAAAGCGGGAAAAAGAGCCATCGTGCCCGTCAGTCTGCCCATCAATCCTTAAGACATTTTTTCCTTTATCCAGCTTTTAAGCGTTTTCTAACCCTTGCTTAACCTATCGATACCATGGCCAATATCACCGGTACGGTCGTTGATGCCAACGATATCCCCCTGCCCAATGTCTCCCTGCTGTTAGTAGGCGGTGGGGCGGCTCCCCAAGTCACTCTGTCGGGGATCAACGGCAGCTACAGCTTTGTTGGTCCTGCTGTTGGTAACTATAAAGTGTCCGCCATTCGGGGACGCAACGTCATTGAGCAGCTTGCACAAATCGCCAGCGGGCAGACGACCAATACGGTGGTGGATTTCAAGATGATCGCGACCCCAACCCGGCTTCGGCTGATCGATCTGTTCAACCGCTTCGTACTGCTCAAATACGGCCAATATCTGTTTCTAGCCGTCATCGGCTGGATCTTCTTTTACTGTCTCATCGTTGGCAGCCTGCCCGAGCTTTCCCTGGCCAAGCTCAACAACATTGAAACGGCAAGGGGGGCAATTACCTACCTGGTGGCTGTCACGACTATTTCCATGGCAGCCATTCTCATGCTGGCCGCCATCATGACCGGCGGCAAGGATCTCGACAAGCGCTTCACGCTGGGCAAGGAGATCCTGACGCTCTTGATCGGCATACTGGGAACGATCATCGGCTTCTACTACGGCTCATCGGATAAATCGTCAGGAAGCGGCAGCACGAGCGCGCCACGAGTTGACACCGTGACAGTGGCAGCCAACAACCGGCAAATCGTCCTAAACGGGCAGGTGAGTGGGGGGAGACTGCCTTATGTGTATGCCATCACCGCAACGCCAAAAGGGGCTGTAACCGGCATCACTGATAAATATTCGGCAAATGGCAGTGTGCGTGACACGCTTAGCGTGTTGGACACCACCAAAGGTCGATCCGTAACCTTCGTACTAAGGGGCCGGGATGGCAACAACGCGCCCTTTACCTGGCAAAGCAAGCCCTTTGTTGTAAACCGATAAGCAGTCCTCAGCGCTTGTTTTCCGGGGTTAAGCTCAGACCTAACACTTATAATACAGCAATACTTTTTTAGTATAAGTTAAGGAATAGTGCAAAAAGAAAGACATACATCCAGTCAAGATTCATTCAAACGTAGATCGGTTTAAATATCAAATTAGCTCCGCTTTCAAAACAATCTAGCACACAGATAGATTAATTGGTACGAACCAATTTGTAAGTAGCCATGAACGCGAGCTTTACCGTGCTGCTGGTTGATGATGACGAAGATGAATGTTTGATCATTAAGCGGGTCGTTCAGGAAAGCTGGGCCAACTGTCAATTGATCTGTGCCCGCAGCCGCGAAGAGATGTACACGTATCTGAACGGTCCAGGCCCCCGGCCGGTGCTAATCCTGATGGATGCCAACATTCCCCCTCATTCGGGCTATGAGTTCATCCGGGAGCTACGGGCCGAAAAGCGCTTTCGCTCCATTCCGATTCTGGTCCTGACAGGCTCATCCATGCTTGATCAGGTAGACGCTTATTACGCTGTTGGGGCCAATGCCTACTTGCTCAAGCCGGTTTCGTTTCAGGAGTACAAATATCTCTTAAGCCAGGTGCGTTCCTTTTGGCTCGATGTAGCCGTCCAGCCGCACTGGCAAAACAACACTTTGTGAATCAGTTAGGCGTGGGTTTACCTTGATCAAGTCAGCTTTACAAACAAATCAGTTGGCATTTGTTATCTTAGCTACCTGAAGCCCAAAGCAAAATGATTTTTGTACTGATTGCCGAAGATGATGAAGACGATCAAGCGTTGATTCGTAATGCCTTTGAGCAGGTCGTACCCGGCGTACAACTTCGCGTAGCCGACAACGGAGAAAGCTTATTGCAGCAGCTAAGGGCCATGCCCGTCCTACCCGCCTTGATTATCCTGGATGTGAACATGCCTCTCATGGATGGGTTTGAAACGTTGGCTGAATTACAGCAATCCGAGCGCTACCGACGGATTCCAACCTTGATGCTGAGCACGGCCAGTTACGGCCCCTATATCAGTAAAGCATACGTGGCCGGTGCGAAGGCTTATCTGATTAAGCCCAACGGGTTTGCTGATTTGCAAGAGATGGTCAGGGGCATGCAGCTGTTTTGGCTGCGGTTGCATGACCTTGTCAAGAATGAATAGCGGTAGGTCTAAAGGGCGGTGACGCGCTGTCTATCAGACGCATAACCCTTGGATTGCGATTTGCCTGACAGAATTCCCTAAATTTGCTGTATCATATTCTTGTGTCAAACAAGAATTTATAGTGTAGATAGAAGCGGAAAGCTTGCTCTTGATAAGGGTAGGCTTTTTTGTGCCTGTGTATCTTAAGTTCACTGCTTGCCGTATCCTAGCTTATCGTTTCGACGCTAACAGTTTCTGCAACAGTTCGTTCTTTTCACGCTCCGCTTGCAACAGCCGTTCGTATAACTCAACTATTTTGTCAATTGGATTGAAAGTAGGATAATAATTTACGACGGCAGATTGGTCGTGGTTGTTTATCGTGTTAGCAACCACATTGATAGCAGCTTCATCATTGAAGTTTTTAATCACTTCCTCTGAGACACCCAAAGCTTTAGATATTCTCTCTAGCACTGTTGCGTCCAACACCTCCTTCTGCTCAAGTTGCGATATGGCCTGCTGACTTAGCCCTAACGAAGTTGCCAGAAAATCCTGCTTGACGCCCAGGATCTCCCGTATCCGCTTCACGTTGCGACCGTGATGTATCATAGGTGGCGTTGTGTCCATTCACAAAGCTAAGCAAAATCACCCTGGTACGAAACAAGCTCAGCCTTGTGCGATACAAGCATGGAAGCTGTAAGCGAGCCTGGACGAGCGCGTATCTTAGCAAACCAACGCTAACATTCATGCGCCATGACCTCGACTTCGCCCCAGAACATTCTCTTCGATGATTTTACCTTGCTCGAACAGCAACTTGGACGCCAAAGGCTGATGCCAACTTCGGCCAATGCCAATTGTGATTGCATAGGCTACTCAACCTCAGACGATGATGAAGACGTTCGTACCGATCAAATCGCCACAGCTGTTAATCAGGCCCATTGACGATCAGCATGTCTTTGTCGTCAATTGTGCTTATCCAAACTCGTTACGGATTCTCAATTGGGCGCAGTATGAGGTTTTAGCGGCCATTGACAATCAAACTTCCATATCAACGCTTAGCGAAAAACTCGGTATTGCGGCTGATGTGATCGAGGAATTTCTAAACCTGCTGGCTCGAACCGAAATCATCCGGTTTGACCAGCAGTTTAGTACACCGCGAAAGCCAGCTAATCCCAAGTCGCTCAATTTCTGGATTCACACCACCAATCGCTGCAATCTGACCTGTAGCTACTGCTACATCTCGACGCTCAACACCACGTCGGGCATGGCAGAGACGACCCGCCAGCAGTTGTTAAGCAAAATGGTGGAAACGGTTCAGAAACGCGGTCTTAAATCCATCAAACTGCGCTTGGCCGGAGGAGAACCCCTCAGCCAGTTCAAAGCCTGGAAAACTTTTATTCCCCAGGCCAAAAGAACCTTGCAGGCTATAGGTTGTCAGTTGGAATGCTCATTCATCACCAATCTGACTATTTTAACCGACGAGATAGTGGAATTCTCGAAAGAGCACGGGATCAGCTACGGGATTTCACTGGATGGGCTGGACATGGATCATGATCGCACGCGCACGTTCAAATCAGGGGCAGGGAGTTTTGCCATCATTGACCGGAATTTGCGGACCTTGCTGGCGCATACCATTCCGGTATCAACCAATACGGTGGTGACCAACAGCAACCTGGCAGGGTTACCGCGTCTAACGCGATACCTGATCGATCTGGACGTTCCGTTTCGCTATTCGATTGTTAAAGGCGAAGCCATTGATGCGGAATTGCTGGACAACTCCTTATCGGCATCTTACGCGTTGATGAAAGAGGCTATCGGGCAGGGATGGCGCTTTTCCCAGCGCCATCAATTCTGCGATCTCAAACCCAGCGAGCTAGGGTTTCAAACCTGTGCATCCGGATTTTCCGGCGGAGCGATCTATGTCGATGGCACGGTCAATTACTGCCATGTCCATTTTGGGGATCAGACGCAGCTATCCTATAGCCTCTTCGACACGGGTATGGATTTGGTGGATATGATCGAGCAGGGCAGTCATTACGAAGATATGAAATCTCAAGATTGCCAATCCTGCCGTTACAAATCGGTTTGCACCAGTGGCTGTCCGGTGTACCGGGTGAACGGCAAAGACCCGCAATGCAGCCTCTATCACCGCTTTATTCCCCTAATCTATGAATTACAGGCGTGGGAGCGATTGAAATTATTGCAGGAGTATAGAATGATAGCCTAGCTGGACAGCACCTTTTGCTAAGAAGGTGCTGTCTGCATTTTAAGCGTTTAAGTTATGGGAGGCCCACTTGGCGATTTTGGTTTCAGTGTTAGCGTTGCTGGCTACGTTCTATCAGTTATACCTGCAACGGGTTCATAACGAAAAATCGCTCAAGCCGTTAGGTCAGATTGATTTGCCCGACTTCAACAAGCAGCTTGCCGTTCATGTTCGCAATAACGGCCTCGGCCCCTTGATCATTGACCGACTGACATTCGTCAAAGATGGCCAGTCTTATACGAACATCGACGAGTGCCTGGATCTTCATCCGAGGTCCTATATGCGGATGGCCATCAATGATACCGTAAAGCGCGTGGTGCTTCCCCATGCGCATCTGGTCGTGTTTGAATCCTATTTTGGTGAGCATGAAGGCGAGAGCGAAATCAACTACGCCCGTCGGCAACTGGCAGCCATTACCTTGAAGGTAGAAGGGCGGGATATTTACGATAACAAAATCTGCCTTGAGCGTAATTTTAACTGGTTCTCCCGCTACATGGATGCATACAAAGCGAGCAGCTTATCCCATTAAACCGCACTGATAGCCATTAATGTAGTTCATTCATCTGCCGACTATTAAGGGTTACAATATTTCATTGTCAAGTTTTTTGATCAAAAAACTTGACAATGAAGAGGCTTTAGGGTATACTTGTTCTATGACCCGCGTTTCCGATAAAGTAAGCCAACAGGTTGAAAGACTACCCGAAGACACCAGCTTTGGGTATGGCCAACTGGCCATACCCAAACAGGATTATTTAACAGCGGCTAAAGCGCTTGAACGGTTGCAAAAGAAGGGCGTCATTAAAAAACTCGCCAAGGGCATTTTCTATAAGCCTAAGAAAACCGTTTTTGGCGAGAAAAAACCGGACGAGCAGCAGCTTCTCAAACCCTATCTCTACCAAAACGGCAAACGGACGGCTTATATCACCGGCGACTATCTTTATAATCAATTAGGGCTGACGACCCAAGTGCCAGCCGTGATGCAAATAGCCAGCCGCAACCGGCGTATTTTTGTTAACAACGGTGCGGTCAAAGCGAAGGCGGTCAAAAGCTATGTCGATGTCACGGATGTCAATTATCAGATGCTCGGCTTTCTGGATGCGATGAAAGACCTCAAACAAATCCCTGATGTCGATATAGAGAATGCTCTGGCTATTTTTAAAAGCCGCCTGAGCGCGCTGACACCGACACAGCGGCAGATGATGATTGACTATGCGCTGGCTTACCCGCCACGGGTGAGAGCCTTGTTGGGAGCGATCCTGATGGATTTGAACGTAAAGAAAGGCATTGACAAACTAAGCAATAGCCTCAATCCGCTCACGACCTTTGAGCTGGGTATTGATGATAGCCTGTTACCAACCGCATCCGACTGGCATATTCGATGAAGCTGCACGAAAACCGCGAACTCTTTGCCGATGCGGTCAGTATCACCGCGCAACAAATGAACTTGCCCGAAATTTACGTCGAGAAAGACTATTGGGTAACACTGGCTTTGCAACGCATCTTTACGGGGCCATTGGCCGAATTTACCGTGTTTAAAGGGGGAACCGCTTTATCCAAGTGCTTCTCGTTTATCCATCGCTTTTCAGAAGACATCGACTTAGTGCTTTTAAAGGACCCGTCTTTATCAGCTAACCAACTCAAAGAACGGCTCAAACGAATTAGCACTGCCGTATCGGAATGGCTACCCGAACAAGACATTCCAGGGATTACCAATAAAAAGGGGATGATCCGTAAAACAGCTCATTCGTATTCACGGCTGTTTACCGGTGAGTTTGGGCAGGTGCGTGACCTGATCATTCTGGAATCGAGTTGGCTGGGTTCGTCGGAGCCGGTGACGATAGGACAGGTCAGTTCGTTTGTATATCAGATGATGCAGAGTAGGGGCCAGGGCGACTTCGCCATGCAATATGATTTGCTACCGTTTGACGTGCCCTTATTAGCGCCTACACGGACGCTTTGCGAGAAAATCATGAGCCTGATTCGGTTTTCCTACACGGAAAAACCACTCGTGGGTTTACGGAATAAAATTCGCCACGTGTATGACCTCCATCAATTGCTACAGCAAGCCGATCTGTCGACGTTTTTTGACTCCGGTGCGTTTGTTGACATGCTGTACAAAGTGGCTAAAGATGATGAAGTCAGTTTAAAAATAATAAGGACTGGTTGTATCCGCATCCTGCCCAAGCCTTGTTGTTCGCCGATTTAGACCGTGTTTGGCCGGAACTGCGCAGTACATACCACGGATCGTTCAAAAATCTAGTGTTTGGCGAGTTACCAGCTGAGGAAGCAGTCTTTCAAACCTTGCAGCGCATTAAAGCCAGGCTGGCTTTGGTGACCTGGACGCTGGAACCCTGAGCGGTTCGTGACACGAAAAACGAATTGGCATGCAGCACAAAAAACGAATTCTAATCCGGCCCAAAGGGGTGTAGGCTAATTGCGGTATCACCACAAGGCAGGGGAGGACATCTTGGCCATCATTATTTCGATATTGGCGTTGCTGGCGACGTTCTATCAATTATACTTGCAACGAACGCATAATGAAAAATCACTCAAACCATTAGCCCAGATTGATCTGCCTGACTATAACAAGCAACTTGCCGTTTACATCCGCAATAATGGCTTAGGGCCCCTCATTATTGATCGATTACTGTTTGTAAAAGATGGCCAGCCGTACCCGGCCATTGATGATTGCCTTGACCTTGATCCCAAATCGTACATGCGGGTAGCGATCACTAATGCCGTGAAGCGCGTTGTGCTTCCCAATGAGCATCTAGTCGTTTTTGAAACCCGCTTTGATGAGCATGAGGGCGAAGCGGTCATTGATCATGCCCGACAACAACTGGCACCGATTAAGTTAAAAGTGGAGTTCCGCGACATCTACGACAACAAGATGAGCATTGAGCGCGATTTTGGCTGGTTCGCCCCATACATGCTAGAAGAAGATAATAAACGATAAACAGACTTTGCTGGTGAAACAGCTGCTCTTTTCATTATTAGCCTATGGATAGTAACCTAATTTAGCTCCTTACATGTTTTAGTTACGTAAAAGATAGCTTAATAATACGATAAGTTATGGGAGCATTGACCGTAGTTAGGGGCACCTAGCTGAATGATCCGTTGTAGGCGGATAAATTCAAGCACTTAGGATAAAAATGGCAATGCGATGACCAAGTTGTTAATAAGTTCAGCACTATCTTGGAAGGACGTATCAAGCAACACCCCTTCGACTAATCCAAAGCCTAACACGGTTCAGCAACTGCTCCCTGCTAGACAATCATCTATGGCAAAAACACTAGTCCATTTATAGTCCTATTTGCTTCCTTTCATCTGTAGCTACACTATCTATACTTTCGTATTTTTCTTTCCTTGGCTGCTCAGATTCTTTCTTCAACCGTTCAACAGGGTTTGCGAAATAAACTAGAACAAATACTGCAAGGGCGCCTCCAGCTCTTACAGCGCCTCCTTTTAACCATTTGGGAATATTAACCTCAATCGAGCCTGGTAATGTGGCAGCTACTCCCCCCATGCCTATAGATATTACCATACGATACAAATTTTCTTGGTATGGGGTAGGGTATGGAATAAAAATGCTTATAACTACTAAACCGACTATTACCATCGTACCAAACACAAACGAAAGTATTTGCTGGGACCTTTTACTTAGCTCCATTTGTTCTTGCTGCTTCTGTTTAATTTTTAAAATTTCTAATTCTTCAGTTCTTTTTTTCTCAATTATTTGTCGTTCTTCTTCTAATCTTATTTTTTCTAACTCATCTACATGTGAACGCAAAATAAATAATAATCTTCTTATTATCACCACATCATCCCACAAATCAGAGAATGAAGGTTTTGGGAAAGTTGGGAAGAACTTAAAATCATATATATTTTCTATATCAATTATATTATAATCAATCCTTTCAACTTCCTTTCTATGAGCTGAATAATACTCAGGATATATTTCTTTGATAGACTCTCTTGAATAAGGAAGAATAGTCGTTTTAAATTCAATTAAATAACTTCCTATTAAAATAGAAAAGGATTTGTACAATAATAATTCAAGTTTGGTTTGAGCGGCTCGGGCTATTTTCTCATAATCTTCTGTTTGATCGTGTAATTTTCGTACCCTTGCTATAGTCCCGCGTAACTTGTTGAAATCTGCACCAATAACTGATTTATAAAAATTGTATTCATGTCGTTTCTTTAAGTATTGGTGCACATCATGCCATATTGCAAAATGTATATCTATGGTGTTTAGGATTTCATTTTTTTTCATCACTAACTTAGGAATATAAAAATAGCCTTATCAAGATTGATAAGGCTATTTTTATATAGTGTTAACACTATTTAATAGCAATTGATTTAACTTTTTTTACGAAAGCGCTGTAGTCTGCATTAAGCTGTTTTCTTTCGTATATAGAGGGCGTTCTAAAAATTTCTTTCATATCAAGAAATTTTTGCGTATTTGTATAAGCGCTAAATTTCAAAGCGGAAAATAATCTTTTCCTTTTAGCATCTCTATCAGTCACTGCCGTCCCCTCATGCATGCGTCCTTGGGTTACCATACTGGTGCTCGAAAAATGTAATACATAAAATTATCGAACTTAATAATAAATAACAAGTGTTTTTGCAAAAAGTTTTTTATTGAATATTGCAATTATACATTATTGTTTTAAATTGCATGTTTTCCTATAATAATCATTAAAATCGTAAAAATTCCATTAATTTCCTTTAATTTTCATTGTATTTAACCACAGTATGGCCAGCAACACTTTTCCTAAAGACGATAAGTTGAACAATAAATTGCAAATAATCCTTGATAGTGAGGGTTTATCGCAAGCAGAATTGGCTCAAGTAAGCGGAATTAATGCAACCACCATTAGTTTGATATGCCGAGGGGTGCAAAAACATCCACGAAATGCCACGAAAGCTCGCCTAACGAAAGGGGTAAATAAATTAGTAGGAAATGACAAATATGGAGTTATAGATATATTTATGGATGGTTTTTTATAAAATCTTGAATACAGCCATTAGTCAAAAGATTACTCAAACTAAACCTATAATGAACGTTTGGTTTGTAAGATAAGTTATTCTACACCTCATTCAAGGTTATTATCTGACGCTTTAATGCTTATCAAGATAAAAAATTCCTTTTCACATTTAAGTCTTCAATAAGTGGACGCTTTGAACTCATCGCAAAACCTTATGCACTTTTTAGGATCATATAAGTTGTTATATCAAAGCGGTTGCTATGCTTCCATATATACTAGGAAAAATTCGCTAACACTTTTACACTTACAAGCCAATTAAATTATTTAGGTCGAAGAAAATAATAAATATATCAGTAAATGAGAAATACAGTAGAAAATTTAGAATTGCTATTTCAAAACATTTGCAGAAAGTCTGTGCCGTACGAATGGGATGAAAACCACATTACATTTTTGCTGATGCAAGAACTTAGATCCGTATTCAGTAATCGAAGAATTAACTTTAATGGTTGGTCAAAAATTGTAAATTGGCAGTCATTTAAAAATAGAGGTAAACAAGAAACAATATATGGAGATATGGCACTTCTTGTAAACATACAATTTACGAGCGGTGAAATTTTGAAGGGAGTGGCAAATATAGAAGCAAAAAGAGACTTCGAAGCAAAATTTTTCGCTTCTATCGACCTAGACCAGTTAAATAGGATATGGTCAAATGCTCCTTATTCTCACTTATTGCTTTATAACCAAGCTATTCAAAATATTCAGTTAAAGTTTCCAGATGAAAGAACTTGGCAAAGTCATCTGTGGGTTTCCCCAATTAACACGGCTAAAGAATTGCTTGTTCAAACAAGTGTAAATGAAAACAAAAAAGTTTTAAGGACGTCATTCCCATTTTCAATGTTTTTAACCTCGCGAATATTTTGGGGATTCGATTTAGATTATAGAAAAGATTTATACGAGGACATTTCTATTGGCATCAATCGGCTAATTAATCCACAATATTTAGGCGTTATAAATGTGTTTTATGATAACCAACGCCCCATTGATGTTGATTTGGCAGATATATGGGAGGAAATATAAAGTGTTATTGGGATATGGCATGTATATTTTTAAAATACAAATCATAACTCTATAGATCATTTAACATAGAAAGATGGCGTCCTCATGCAAGATTTAAGATGTGTTTAGAAGCAAAAATACGTCAAGTGTAAGGCCGTTTCTATATACATAATTTATGCCGTTCCATCCTTAGAACTTTTGGTTGCACAAATAATGGGGAGATGCAGATCGATTGAAACACTTAAAGGAAAAATGGCGATGCGGCATCCGCATAAGTGCAAGAGCGTTGAAATTCGTTATAAAATCCTTGAAATGTAATTGGGGTACAAATAGGGGTATATGAAATCATTTGCATTGAAATAATCTTTATAAAATAGTGATTTAGCAAAAACATATTAATCCCTCCGTCACCGCCAAAGACTTCTTTAGCAAAGTCTATCTACGTTTAAAAACTCTTGAAAAACAAGCGATTTGTCGGTTATTATCTCTGTAACTGTCCAGCGAAAACTCACTCAACCTAACTGTTTTGGGGGTATCGCTTGGGGTATCATTTTTAACCTTGGGATTTGTACCCCCATGTTATCTAACCTCCAAATCAAGACTGCCAAGCCAACCGATAAACCTTATCGGCTGTATGATACGGGTGGCCTTTATCTGCAAATTCACCCAAACGGATCCAAATATTGGCGCTTGAAGTACCGTTTCAGCAACAAAGAAAAGCTTCTTGCACTTGGTGTGTATCCAATTGTTGGCTTAAAGCAGGCCCGAATCAAGCTGCTAGCAGCCAAACAGGCTTTGGACGCTGGTATCGACCCCGGCGCTCATAAGCAGGAGCAAAAGAAAGCCGCGCAGAGGGCTGTTGAAAACACGTTCGAGTTAATGGCCCGAGCCTGGCACGCTCATCATAAAGCCCGTTGGGCTGACAGTACTGCAACCAATAACATTCACCGCCTTGAAACAGATATCTTTCCCGCCATTGGTCACTTAGCCATAGATAAGTTGACTATACAGGACGTGCTGCTCCCAATCCAACAGATAGAAGCCAGGGGAGCTAATGAGCTTGCTAGACGAACTTTAGGGTTATGCAGCCAGGTATTTCGCTATGCGATTGTACAAGGCGTCATCACTTTCAACCCCGTTGCTCACATCAAACCTATTGATGCACTCAAGCCAGCCAAGAAAGGGCATTTTGCCTCTATCGAGAGCCGGGAGCTTCCATCTCTTGTACAAGCCATCCGTGACAATAAAGCCCGGCTGTTCAGTTCAACAAAGCTTGCCCTTGAACTGATGTTGCTGACGTTTGTCAGAACCAGCGAATTGATCCAAGCAGAATGGGATGAAATTGATTTGGCGAAAAAAACGTGGCTGATTCCTGCTAGCCGTATGAAGATGCGTCGGAATCATATCGTCCCATTGTCTGACAGAGCTATTGAAATTCTAACAGAGCTCAAATCATTATCGGGTCCACGCAAATATGTGTTTCAGCATTTTTCTGACCCGCGTAAGCATATGAGTAATAACACAATACTTAAGGCTCTTGAGCGATTAGGCTACAAAGGACAGATGACAGGACATGGGTTTCGCTCTCTTGCAATGTCTACAATTAAAGAAAACTTAGGCTACAGACACGAAGTCGTCGACCGTCAGTTAGCGCATGCACACCGTAACAAGGTTGATGCTGCTTACGACCGAGCGCAATTTTTGCCTGAACGCATTAAAATGATGCAAGAATGGGCAGACTATGTGAGAAATATTTCTTGAAAAAGAAATATTTCTATATGCAAGACGCATTAGGATTTACCCAACGATATAACGTTGAACCCAAACCCAAATCCGAACCAAGGTCTGCGATTATAATCCCATTTTTGGGCTAAATTACCAATACCGAAATCTAATCCATAAAACACCCCAAAGCGAACTTTATTGACAGCAGCAATTACTCCTAAGCCTGTTGAGAAAGCGGCTACGTTAAATTTAGAATCACCAGTGATAGGTTCATCGGAGGTCATTGTATTATTCTTGTCTAAAGCCACACTTGAAAGAGTTACAAATGGTCCTAAAGTGAAATTTAGCTGTTCTTTTGGATCAGGATCTTCATTTTTACGATAGCGATAAATTACTCTACCTAGTGTGTAACCACCATACAACCCGACGTTAAGGTCTGTACTAACAGTATTTGGTACATCGATTGCGCCTTTGCTGATTTTAGGACGAAAACGAAAAGGTATTGTAATCGCACCTATTTCTGCTGCCTTAAATGCGAATGGTTGATAATGACGATTTTTAATAGTGAAGAAGTAGTCGGCATCGCTATTTACGTTTTTGTTTTTAAGCCAATAGTTAATAAAGATGGTATCCTTTTTCTGAGTGAGATTAGCCCATCCTGCTATGTGTGTTGTTTTTAGCTTGGTAACAATCGACTCTACATTAATGGATTTGGGCTGTTTTAAGGTTTCTGTCTGTATGGCCTCATAGTCTACCCCGTTTAGCTTATAAACCTGAGTGTTCTTAACTATTGTGCCGCTATCTAATACGATTGCTTTACTTTCTTTAACTCGTAGCCTTTCTTGCACATCAAGCCATTTGGGTATCCACACACGGTGTTTAAAGCGTTCCCCTTGAGCATTGGCATTCAGGTTCACTATCAGTAATAGGAAGTAAAGTAAGAAGGTCTTCATGTGGATTAGATTTTTGCTAAATCTAATCAAGCGTTACTAATCGATCAGTTTTCATTTTTTCAAATTTATTATGAGGTATAGCGTCGATCTAAAAACATTTCACTGTTCAACTTGATCCACTATGTTTAGCATTTCTTATGTAATGTTCGATATCACTCACTTTCCAAGCAGTAACTCTTGGAGCGAGCTTGTAAGGCATCGGAAACCGGCCGGTCCGACAGCCATTCCACCACGTCGCTTTACTCACTGGGATCAATTGCAGAACCTGATCGAGTCTGAGAAAGCCAGACAGTTGAATGGGTGGCATTTGCACATCGCTCATCGTCATCCTCCTTTTTTGTGCATGTTTCCTTTCTATCACACGTGACGAGTCGAAAAGCGTTTGCCCGATACCAATTAACCCTTATACGCCACAGATAAACCTTCTTGTGTCCGCTTTGGGCCAGGCAGACGCCGTTTATCGTTACCTGTCATTAACAGGACCAAAATCCTATTGACCGTAAGTAAAACGTCCTATAGGATGACTATATTCCTATTAACAACAGTCGTGAAAGCAAGGTGGACTGAAGCAACAAACGGGAGGAGCCAATGCAACCCAAAGACGATTCTCTACTTGATCGCAAGAGTGCCGCCCGGTACCTCCGCTTGGCACCTGGCACGCTGGCCGTTTGGGATTGCACCAAACGTTACGATCTGAAGCCCATCAAGATTGGCCGCGCCGTGCGTTACCGGCGCTCTGACCTGGACAAGTTTATCGAAGAACGGCTTGGCAAAAGCTGAGTACGTCACTCAAGCCGCTTCAGCCAGTCCAATAATTAACAGTCCCATTATTTGCAGGAGGTCGCCATGAACATTGATCAGGCGAAAGAGATCCCTATTGCCGAAATTCTGAGCCGTTTGGGGATTGAGCCCCACAAGACCAGCAACGGCAAGCTTCTTTATCTCTCGCCCGTCCGGCATGAGAAAACACCCAGCTTCTACGTCTATCTCAAGGAGAATCGCTGGCATGACTTTGGCGATGGGCGAGGGGGCGATCCCGTTGATTTCGCACAAGCCTATCTCAAATTCACCCGCGAGGCTGATACGGTTTCTGACGCATTGCGCTGGATCAAAAATATGGGCATGGGACCTTATGAGTTCGCCCCTGTTTACGAAGAGCCAGTTGTTGAAGATGAACCCAGCCTGGTTTTAAAGAAGGCAGGCCTTATTCAGCATATCGGCTTGATCCATTATCTCGAAAAACGCGGCATTCCGCTAAAACTCGCTCATCAGCATCTCAAGCAAATCCACGTTCGCAACAAACGCACAGGCAAGAGCTTCTTTGCCCTTGGTATCGACAACGAAGAGGGCGGGTACGAGTTGCGCAATCCCTTCTTCAAAGGTTCGCTGGGTCCTAAGGCCATTACGTTCATTCGCGGACAGCAGCCTAAGCCGGAGGGTCTTCACCTGTTTGAAGGCGTGTTTGATTACCTGTCCGCCGTTGCTCAAACGAAGGGCAGCGGCTTCAAAGGCGATACCATCATTCTCAATTCTCTGTCCTGCCTCAAACAGATCGTGCCTTACGTGCAGGATTACGGCTATCGCATTGCCTATAGCTGGATGGATAACGACCCGGCCGGCAAACAGGCGACCGCATCTTTGGGTGAGTTCTTCAAAACACAGGCCGATTTGACCCACAAGCGCATGAACCGCATCTATGCCCCCCACAAGGATGTCAGCGCCTGGCATATGCACAATCTTGGCTTGACGCTATAGGGGAGGGACACATTGAACCAGCTCAGCTTGCAATCTCTGTTCATGGTCAACGAGATTGAGATCATCTATCGCAATCCGGTTCCCTATCAGGACCGCATTCAGATCCGGTCCTCGGCCACCGCTTACGAAGTGCTACGCGCCATGTGGGACCTGAACCGCATGGAGCTGGTCGAACAGTTCAAGATCCTGCTCCTCGATCAGAAGAACAATTGCCTGGCCGTCTCCGACATCGCGACTGGCGGCATGTCGTCGTGCCTGGCCGACCCCAAGGTCATCTTTGCCACCGCTCTCAAAGCCCGAGCGACGAGCCTCATTCTGGCCCACAATCATCCGAGCGGCAATCTGACGCTGAGCGAACCGGACAAGGTGCTGACCCGCAAGCTCAAGGACGGCGGCAAACTGCTTGATATCGCCGTGCTCGATCATCTGATCGTCACGCCCCACAACTATCTCTCCTTTGCCGATGACGGGCTGATGCCTGGATAGGCGGCTGTTGTTGGTTAGTCCTGATCAACGGCCCAGGGGCCTGTGTTCCCCATCGCTTGAAGGATGGGCGCGGGAACGTACCCGGCCCGCTCATTCCACCAACCAGAATTTTCCCCAAGGCCTGCGGCCTTTTCCTCGCGAAACAAAATTCCGGCTGGTTCATTCGCTTGAAGCCGGGTGTTGCCCTCCCCATAACCCTTCAACCGATGGAGAACACAACATGACCACCGCCCGCCAACACTCAAGACAGTCCAGCCGCACAGCCGTATCCGACAGACCTAGCTCGCAAAACGACATCTACGCCCGTGTCACGGCCAAGATTATTACTGATCTGGAGAGCGGCAATCTCACCTGGCGCAAGCCCTGGAACGCCGACCATCTGAGCGGACAGGTGCAGCGGCCGCTACGTTGGAACGACATTCCTTATCAGGGCGTCAATACGCTTCTATTGTGGGGTACAGCCGCCGAGCAGGGTTATAAGTCCCCTTACTGGATGACCTATAATCAGGCCGTTGAACTGAAAGCCAATGTCCGCAAGGGCGAGAAGGGGACGCAAATCGTCTATGCCGACAAGATCATCAAGGAAGACACAAACGACAAAGGCGAGTCGGAAGCCCGCCAAATCCCTTTCCTCAAATGCTACGTCGTCTTCAACGCCGATCAGATCGACGGCCTGTCCGATACGTTCTACAAACGCCCGGAGGAAGCGCCATCGGTCAATGCGATCACACGCAACCAACAGCTGGAAGCCTTCTTTGCGCAGACCAAAGCCGATATCTACACCGGCAGCCAGGCGGCTTACTCAATTACGACCGACCGCGTCCAGATGCCACCCTTCGAGAGCTTTGAGAGTGCCGAGAGCTACTATGCCGTGCTCGCCCATGAAATCACGCACTGGACCCGCCATCCGTCACGGTTGGACCGGGATCTGGGCCGCAAGGTCTATGGTGACGCAGGCTACGCCAAGGAAGAATTGGTTGCTGAACTCGGAGCCTGCTTTCTGGCCGCCGATCTGGGTTTTGAGCCAATGCCTGAGAGCCATCATGCCGCCTACATTCAATCTTGGCTGCAAGCTTTACAGGACGATAAACGCTTTATCTTCCAAGCTGCATCCCACGCGCAGAAGGCCGTTGAATATCTGCATGCCCTGCAACCGTCCTGAGGCTTCCTATCAAACCAAGGTGTTTCTGCCAAAAGCGGGTTCGCCTGAGCGCGGTCGCAACTCTCGTTGTCCTGTGTTGGTTGATAGATGCTGTCAGCGTAAGCGCAGGCGGCTGGGACGACGCTTATCCCTCCATTTTGGGCGTAACCCAAAATGGCTCTGACGACTCCGGCCAAAAATAGACACTGCGCATCGATTTTTGGCCTTCGGGGAGCGGTTCCAGCCTGATGCGCTTGTGGCCGCTTCCATCATCAACAACACAGGAAAGGAGATTTGATGATGACCACGCAAACTGAAACCCTCTCAAAACGGCCAAGTCACACGGCTTATTTCCTCAAAACCAAAGACGGCACAGACAAACCCGACTGGATCAGAGTCGGTGCAGCCTGGGAACATAGCGATCAAGCAGGCCTGAACCTGTCGCTTACCATTCTTGGTCAAAACGTCTCGGTCACAGTTCGTAAGAACAAGCTGAAGCAGCGTTAAACGCAAAGCCGGGTAAACTGACATGAGTTTGCCCGGCTTCATCCGTTTATGCAATGAGCATTATATACACTTCTTTTATTAACGGTTAACAATAAAAAACATATTTTTATAAGCAATGCTTGCAATTGGTAATAGGTGAGATGTCAAATTGTGTTTTTTGATGAAAAAGATAAATACTAAATGATATTATTAAAAGAGAATGTAGTATTTATACTTACGGAGTTTATTAAATAAATTATTTGTGATACTATAGATTTAAGTATAATTACTATATTAAGAAACAATGAAGCTTTGTTTTAATTATAATTATTTCAATAATTGATAAAATTAATTTGTTATGAAGGGGACTATATTGTATTTTTAGTACAGTAAAATCAAGCAGAAAACTTTACTCGTCAAGTTACAAGTAATTATCTATCACCATAATTCGAAAACACCATACATAAAAAACATTTAGTGGTGTTGCGATATAATCCAAACAGTCTTTAAACCCAATAAAACGTTTATGAAAATCTCAAAATTTACAACTAAGGCAAAACACAGGGCCTGCACCCTACTTGTGGCATTTGGCCTTCAGGTCCAGTGGGTATTGGCACAAGAACTTTTCACTTTGCAGCAATCCGACAAAAGTAGATTCTCGGCTAACCTGCGAGGGAAAATGGAAAAAATTGAAAAAAATCCCGTGCACAAGCGGACGATGTATGTACAAGTAGGAAACTTATCAAAAATTCAGCAGAATGGGAAACTCACGTTTACTATTCCAAACACTGGAGGGCCTATCACCTTTTTGGCCCGTCGAGTTGAAGCTGAATCAGAACGAGATTTTACATGGGTTGGTAAATCAGAAGACGGGCTTTATCAAGCAATCTTCGTCAGTAAACAAGGCAAGTTGTCCGGCTCTATTGAAAGCAAGTATGGTAATTATCAACTGTATGGCACTGATGAAAGCGTCAGCCTTTTGATGGAGGTTGATTTAAGCAAATCGAAAGAGTGTAAAGCTGTTGGAAGGGCCAATGATCAGGAGCAAAAGCCAAAAAGCGGAGCTCGCCAAGATGCATGTCAAGAAGCCACGCGAGTTCTTATCTTATATACTCAGGCAGCCGCTAATTTCGCTCCTGATATTAATCAATTGGCAGACCTATGCATTCAGCAGTATAATACAGCGCTAAATAATAGTTCTATTAGTAACCAAGTCACTAATACTTTAGTCAATGCCGGGGTAGCCTTCATACCCTTCACGGAAGGCGTAGATAATGACTCACAGGCTGATGCTTTTAGAATTAGCCAGCGAGCCGATGCACAAAACTTGAGAAATCAAACTAACGCAGACATTGTGATGACGCTTACAGGCGATGTTTATACAGCTACTTTTGGCTCGGTAGTTGGTGACATTCCCGCTAACAATAATTCCGCCTATGCTGTAGTGGAAATAAATCAAGCCAGTCTTGCTGGGGCTTACACATTTCTCCACGAGGCCGGGCACATATTTGGAGGTCGACATGACCACAATTTTGATTCTAATCCTCCTAGCTACGCACACGGCTATCAACTACCGAACCAGACTATACGCACGTTGATGTCGGTTAGAAATAATGGCGACTTGAGTAGAATTCTTCATTTTTCTAATCCTAATGTTACGTTCAATGGTACACAAACAGGTACTGCTACGCTTAATGACGTGGCTCGTCGCATAGGCGAGGTAAGCGCAACAATCGGCAATTTTCGACAATCTACAACAAATCCGTTTTTTGGATACATTGAGGGAACGTCTTATGTGGGTAGCAGCGGAACCAATCAATTCGAGGTTGCCTATCAATGTATTACGCCGATTTCATTTGAATGGAGTGTTAGCCGTGATGGATTTACATTTGGTTCTCCTATGGGTTGGTCTGAAATCATATATCCTTATATTTCATCATCGGATAATGGGCTTTATTATCTACGTTGTCGTATCACTTTGCCGGGAGGTCAAGTGAGCACAGTTTACAAATATGTATCGGTTAACATTTGTAGCGGTTGTCGCACTGAAGCGTCAGAAACTGAGACGGTGAATTCCGTCACGTTAGTGTCTTGGCCTAATCCAGTTATTAATAATACTGTAAATTTGAAGTTTATGTTGCCTCAGGAAGCGGTTGTATCCTTAACACTAACAGACTATCGCGCATCAACTGTTAAAAAGCTGCTTTTGGGAAAACTTGCGCCCGGAAATCATCAAAAGCAGTTAGATGTGACAGGATTAAGTCCAGGTTTATATGTTATTAATCTTCAGGCTGGATCGCAGCGACGAAGTCTAAAAGTGTTACTCAGCAAATAGCAAACGAATGAAATTTGTAGGCTTATGTTTTCTGGTCGTCTTATCGCTCTGTACATGCACGAGCGATAAGACGGTTTCTCACAAAGATTACAACGGGGAATATCCTTACATAAAGAGTACAGGTAAACCTATTTCAACCTACCAGCCTGTTTTTACCTCGGCTTGGCAAGGTCCTCCGATTACTAATACACCTACGCCTGTATTGGCTATGGGAGAGTATGCATTTACATTCAAAGGACACAATTGGAATCACTGGCCCTACACTAATATTAGCCAACGAATTATTGAAAACCCATCCGCTCCGTTTGATCGAATTGGTTCTCGTATTTTAGGAATAGGTTTTACGGCGATGGACGGTTTCGAGTGCCAAATGGAAAGTGTGCACTTTATTGTTCCGGCCCAAGTTGGTCGTTTTCGTTTTGAGCCGTCAGTGTATGATCCTTCAATCATGCCTACTTTTCGCACGTATGATTGTGATGCACCAAAAGATCGAATTACTCTTGATCTAAAGGCTGACAATTGGGTCAATATTACTCGTTTAGATACGCAAGCTCATCAAGTAGAAGGAAGTTTTAATTTAAACTTCATAATCATTGATAAAGATGTCAGTTATAGCCTCATTTACCCTACTCAGATCTTTATGCAAGGAAACTTCAAAGGTCCTTATACAAACTAAAGCATTTTAGTTTGTATAATCCATATCTACGCATACTTCAATGACATCATTAGTTAAAGGGCGTCCCTTAAACGGACCATTGCTCAGTGATTTATGTTCAATCATAACCTGAGGTGAACTTGGAGTCTAGTTTGATTTGAATTATAAACTGTGCGTCCAGATCTATACAAGTGACTTGCTAAACCTTCTGACTACTTAGATAGAACAAGCTTGAATTTATCGTTGGGACGTATTAGTTCGATCCGTTTGCATTCATTGATGTCAACTTGGAAAAAATTGCCCTGTACGTATTCGGTTACACCGCTTTGATTTTTTGCATAAAGTTTTAACCAGACCATCTCGCCGTAAGGTTTATACTCACCAAATTCATCCGTCTCTACGCTCCATTTCAAATATATTCTCTTCTCATAACCTTCTGGAAGTGACACAGAAAATAGCGTATCTGAATCAGTGAAAGTTTGATTTTGATTAAAAGTTAAACTTCCGGTTTTTGATCGCCCTATAGCATCTAGCGTAAAAAATTTCCATTCGCCAATGATATTTTGCGCAATAGGAGGGGCTTGGCACTTATTTGTATCCTCTAAAGATGAAGGACGGTTGCCAGGAGGAGTTAATTGCTGCAATAACTCCTCCTGGCAAGCTGCGTTCAACAAAATGAAACCAATAATGCTAAGGTTTTTAAAACGACTATTCATGACGTCGAAGAAGTTTTTCATTTTTATTATAACGAGCTACGGTTTACAAAATTATTTATTTAGTATTCAGTTTTGTCAAAATTATAACAATTTATTAATAAATAATTGTGTCTGGTAATGATATTTTTTTTACATTTAAATAAAAAAAACATCATGAAAACTACTTTCCTTTCATTGTCAACTGTCCTTTTGGTAGGTCTTGTTATTGGCTGTCAGCCAGTGGAACAAAAATTTGAAGTACAACCCAAGAAAAATAAATACAGTTCAGCGAGGACATATACATGTCCTCAAGGTACCGTCTCAGCTTCAATTGCAACGAACGCTGATTTCAACGTGAGTTTGGATGGTTGTTTTTCTTATATAGTTGCAAAGGGTGGAGCGCGTACCCGTTTTCAAGTTATAATTACAAATAATGAGTTGTACGATCAAAATTTTAATTTGAGAGTATCAATGCCGGGAAACAACACTAATGTTTTCAATTACGAATTAGTATCAGTTCAAGGAAATCCAGCCGATTTAACTGAAGTCACCAGCGCTATCGATGGTGGTTATCAATGGACAATCGCTTCAATGCCTTCTTTAACAACATATAGGCTCGTTTTTGATGTTTATGACCGTGGTGTTTTTCCATCAGGAGAAAGTAGCATCAAATTAAGATTAGGTCTGCCGTGTCTGAATTACAATACGTCTAGTTGTAGCGATAACGATGACGTTAGACTTGTGTTACAATGAATGTAGTTTTTCAAAAGTAGGTGCTTAGTAGCACAGGAAACAGGTTGTATAAAATAGCACAAGCTCTTACTCAAAAGCTTGTGCTATAGCGAACACCTTCAAAATAGATTTGCTGCTATTGTTAGCCTAGATGCTCTAGGTGCGTAATTTTAGATGCTCCATCATCGCTACGACATTCCTTCTTTGTAATAATAGCCACGTAGGGGTTATTCTTTATGCTGAGCTACTATTTTGTTTAGACTCAAAGTCCATTCTTCTATTCTTAGAAGATCATGCGATAAATTATTCACTTGCTTTTATTAAGATCACAGATATAAAAGGAATAAATTTCATTCGTTATTAACCTCAATGCGAATGGCTGTAACAGTTGCGCTTTTGCCGATGGCGTGGGCATAGCGTGCATCAATTGCCTTGAGAAAAACGAGGTTGATGGTTAAGTAAGATTAGAAATAAGGGTTTTAATCTATAACCCTGCAACATTACCTTATAGGACGAAACATTAAGCTGAATAATGTTCTTGTCACTGCCGGGCTCAAACTCGACTTTCATGGGAAAGGCGTAGTTGAAAAAAGCGCGCTTGCCATCGGGCCAGGCAAAACATAGGTTCCTTACATCGTTGTCTACTTCGTGTAGGTAATCCTTAGCGTTTGTCGGTTCCTGAGCGGTTACAGTTGTTACTGGTTCCGCTAAATCCGACTTTGGGAAATTCGACTTGAACTCATGGGCGTGGCGCATGAGCGGGCTGCCGTTTGTTGACAGGAAGATCGGGCTCCTGCGGTTTGACCTTCGACGTAACAGGGCGTTTTTTGCGCTTACGGATTAAATGATCAAGAACGGGTACATGAGCCGGTTTGCGTTTGACCAATTCCAGCGCCGATAGCCGATTTCCTGGTTCCGAGGCTTGCAGCAGCAAAGCGTCTTTATCGTCCGTGTAGACGTGAACGCGCTCTTTCGCCCGTGACACCAACACGTAGAACTGATTGCGGTTGGTAGCGGCAAAGGTGCTGGCCGGTTGCGCAATGAACACAGCGTCTACCATCTTGCCTTGCGCGGCATGGGAGGTGATGCGATGGGCGTGGGCGATATGGCCAAACTGATGGAGCAACCAGTATTGTGCCTTGATGATCTTGTTTCGGGATAGAATCGTGCCGTCCGGATTGACACGCATGACTTCCAGCAATTGCCCGTTATCGAGCCGCTTACGCTCCGCATCCATACCGTTGCGCGTGATACGGGTGCTGTCCCCTGGCGAGAAGCCAAGGGTTGTTGCCTGGAACACATCGAAGATTGGGTTGTTACCAAGTGGTAACAGTCGAGTAAAGCCGCGTTCATCCCTGATGTTTAGCTGACCGTCTTGAATTGCCGTCACTTCCCAACGCGAGCCGCGCGGAATGCCAGGAGCGTGCTGGTTGAACTGGATGGTCTGACCGGCTTGGTAATTGCGGCTGTCGGTTTTTTCAGCCATTGTCAGATTGGTGCTGACCAGTTGCGTGACGGGTGTTTCATCCGGGCCGATCTTGCCCGCTTTACGCAACTCCTCACGGATGGCTTGGGTGGCCTGTTCTCCGGCTTGGTGGGTAGGTGAGATGACCAGCGCCGTTTTGCTCCGCTTGAGTGCGCTCACATAGTTTATTCACTCTTCACTTCCAGTTCGAGAGCCTGTTTAGCAACGATACGTTTGAGCCGTTCGTTTTCCTCTTCTAACGACAGGAGTTGGTGATCAACCCGTGGATATGAATCTTTCAGCCCTTCTTTTCCCTTCGTCAGGTACTTCTGTCGCCATTTTCTCAGCAATGAAGGGGAAAGCAGGGCGGCCTGTGCCGTTGTACTTGCGGCCAATCTCAGAATGACCGTCTCGGAGTGATTCCTGGACGATAGAATAACGATCTTCAGGGCAGCCACCGCGCGGGTGAACGTTCGTTGTAGTTTACTCATGATTTCCTAAACTAATGGACTATTCGCAGTGGCGAACCACCTGTTTCGACAAGTTTGTCCAACCATTTAGGGAGCTAAGACACGCAAGGCTTCGTAGTCACTTTGTTTATAGCTTGCCATCAGAGCAACAAGCTACAACCATTGCAGACTTACTAACTGACCAATAATGTTGTTTAGCACAGCTTGATCATTTTTTAAAGACAGCTCAAGGTCACCTGATAGTTATATTAACACCTTACGATAAATTTATGAGAATAATATATACATTGGTTATAATTCTTATCGTTTACCGACTAGAATTTTCATTCACTAGAAAGTACTTAATTACATATTTTAAGATTTAAAATGCAATGATAATTATGAAACGGTTTATTTTTACCACGTGTCTGGGAGGTCTAGGCCTTTTTTATCCTGCGTGTGCTCAGAGCAAGTATTGGACAGTAGGGCCTACTATTGCCGTTGATCGCTACAGGGTAGATCTTCCTAATGGAGTGATTGGGGCTACTGTAACAAATCCATTAGCGCTCGCTTATGGATTTGATTTTTCATTCACTACCCAACGACTATTGACCACTGCTAAATTGTTGACCTCAAAAAGAGTGTACTACTATACCCAAGGTTTTCCAATTAATCCCGATCCTAGCATTAACACCTACTTAACTGTATCGGCTCAGCATTTTATTATCCCCTTAAGTCTTTCATATCGCATGTTTTCTAGTACTCGTTTCAATGTATTTGTAGGGGGGGGGATGGTTGGGGAATGGTTGCCAAATGGGCACATAGGTAGAGTCACCAACGAAGATAGAGTAGCTATGTCAGGACGTAGTTTTCGGTCCAATAGTGAAAAAGAATTTCAATTAGGAGGTGCCGCACAAGCTGTATTTCGCTACCAATTGACTGATAGATTTCTGATTTCGGTTGAACCTTCCTACCGTCTATTTTCTAAGATAGCAGTCCCCCTTGGCTATACAAACAAGCATGGATTTAGTGGCTTGATTACGTTGAGTCGCAAGTTATAGATGTGCCTTAAGACTATTTCAATAAAAAATTGCCACTAAATCAAATATAAATTTTTAATCTAGTGGCAGTTGGCTTAACAAAGTACTTACTCTAAGATAATTCTCATTCGTTCTACTTGCTTATCTCGCGACTGACGAGAATTTAAGACGTGTAAGTAGTATGTACCTCGGGGTATATCCCTAACATCAAGTTCGATTGCTTTGCCATTCTTAAATTTTTTTTGATTAAAAACTTCTTGAACGTTGACAGATTTAACTTGTTTCTTAGAAACCTCGGAGATTAGTTCAATATTATCCGGTAAAGCGTTAGCCTTATCTGCACTTTCGAACTCAATAGTTATATAGTCTTTTGCTGGATTTGGTTGAACGGTATAGCGGTAAAAGCAATTTTGGGCGCAAATCGTTAAGTTTCCGTATGTACTGCCGCAAGCATTTGATATTTGCAAACCTAGTTCGTAGCAGTCTGCTGTATAAGAGTTGAATGCAGTGCTGGCATTTTGATAATTAGTGATGTAAGCATTGCCTGGATTGTTAAGCGTCCAGTTATAGGAGGCTGTTGCATAAAATGGAAGTGCTTCAACAGAGGCAAAGTTGTTAACACAAATGGTTGCATAAGATGTTGGTTGACCGTTCACCGCAATATACGCTAATTGAGGTGGCCCTGTATATACGGTGACGCTGTAAGTATAACCATTGTCAACAGCTACACTTATTGTGATGTATCCACTGCCTGTAGTGGGAGTTACTATTACAGTATTCCCACTGCCGATAATCGAAGCATTTCCTGTTGGAATTGACCAGTTGTAGTAAGTAGAGGCGATCGGAATTTGAAATTGGGTGGAACCACATACCACGCCGGAGGTCCCTGAAAGTTGATTAATAGCATTTACTTCCGTTATAATCACGTCATCTATCTTGGTAGCGCTGTTTGGACCGGAATAATCCGGATCATGATGAATCCAAATTTGTGAGAAGGTCTTTTTGGGGTAGAAAGTCGTTGAAATTAATCCATTAGCCGCTTGACGAAATATCTCTTGCCGATCGTTGCTTGGAATGTTCGGTATAGGGATAGTAGAATCCCCATTATAAGGAGTTAACCCACTACAAGCCTCTACTACAAACTGTGCCGTAGTTACTTTCATTGACACTTGATATGCTTTACCTCCCTGTAACGTTAAATTCTGATATATACCTTCATCTGTACGTAGACCTGCACTTGGGTAGCCCGGAGGGTAAATGGCAGTGAATAAACCAAAGAAAAAATTATTTCCTGATTGAAAGGAAAAACTATCGCCCTGATTACAAGGGCCACTAGACATTTGAACTTGAGGTGACCCATGCGCTTGTTCCCAACCGGGAATACCAGTAGGCGTGCGAAATGGGGTGGAACAGTTGATGCCAGGTCCACTTATGTTCTCAAAACCTCCATTTGTAACTAGGTTTTGAGCAAAAGAAGGAATCGATACACAGAATAATAGAACTTTTAAAAATACGAAGAGTATACTATAAATTACTTTCATGGTCGAAAGAACGTTAAAGTTTAAAACACATTTAAATATACAAATTCTTAATTTATAAATCTTTAGTAGATAATAATATATAAATATTAATTTATTATTAACTTATTTATAAGGATTGGTAATACCAAGACTAGAGAATTTATATCGTTTTACAACCTTTCATAGGCTTTTATAAAGATGGCAATGATTATTCCAAAATTCTCGCTGTTCACCGCGTTATTCTAGGGCACGTTCTTAGAAAAGTTGCAGAAATGTATGGCACTTCTACTTTCAAGCTCAGTTGATCTAAGTGTCGATGCCCGGAAAGCTTTGCTCTTCCAGTCAGACCTTTCTGGACCAACAATTTACAAAGGTTTTGAAACTTATTTGACGGGTTATCAGGTACCAGATTCTAAGTATTATGCCTTTGCCAAAACTTGGTATGCTAATGAAATGCCACGCCCGGGATGTGCTTGGACTCATACATTATTGATCGAACTTGTAGATGTTGGCAAAATAGTGGAGTTTAAAAGCTCAATGCGTTTTTTCAAAAGGCCTGAGCTGAACTTTTATCAAGGGTAGGTCACGAAACTTCCCGTATTTTTAGGGCCATAGATGAGATGACCTTGTCCATCGAACGTTATGGTGTCTCCTTTGCGAACATTAGGGAAAGGAAGCGCGCTAAAATCAATGCTTGGGTTAGCCGCTCCGCTTTCGTCAATGGTGAGGGAAACGACATAGGGCTCAGCCCGTCTGCCACCGAAAAGACCTTCCGATCTTCGGTTTAGTGTGAAAGACTTCAAAACTATTGCAATCGGATCGACGTTGCGATCAAAATTTCCAATATTCAATTGACCTTGTGCTAATAGAAATGCCATGTTGCTATGTGTTTATCTTGCTAATACAATAGTGAATTATCGACACAAAGTAACCCACTGAAAATCAGTGCTGGCAAGGGGAAAATTTCCGTATTGTACAGGGCGATTACCTTATTCACAACACACAGGCAAAACGGCGGATTGTCGTGTAGGAGCTTACCCCACAAATGCAGGTCAATACGATCTGCTTTTAGCACGCTCACCTTATCAACGGTTTTAATCGAAACATTAACTGATGCCTGCCTACACGATTACCGGGAAAGCAGGAACGGACATAAGGCTTCTCGGTGACCATCCTCAGGAATAAGCTGAACATGGATTAAACAGCAAAGCCGGGCTGATCCCATCAGTCCGGCTTTCTCTTGCAAAGTTTTTCGCTTGGATACTACCTGATTTGCTGGCGGAAAGACTTTAATCTTTGCTCGATGGCTCGAAGAAATGTACTTCAGGTATCACGTGCCATCGCTTGAAACGTGGTCATTTTGGCGTATCTGGCAAGAGGCCCAGTTTTTTCCAGCGTTTTCTCATGTTGTTATATGTTGACGTGTGCCACTTTGCGTCCTTGAAAGTTGGTATACCTCTTTCATTCAGCAAATCGATGACGGATATGTTTGTGACCAGTTCGGCTTCTGTTTTCATGCTCTCAACGACGGTATATATGCGTTTGGCAAACTCATCGGCGCTTTCAACTCGTTTTTCAACGCTTTTTTCAACCGCAACCGTCATGTCGCGTGTTTTGATCAGTTTGGAAACTGTTGCAAAGGCTTCCGAAAGCTGAAGGCTGACTTCTTGCTCATCCTTGTAGGATGACATGAACCTGAAATGAGGGTCCTGAACTTTTGCGGCTAAATTAATCCCGTCTATTTCGGTTTGCTTGATAATGCTTTCGATAATTTCTCTAGTTGAAGCTTTCAATATAACCGGATCAACTCTATCGTGTTTGTAAGCCTGTTGTTGCCGATGTTTTTTACTCACGACTTTCCTCCATTTCGGCAAAGCGGGGCGATTCCTTCGGGTCATGGGTGAGACGACGGACAAAGTATTACGTCTGCTCATACTCGTTCCGGCTAAAGAGCCCCCAATCATTGTTGGGCTCGACAGCTTCCTCCTAAATCTTGCTCGTCGTATTGCCTGAATGTCTCTCATTTTAGAAAATAGGTGTTAATACACGGCTAATTAACAATTAAATAATCAGGTAGATCATAAAAAGCGGAACTGACAAACAAAGTCGCTTTGTTTGTCAATAGAGCAATACGCATGCCATTTATTTTAGAGTGCACCAAATCAACAATAAAATATATGGAAAACAATCTACATGACGTCAAACCCAGAAGACCCAAGGAAGCGAAGCTCTCTTTGGAATTGATTGAACGGTACGTGAAGTTGGCGGCACAGTGTGTAGCAATAGCCGTTCCAATAGCTGGCTTAATTGTCGGTATCGCTAAATATGGCAGCAGTGTTCTGCACTACGTAACAGTCGCTTACAAAGCCGTTCAAACTGCTAACGCCCACGAAAGGGATAGCGTAGCTGCACAGACATATGCTGATGTTACCCTCACGTATGTATATACTGTTCGCAAAGGTGATCAACTTCTGGATCTGTGCCTGCATCATAAGATGTCACTCAATCAAGTTATGGATTTAAATCCGCACATCATTGATCCGGATAGGATTGAAGCTAATAAAACCCGATTGCGGTTAAGGGCTCAATGCCATCACAATGTGGGGCCAGGCGATATATTGAGAGTGGTCGCTGATAAGTATCATGTAACCTTGAAGGAACTGATGCGAGCTAATTACAAAACCAGAAACTACGTGTTAAGAGGAGAAAAGCTCGTGATTCCTTATCACGTCAAGCCTTAAATTCATACGGTTTTCTCCAAACAGAAGCCTGTAAGTGGTTTCTGATTTGAGACTACGCAGATGGTCTATGCGCTTAGAGCCGCTTCCATCATCAACAACACTGGAAAGGAGATTTGATGATGACCACACAAACCGAAACCCTCTCAAACCGACCAATCCATACGGCTTATATCCTAAAAGCCAAGGACGGCACCGACAAATGCGACTGGATCAAGGTCGGTGCAGCCTGGGAGCACGGGGATAGAGACGGTATGAATCTGTCGCTTACCGTACTGGGGCATGATGTAGCCGTTATTCTTCGTCGCAATAAGGAAAAAGCACGCTAAAATTGTTTCTCTTACCGGCTTTAACCGGTAAGAGGTTTCTTACTGCCGGAAAATGATTGACATAAAGAATAGTAAGTGCTATGACATGCTCTCAAGCGAAAGGATCGAATCATGGCTCATGGATTTACTGTTCAAACGTCTTTGGGATTGAGCCTTGTCCACAATTCACGGGAAACGCTGATCAACTATGCACCGAAAGCCCCGCCATTATTCACGCTTCGATGGATCGACCCCAATAATGATAACGCTGTTCAGGACATGTATCGCCCGGCAAAAAGTCGAGAGGACCTTGTACTGAGCGTCAATGTCAACGAGCCCGAGCGAATCCAGCCACTTAAAGTTCAGGATGATGAAGGATTTCGGGGCGCCACTGGCCAGGCTTTTAAATATGGTTTTGAAATTGCATTGCACTTGATGCGCTATGATCCTGAAAAGCATCGTATGCAATGGAATATTGAAGAGGTTTGTGAAGTAACCAATATTTTAGCTCAGTCTGGTTTTCAGAGTGCCTGCAAGGAACTTAAGCGGCAAAATCAGGCGATCGTGAAAACAAAGCCGCAGCCAATGTGAGCGTCCAGTTCTAATGCTGTTCCGAGACAATAATATTTGTAACGATCATCGAACGCTCTGGTTCAATCGCATACCGCTCATCTGCCGCTGTAATGATACGCGGCAGATGATCCAGCAAGGCCATAAACAATGTCTCCAAACCAAACCCGTGTAAGATGACTGCATAAGCGGAGAAGTTGAGCTTGATGACGTTTTTATCGCTGCCCGGTTCGAACTCTGCTTCAATCAAATAAGCATAGTTGAGAAACGCCCGTTTGCCATCCGGCCAGACCAGACACAGATTGCGCGTATGCCCGCCACTCGCGTACCGGTCGCCAGTATCCGCCCGGTTCCCTTCGTCTGGGCCGGTCGGATCGTTGTCCTTGAGCTGATCATAGCGCAGTTTAAAGCCCTGGTTCATAGCTACGGTCTTTTAGGCGTGGTGCTTTGGTTATCTCTTTTCCATTGTCGGCTTTGACCGGCGTCCGATTTAATTGCTCACGAATACGCTGCTGAACGTGTTCGCGTGTCTGGTCTTTCCTGGCGACCAGTTCAAGCGCTGACTGCCGGTCGCCCAATCGTTTGGCGTAAGACAGCAATTCTTCCTTGTCATCGGTGTAGATCCGTGCCCGGTCACGTCCCCTTGAAACGGATACATAAAACTGCTTCGCATCCGTACCCGGAAAGGTGGCGGCTGGTTGCCACAACAACACCTCATCGACGGTTTTCCCTTGCGAGGCATGCGAGGTCACGCAATAGCTATGGGCGATATGGCCGAAGTCCTGTTTGATGGCGTATTCCACTTTGCTGGTTTCATTGCGCAACAGAACGGGACCGTTTTTACCGATCTTGACCACTTCCAGCATCTGGCCGTTATTCAGGCGGCTGCCATTTAGATCAAAGCCGTTTCGCGTAATGCGGACTTTGTCTCCTTTGGCCAGCGCAATCTCGCTTTGCCGCAGCAAATCAAAATGTCTGGCCTTATCGAGCGGCAGACGCATGGTCTGTTCGTGTTCGTCTATGACTTCCACGCCATCTTTCGTACTGCTTTTGATCTGCCAGAGACTACCCCGTTTGAAGCCCGGTACGTTCTGGTTGAACTGGACCTTCTGGCCGGGCTTGAAATTACGCCAGTCGGCCCGTTCCGCTTCCGTCAGATTGAGGTTCGTATACCGTTTGGCCTGAATCTCGCGTTGCCCCAGCAATCCGTCTTCTTTCAGTTTTGCCCGTATGCTGTTGGTAATCGCGTCGCTTTGTTCGTGGGTGGGAGACACCACCAGGGCCGATTTGCCGCTTTTCGTGACCTGCGCATAGGCTTGAACGAGCCCTTGATGCGGCTTTAACGGATCAACGCTTTCAATGAAGCCAATATCATCCAACCGGCTAAATCCGGATGCGACATTGCCCTTGGCGAGATCTTCGACAGCCGCCCGGTAATCCGTGTCCCGCTGGCGATAAATCTTGTTGACCTCCGCTGTCTTGATGCCAGCGACGGTGTTCAATATACGCAACGCGTCACCCCGTACGACCGCGCTGTGCTGGCGCGTATCGCCCCCCAGGATCAGGCGGGCGTTTTGTGTGTTCGCCAGTTCCAGCAGGGCCGTCATATCGGCATTCCCCAACAATCCGGCTTCATCGACCCAGAGAACCTGGCCTTTCAAAGCCGCCTGTCTTTTGGGGTCACTGAGGAGGAGGGAAACGGTTTCGGCCTTGTCAAACCCTTCTTCCCGCAGAACGCCCCGCGACGCCTGGGCGGTTGGAGCTACCACCGTGACGGTTTTACCGGCTTTCTCCATCTGGTCGATAGCTTCTTTCATCAAGGTGGTTTTGCCCGAGCCTGCCGCTCCCCGGATGATGGACACGCGATTGGTGGTGGTCAGCACATGCTTGATCGCATCCGCCTGTTGTCCCTCTAACGTCAGTTTTGGCGCTTCGGCACAGAGTGGCCGCAGCTTGCCCATCCCCTGCCGTGCCAGATTCACCATGTGCTGTTCTTCCCGCAAAACCGCTTTGGTCGTCGTCATCCGACGGCCCGCATCCGTGACATGGATCAAGCGCTCATCCGCTTCAAAGGCACTGGTAATGTCATCCAGCGATACGCTGCGATGTCCGAGACTATGCCGGTAGCCTTCGGCCAGCAGTCTACGGTCCTGCGCCACCGACGCCCGTTCAAAGCCGTGTTGGATGGCATGATCGATGCAATGCTCAGGAGAGGGCGCTTCTTTCTCCTGCACAGGCGCATAGCGAAGGATCTGTTTGCCATCGCCTTCGGAGTCCTTGCCAAGCTCGCTGATCTGCCGTTTCCAGTCGGCTTTCAGCTCTGCCATGCTCAACCCCTTTTGCTTTCTGGCGCGGGTCCGCACCCCTAACGCGCCCAGCTCGTCAGGGTTTGTGATCCCTTTTTCCTCGGCGACACGGCCGATCTCATCTGTGCGCTTCGAAAAGAGAGCAATGACATTTTCAGGGACGCCAGCCAGCTCAAACGATTTTTCCGTGCGCCGGACCTGATACCCCAGATCGATCAGGTTGTCGGCCAGTCGCTTGTGAAAGCGGCTTTGATAGAACGGCATATCACGCTTGATGTCGCGGAACTGGGCCGCCTTGACCTGTTGCTCTTCAGGGTCCCAGGTTGCATTCATGACAAACATATGCATGTGCAAATGCGGGTCCGGCGTATGCCCTTCAACGGGCCTTGCGGTCAAATGGGTAAAGTCGGCCCAGAGCAGCTCGCCCGTCTGGCGCTCATCGACCATACCTTCTTTGCGCACACGCGTTTTGGCATCGTTCTCGATGTCCAGCATGGTTTGCCTGACGGCTTCCTGAAACGCTTCCTGGATGTGGTTGTCAGGGGAGAGGGCCTGGATGATGCTGACGCTTTTCGGGCAGTGAAAGTTGATGTCGTAACCGACCGTCCGGTCGTGCTTGGTAATCGGCGTTAAAGCCTCGCCGGTCGCGGGATTGATGTTTTCGCACAGATCGAAAAACACCTCCTTGGTGACCGGACCGGCGAGGCCCAGACGCTCGGCCAGTTTCCCTTGTAAACGTCCGCTGATCTCCTGATCTTGGCCGGAGAGGTAATAATCGGACTTCACTAGACTTTCGGAAAAATAAGCCTTGGCGTGCCCACTGGATTGAGACTGGACCATGCGGATCATAGCCGTCAGTGTACAGGGATTGGCTCACATCGATGGGAATTTGCGTGTTTCTTAGACACGGTGCATCACGGATAATCCGGGCAGAGCTGTGCGCGGGAAGGCGGCTCGACGTATAGTGATTTTTCCATCAGACGTCTTCTCGGAGCACAGCTCTGAATTACATAGCCTCAACCGTTTCTTCGTCGTGCATGAGCATGTCAGCGACGCGACGCCGGGCGTCCGGGTCGACTGGACGGCGGCCGTAGAAGTGAAAGCCGCGCCCAGGCGAGGTGCCGTCTTTGAAGGTGTGGGCCAGTTCCTCGTTGCAGATGCGCTCGTCGATCTTGTCCATCAGCCAGTTCTCTCCGTCGCGATAGGCCGCGATATAGCTGAACGCATAGAAGATGCTGCTGACCACGAGAACAAAGCCGATGGGTTGTCCGACGATCCAAAAGCCAAAGCCTATAAAGAAGAAGAAACCGGGCTCGATCAGGGTCTCGATCTCCCGCCTGTCAAACCGGCGACCGTTCAACTCGAACTGGCGGAAGACGGGATGAATCTCGCCGTTCGAGAGGCTGAAGCGCTCGAAGTCAAAGACGCCGGGGAGTCGTTTGATCTCGTCCCGGCGCTGCATGGCACAGTAGACGAAGACGGCCAGATAAGCGTACCAGGTCGTAAACAGCCCCATGAATTTGCCAACGCTCATGTGACCATGAAACCGTTCCAGACCCTCCATGATCAGGAAGGGGAGGAGGCCAAGCAGGACGGCCAGCATGATTGCACCCGAATAGGAGAAGTAGCGCTCACCCATATTGCGCCGGATCGGGGTCTCGATCAGCATGCGCGGCCAGGAACTCAGGCCCAGAAAAAAGCCAAGCAAAGCCTCGGCGATCACATTGCGACGCCGGTACATGGTCTGGAAGTAGGTCTTCTTTTCCATTGTTGATATAGTTTAGTTCATGAATTGGGAATTGGGTTGGTAATTCTGGTTGAAGATCATTTTGATATGGTTCCGGCCGTTCATCAGGCCGTCACCCTGCCGATAGAGATAGGCTTCGACGCGACAGTCATTCAATGGCCCACCACAGCGCAGGCGCTGGAACTCCTCCGGCCGGACGACCCGTTCCAGTTTGAGCGATTGTCCCACCGTCTGGGAGAAGTTCTGGCCGACCGTGTTGCTCTCGGACTGGTCCACGAAATACGCATCCCCGATCAGCTTGGATGAATATTCGTTGGTATCTTCATCGCTATTGGCATGGAAGATCTTGGTTGCCAGCGTGCCGAGGAACGACTTGACCTTGTATTCGGACTTTTCGCCCCCCATCGCGGCATAGAGATTGGGCAGGTTCTGAGTCAGATAAACCGTCGCGATCCGGCTGCTTCTGGCCGTTGTCTGGGTGGCTTGGTCATGCTCGTGGATGAAGAACTGGGCTTCATCGGCGAAGATGAAGACAGGTCTGGGGTTACGTGTCACGTCCCGTTTTTCCATTGCCCGCTGCCAGCAGTACTTGAACAGGATCTGGCCATCGCGGCCTGATTTCTCATACACCTTGACCGGCAGATTGATCAGGATGATGCGGCCCTTCAGGCAGTCTTCCGGCGTCAGGGTAGAGGCATGACGGCAGAACAGCGAGTAGAGCGGCTCGCGGAGCAGTCGGAACAGGAAACCGCTGAAAGAGAAGTCGATGATCGACCTCGTTTTTTCATTCAGGTCAACTAACGTGCTATTGAAAAAGCTGTCCAGAATTCTGAGAAGTCGTGCATCCGGCAAGGCCTCTGTAAAATCGGCTTCGTATAACGCGCTGTCCGCCCATCGTTCGTGCATCTCTTGAGGCTGGCTGTCGCGCCACTGGTCGATTTGTGCCATCACGAATTTTCGTGCGGCCTCAAACGCCTTGAAAAACGGCTTAACTTCGTCCTGATCCTGACCATTGCGCAAATCTTCCTGAGTTTTGGGAATGGATTGGACGATGTCGTATAGCATCTGTACGGACACTTTGCCGTAAGCGAGGACACACAGCTCGATAGAGTTAAAAATTAACATATCTAGGGCCGTTTCCCAGAAGGCCTCGTCAGTACGGCCGTTGTTTTGTTCCTGACCGGCGCGGATCACGGTTTTGAGCACCTGCACCAGATTGTCGGTGCTCGATATGCCAGTCGGCGGGGCCGACTCGTATTCCAGGAAGTTGAAGAAGTGCTTGCCGCCCGGTTCGATAATCAACAGGTCCTGTTCGCGCCCGGTCAGGCGGCAGTATTCCTGCCAGAGTTCTTTTTCGTCGGGTTTGGCACATAGGACCAGTCCCCCGAAGCCAGCATGAAGATATTTCAATGCGATCATGCGACCCGAGCCGGAGGTCTTGCCCGAGCCGATACCGCCCGTCACCAGGACGCCCTCCACGGCATGCCGGATGGTGAAGGCAGACCATTTCCGGCTGGACACCAGCTCGATGAGCGGTGTATCCAGATCAAATGCGTTCATAAAGGTTTGTTGTTTTACCGTTCAAGCAGTCGTTGCAAAGCCTGCTAAGAGCGGGTCAAAGCCCCGATGCTTTGACCCGCAATACGCCGTTAGAAGCTCAGTACAGAAGAATTAGTACTGATTGCCGTTCTGGTGCTTTTCCCAGTGGTAATTGTTCTCGGATGATTGGGAATAATCGCCATCCGGGTAACGCTTCTCCATACGACCATCCTTGATCCGGTAGTAATAGTCGTCGTTTTCTTCCTTCTTGAAATCGGAGTCGCGCAAGGCTTTGTCGAGATCCTCACTTGCTGGCTGTGCCATAGGAATAATTTGAAATTTTTGTAACTTACAATTTTAGTTTGGTGCCAAATTCTACGGCGCCTAGCCGCCCCCGTGCGTTGTATTAGCTTTCAATTGAAAGTGTACGAAAGTTAATCACCACATTTCAAATGCCTCATAATCAGTTTATTCCGTTTGAGCAGCACATTAAGCGGACCATCCGTTAGACGCTGTTATAAACGGGCTTATACGCCGTTTAAACCGTCTAAACCGTTTTATACACACCTCAAATCATGCTAGTAAATTCGGCCCTTTATCAAGTCTTCTACGAAGAATTGAGACGTGTTTTTGTTGAAAAGGAGTGGAATGGAAAATTTTCCGGCAAAGGACGCGGCCAGCTATCTCCTCGCATATGGGATAAGACTGACCCCAACGACAAGCAGTATGTGATGTTAAAACGCTTTGGTGGGGGAGGTACAGATGATCATCAGTATTTTCACCGAAAGCATATCGAACTTAAACCTGAGAAAACCCTTCAGGGCGAGATTGATGATTTGGCCTTTTCAAAGGCGCTTAGGTATATCGGCATCGAAATACCGCAACTTTCGCATAAGTCCAATCTTAGATTAGCCGATGAAGTCAAGATTCTACACGATCAATTTTACCTAAAGTATAGAAAACAGATTGATGCTTTTGGGAAACCAGCAAGCGTTCAACCGATTATTATTGACACTACTGACGAGATGGAACAGGGATTTCAAGATACTTTGGCGCTCGTAAAAAAGTTTTATCAATGCATAAACAGTGGTAAGCTTGAAGAGTGCTGGGACATGCTAACTTCCAAGTTCAAGAATACAGCGCCGTGGTATGGAGAGTATGCTGAGTTTGAAAGAGGATTTCAGAACACGCACGGCATTAGAAACATCTTTATTTTCAATCCGGTACGCGCAGGCGATGATTTGGTGTCTTGTACAGTCTATTATGAAGACGGAGTTCGTCGGCATATCATTGATGAGCTGAATCTCATTGAAGCAATGACAGTCAAACGTCTCGATGAATTTGTCGCGACGGTAAAGGGCTTGCGAGATAAACTTTCAGGAATAGGTATCTCTGATTTTGATAAGCTCCCTTTACAGAAGCTTTTTGACCCAACCGTCTCCGAATATATTCGGTACAGAAATCCCGCCAAGAAAGAAGATTTTGCTGAACTGTTTCCGGTTCAAATGCTCATCTGGGTAAAGCGCCTTTATATATGTTCATGTATTTTGATTGAGGGTCGCTGGTATATCGAAGACATAACTCAGGAGAAAACCTATAGATCGCGTTGACCTTAAAGTGAAGCTTTAAAGTCTTCTACAAAAAGAGAATTATATAGGAGTGTTACGTCGTTCGATGGAAATAAGAATTGGCTTTTCAAGCGGTTTCCCACAGACAAGGTCAGCTCCATTCTGGATCGCTTTCACAAAGAGATTGATATTGTCTTCAGACATGTATTTATCAGCATTAACCGTAACAATCCCAATTTCCGGATCAAAATTGAGCCCAAACATGCTCGTCATAACCTGTTGGGTTGCCGTTTCTATTCCATCGCTTGAATCGGGATCAGTAAAGGTCAGCAGCTTTTTGACATCATCGGGATCGCAACCATAGAGGTAAAAAGTGAGATCATTATCGTTTTCAGGATTAGGATCATTCTGGTTCGCTGAGGCATATACTTCATTTTTGTGATTAAAAAGGATAGCTAACTCGTCCTCAAAAAAGACATGAGCCTTACTTCCATAAGTGCCTACAATCGTCCTATCCTTAAAACGAGCAGCCATGATATCCTCCCGTAAATTTTACTCAATACCATCGGATTCTATTTATTTTTATAGTTGAGCTTGTTCCTTATGTCAATGGTTAATTGTGGAACAGGCAGCCGGAATAAGCTGACCAGTTCATTATTATAAATAAGAATGTAACAGATTGGGTGCAATTGAAGGGCTATCGTTTTAGGCAGAAACAAAAATATTTGGCCTTCCGATGAGTAAATAGTATGCACGCATACTATTTTTGTGAAGTTCTAAACGAAGAGGGGTGTTTTCCCGTTATCTGTTTATGAAGATTCAAGGCTTTTCTTGCATCGATTTTTGCAGCAGCGTTGACCGCCTATATTTTGGTGCGGTTGGATGTGGGAAATGCAATTGTTGTACCGATGTTGTACCAACAAAAAAGGCAGTCACAACTTTTAGTCGTAACTGCCTGATTCTGAAGTGGTGATGGACGGAATCGAACCGCCGACACAAGGATTTTCAGTCCTTTGCTCTACCAACTGAGCTACATCACCATCAGTTTGTTAACGCCCGATACGCTGGCGTGTTAAACGTGGGTGCAAAATTAACGGTTTGTGAACGAATTGCAACCTGATTTTTGAAATAATTTTTAGTAACTAATCTGTCAAGTCAGCATAATGCTGATTTTCAGTCGCTATAATTCTAACAGACGTATGAATTACTTGCAGCAGGTTTTATTTATTATCGCCGTGGGAGTTACGGCCTGGTACATTACCAAGCGCGTTCAATTAATAAGTCGGGCAATCAAACTGGGTAGGGCGGAGAACCGTACAGATCACCCGGATGAGCGACTAAAAACCATGTTGCTGGTCGCATTCGGCCAGAAAAAGATGTTTACAAACCCTCTGGTAGGGATTATGCACTTTGTCATCTACCTCGGGTTTATTATCATCAATATCGAGATTCTGGAGATTATTCTGGATGGTATTTTAGGAACCCACCGGCTGTTTGCGCCATACATTACGGCCGTTTATCCGTTTTTAATCGGTGTGTTCGAAATCCTGGCTGCGGGCGTTTTGATTGTCTGCGTCGGTTTTCTGGCCCGTCGGTTTATCGCCCGGGTGAGCCGCCTGCAAGCAAGCCGTCACCGCGAGCTACGGGGCTGGCCGGTCTCCGATGCAACCATTATTCTGGTGGCTGAAATCATCCTGATGATCGCTTTCCTAACCTGGAACGCAGCGGATAGTGCGCTGCGCGATCGGGGCGTAGGGCATTATGCTGAAGCACCGGTTGGTGATTTTTTAATCAGTCAGTACCTGAAACCGCTGTTCGCTGGCTTTAGTGATTCGGCCCTGGTCGCTTACGAACGGGGGGCCTGGTGGATTCACATCCTGGGAATTATGGCATTCGCGGTGTACGTAACGTATTCAAAACACCTGCACATTGCCTTGGGCTTCCCCAACGTGTACTTCTCCGACCTTCAGCCAAAGGGCGAGATGCAAAACATGCCGGAAATTACCAAAGAAGTTCAATTGGCGCTGGGCCTGCCGCTTACGACCGGGGCCGATGGCTCGCAGGCTAACGACAACGGCGAGCAGCCGGTCGAGGCAACATCCGGTGAAATTGGCCGCTTTGGGGCTAAAGACGTGTATGATCTGAAGTGGATCAACCTCATGAACGCTTACAGCTGTACCGAGTGCGGACGCTGTACGGCGGCTTGCCCGGCTAATATTACCGGCAAAAAGTTATCGCCCCGCAAGATCATGATGGATACTCGCGACCGCCTGGAAGATATTCAGCGCGGCTGGAAAGAGCACGGCAACGATCATAAAGACGATAAGTCGCTGCTGGGCGATTACATCACCGTAGAGGAAATCAACGCCTGCACGACCTGCCAGGCTTGCGTAACGGCCTGTCCGGTAAACATCAATCCGCTGGACATTATCCTGCAGCTACGTCGCTACCGGGTCATGGAAGAAGCGCAGGCACCGGGTTCCTGGAACGCAATGTTCAGCAACATCGAGAACAACATGGCTCCCTGGAAATTTTCGCCGAGCGACCGCTTTAACTGGGCTGAGCAGGTAAACGAACCGGTTTCGACAAAATAACCACTGCGAAAGTTTTGCCGCTGATAAACGTTAATACCCAGACAGGGCCGTAATTTTCGGCCTGATCTGTTGATTACATGACTATCATTCTGATTAAAATTTTAGTAGCCATTGGCGGAAGCGTTGCGTTTGGTCTTGCTTACTGGCGGAGGAGTCAACTAGTAAACCTGCCCGAAGCAACCGCCAGCCGGTTACTGTTGAGTGCATTCGTTCTTTGTCGTCTTGTGCCGTTTGTGGTTATATATGTCGTACTGGGTCTGGAACCCCGTTCCGATGTTCCGGTATTTTATGATTCGGCCAGTCACGCCTTAAGGGCTGAGGTAGTCTACCGCGATTTCTGGTCGCCGTACAGTCCGTTGTTTGCCTATATGACAGCGCTTCCGCTAGTTATCTGGCACAGTGCGAAAGCGATCGTATTGCTGATGATCCTTATGGAAGGGCTGGCGTTCTGGCTAACGTATCGATTCTACCGACCGCGACGTGGCGGAGTTGCCCAGTTGGCCGGATTGTTATACCTGTTGCTGCCTGCTCCGCTTGTCTTTTGCGTGATCGGTGGTCAGGAAGACATCTGGATGTGGGTGTTCGGTGCGCTAAGTTTATGGGTGTGGTCGCGCCGGCCCGACGAGTTTCGGCTGGGTTTGCTTATGGCGGTGGCGTTGTTGATGACAAAAGCGCTGGCTGTCCTGATTGTAGCCGCCCTGTTCTTCTGGGTACGTCGGCCACTTCGCTACGTTGCCGGCTTATCGGTTGTTGGATTGCCGGGTCTGGTGATTCTGTACTGGCTGACCGGCGAAGGCATGCTAACCCCGCTGATGTTTGCGAATATGCCATTTGCGCCAAACCTGCCAACTGTGATGGCACCCTTCATTGGTGACTTCATGCCGTACGCTGGTACGTTAAGTGCACTCGGTCTGTTGGCCGTACTGGCTGTATCGGCCTATGGTGGTTGGCAGCTACGACGTAAAAACGAAGACTATGACCGCGCCCTGCTGACACTCTGGGTGTTGTGTTTCGGGTTTATGATGTTTGTCCACAAAAGCTCGTTTGGCAATTACGCATTCATCTACCTGTTGCCGCTTTCCTTTGGTTTGATCGACTGGCGGGACAGTCAACAGGTAGTAGTCCTGTTGGTATTAAATGCTCTGGTAACCGTCCAGCCATCGTATTGGTGGAAGCTTGGGACACCGATTTATACCAGTCCAGACATGTTGACAAACGGTCAGTACCTGCTTGAATACGTCATGGAAGTCGGCACAGTTAGTAGTGTTGCTTACTTCGTATGGCTGGCTTTCCGGCAGGCTACTGCCAATCGGCACCGGGCAAAACAACGTATTGCTGCATAATGTGAAAACGATCCGTCCAGAGTCTATCGAGTACAATCTGGCACCTTTTTACAATGGAAGCAACAGCTGAAAATGTGTATAAAGTACCGACGATGGCCGATATGGCCGCGGCCGGTGAAGAACCCGAGATCCTGTTCTGGGTGGGTTGCGCCGGCTCATTTGATGATCGGTACAAGCGAGTAACAATAGCCTTTGTCCGCATTCTGAACCATGTCGGTATCAAGTTTGCCGTATTGGGTCCGGAAGAAGCCTGTACCGGCGACCCAGCCCGGCGGGCCGGAAACGAATTTCTGTTTCAGATGCAGGCAATGGCCAATATTCAGGTGCTGAACGGCTATAACGTCAAGAAGATTGTTACGGCCTGCCCGCACTGTTTCAATACCCTTAAAAACGAGTACCCCGAACTGGGTGGCGAGTATGAGGTGGTGCACCACTCCCAGTTTCTGCAGGGGCTGATCAACGAAGGGCGCGTTCGGGTTAAAGACGGCGAGTCGTTCAAAGGTCGCCGGATTACGTTCCACGATTCATGTTATCTGGGCCGCGCCAACAAAATATATGAAGCGCCCCGCGAAGTGCTGGCTGCACTGGATGCCGACCTGGTTGAAATGAAACGCTCACGGACCAACGGCCTTTGCTGTGGAGCCGGTGGTGCGCAGTATTTCAAAGAGCCGGAGCCGGGCAACAAAGATGTCAATGTTGAGCGGGTGCAGGAAGCGTTAGGTACGGGTGCCGATACCATAGCCGTGGCGTGTCCATTTTGTATGACCATGATGTCCGACGGTGTAAAGAACCAGAACCGCGAGGATGCCGTGAAAGTCTACGATATTTCGGAACTCATTGCGCGCGGAGAAGGGTTGTAAAGTTGCACAGGGCTTGGGTTGAGGAGCTTGGGAGTACCCCCAACTTGCTTGGCCCCAAGCCCCGTGCCTTAAGCAAAAAAAACATGTGGATTGACTTTGACAAGCTGCCTGATCAAGCCCGCGTGTGGGTATACCAGGCAAATCGCCCTTTGTCGGATGACGAAGTGACAGATATTCAGCAGGCACTTCGGTCGGCACTGGCTCAGTGGGCCGCACATGGTCAGCCATTGCTGGCTTCGGCGGAGGTGGTTGCCAATCGATTTGTGGTTGTAGCCGTTGATGAAGGCTATAATCTGCCCAGCGGTTGTTCAATTGACTCATCCGTACGAACACTTCAGGCCATTGGGCAACAGATCGGTCAGGGTATCGACTTTTTCGACCGGTCGGCGGCTTTGCAGACAGCCGAGGGACATGTTCAAACGGTTGCACTGCCTGATATTAAAGCGGCCGTGGCCGTTGGCTCACTGACACCTAACACGATTGTCTTTAATACACTTGTCAAAACGAAGGAGGAATATTCGGCCAACTGGACGGTTCGGGCGGCCGACTCCTGGCTAAAACGGTACTTTAAGAACGTGACAGCCTAACTTTCTGTCATTTTTTGAAAATTAAGAAAGCCGGTCCGTTGCTAACTACGTATGTTAGGCAACGGACCGGCTTTCAACATTGTCTGTATTTAAAACGTTCACTGTCAATTCGTCAGGTATTATCTTTTTCAAACCTTTTTTTTGAACAAAGGATTGATTTTTGCAGTCAATATCCGATAAGCCGTAACGAATTTATTAGGAAAAGGTAATGAAGTCGTTGGTACCGCTGATGGTGAACGGCAATTAACTTGTAATTTTATGGCGACTATGCCCGAAATTATGTCAGATACGCCAACTCGCGGCTATACAGAAGATCAGAAGTATCAGATCTTCAATAAAGAGTTTATGCCTCACATAGACTCCATGTACAACTTTGCCTTCCGTCTGACGATGGACGAAGACGACGCCAACGATCTGGTACAGGATACGTATCTGAAGGCGTTTCGGTTTATATCGTCGTTTGAGCAAGGAACTAACGCAAAAGCGTGGTTGTTTCGCATTCTGAAGAACAGCTTCATCAACGATTATCGGAAGAAAAGCAAAGAGCCGGCTAAGGTAGATTATCAGGACGTTGAAACGACCTATAACTCCGAAGAGGCTGAAGTTGAACATACGGTCGACCTGCGGGCCGAAACCGTATCTGATCTAATCGGCGATGAGGTAGCAACCGCCCTAAATTCATTACCGGTTGATTTCCGGACGGTCATCATTCTCTGCGACATCGAAGGATTCACGTATGAGGAAATGGCTAAAATCCTGGACATACCAATCGGTACCGTTCGTTCGCGATTACACCGCGCCCGTAACCTGTTAAAAGAAAAATTGCGTGATTACGCGTCTTCAATGGGTTATAATGAAGAAAACGAAGACTAGACCGAACTTTTTCTTGAACAAAATTGGTTCTACAGACAACATAACGTATTCTTATTCTTGGAATAAATAAAATTTTTCCAATGCAAACGTCGTTGCCCATATCATCTTCGTCCGATACTCAGCCCAAGATGAAACAGCATTGTGACCATCAGGCAGACTGCTTGAAGATGATTCAGTTAATACTGGACGGAGAAGCCACTGAGCAGCAGCTCGAGAAGCTGAAGGTTAATCTCGAAACCTGTCAGCCTTGTATCCAGATGTACCATTTAGAGAAAGAGATCAAAGAGTTGTTGCAGGGACGAATGGAGAAGAAGTGCTGCCCGGAGAAACTGGTAGCAACGATAAAAGCCCGAATTGACAGTTTTAGCTAATTTTGGTAGAGTTGCTGAATAGCTTTGCACGGTTTCATCAGTCAGCTATTAGTCATTCAATCGATCACCAACATTGGAAGGTAAGCTTATCATTTTTTCTGCCCCCTCCGGATCGGGCAAGACAACGATTGTCAAGCATTTATTAGCCGAGAACGAACATCTCGGCTTTTCCATTTCGGCCTGTACCCGCGACCGTCGCGGCCGTAGCGAACAAAACGGGAAGGATTACTACTTTCTGACGCCCGAGGAGTTCAAGACCCGAATCGACAACAACGAGTTTGTTGAGTGGGAAGAGGTTTACACGGGTGCTTTCTACGGTACGCTCAAGTCGGAGATTCAACGGCTTTGGGACGAAGGCAAACACGTACTGTTTGATGTAGATGTTCAGGGCGGCCTGAAACTCAAAGAGTATTACGGCGACCGGGCACTCGCGGTTTTCGTAAAGGTTCCGGATGAGGAGACGCTACGCCAGCGGCTCATGGCCCGTGGCACAGAAACGGAAGAGAGCCTGTCGAAGCGGCTTTTTAAAGTGCATTTTGAAATGAGCTTTCAGAGTCGTTTCGACGTGATTCTCGTAAACGACGACCTGGAGACCTCCCTGAAAAAGGCGCAGAAGCTGGTCGATGACTTCATTAACGAATCAAAGGTACCGGCTCGGTCAACAGTACTGTAATCTTTACTGAACGTATGGAATGCCATTCTGTTAAAGGATGGCATTTCGTTTATCCTTACTCCTGTGCGTATTGGCTTATTCTTCGGTTCATTTAATCCCATTCACGTTGGTCACCTGATCATTGCTAACGTAATGGCTACTACGACCGATCTTGAGCAGGTGTGGTTTGTGGTGTCGCCCCAGAATCCGTTTAAGAAAAACAAAAGCCTGCTGCACGAATTCGACCGCTACGATATGGTCGAGCGGGCCATCGCCGATAACAGTCGCCTGAAAGCGACCGATATCGAATTTTCGATGCCAAAGCCCAGCTATACGATTGATACGTTGATTCGCCTACAGGAGAAGTTCCCTCAACATCAGTTTAAGCTCATCATGGGGGAAGATAATCTAGACCAGTTTGCCAACTGGAAAAACTACGAACGGATTCTGGAGTATTTCGGGCTGTATGTGTACCCCAGACCAAAGGCCGCAGCCAGTCCCTTCCGCGAACATGCCAGTGTCCGGATGGTCGAAGCACCCCTGCTGGATATCTCAGCTACGTATATCCGTGAGTGCATCCGGCAAAATCGTTCGATCCGCTACATGGTACCGGAGGTAGTGGAAGAAATGATTATCCGAAAGAAGTTTTACATATAGACCGGACCGGATTGCCTTCGGTCTGTGCGACACGGCATCACGGGATCCCGTTTTGATACGTGATTTCGGTTGCCAGACCAATGGCACTCATCCGAAAGGCGACAGAAGGCGCATTGGATTTGGTGCCTGGCTGGCTACAGTGGTCGCCCTGCGCCAGAAAATAGATATAAAATTTCTGATTACGATCAGCAATCTGGTTAACATCCGGCCGACCCAGCAGCTCACCAATTTCGTTGGCGGATTTTCCCTTTAAATCCTGCTGAACCGCTTTCAGGGCCGGCACAAGAGCGGCCCGTTTTCCGCTGCAACCACCCCGGTCTTCGCGCCAGGTTTTGATATCGAGCTGTCCGAAACGGTCGGGTGGAGGACCGCAGCTAACGGCAAGTAGAGCAACGAAACAATAGAGTTTGCTTTTCATAGAATCAGCCTATTGCTCATTGTATACTGTTTGCAGCAACGTCTGGCCAACGGCCTTCAGCGTACTCCGGTCAATATTCTCCATCGTATCCTCCGTGGTGTGCCAGTCCTGGAAGAAACCGCCCGAATTCAGGTTTGTATGAATTATATCAATCATTGGGATTTTAGCGATCGTATTAGGCGCGATGTGGTCGTCGAGTACAGCAGTACCCTGCGCATCGACAAAATACTGGCTGTAGCCCGACCGGCTTGCCGTTTGCCAAACGCTATTCATTACGCTGGGCGCGTATTGCATCGAGTACGCTTCCTTGGCAAACGTAGCGCCTTTGGCCCCAACCATGTCGAGCAAAATGCCGTAGTATGCCGTATAGTTTGGCTTATGCGGATTCTTGGCCCAATACCGTGAACCGAGGCAAAAGCCAATGTAATCAATGCTATTGCCGGTTGGCTGCTCAAAGTCGCTGCTGGCTTTTTCGCTGTTACCCCAGTCTTCAGCATCAAAGAAAACAATATCAACACCCACGCCGGGCTTCTGCTGCGCCTGCTGGATGGTACGGGCCAGTTCGAGCAGAACGCCGACCCCACTGGCCCCATCGTTGGCCGCGGGTACAGGCTTGGTTTTATCAGCGGCCGTACTATCCTGGTCAGCCACCGGGCGCGAATCCCAGTGCGACGCCAGAAGAATGCGTTTCTGGGCCTGCGGATTAATGCTCCCAATGATATTACGGGCATTGAGCTTCTTGCCATCCCAGGTCGTTGCCGTGAAGTTCTGTACGGTTACGTCGCACCCAAACTCCTTAAGCCTCGCTACGAGGTAGTCGCCACCACGCTGATGGGCAGGCGTATTCGGTACCCGTGGGCCAAAGGCCAATTGTTGTTCGATGAACGTATAAGCCGAGTCCGCATTGAAAGAAGGTGCCGACACCTGTGGCATTTGCTGCTCAGTCTGGTTGGTGTTTTCGGTTTGCTTGGTTTTACAACCGGCAACGGCCAGTGTAAGAGCCACTGCAAAACAGATAAGCGTTTTTGTCATTTCTTCGTCTGGGCCAATCTCCAGGTTGGCCTGTTTGACTATTTAAAAGGGCCAATCTGGAGATTGGCCCAGTTGTTATTCTTCGTAAGCCCAGTCAATCTGGTGCTTCATATCTTTGATCGACAGACCCTGCGCCTTGAAATAAGACCGGATCTGATCCACTTTGTCATATTGCTTTTGTTCTTTGTACTCGCGGTACAAAGTCAGCAGACCTTCCAGAACGGGCTGGCTCGTTACGCCTTCTTCCTGCAGCCCCAGTACGTCCTCGAAGAACGTAACGAACGACTCTTTTAATAGTGTAAACGTTTCTTCACCCAGCGTAGCTCCCTGAAGCTGGTTCAGATAAAGCATATTAACATACTTTAACAGGGTGAACAGCTGTGCAATGCCAACGGCCGTATTCAGATCGTCGTTCAGCGCGTCGTAGAAGGACTGGATGGCCTGGCGAATATCTTCCTGCTTAGCCTGGTCGGGTGCAATGGCATCGTTCGGCTGGTACGTCATGGTCTTGATTACGCGCAGACCGTTGGCCAGCCGACGGTACCCCTTCTGGGCCGCTTTAAGGGCTTCATTCGAAAAATCGAGTGTACTGCGGTAATGCGACTGAAGCATAAAGAACCGGACCGTCATCGGACTGTAGGCCTGTTCGAGCAGGTAGTGATCACCAGTAAACAGCTCGCTCGGCAGGAAGGAATTGCCGAGCGATTTGGACATCTTCTGGCCGTTCACCGTCAGCATGTTTGAGTGCATCCAGTATCGAACGGGATCATGACCCGTCAGGCCGTCGCCCTGCGCAATTTCGCATTCATGGTGGGGAAATTTCAAATCCATACCGCCCCCGTGAATATCAAACTGCGTGCCCAGATATTTGGTACTCATGCAGGTACATTCCAGGTGCCAGCCGGGAAAACCCTCGCCCCAGGGGGAATTCCAGCGCATAATGTGTTCGGGAGCGGCCCGTTTCCAGATAGCGAAATCGAGTGGATTCCGCTTTTCCGACTGACCTTCCAGGTCACGGGTTTCGTTGAGCAGATCGTCCAGAATCCGGCCCGAGAGCTTACCGTAGCGACCACCGCGCCGGTTATACTCTTCGATGTCGAAGTATACCGAGCCGTTGGATTCATAAGCGAGCCCTTTCTCAAGCAGTTTCTCTACGGCTTCGATTTGCTCGACCATATGGCCGGTGGCCGTTGGTTCGATGCTGGGTGGCAGGATGTTGAACTGCTCCGTCACCTGGTGGAAGTTGTTTGTGTATCGCTGCACAATTTCCATCGGCTCCAGCTTTTCGAGCTTGGCCATGCGCCCGATTTTGTCTTCGCCTTCATCGCCGTCGCCGACGAGGTGACCTACGTCGGTGATGTTGCGCACGTAACGGACTTTGTAGCCAATGTGCGTCAGGTAGCGAAACAGTGTGTCGAAAGTCAGGAAGGTACGGACATTGCCCAAATGAACGTAATTGTAGACCGTTGGGCCACAGACGTACATGCCGACGTATGGCGGATTAAGCGGTTCAAACAGTTCTTTCCGGCGGGTGAGCGTATTGTATAATTTGAGTGGCTGTGCCATTAACTGAATACTAATCAATTGACGTACAAAACTACGCAATGTTGTCCGGAAAAAGAGGAGCGTTGCGGTTTTCGCTATCTTTAGCCGCAGATTTGCCGGTTGCGCAGATTGAACAGATTTAAAAATATGAGATTAGTTGAGGTTGGTTCGAACCCGGCTTACCAGAAAGAGTTTTTACAGTTTCCGGTTCGGCTGTATCGAAATGATCCGTGCTGGATACGCCCGCTGGACAAAGACATCAATAACGTGTTCGACCCTGAGGTCAACAAGCTGTTTAAGGCGGGGAAATGTACGCGCTGGTTGCTGCTCGATGATTCAGGAAATACATTGGGGCGTGTGGCAGCTTTCATAAACCGCAAAACGGCTGTTGCCGACAACGCTCAGCCCACGGGCGGCATGGGTTTCTTTGAGTGCGTTGATGACCAGGCGGCTGCATTCCGGTTGTTCGATGCCTGCCGCGACTGGCTGGCGGATCTGGGAATGGAAGCTATGGACGGCCCGATTAACTTCGGCGACCGCGACCGGTGGTGGGGCCTGCTGGTAGACGGATTCGACAAGGAGCCCAACTACGGCATGCCATACACCAAACCCTACTACATTCCGTTGTTTGAAGCCTACGGATTTAAGGACTATTACCAGCAGCATACGTTCTACCTGCCGATTCCGGAGGAGAAAGTTCATAAGGTACTGCACCCAACGGTGCTCGAACGGTCGCAGCGGATTCTGAACGACCCTACGTATGAGTTTCGCACGATTCAACGAAATAATCTCCCCAAGTTTGCTGCTGATTTTGCGGAGATCTACAACAAAGCCTGGACCAAACACCTGAGCGTAAACGACATGACCGTCGAGCGGGCGCTGAAAGTAATGGAGCAGATGAAGCCGGTTATGGATGAGCAACTGGTCTGGTTCGGTTACCACGTACCGACTGCCCAGCCCATTGCCTTTTTTGTCATGCTGCCCGAGCTAAATCAGTACTTCAAGCACGTCAACGGGAAGATGGACCTGATCGGCAAGCTGAAGTTCCTGTACTACAAACTCCGGAAAACGAATAATAAAGCGTTTGGGGTGATCTTCGGAGTGGTTCCCGAGTTTCAGGGACGAGGTATTGAGTCGGCCATTGCCATCGCGTTTTCCAAGATTGCCTGGTCGCAGGGGTTTCAGTATGAGCATCTGGAGCTGAACTGGATTGGCGATTTTAACGTCAAGATGACCCGGTTCGCTAAGCTGCTGGGGGGCGTCATCAACAAGCGGCACATTACGTACCGATACTTATTCGACCGAACGAAGGAGTTCAAGCGCCATCCGGTTATATGAAGATGAGGCAGAGAATAGAAGGCAAGGTGCAACAAGTGTTATGATATTGGGTCCGCCAAACTATCTTTGCCGCTTCAACATTAACACAGACAATGAGTTTACTCACCGTCGGGTCGGTGGCGTTCGACGCGCTGGAAACCCCATTCGGCAAAACTGATAAAATTATTGGCGGAGCCGCTACGTATATCACGCTGTCGGCATCGTATTTCACACGACAAAATAACCTGGTTGCGGTTGTCGGCGACGATTTTCCGCCGAGCATGATCAACGATCTGCAGCAGCACGGGGTAAACACCGAGGGTCTGCAAATCCGGCAGGGCGAAAAGACCTTTTTCTGGTCAGGGAAGTATCACAATGACATGAATACCCGCGATACGGTGGAGGTTCAGCTCAACGTGATGGAAAACTTCGACCCGATCATTCCCGAATCGTACCAGGACTGCCAGTATCTGATGCTGGGCAATACGGCCCCCGCAATCCAGCGGACGGTGATCGAGCGGTTACGTACTCGCCCAAAGCTGATTGTGCTGGATACGATGAATCTCTGGATCGAAATCGCGTATCCCGACCTGACGGAGCTGATCAAGCAGGTAGACGTATTGGTGGTGAACGATGAAGAATCCCGGCAACTGACGCGCGAATACTCACTGGTACGGGCTGCGGCCAAAATCCAGACGATGGGCCCCAGGACGGTTATCATCAAGAAGGGCGAACACGGGGCTCTTCTGTTCCATGAAGACCGCATTTTCTTCGCGCCGGCGCTGCCATTGGAAGAAGTGTTTGACCCAACCGGTGCGGGCGATACGTTTGCCGGTGGTTTTATCGGCTACCTGGCTAAAACCGACAACATTTCGTTCGACAATATGAAGCGGGGTATCATCTACGGCTCGGCGATGGCGTCGTTCTGCGTGGAGAAATTCGGTGCTGAACGGATCATGAATCTGACGCAGGATGACATTCAGGCTCGGGTGAGCGAGTTTGTGAAGCTGTCGGCATTCGGTTTTGAAGAGGTTGTCTGATCAGCAGAGAACCCGATGGTCTGTCAATAGCTAGCTGGTTTAAATCCGACAAAAGCTCCGAAGGAGCGGCCCGTACTGATATGGCCGCTCCTTCGGAGCTTTTTGGTGTGAGCTGAATCAATAGATAGAGTAACACCCCTCACAAAGCAAGGGATGAGTAATCCGAAAAAGGGGCTGTTAGATCGCGCTCAATTTGCTTGTTGTTAAGAACGTGCACGATGTCCCGAACAGTTTCAAACGTAGTGTACTCTTCAAAGCTAATCTCCACGCCGAAACGCTGTTCGGCCATGCGGACGAGTTCGGCTACGTCTCCGGGACTGTAGGTCAGATCGCGGGATAAATCAGCGTTTGGATGAATGGCCGAGGCCGTTACGATGCCCTGAGCCAGAACAAGCTCTTTTAAACATTGGTATGTATTCATCGGAAGTGGCTATGAATGGCTGATATTACTGCAGGCTGATGGGCGGCATCCGCGACAAGGTGCCCACAGCAACTACCGGAACGGGCAGCGTATGGTACGACTCGGTAAGATCCGCAAACGCTTGTTTCATCTGGTCAATTAGTTGTTGCATAACAGGATGGGCCTGAGTCAGCCGCTGAACCAGTAGGTCGTTGGTTGGTTCGCTTCGAAGCTTGTCGGCCTTTTCAGACAACATGGATGCCAGCCGTCCAAAAAACTGACTACGTTGCCTCATGCAGCTACGCAGGTAGTCGCTCAGCGAAGCCAGGTACGGATAGCGCTTCCCAATCCGCGTGAGCTGACGTTCGTATCGGCGCGACGTGTGTTGGGAGGTGTTCAGGAAAGCCAGCCATTGATCATAATCGGCCAGCAAGGCGGTGATTGATAAAAGTGGAATGGAATTCATTGATGATATCATGATGAGTAGCAGAGTGGGGTAGGAACCGAAATTTAATACCTGCTTTTATCTATAATCAACGGAACTATGACAGGCGGTCTAAATGCCTAATGATAGCCGGAAAGCGGTCCATAAGCCGCATCGATCAGAGGTCGAACGCCGTTTCACCGAGTAAGTAGTCTTTTAACTGACTGATGGTTTGCAGTTTCCACCAGTCGTCGTCCGGAATCCGAATGCTGAACTGGTGCTCAACCCTGACTAATAGATCGGTCACGTCCAACGAGTCAAGACCGAGGTCGCGGGCAAAATTAGCCTGATCAGAGAGCGACGCTATGCTGACGCCCATGCCTGTAAGGATCTCCTGCAGGCGGCTGTTAATTTGCTGAAGTGTCATCGTGAGGAGAGGTTATGTTATCCGGTAAGCTTCAAAAAGTAAGCAATCATTTTAAATGTTTGTTTAAAGTAATTAAAAAAAATTTAAGCTTTCACAGGTTCAAACAGATAGCTGGTGACCATGTCGATAATTAGTTGTTTCTGATCATCAGAAAAGCGGGCAAACTCAGCTTCCGACATTTGCCAGATCTGCATGTGCATCGGCTTGCTGATGAACAGGAACTGAACACTGGCTACGATCATAGTCATCAGGTTCAGAGAATTGACCGGACGGATTTCACCTTTATCAATCGCTTCCTGAACCTGAACTTTGAATAGCGTATGATGCAATTGTTTTACATACCCAATTGCCTTTACTAACCGCTCCGGATTCCGATGTACTTCGTTCATGATAAAGATGACCAGATTAGGGTTCTTCTTCATCAGTTCGAAGTCATGCTCAATCAACTCTACAATCTTATCGCGGAGGCTGATCGGCTTGTTGAGGATGTGAACCGAACCTTCGAAGAACAAGTGAATCATGTCTTCAAAGATGTTCATAAACAACTTCTCTTTACTCCGGAAATAGTAATTAGTCAGTGCAATGTTGATACCGGCCGCTTCCGCGATGTCACGTGACGTAGCACCATCAAACCCCTTCTCCAGGAATACTTTCTTGGCAGCCTCCTTTATTTTCTCCTCTGTTTTCTGGAAAGGGGGGCAATTCATGTCTCTTTTCATTTGACGAATCAAAAGTATTTGTTCACTGTCTAACACGCAATACTTTGAATGGTTTTTTTAAACACTTATTTAAACTAATAAAAAGGATACTATTAATTCTTGGCTAAAGTAAAAATAGAGGTTTTTTTGAAGGGGAACGGCATTCGCATAAACACAAAAAGCCCGGCCGACGCCGGGCTTTTTGTGGAAACTCGAAAGGTTAGAATCCTTCTTTCTCTTCCACCTTTTTCTCCTTCTCTTTTTTCTTTTCTTCTTTCGTCAGGGTTTTCTCGCCGGGCTTTGCCTTCGCTTTGGGGGCAGGTTTTGCTTTCGTCTTATACTGATCGAGGTAGCGGTCAACGAAGGTGGTTTTTTCATCGACAGTAGCCGCTACGACTTCGACGGCAGCCTTGTTGTTGTTCTTTGAGCCCGCCAGCAATTGATCGTTTATGCTTTGCTCCGAGGTGATGATGGCCAGCTGACCAATTGAGCCCGGCCCGTTGCCGGGTTTGTAGTCGTAGAAAACCCATACGTCGGGTGAGGCTTCCAGATACATACTCGCTTCGTCGCCATTAGCAGACTTCCTGATCTCAACAAAGCCGTCCATCTTCGCATTGACGTCCGTTGCGCCGATGTTCGATACGCCTAACTGGCCGGTGCTGTAAAAAGCCCCGAATTTATCCGACCACCGCAGGTTAGCATTGGCCAGTACCAGCGCCGTGTTCAGTTTCGGCGAAGCCTGACTGAGCGGTACGTGCTGGTTCTGGGCTTTGAGTCGATACGCGTCGACTGCCGGCTGGCCAATCAGCGGAGTTAGTTTATCGGAAAGCCGATTCAGGTCATCGTCGGCGGCTTCGTCGTTGTTCTCCTCCTGATTGGTGGCTACAATTTTCTGCGCAATGACCGTATTAATCGGCTCCGGTACCGGGAACGTGAACGCCAGTAAGGTGTTCATCCGGTACTGAATGCTGTCGATGTTCACGCGGGCCGAGCCGGATGCCAGCAGAAACTCGCGCGGGGCGGCATTGAGCAGATTGAGCTTGCCGCTGAACGTCATGATGCCTTTGGCGTCGTTGAAGGTGAAAACGTTGGTATTAACGGCCACCTCCTCATCGCTGGCCGTGCTGTCGGTAGCCGTAGCGGTCGAATCCATCTCTTCGACTACCGTCGCCGTGGTTGATGTAATCCGGTATACTTTGGCTTTGTCGTCGTAGCGCATCACGCCCGTTGCCGTGAAAATATCGTCGTCGCGAGGGTCTTCCTTGGCCGAGAGGAAAGTAGGATACAGGCCCCCGCTGCCTCCCCGGAAGTGTATTCCGGCCGTCAACTGCTGGCCACCCTCATTCTTAAGGTTTTTATCCACTTTAATCTCCAGCCGTTCAACAACCTTCTCCTTGAACGGTATCCAGTCGCCTACCAGATCCGGTCGTTTCTTGAGCGCCGGTTTGATGGCACCATCCAGCGCAACGTCTTTTTCCGGTGCCTGCATCACAATGCTGCCTTTGAAGAGCATCTGCGGGGCCAATTGCAGGTTGTCGGTTTCTTCCACGTCAGCCCGGGCAACGGTAAAGTACGTAGTCAGCGGTTTCTGCGAGTTTCGGCGACGGCTGGCCTGTTTACTGTTGTCGGCGGTCAGTACAGGCGCTTCTTTCAGGTCGAAGCTGCCCATTTTGATGGTAGCTGTATCTCCTTTGGCCGTTGCGAACAGGTAAGACGCATCGCCGGCAAACTTCGTTCTTGAGATAATCTGGATGTTGCCGTTCTTGAGTTTGTGGTGCAGGCTGATGGTATCCAGTTCAAGCCGGGCGTTTTTGAGCGCCATCATCTCGCCGTTTCGCTTGATGCTCACCAGACCCTTATCCGGATAAATACGGGCATCGGCGGAGGTAATGTACGGAACACCGCTGATGTTCAGTGTGGCTTTGTCAACATCGTAGATAGCCGCTCCACCATTGAACGTAAGCCCTTCCTGATCCTCGGCCGTGGCCGTGAAGGTCGACGTTTTTACATCGCCTTTCATGGCAATGGTTTTGGCGTTCAGATTCCACTGCGCTTTGCTGATGCTGGTTTTGTAAGCGGCAAACGGAAACTCCAGGCTGGACCCCAACGTATCGTCGATGCTCTGCTGCTTTTGCTGATTGATGGCCAGCCCAACAAGGCCCTTAGCCTGGTTGAAATCAACGTCTACGTTACTTCCGAGCAGCATGGGGCGGTTCGCATCCTTGTCCGACAGTACTTTGAACTTGGCGTTATCGGCCAGGAAGCCCTCTTTATTGAACTTGATGCTGTTCGAAACAACTTCCGAATCTTTCCGGCGCAGCGTTCCCTGACCAAACAGGCCCGTTGACCGCACCACCAGATTACCTTCCAGATTCGTAGTGGCGTTGTAGAAGTTGAAGCTGTTCTTTTGAGTTATAATGACCATGCTGTCAACCTTTGGCAGCCACTTCAGGCTGTAGTTGGCGAATTGTACCTGCGGGAAATAGGTTTTGCCGACGAGCCCTTCCTTAATTTCGCCTTTATCACCCGAAGCCAGCAACGAATCGGTCATGAACAGCATGCCCTGGGCGTCGAGGGTGGTGGTCAGGTGAGTCAGTTTACCCTGCTCGGCCCGTAGGCCGTTTTTATCCATAACCAGGTCACCGGCAAACTTCACGTTTGCCTTGCCGTTGTAGAGCGAATAGCCAGCTGCCGGCGCTTTATGCACAAACCCGAGGGTATTGTCGGGCATGGTTTTTAGCTCCGCTTTAAACGGCGGGAACATACCATCCGAATAGAACGTACCGACAAACGCAATATCCCCGTTGCCGAGGCTGTCGTTGTCGATGGGAGGGGTTTTGAAATAGACTTTCGGGTTATAGGTCAGGTTGCCCCGGATCGGCTGGTTGAAGTAGACCGTGATCCCCTCGGGTACAACCAGGCGTTGGGTGGTTTTCTTGCCTTTAATACGCCCTGATTTATTGTCCGCGCTGCCGAAGAAGACCGTTCCCGGCGTTTCGTATTTGATGTCGCCCCCTACTTCACCCGATTTTCCCTGCGCAACGGCCTTCTGCGACTGGAACGTAATGGAGTCAATCTTACTCAGGTTCATCGAGAACTTATCGTAATCGAATTTTAGCCCCGATCCCGAGTAGCGGAAGGTTCCGGCTTTGAACTGGCCATTCAGCGTGAAGGCCCGGTTCTTGCCGATGCGCAGAGTTTTGTCGGAGGGAACGCCGAAGATTTTCAGTGAGTCGGAGATTGTGAACGCATCCACCCCCCGGATGGTCAGGATTTTGTCGTTGAGGTTGATGGTCGCGTTTTTGATGCTGTCGTTCGACGAAAACGTTGACCGTACCTGGAAATTATCGTAGTCGCGCTGCCGTACGTTGGCCAGCACATACAGCACTCCCTTGCGGCTCAGGCGCATCTGACTGGTTTTCAGATCACGGTCAATGTATCCCTCCATCACCATGCGGTTGAGCGCCCCGCGCAGCGCCACCGGATTGATGTTTTTGGCAAACTGGGTGATGTCGTCGTCGAGGAAGGTCTGTTGCTTTTTCGTCGACACAAAGTTGGCAACGATCTGAAGCGGGTGAAAGCCGTAATCGAGCGTTAGGTCGGAGTACCGCTGCGGGTGGAAATAATCGAATGATTCGAAACGTACCGGTACCTCGCGCTTGGCACCGATCTGGTAAAAATCGACTTTCTGCCGGGGCAGGTCCCAGCGGGCTACTTCCGGATTGATGTAGAATTTGTGGTACGTATCGGCAAAGGGTACGTAGGCGTAGTTTGTTCGGTCGATCCGGTTTAGCCACGCAATTCGCTGGGTTTTGTCGTAGCGGAACTCCACGGCCGGGTGCGTCACGGAATCACCTTCAATATACCCTGTGAACGCGGCCACGGGTGCGGAAATGGTCGAATCTTTGAAATCAAACCGGCGGCTGAGGGCTTTGAGGGCGGGTTTGCCTTTGAACTTGACCGTAACGACGGCTGGCTGCCCACTGGCCGACGAGCCGACCATCTGCGTGCCGGACAGCGCCAGACCGCCCTGATAGTCAACGTCGGTGCCGAGGCCGGGGATCTTAGCATCATTCTGCCAGGATATGAAACGGGGGTACGTTGCCGGGCCGCTTCTTTTCTTACAGACGTATTCAAAAACCCCTTTGACCGGCTTTGTCGTTGTGCCATAAGTCAGCGTTACGTCGTCGGCCGAGAGTTTAGGACTCATCGTCGTCATGGCGTAATCGCTGAACGTAACGAAGATGTCCGGGCGCCCCACCGACTCCCACGTGAACTTGCCGCCTTTGCCGACAAATACACCGTCTTTCAGCAGCAGATCGCCACTGGTGTTGGTCAGTACGGCTGAATCGCCGTTGGCAACCATAGCCAGCGATACATCTTTGACCGAAATGACTGCCCCCGCTACCGTCGGTATCGGCCGACGCTGAGGAATGAAAATAGCGCCTGCGACCCGGGGAGCCCCTGAGTCAGCGGCAATCGGATCATCCCAGCCGTCAAAGCGCGACCGCTCCTGGGCCGCTTTAACCAGGGCCAGCGAGTCGGCAGCGGTGGGGGTTCCGGTCGTGCTGGTAGGCAGGGCACCTTCAACGTACCGAAAACTAAACGTCCCTCCCTGGGCGTAGAGCCGGTTGTAGTTGCTGGCGTAGAATTCGCGCCGTTCGAGAAACCGCTGGGTGGTTTGCAGGCTCCGGGCAAACGCTTTCGGATCGCCGGCGTCGAAAAGCTTCTCGGCGATGGTCAGGAGGTTGTCGACTTCAGACGCGGCAACGGCGGGTTGCTGGGTATACACCGCGTGGTACAGCGATTCGTAGAACGGGGCAAAGTGCGAAGCCGCCGGCAGACGTTTCTGGTTCAGCTTCCGGCTCAGTACCATCACGCGCTCCTTCTGCTGGGGCGACAGCCGGTTCTCGCTCCAGAGAGCCTGCAAATCCGTGCCGGCCTTAACCCCCACTGAACCACCCGTAGCCATCAGTTTCTGCACATCGGTCATAAACTGCTCGGGCTTGTCCGAAATTCGGACAGCCTGCGCATAAACGCCTGTCACCGAAAGGGCAGTTAGCTGCAGTAGGTAGTAGATACGTTTCATTAGCATAGTTGATGTGACAGAGCCGTGCCAGCCACCTGGCCGCGCTCTAGTATGTTTTCTTAAATACGATCGAAGCCCATTGATCCTTAGTCAGTAGCTGTACTGATTTTAGACCGGCTTCTGTTGCTTTTTGTTCAATATCAGGCGCATCCGTTTCGTAAAAGCCGCTGACCGCCAACCAGCCACCATCGCTGAGCAACGATGCATAAGTCGGAATCTCGGCCAGCAATACGTTCCGGTTGATATTGGCAAGGACGATATCAACGTGGTCGGCGTTGCTTACGTCGGCGATCGTGCCCTCAAACACCCGGATCTGCGGGCACTCGTTCAGCTCCGCATTCTCACGGGTATTTTCGACGGCCCACTCCTCAATGTCGAACGCCACCACCGTTCGGGCTCCCATCTTAGCCGCCAGAATCGCCAGGATGCCGGTGCCGGTGCCCACGTCGAGCACCGATTTGCCCTGATGATCGAGCCCAAGCTGCTGCTCCAGCATCATAGCCGTGGTTTCGTGGTGGCCCGTTCCGAACGACATCTTCGGATTGATGACAATGTCGTATTGAAAGCGGTCGACCGGTTCATGAAACGACGCCCGAACCCGCACTCGGTCAGCAACTTCGATGGGCTGGTAGCTCTGTTCCCACTCGGCGTTCCAGTTACGTTTTTCTAACGTACTGACTTGGTAGGCTATTGCGGTCTGCGAACCGTATTTCGCGACCAGGTCGTCGACGGCTATGGCATTAAAAGCAGACTCGATGATGTATGCATTCAATCCTTCGTCGGTTTCGACAAACGACTCAAAATTCAGTTCGGCCAGTTCGGCCATCAGGATGTCGGTAAAATCGGGAGAAACCTGCACCTGGAGTTCAATGTAATTCATAAACCAAAGAAACGGAAAAAGGACAAGCCGGGCAGGCCTGTCCTTATCGAAGTGAGTGTAAAACAATGAAAAAAAGCTAGTGCTAAGCCATTACGGACGAATCGTTTCGGAACCGACCCGTACGGTTTTGCGACGTACCGCCGATGCGATGAAATAGCCGGTGGCCGGGCGGCCGTTCCGATTGGTGTTTACGACGTTCGTCGGGACGTTGGTGGCCGGGGTGGCAAACAAACCGCCGTTGGTAATCTGGCCACTTACCGACTGAAAAAAGCTGAATGCATCGGGTGTCAGCGACTGGATTTCGACCGTAACGGAATCGCCCATGTCGTAGAAATTTTCCGGATTGATCGATTGGCGGAAGGGCCGGATAAAAACCAGCCCATCCGTATCGGCGCTTCCCTGAAACGAAGCATTTTCGAGCGTAATGATGTTGCCGGGGCGGTTCTGAAGTTCTCCGTTTCTAAAATACCGAATCCGGTAATAATCAGTCTGGCCGGGCAGATCACGGGCGTAGAATTCGGCCTGATACCCCGTTTCGCTGGATAGGGGGTTCAGCTTCTCTTCCCGAAAAATGATGGAGTCTACAACGGGTACCCGGTTGATGGTCGAGGTGGCGCGGTACTCGTCGTTCTGGTACCGGATCGACAGTTGATACGTCCGGCCGATCTGCCCCAGCGTTCCCGACTGCGTTGACGGCTGCCAGACGTAGAAGCCATCGTTGTCGGGGTCCGTAAACGCAAACGTATTGCCGGCGTTGTCGGTCAGCGTAACGGTTGCGCTGGTAGCCGCCGGGGGCGTTCCGTTGTTGAAGTAGTTGGTCGTTTGCGTCAGGCGGATTGTTTGCGGCCCTGGCTGGTCGGTAATGAAGCCATCGACCGACAACTGCGCCGGTCCTTCGTCCAGGTTAGCGTCAATCACCGTTTCGCAACCTCCCAGCATAAGAACCAGGGCCGGAAGCAGGAACGGAGAAAGGGGTAGTTTAGCTAGTTTCTTCATGGCGTTTCTGTGGTCTGGCATTAGCCACTAGAATTTAAAATTGTAGGTTACCGATGGGATGAGCGTAGCAAATACAGAATAGCGAACGGCTTCGGTTACGCGCGGGTTGTCTTCGTTCTGGCGGAAATAGACCGAGAATGGATTTTTCCGGGCGTAGACGTTATACACTGAAAACACCCAGTTATCTTCCTTCCGTTTGCTGGGCCGGCGACGCCCCTGCAACGTAGCGGCCAGGTCGAGCCGGTGATAGGGCGGAATGCGGTAGTTGTTGCGGGTATTCCCGAAGTTCTGCGGAACTACGTAGCCCTGGTATTCAAACCGATTGGTCGGAAACGTAGCGGGCGTACCACTGGCGAGCGTAAACGTAGCCGAGAAATTCCAGCGCTTGGCATTGGCCGGGTCGACCAGCAGCACTGACGTAAAGGTATGCCGCTTATCAAAGCGGGTTGGGAACCAGTTGCCGTTGTTGATGCCGTCGACCTGCCGTTCGGTTTTGGCCAGTGTATAACTGATCCAGCCATTGACAACCCCCGTGTTGCGTTTCAGGTAAAACTCCGCCCCGTAGGCCCGTCCGCGGCCACTCAGCAGGTCGCCTTCCAGAAATTTGTTCAGGATCAGGTTAGCGCCGTCGATGTAGTCGATCTGGTTTTGCAGCCATTTGTAGTATACCTCCACCGATGCTTCAAACTCGTTGCCCGAGCGGCCAAAATTGCGGAAATAACCCCCGGCAAGCTGATCGGCGATCTGCGGTTTAATGTTGTTGGTAGACGGTGTCCAGATGTCGAGTGGCGTTGAGGCCGTCGTGTTGGAAACGAGGTGAATGTACTGCGCCAGCCGGTTATAGCTCAGTTTAAGCGAACTATTGTCGGTCAGTTCGTATTTGGCCGAAAAACGAGGCTCCCAGTTGCCATACGTCTGTATGTTGTTTCCCGATCGGTACTGAACCGTTGTGATAGGAAACCGTCTGGTTCCCAGTGGTACGTCCGTGGTGAAGGCATACGCTTCGCCGGGCCCGATGTAGTTAAAGAGCGAATACCGCAGTCCGTACTGAAGCTGGAGCCGGGCCGAAATCTGCTGGTCATTGCCGATGTACAGGGCATTTTCGAGCGCGTATTTACTCTCCAGTCCAAATGTCCGGACTGAGCCTGAGCTGGCGGCCGTGGCCGTACCGGGCTGAAAATCGTGCAGAATGGCCTGACCGCCGAACGTAATGGTATTCTTGCCCAGGAACAGCGAAAAGTCCGGTTTCAGACTGTAATCGACAATGCGCGAATTGGTGCGGAAAAAATCGGTGGGTTCTTTACGCTTCAGGTCACTATCGAGCGAGTAGTCGTAGTTGCTGTAGTAGGCCGTTGTGTTAAGAAACAGCTTATTACTGAATACGTGGTTCCAGCGCACCGAAGCCGTAGTGCTCCCCCAGTTAAAACCAAAGTCCGCACCGAATACGTCGCGGCCGAAGTAGCCGGACAAAAACACCGTGTTCTTGTCGTTGATGCGGTAGTTGGCTTTGGCCGTGAGGTCGTAGAAGTAGAATTTGGAGCCGCGCAGATCATTGTTCAGAAACGGTTGCGCCAGAACGTCGGCGTAGGACCGGCGACCGGCCACAATAAACGAGCCTTTGCCTTTGAACAAGGGACGTTCGTAAGAAAGGCGGCTGAATATCAGGCCGATGCCCCCGTTGAGTTCCGGCTTCTTGGCATTGCCTTCCTTGAGCCGCACGTCGAGGATTGACGCGATCCGCCCCCCGTAGTTCGACGGGATACCGCCTTTAATCAGCTTTACGTCCTTTACTGCATCGGGGTTGAAAACCGAGAAAAAGCCGAACAGGTGGGATGAGTTATAGACCGGCGCTTCGTCGAGCAGGACGAGGTTCTGGTCGATGCTGCCTCCCCGCACGTTAAAGCCCGTAGCGCCTTCGCCCACGGTCGAAACTCCCGGCAGCAACTGAATACTCCGCACTACGTCGACCTCACCCAGCAAGGCCGGAATACGCTGGAGCGTTTTGGTATCGATGCGGTTCACGCTCATCTCAATATTCTTGACATTGGCTTCGCGTTCGGCCGATACGGTTACCTCCTGAAGGTTCCGGCCCTCCTGGCTTAGCTCAACATCCAGGCGAACGTTCTGACCACTCAGCGTTACGGTTCGGGTCTGCGTTTCATAGCCAACGTAGGAGATAACGATGGTGTAGGTGCCGGCAAGAAGCGTTACACCGTAAAACCCGTAGCTGTTTGTCACGGCCCCCGTAGCGGTCTCTTTGACGTAAACAGAAACTCCGATTAGCCCCTCGCCATTGGCTGCGTCTTTGATATATCCGCTGATGGTTTGCTTATCCTGACTGTTGGTTGGCTGGAGTGCGTTCTGGGTGGTCTGTGCCCGCGCCGAGATTGGCAGAAAGGCGGCAACAAGTAGCCAAAGTAATAGTTTGTAATACATACAGTTATAGTTGGTGAGCACACAGTAGTAAACCAACGGCCCTGCCCTTTGTTGAGCACTGTACAAAAGTAGAGGGGATCGGTCAAGGCTTATCCATAAATTAGATAAACCCACGAAATCAAGTGCTGAATGGTCTTACCGATAGGATAAAACCGATAAGAAAGGGGTAGGCTTTATCGTTTTAATTAATAATTAGTTCATACTCCATGCGGAAACTACTCGTTGCACTCATTTTGCTGACCAGCCCCACCTACGCTCAGTCGTTGTTGTGGGAGGTATCAGGTAATGGCCTGAAACAGCCATCGTATTTATTCGGTACGTATCACATTCTGAAAGACAGTTATCTGAACCAGAAACCGACGGTTCGTGATGTGTACGCCAAATCGCAGGGGGTAGTGGTTGAAACCACCATCGATTCGTCGGCGATGTTCAGTATGGCCATGCGGGCAATCATGCCCGGCAAGAGTCTGGATCGGATGCTGTCGGCAGCTGACTATAAGCTGGTAGCCGATGAGTTTAAGCGGGTAACAGGCGCTGACCTGGCGTTATTTAACATGATGAAGCCGGTGATGACGTCGACTATGCTGAGCATGGGCTACGCTGAAAAGGAGTCGGATACATTACGCCGGTTCACGGGTCAGCCCCTCGACCTGTATTTTGCGTCGGAGGGTAAAAAGCTGGGTAAGACGGTCACGGCGCTCGAAACGATGGACCAGCAGATGGCGATGCTGCTCGACCATGATCCGGTGGAGAAACAGGCCGCCGACCTCGTAAAGATGGTGAAGGAAAAAGATTCGATGCGGGGCGACAGCAAGCAGCTCACCGACCTGTATCTGAAAGGCGACCTGAACGCGATGTGGAAACTGGGCCAGGATTACGAAAAAAAACACGGTGATCTGTCGTATCTGGTAAAAGAGCGCAATGAAAACTGGATGAAGAAGCTTCCGGCGCTGATGGCCCTGCGCCCAACATTCGTGGCCGTCGGAGCGCTGCACCTACCCGGTCCGGATGGCCTGATTGCGTTGCTGAAAAAGGAAGGCTATACCGTGAAGGCGCTGTAGCCTTTTAGCGTATGGTGAGTGTATAGCCTAGAAAGGGGAGGGCAGAAGAGAACTTTACCATTGCTCCCCGGGGGTAGTGGATGGTACCCAAGCCAAACTTAACGGCGCTCCGGTTCAGTTGCCAGGCGGCCCCGGCCGAAAGAAGCGCTAATTCGGAGTATTCGTCAAGAGCCACCGTTCTTGAGGTTACGTAGCTATTCTGCGTGATAAAAGAAAATTCTTTCCAGAACCGCTTCTGGTAGCTTACGGTCGTAACAACGTTTACCCGCTCAGGAAGATTAACGGCCGGAGCGAAAAAGCTGTCCACCACATAATTGCCTCGGGTGGTTCCTATACTGAACGTCAGGTTATTGTTAAGATCACCGCCCGTTACAAGCAACTGCGGAACAACAAAATAATCGGACCGTAGTACCCGATAACCAATTCTAACGTAGGCTAAACTGATCCCCAGAAATAGCTTTGGCGTTACGGGTAGAACATATTTGGCGCTGACGAACGAAGGTGGGCTATTCGTAGGTAAGAACGAGAATCCACCGCTAAACGTCAGTCTGTCTGTTACGTTGTAGCTAACCGAGTTGATGAAAAACAGCGTATTGTTGTAAAGAAGCGTTCCTTTAGGCTGTATCAATGCGCTTTGTTGCACGAAATAGTTGTGGTAGCTCTGGCGCTCAACCGTATCAGATTGGGCAAACGAAAAATGAGAGTTGCTAAAAAAAATAGCTAAAACAAACAGTGTAACAAGCTTCATAACGCTACAAATAAGATCAACAAAGCTCCATACTTTGCTAAGAAAGCACAAGCGTTTGAGGTCTTATTTGTCCTGGCGTTTGATCACATTGATCAGCTTTTTGGCCTCTTCTTCATCCTTCTCGGGGAACGACACCGGGAGCGACTCCAGAATCTCGGTCATGATATGCGCAATGATTAGCTGCTGATTCATCCGGTCGTCGCTCGGAATCACGTACCAGGGGTTCTGTTTGGTAGCCGTAGCGTTGATGGCATCTTCATACGCCTGCATGTAGTCGCCCCAGAATTTGCGCTCTTCCAGGTCACTTTTGCTCAGCTTCCACTGCTTTTTGGGATGTTCCAGCCGGCTGATGAGCCGTTGGCCCTGTTCCTGTTTGGCGACGTGGAGGTAAAACTTGATGACCCGGAAACCGTTGCGGTGCAGGTACTCTTCAAAATTCCGGATATCGGTGTACCGCTCTTTCCAAAGTTTAGGTAAATCGGCCAGCAGATCTTTCGGGATTGAACTTTCCTCCAAACGGTCGGGGTGTACCTTCAGGGCCAGCACTTCTTCGTAGTACGTCCGGTTGAAGATGCCGATATAGCCGCGTTCGGGTAGTTCTTTCCAGAACCGCCACAGAAAATCGTGCGCCAGGTCTTCTTTACTGGGTTTCTTGAACTCACCTACGCGGAACCGCGACGGGTTTAACCCTTTAAATACGTGCCGGATACTGCTGTCTTTTCCGCCGGCATCCATAGCCTGAAACAGCACAACCAGCCCGTACTCTTCGTCGGCGTGCATGGCGTTCTGAGCCTGATCCATGCGTTCGGAGAGGTCATCGAGCTGGCGGCCCCGATCGGCCTCGTCCGTGTAGAACGGATCCGTATTCGTTGGAGAATCTTTTGAAAACTTCCGCCGACCGTCATACCGGAACTCGGCGCTGTTTATTTTTTTCATAACGTGGGGTGTTGAATCGATTCTGCCTGACCGATGGCTATTGTGCCCGAATAACCTCAATCAGTCTCTGTAGTTCATTAAACCGTTCTTTGTCCCGCTTCGGCTTGCTGATGGGTAACTTTTTAAGTTCGTCAATCAGTATACGGCCCACGAGCAGGCGCATGTTCTTTTTGTCGTCGGCCGGAATCACGTACCAGGGGGCATGGTCGGTGGCCGTTTCATTGATGGCATCTTCGTAGGCCTGCTGGTAGTCGTGCCAGAAATTGCGTTCCGTTACGTCGCCTTCGTCGAATTTCCAGTTTTTGTCAATGTCCTCAATACGGGCAATGAGCCGGTCGGCCTGCTCGTCTTTCGATACGTGCAGAAAGAACTTGACCGTTGGGAAGCCATTCTGGTACAGGTATTTTTCCATGTTCCGGATGGCTTCATACCGCTGCTTCCAGACTTTATCTATATCCTTCGTAACGGCTTCAGGTAACCGTTGGGTCTGGGTTACGATATCGGGGTGTACTTTCGTAACCAGCACTTCCTCGTAGTATGACCGGTTGAATATACCGATGGTACCGCGCTCCGGCAGTTCCCGCCAGCAACGCCACAGAAAGTCATGTTCGAGTTCCTGTTCGGTAGGGCGCTTGAACGAATGAACCCGCAGCCCCAGCGGGTTTGTACCCGTAAAGACGTGCTGAATGGTACCGTCTTTTCCGGCCGCGTCCAGCGCCTGGAAGATCGTCAGCAGGCCGTAGCGGTTATCGACGTACAACTGGGTTTGTAACGTATCGATCTCTTCAACCTGTTGCCGAAGTAATTTTTCGTAATCATCACTGTTCTGGTACAGGTCATCTACTTTGGTAGGCGCCTTCCTGATGTCGAATGGCCTTGCGTCTGAGCCGTGGCCATCATAGCGGAAGCGGTTGGTGTCGAGGTCTTTCACTGATAGGGGGTGCGTAAACTTTACGCGAAAGAGTTGCGTTATGCTAGTACCTAACAACTACAATCCAGCCCTCATGGTTGCGCCCCCATTCCTGAAAAAGACGGTTGCCCTGGCTACCGCTTTTCTGTCCGTTGCCGTGATGTCGGCATGTGGGCAGCCCGCCCAATCGGCAAATCAAAAGAAAAAAAGCAGTATGACTACAAATCAATCAACAAACGTAGCGAAGGCTACCTTCGGAACGGGTTGCTTCTGGTGTACGGAAGCCATGTTTGAAACGCTCGACGGCGTTATTTCGGCCGTGTCGGGCTATGAAGGTGGCGCTAAAGCCAATCCAACGTACAAAGAAGTTTGCACCGGTACGACCGGTCATGCCGAGTGTGTAGAGGTGACGTATGATCCCTCAAAGGTGACGTATCAGGAATTACTGGAGGCTTTCTTCCGCAGCCATGACCCGACCTCGCTGAACCGGCAGGGCGCCGACGTGGGTACTCAGTATCGATCGGTGATTTTTTACCACAACGACGAGCAGAAGCAACTGGCCGAAACCGCAAAAACTGAGTTGAACAAGTCAGGTGCGTACAACAAGCCAATTGTCACCGAAATCAGTCCGGCCACTACATTCTATGAAGCTGAAGCCTATCACCAGAACTATTTTGCTCAGAATCCGGATCAGGGCTACTGCGCTTTCGTGATTGCGCCAAAGCTGGACAAGTTCAAAAAAGTTTTCAAGGATAAATTGAAGCTTGATGAACAAGCAACAGCAAAGCATTAACAAACCTTACTAAGCCCCGTTTAAGGGGCTTTTTTATTTTGTGTCATTGCTTGTTGGTAAGTGGACCTGCTACATTTGACTGGAGTCGGACTTTAGGCATGTTTGGGGATAAACCCGAAAGTACCCATGAAGAAAGGATCGCAAAGGCAGACCGTGTGTTTTCGACGAGCCATTCAAGCAGATGGCCCCGCGCCGGCGGACCAGTCGAGTTGTCCCACGCCAAAGGTTCCGTGCTTAAAGCCGCACGTGAACTCGGCATTGATTCGATCGCACCGGCGAACCGGCCGTATCACCAAATGGCGACAAAGCCACAAAAGTCCTAATCAATTCGCAACTTCGGCTACCGAGCTGAGCGAGGAGCAGAAGCTGATTAAACGGCTACAGAAAGAACTCAAAGACGCTCAGCTTGATCAGACGGCCGAAGCCGCGCGATATCTTAAAATCATTGTACAGCGCCTACGCTGTTGAATAGCCATTACAACTTATGCTGCCCTCAGAAGTCCTAAATTTGGCTGACTTTCTGAACCAAGCCTCCCGCTTTTACTGGTACCTAATCG
>Ga0209906_100121_pt1 | contig 105399 bp, 111 predicted proteins | sample FECB24metaG_FD_188303 | JGI IMG/M metagenome (GOLD analysis project Ga0209906, IMG submission 188303) | Cyanobacterial communities from the Joint Genome Institute, California, USA from Joint Genome Institute, California, USA - FECB-24 metaG... ... | reverse complement strand
CGCAATGGGCGACCGGCTTCGCGCAACCGAACCGCTGCGCAGATCGCCCATTGCTCCGTCGGCGCAACCACGCCAAGTTCAACAAAGGACTCTGGTCTCAGTCGGATGAGCATCGGGGGTCACAGCACATGGACCGAGGTCATCGCCTCGCCCAGGAGGTTGTCCTCGATGGCGCGCAACACCTCGCGGACCTTGCCCTGCACGTTCGTTCCGGCAGTGCCCAGCACGAAGTCGACCGAGATCTGCGCCAGGCCGAATTCCGTGAAGTAGTTGTAGAGAGTGGTCACGGCGCCGTCCTTCACGATGCTGCGGAGCGCGTTCATCTCCATGTATTCGCGGGTCTGGGCCTGCTTGCGCCGCATCAGCATGAGCTTGCGGTTCATCACCTCGACGAGCGGGTCGGCCGGGCTCTGATGATGTGCCCGTCCTCCAACGTGGATCGTCGCATACCCACCGTGGCACATCGATGCCGTCGGCGGGCAGGCACATCATCAGAGTCCCCTGCGACGGGCAATCGCATCTGGGCGCCATGGGTCACCGGCTTCGAACGCGCCACGCAGCTGCGCCCCGAGGCTTGGGAGGCGACGGTCGACAGAAGTGACGAGGAGATCGCCTCGAGCATTTCCATGCTTCCGGCCCTGCATGATATCGCCGAAGGCGGGTCCGAACTGGGCGCGGACGCCATCCGGGAACTCGATGCGATGGCCCCCTACATAATCTCCGATCTGGTCGCGAAGACTCCGTTGCACAGATCCTTCACCGGATTTGTGCAACGCAGCCCTGCGACGTGCAAACCTCGGCGGCGATCGCCGATTGCTCCATCGGCACGACTGCGCCAAATTGAACGAAGGGTTCTGGCCTCCACCGGATAAGCATCGGGCGATGGCACAGGACAGGCGCGCTACATGGGAGGCCGGGCGATGCCCGGCGTCAGTGTGATCTTGACTCATCGCCACCATCGTCACACGGCAGATCAGAGGGATCAGCACCGTTGAAGATCGGTGGAATTTCCTACCGGACGATCTGGCAGGATGCGGATGGCACGGTGCAGGTCATCGACCAGCGCTGGCTGCCGCACGAGCTGCGCATCGTGCCCCTGCGCGGCCGGGCGGAATTCGCCACGGCGATCCGCGACATGTGGGTCCGCGGCGCGCCGCTGATCGGGGCCACGGCGGCCTGGGGCATGGCGGTGCAGATGGCCGAGGATCCCTCGGATGCCTCGCTGGCCGAGACCTGGGAGGTGCTGCACGAAACCCGCCCCACCGCGATCAACCTGCGCTGGGCCCTGGACGAGATGCGCCGCCTGCTCGCCCCCCTGCCGCCCGCCGAACGCGCCCGCGCCGCCGCGATCCGCGCGGCGGAAATCTGCGACGAGGATGTGGAGATCAACCGCCGCATCGGCCTCAACGGGCTGGAGATCATCCGCGCGATCGCCGCGCGCAAGGGCGGCAAGCCGGTCAACATCCTGACGCACTGCAACGCCGGATGGCTCGCCACGGTGGACTGGGGCACCGCCACCAGCCCGATCTACCATGCCGATGCCGCGGGCATTCCGGTCCACGTCTTCGTGGACGAGACCCGCCCCCGCAACCAGGGCGCCCAGCTGACCGCGTGGGAGCTGATGAGCCACGGGATCAGCCATGACCTGATCGTGGACAATGCCGGCGGCCACCTGATGCAGCATGGCGAGGTGGACATGGTCATCGTCGGCACCGACCGCACCACCGCGCGCGGCGACGTGTGCAACAAGATCGGCACCTACCTGAAGGCCCTGGCCGCGCGGGCGAACGGCGTGCCCTTCTACGTCGCGCTGCCCTCGCCCACCATCGACTGGCGGGTGCACGACGGGCTTCGGGAGATCCCGATCGAGGAACGCGGCGCGGCCGAGGTGACGACGGTCCAGGGCCGCGGAGACGACGGGGGTATCGTGACGGTCCAGATCTCGCCCGACGGCACGGGTGCGCGCAACCCCGCCTTCGACGTCACGCCGGCCGAGCTGGTGACCGGGCTCCTGACGGAACGCGGCCTCTGCCCGGCGACGGCCGAAGGCCTTGCCGCGATGTTCCCCGACCTCAGGGCCGCTGCAGAAGACCGGGTGACCGGCAGCGGCACCTGACCGGCACCGTGCCGGCCGGCCGGACCTCCTTCCGTCTTCTCGGAAAACAGCGCGGATGCATCCGGCCCTGTTGCGCCCGGTGTGGGCTACGACCTGCCACGTCGGGGCTTCCGTCCCCTCTGCCCTGCCCGCCCCGCCGTGCTCCGTCCGCTCGCCCTGACAGCAGCCTCGGCCGCCTCTTCCACCGCTGATTGGCGCGCGAGCGGGCCGTCGGCCACGGCAAGCTCCACCGCCTCCAGCCGCCGTATCTCGTCGCGCAGCCTGGCGGCCTCCTCGAACTCCAGGTTCTCGGCGGCCTTGCGCATCTGCGTGCGCAGCGCGTCGAGATGCGCAGCGAGGTTCTGGCCGACGAGCGGCCTTTCCACCTTCGCCGTCACGCGCGCCATGTCGGTGTCGCCCTGGTAGAGGCCGGCAAGCACGTCCTCGATGTTCTTCTTCACTGTCGCCGGCGTGATGCCGTGGGCGAGGTTGTAGGCCATCTGCTTCTCGCGCCGGCGGTTGGTCTCGCGGATCGCGCGCTCCATGCTTCCCGTAACCCGGTCGGCATACATGATGACGCGGCCCTCGACGTTCCGCGCGGCGCGGCCGATGGTCTGGATCAGCGAGGTCTCCGAGCGCAGGAACCCCTCCTTGTCGGCATCGAGAATCGCCACCAGCCCGCATTCGGGGATGTCGAGCCCCTCGCGCAGGAGGTTGATGCCGACCAGCACGTCGAAGGCGCCCAGACGCAGGTCGCGCAGGATCTCGATACGCTCGATCGTGTCGATGTCGGAATGCATGTAGCGCACGCGGACGCCCTGTTCATGCAGGTATTCGGTGAGGTCCTCTGCCATGCGCTTGGTCAGCGTGGTGACGAGCGTGCGATATCCCTTCGCGGCGACCTTGCGCACCTCGTCGAGCAGGTCGTCGACCTGCATTGCGACCGGGCGGATCTCCACTTCGGGGTCCAGAAGGCCGGTGGGGCGGATCACCTGCTCGACGAAGACGCCGCCCGCCTGCTCCAGCTCCCACGCCGCGGGGGTGGCGGAGACGAAGACCGATTGCGGGCGCATCGCGTCCCATTCCTCGAACTTGAGCGGGCGGTTGTCCATGCAGGACGGAAGGCGGAAGCCGTGCTCGGCAAGCGTGAACTTGCGCCGGAAGTCGCCGCGATACATGCCGCCGATCTGCGGCACGCTGACATGGCTTTCGTCGGCGAAGACGATGGCATGATCGGGGATGAACTCGAAGAGCGTCGGCGGCGGCTCGCCCGGGGCGCGGCCGGTCAGGTAGCGCGAGTAGTTCTCGATGCCGTTGCACGACCCCGTGGCTTCGAGCATTTCGAGATCGAAGTTCGTGCGCTGTTCAAGGCGCTGAGCTTCAAGGAGTTTTCCTTCCTGAACCAATTGGTCCAGACGCTGCTTCAGCTCGACACGGATCCCCCTGATCGCCTGCTGAAGGGTCGGCCGCGGGGTTACGTAGTGGCTGTTTGCGTAGATGCGGATCCGGTCGAACTGATCGGTTCGCTCGCCCGTCAGCGGGTCGAACTCGGTGATCGCCTCCAGCTCGTTGCCGAAGAAGGAGAAGCGCCAGGCGCGGTCCTCGAGGTGCGCGGGCCAGAGCTCGAGCACGTCGCCGCGCACCCGGAACGACCCGCGCTGGAAGGCCGCGTCGTTGCGGCGGTACTGCTGGGCGACGAGCTCCGCCATGATCTGCCGCTGGTCGTAGCTCTGCCCCTTGATCAGATCCTGGGTCATGGCCGAGTAGGTCTCGACCGAGCCGATGCCGTAGATGCAGGAGACCGAAGCCACGATGATCACATCGTCACGCTCCAGCAGCGCCCGGGTGGCCGAGTGGCGCATCCGGTCGATCTGCTCGTTTATCTGGCTTTCCTTCTCGATGTAGGTGTCGGTCCGCGGCACATAGGCTTCGGGCTGATAGTAGTCGTAATAGCTGACGAAGTACTCGACCGCGTTCTCCGGGAAGAAGCCCTTGAACTCGCCGTAGAGCTGGGCTGCGAGGGTCTTGTTCGGTGCGAGGATGATGGCAGGCCGCTGCGTCTCCTCGATCACCTTGGCCATGGTGAAGGTCTTGCCCGTTCCGGTCGCGCCCAGCAGAACCTGATTCCTCTCGCCCTGGCGGATACCTTCGGCCAGTTCGGCGATGGCGGTGGGCTGATCGCCGGCCGCCTTGAACTCCGTGTGCATGACGAAGCGTCTGCCGCCTTCGAGCTTTGGGCGGGTGAGCACCTCGGGGCGCTCGCTCAGGGCGTTCGTGTTGTTGTGGGGCATGGGGCGATTCCTTCGCAGCCTCTTAGATTGATCGCCTGCGTTGCGGGTTCAAGCCGGGCTGCCGACATCAAGATGTCAGGACTCCCGCGGGGTGCGCCCCGTGCGATGCACATCCGGGCACGAGCCGCGAGGTTCGGCAACGCGGCGCCGATGGTGGAACACCGCGCTTTGCCCGACCACCGGACCGCGGCATCATCGCGAGGTTGGTTGCGGGACACGACATGGGCCCGGTTACGATTACGCGGCGGACTTTCCACGGCGGCCTGACGGCGCTTGGCCTTTCCGCTCTGATGGCCGGAGGGTCCCGGGCAGCGCAGGCGGATCCGTCCGACCTCTACCTCAACCGGCTCACCTGGGGGGCGACGCCCGAGTCGCGGTCGGCGTTTCGCGACGGGGGCCTCGAGGCGTGGCTCGATGCCGAACTCGCACGCCCCGCAGCGGAGCCCGCATTGGCCAAGCGGCTTGCGTCGGCGCGGCTCTGGATCGAGTACGAGGCAGGTCGCACCGACGATGGCACGCCTTGGGAAGGTCGCTCTGAAGCGCGGCCCCTCGGCCTGCTCGAAGCCGATCCGGCGACGCTCGTCGCGCTCACCGACTATTCCCGCGCGATCGGCTACGCCGAGCGCACCCGTCCGGCCGACGAGGTCATTGCCGCCGCCCTCATCCGGGCGGTGCACGGAGCGGCGCAGCTGCGCGAGGTGATGACGCAGTTCTGGCACGACCACTTCAGCGTCAACGCGCTGAAGGACGAGACCACGGCGGCACTCTTCCCGCCCTACGACAGGATGCTGCGCGAGAACGCCCTCGGCAACTTCCGCGTGCTCCTTGGCGAGGTCTCGAAGTCGCCGCCCATGCTGCACTACCTCAACAACGATGTCAGTCAGGCGAGCCCGGCGAACGAGAACTTCGCCCGCGAGCTCCTGGAGCTGCACACGCTGGGGCAGGAGAACTATCTGAACGACCGCTTCGAGCGGTGGGACGAGGTGCCCGGCGCCCGCGAAGGTATGGCAGCAGGCTACATCGACGACGACGTCTACGAGGTGGCGCGCGCCTTCACGGGCTGGACCATCGGCGACGGACGCGACATCGGCGGTGGCAAGACCACGCCGATGACCGGCGCCTTTGCCTATGTCGAGGAATGGCACGACCCCTACCAGAAGCGGATCCTCGGCCGCGAGTTCCCCGACCACACCGCGCCGATGGCGGACGGCGAGGCGGTTCTGGACCTGCTGGCCACGCATCCCGGAACGGCGCGCTTCGTCACCGGGAAGATGCTCCGGCGGCTCGGGATCGAGGCGCCAACAGAGGGATACCGCGAGCGGGTTGCGGAGGCGTTCCTTGCAGCGGCCGACGCGCCCGACCAGATTGCGCGGACCGTGCGCGCCATCGTGCTCGATGCGGAATTCGCCGCGACGCCGCCGGGCAAGCTGCGCCGCCCGTTCGAGTTTGCCGCCGCGCTGCTCCGGGCGACAGGCGCGGAGGTGGTGCCCGGGAACGCCGCCAGCGCCAACTGGCACCTGCAACAAGCCGGCTGGACCCAGCACGAGGTGCGGCCGCCGACGGGTCACTCCGACAGGACCGAGGACTGGGCGACGACGCGCACGATCACGGGGCTCGCGAACCTCGCGCTCTATCTCCACGCCGACTGGATGGAACTGGTGAAGACGCCCCTCATCGGGGCTCCGGCTCCGACGTTCGGCGGCACGGCGGCGCACTGGGAGCACCGCTTCGGGCTGCCGCCCGGATCGCTGTCCGAGGCGATGGCGGCAATGGAGGCCGGCCCCGGCGACGCGATGCCGGGAGATCCGGGCGGGCGCGACTGGGTGAATTCCGGTTTCGTCGCGGCAGCGGCGCTGACGCCCGGGTTCCTGTTCCGTTAGCGAGGAAGCGATGGGCAACCCGACACTCGTGGTGATCTTCCTGCGCGGCGGAGCCGACGGGCTGAACCTGATCGCTCCGACGGCCGACCCGGACTACATCGCGGCACGGCCCGAGGCGCTGCGGGTGCTGCGAAACGGTGATGCCCCCGGCCTTCCCCTCTCGCATCAGGCCGCCGACGCCGATTTCCGATTCCACCCCGAGGCGCGGGCGCTGTCCGAGCTGTTCGAGGCGGGCGAGCTCGCGGTGATCCATGCCGCCGGCCTGACCGACGGCACCCGCAGCCACTTCGACGCCGAGGAACGGATGGAGCGCGCCACACCCGGCGCCAGCGGTGCCGGCGGCTGGATCGGCCGCTGGCTGGCCGAGGCGCAGCCGGAGGGCGAGCTTCCCGCGCTGGCCGTGGGCGACGCCCTGCCAGAATCGCTCCGTGGGTGGAACCGCGTCGCCGTGGCCGCCAACCTCGCCGACCTCGTGCTGGCCGAAGGCAACGATTTCGCCCCGCTCGTCGCCAGCCGGCTCAAGGCGGGCTTCGGCCGGCACCCCCTGCTCGGCCCGCCGGTGGAGCGGCTGATTGCGCTTTCGGAGATCCTGCGCGCGCGAATGGGAACGCCCGAGGGGCTCGGGGAATACGAGCCCGACGTGGCCTATCCCGACAACGACACGCTTGCACCATCGCTGAAGACAGTGGCTCAGGCGATCAAGCTCGATCTCGGTCTGTGCGTCGCCACCGTCGATTTCGGAGGCTGGGATACCCATGACGAGCAGGCGGACGACTTCCCGCGCCTCACCGGCCAGCTCTCGCGCTCTCTCCTCGCCTTCTGGCGCGACCTCGGGGAGAGGCGGTCCGACGTGACGGTCGTCGTGATGAGCGAATTTGGCCGCCGGCTCCGCGCCAACCGCAACAACGGGACCGACCATGGCCACGGCAACGCGATGATGGTGCTCGGCGGCACCGTGCGCGGGGGCCGGATGCTGGGCGAGTGGCCCGGCCTTGCCAACGAGGCCCTGGACGACGGCGCCGACCTCGCGATCACGACAGACTACCGGCACGTGCTGGCCGAGGTGATGCAGCGGCACATGAAGGCCGATACCACGCGGCTCTTCCCCGGCTTCGCTCCGGCCCCCGTGGGAATCTTCGGATAGATCCGGGCGGAGCGGCCGGCCCCGCTCAGTCCGGACCGCGCGTCCGTGCGGCGAAGATGCGGCCGATGAAGTTCAAGAGCACCTGCGCGGCGAGGATCGCGGTCGTGCCGGTGTGGTCGTAGTCCGGCGCGACTTCGACGAGGTCGATTCCCACTACCCGGCCGCGCTTCGCCAGGCCGTCCAGGAATTCCAGGACCTCGTAGTAGAGGAAGCCGCCGTGGCTCGGCGTCCCCGTCCCCGGCGCGATCGAGGGGTCGAAGCCGTCGATGTCGATCGTCACGTAGTAGTCGCGGCCCTCGGGCACGCGGGCGAGCGTCGCCTCCAGCCCGAGCTTCCTGATCTGCCGGACCGAGAGAATGTCCGAGCCCATGGCGCGCGCCGCATCGTAGCCCTCCTTCGCGGTGGAGGACACGTTTCGGATGCCGAACTGGCTGAGGCCGGTCACATACGGCTTCTCGGCGGCGCGCCGCATCGGGTTGCCGTGGCCGTAACGCACGCCGTGGCGCTCGTCCACGAAGTCGAGATGCGCGTCGATCTGGACGACATGGATCGGCCCGTGATCGGAAAAGGCGTTGATGCAGGGGATGTTGACCGAATGGTCGCCGCCCAGCACGACCGGCAGCGCGCCCGCCTTCAGGATCGCGCGCACACCCGCCTCGATGTTGGCGTGGCTCTTCTGCGTGTCGGTGTGCACGATGTCGGCATCGCCGATGTCAACGATCCTGACGCCCTCGAGGTAGGTCGTGTCGTCCTCGTGGTCGTAGGCCCCGGCATGGCCGAAGGAGAACAGCGTCGAGGCCTCGCGGATCGACCGCGGCCCGAAGCGGGCGCCGGCGCGCCACTGGGTGCCGAAGTCGAAGGGCGCACCCATCACGGCCACATCGGCGTCGATCGCGCCCCAGTCGGGCTGGTAGGGCGACTTGCCGAAGGTGGAGATTCCGACGAACGGCAGGTTGAGCCGCCCGCCCTCGTAGCCATGCGCCATGTCAGTCGTCCTTGCCGGGATAGGGAAGCGTCTCCACGCGCAGCTTGCCGCGGTGGGCCAGCGCATGGGCGGCGATCTCCTCGAGCGGCGCGAACCACGCCTCGCCGGTCGCGAGCGTCCGTTCCAGCCAGGCCTCGAAATGCGCCCATCGGGCAAGCCGCCCGGTCAGGAACGGGTGGAGCACAGGCATCCAGAACCCGCCCGCGTCCCGTGCCGCCTCGTATTCCTCGAAGAAAGCGCGGAGCCCGTCCGAGGGCGCGCGCACCGGCATCAGGTAGCCGATCTCCTCGAAATGGGCGAAGGGTGGCCAGTCGTCGCAGCCCCAGTGCGGCGGGATCTCCAGCAGCTCGCCCGCAGGGGTCCGCATCAGATAGGGCATCTCGTCGGCCATCAGCGAGCTGTCATAGACGAAGCCCTCGGCGATGAGCCGGTCGAGGATCGCGGGGGTGACGTTGTAGACGGGCGCGCGGTAGCCGCGCGGCTTGCGGCCGGTGAGGCGGACGTGGACCTCCATCGCCCGGCCGAAAAGCTCCGCTTCCCTGTCGTCGGAATGGGACATCGGATCCTCGTGCCGCCAGGAATGGTGGCCGATCTCGTGCCCGTCCTTCAGGATCGCCTCGACCGTGGCGGGGTAGGTCTGCATCACCCAGCCCGGCATGAAGAAGGTCTGCCTCAGCCCCAGCCGGCGATAGGTCTCGAGGATGCGCGGCACCGCCACGGTGGGACCGTAGCGCCCCATCGTCACCGGGCAGAGCCGCAGGTGCCCGTCCTCTGGCCTCGCGTTGCGGATCAGGCTGTCGGCGTCGATGTCGAAGGTGATCGCAGCGGCAAGGCGGCGTCCATCCGGCCAGGGCAGGGGATGCAGAAGCATGGATCGGTCTCCCTAGTGCATGGCCGCGCCGCCGTCGGCGGAGAAGCACTGGCCGGTGACGAAGCTCGCCTGCGGCGAGGCGAGGAAGGCGACGAGCGGCGCGATCTCCTCGGGCCGGCCGATCCGTCCCAGCGGATTGTCCGCCTCGAGCGCGCGTTCGGCTTCGGTCATCCGCTCCCAGCCGAGCAGCGGCGTGTCCACCGGCCCCGGCGCCACGGCGTTGACGAGGATATGCGGCGCCAGTTCCCGCGCCCAGGACCGCGTGAGCGACAGGATCGCCCCCTTGGTCGCGGCATAGGCCGACGCGCCGGCGCGTCCCGCGTAGGCGAGTTCCGAGGCGATGTTGATGATCCGCCCGCCGGCGGGGATCCTCGGCAGCGCCGCCTGCGTCACCACCCAGGTCCCGCGCAGGTTCACCGCCACCTGACGGTCGAAGTCGGCAAGCGGCATGTCGGCGAGGCGCCCCTCGATCAGAACACCGGCGTTGTTGACCAGAACGTCGATCCGGTCGAACCCCGCCAGCGCGGCGGCGACCGATGCGGGGTCGGTCACGTCTGCCGAGAGCTCCGCCCCCGCGAGGTCGAGCCCGACGGGGCGGAAGCCGGCCTCCTCCAGCGCGGCGAGCGTCGCCGCGCCGATCCCGCGGCCCGCCCCGGTGACCAGCGCCACCCTCACCACGGCACCTCCCCGCGGTCGATCCCGAGCGTCTGTCCGGTGATGTTGGCCGAAAGGTCCGAGGCAAGGAAGAGGTAGGCCCCGGCGATGTCGTCGGGCTCCATCAGTCCGCCGGCGAGCGCCTGCGCCGCCTCCACAGCGCCGATGATCTCGCCTTCCGACCGGCCGGTGCGCGCGGCGAGAACCCGCGCAGAGCGGATCGAGGCCTCGGTGCGCACCCACCCGGGCGCCACCGCGTTCACCCGGATGCCGCGCGGGCCAAGCTCCTTCGCCCAGGTCTTGGTCAGCCCGATGACCGCGTGCTTCGAGGCGACGTAGGCGCCGAACAGGGGCTCGGCCACGCGGCCCCAGATCGAGGCGGTATTGACGATCCGGCCGCCGGGTGGCATCCGCCCCAGCGCATGTGCCGTCACGATCGCCATGCCGGCCACGTTGATGTCGAGGATGCGGCGGAACAGCGCGAGCGCCTCGGGCGCCGCGTCGTCGGCCGGCGTGATGCGCTCGAGGCCCGCGTTGTTCACGAGGATGTCGATCTCCTTCAGCGGCGCGAGCGCCGCGGCCACCGCGGCCGCATCGGTCACGTCCACCTTCAGGCCACGCGCGCCGATGCGGGCGGCGGCCTCGGGCGCCGCGTCGTCGTCGGAAAGCGCCAGAACGTCGGCACCCGCGCCGACAAGCGCCGAGGCGACGCCGAGCCCGATACCCCGGCTTGCGCCGGTAATCACCGCCCGCGCGCCCGCGATTCCCGTCATGCCGCCGTCTCCTCGTCGTCGGTCGAGCGCACCAGCGCCAGAAGCTCGTTCCTCAGCGCGAAGAACTCCGGGCTGTCGCGCAGCTCCAGCGTGCTCTCCGGGCCGAGCCGCGCGGTCACGTCCACCTCGGCGAGGATGCGGGCGGGTCGGCGGGTGAAGACGATCACACGGTCGGCGAGAAACGCCGCTTCCTCGACATCGTGGGTGACGAAGATCACCGTCCTTCCCTCCTCGCGCTGGATGCGGCGCAGCTCGAGTTGCAGCCGCTCGCGGCGCAGCGCGTCGAGCGCGCCGAAGGGCTCGTCCATCAGCAGGATCTCCGACCCCGCCGCCAGCGTCCGCGCGATGGCGACGCGCTGGCGCATGCCGCCCGAGATGCGGTTCGGCCACTGGTCGGCGAAGTCGCTCAGCCCGACGAGGCGGAGGAAATGGGCAGTGCGCGCCCGCTTCTCGGCCGCCGTCAGGTCGCTCCGGTAGCGCATCCCGTAGGCGACGTTGCCCGCCACCGTGAGCCAGGGGAAGGCCGAGTAGGACTGGAACACCATGCCCCGCCGCCGGTCGGGGGCGCCGAGGGGCTGGCCCTGAAGCAGGATCTCGCCCGAACTCGGCCGCTCGAGCCCGCCGACCATGCGCATCAGGGTCGTCTTTCCGCAACCCGAAGGGCCGAGGAAGACGACGAACTCGCCCTCGGCAACCGAGAGGTCGAAGGGCGCAACGACCTCGACGGGGCCGTAGCGCTTGGTGACCGAGCGGAATTCGAGGTAGCTCATCGCACGAGATACCTGAACCAGCGGCGATGCGCCGCGCGGACGATCTGGTCGGTCAGAAGGCCGATGATCCCGATGGTGATGACTCCAGCCATCACCTCGGGGGTCTGGAAGAACCGACGCGCCTGCCAGATCACGAAGCCGAGCCCGCTGTCGGCCGCCACGATCTCGGCGATGATCAGGTAGGTCCAGCACCAGCCCAGCGTGATGCGCATGTTGTCGACCAGCGTCGGCAGCATCGCCGGAAGCGAGACGTCGGTCAGCCGCCGCCAGCCGGGCGCGCCCACGGTCATCGCCGTCTCGTGGAACTCGTGCGGCACGCGCCGCACGTCGTCGGCCACCAGCAGCACGAGCTGGAAGAAGGTGCCGAGCCAGAGCAGGAAGATCTTCGTGCTCTCGCCCACCCCGAACCAGATGATCGAGAGCGGCACCAGCGCGGGCACCGGCAGGTAGCGGATGAAGTCGATCACCGGCTCCAGCGCCGCGCCGACCCAGCGGACCGAGCCCATCAGGATGCCGATCGGCACCGCCATGGCCGCGGCGATCAGGAATGCCGCCCAGACGCGCAGCGTCGAGACCCCGGCGTGATAGAGAAGACCGCGCTCGGCGATCATCGTCCAGAGCGTCGCGATCACCACGGAGGGCGCCGGCAGGAACCGCTCGGAAACGGCGCCCGACCGCGAGACGATCTCCCACACCAGGATCAGCCCGAGGCTCGCCGCCGCGCCGATCAGGATCTTCTGGCGGCCGTCGGCCATGCCTCAGCGCTCGACCCCGTCCCAGAGCCCGGTCAGGATGGAGTTGTCGATCTCCTGCGCGGGGTCGAGCCTCGTGTCGGCTGCGCCGTAGTCGAGGTTCAGTTGCATGACCTGCTCGAACACCTCGTGCAGGGTGCCCGTGCCGCCGCCGGTGCCGAGGTAGGCCACCGCTTCCTCATACGTCGTGTAGGCGAGCGAGGTGTCGATGATCTCCGTCACCTCCGCAGGCGTCAGGCCATAGTAGGGCGCCGCGTATTCGGCGAACCTGGCGGGATCCTCCTTGAAGAAGTCCACGGCCCGGTAGACACAGCGCAGCAACGCGCGGAACTTCCCGGGGTTTTCCGCCAGTACCGCGTCGCGCGCGGTGATGATGTCGACGATGATGTCGGGCTTGTCGCGCGACGACAGCAGGATCCGGGGATTGCGGTCGGGCAGCGCCGTGACCGCCTGGCTCAGGAACGGCTCGTAGGTTCCGACCGCGGCCACCGAGGGGTCGGCCAGCACGGCGATCGTGTCGGCGGTGGCGATCTCGCGCAGCCTCACATCGTCCAGCGAGAGCCCGGCATCCGCGAGCGCCATCTGCAGGAGGAGCCGCGCGGGGATGTTGGGCTCGATTGCCACGGTCTTGCCGGCAAGGTCGGAGACCTCGGCCACGCTTCCGTCCACCAGCACGCCGTCGCCCCCGACCGAGATGTCTATGGTGCCGATGATCGTGCCGGGCGTCTCCGGCGTGCGTGGCCTGCCCTGGTGTTCGCCCACCGTGCGCATGTCGGCGTCGATGTCGCCCCGCTCCATCGCCGCCATCACGTTCGCGCGGTCATCCTCGAAGCGGAAGTCGAGCGTGTAGCCCTCGGCCTCGTAGCAGCCGAGATCCTGCGCCACCAGGGCTGGCGCGAAGCCGACCCAGGTCGGCGCGAGGACCCGGATCGTCGTGTCCTGAGCCGCTGCTGTCCCGGCCAGTGCCATCGCGGCGATGCCCGTGGCGGTAATCATCCAGATGCGCATCCCGATCCCTCCCCCGATCCGCAGCTTCGGGCGAAGGCTAGGACGGGGACCGGGCTGGGAGGAATGACGGGTTTCCGCAATATTACATCGGGAATTTCAGAAGTGATTCGCCGTGCGCCGCCTCACCGACACCGAACTCAGGCTCATCCGCATCTTCTGCACCGTGGTCGACTGCCGCGGATTCCGCGAGGCACAGATCGCGCTCAACATGGCGCAGTCCACGCTGTCCACCCACATCGCGGCGCTCGAAAGGACCCTAGGGAAACGGCTTTGCGAAAGGGGGCGGCGCGGCTTCCGGCTGACGCCGGCGGGCGAGGACACCTATGCCGCGGCCCAGACGCTCCTGCGCGACCTCGAGCGGTTCGAGGCGACGATGGACCGGATTCATGGCCGGCAGACCGTGCGGCTTCGCATCGGTCTGGTCGATGCGATGACCACGTTCGAGGGCATAGACCTGCCCGGCGCGGTGGCCCGCTTCGCGTCGCGCCACCCCGAGGTGCTCGTCGAGATGGAGACCGACACGCCGGCCGCGCTCCAGAAGAGCATCATGACCGGCACGCGCGACGTCGTCGTCGGACCGGGCTTCCAGCCGATGCCGGGCATCGAATATGTCGAGCTGCCGTCCGAGGAGCACCACCTGTTCTGCGGCAGGACCCACCCCTGGTTCGGCCTCGACGACGCCCTGATCGGCCAGGCCGACTTCCTGAAGGCGGCCTTCTCGGTGCGCAGCTACCAGCACTTCGACGATACCTACCGGCTCGGCCGGGTCACCGCCCGCGCCACCGTCGGCAGCATGGAGGCGCAGGAGATCCTGATCCTGTCCGGCGCATACGTCGGCTTCCTGCCCGACCACCGCGGGCGCCTCTGGACCGGACTGGGCAGGATGCGCCCGATCAAGCCGGACACCTGGTCGTTCCGGTCGCGCTTCCACCTCGCCTTCGATCCCGCACGCGAGGGCGCCGCAATCCGCCGTGACTTCGCGCGCGAGCTCGCCGCCTGACGCAGGACTGGCCCCGGGGCAGTTCCCTCCGGTCGGCCGGCGACGGGCGCGATCCCGGCTAGACCCGGCTCACCGTCTCGACGCAGAGGACCGTCGGCAGGTGGCGGGCGATCTCCTCCCACGTCTCGCCCTCGTCGCGGCTGAGGAACACCGATCCCGAGTTGGTCCCGAAGTAGACGCCGGCAGGCTCGGCGCCGTCGGTCGCCATCGCCTGACGCAGCACGGTGAAGAAGCAGGCGCCCTGCGGCAGCCCCGCGCGCTTGGCCTCCCAGGTCGCGCCGCCGTCGCGGCTGCGCCAGACGGCGGCCGATGCGTCGGGCGGATATCGGCCGGCCGTGTCGCCGTTGAGCGGAAGGGTCCAGACCGTCAGCGGATCGCGCGGGTGGACGGCGATCGGGAAGCCGAAGGTCGAGGGCAGTCCCTCGGTGATCTCGTCCCAGCTCCGCCCGCCGTCCGCGCTGCGGAACACCCCGTGGTGGTTCTGCTGGTAGAGGAGGTCACCCGAACCCGGCGCACGCACCATGTTGTGCACGCAATGCCCCGTCTCGGTGTCGTCGCCCGCGGCCGGGTGCGTGTGGTGGTGCGCCGGCGCGTTCGAGCGGCGGTTGCGCCGCTCCCACGTGGCTCCACCGTCCTCGGTGGCGAACACTCCCGCGGCCGAGATGCCGACCCACATCTTTCCAGGGTTCTCCGGGTCGGCGACGATCGTGTGCAGCGTCAGACCGGCCGCGCCCGGCTCCCAGCTGCCGCTCGAAGGGTGGTCGCTCAGGCCCTGCACGCGGGCCCAGGTCTCGCCGCCGTCATCACTGACAAAGAGCTGTGCGGGCTTGGCCCCCGCATAGAGCCTGCCTCCCGCCCGGCCCAGCGACCAGAGCGCTGCAACCTCCCCGGTGAAGGCGCCGGGCGGCCCCGGTTCGATGCCGAGCTGCGCCGCGATCTCGGGGTTGCCGGCGATCCAGGCGTCGGCCTGTCCGTCTGCGAGCTTCGCCTGCGTCCAGCTTGCGCCGCCGTCCCGCGACCGCCAGACCGCGGCACCGTGCCAGTCTCCGCCACCTGCTGCCCAGAGGGTGCCGGTCCCTGGGTCGCCGATGGCATGGTTGATCGGCCATCCGCCGCAGAACGGCCCGCGGACGGACCAGGCCTGGCGACCCGCATCGCCCTCGAGCAGGAACAGACCCTTGGTGCTTCCGACCAGAACGGTTATGGCAGCAGACATCGGCGCATCCTCCACCGGTGCGATCTGCCCAGTCTAGCACGGCGTCGCGTCCCGCGCTCGCGATGTCGCTCCGGGCTTGAAGCCGGACGCCCCCGGGAGGTAACCTCCGTTCCGCCACGGTCCGGGCGGCAGCGCCGTCCGGCGAAGAGGGAACGCGGTGCGGGGTGGCCCCCAATGCCGCGGCTGCCCCCGCAACTGTAGGCGGCGAGCGTGGGCCAACCGGAGCCACTGGGGCGCACCCCGGGAAGGCCGGCCCCCGCGACGACCCGCGAGCCAGGAGACCTGCCGTGGCGATCACCTGTCGGGCGCGCGGGGCGCGCGTCTGCGGCGACGGGCCCTCCCGCCGTGGTGATGCGTCAAGCACCAGGGGCGAGGGGGCGGAGCGTCCCCGCACCCCGCAACGGGAACAGCCCCGATGGGGCGCGAGAGGATCAGCGGCGCATGGCCTGGCCGCCCGAACGGATCGTCTGCCTGACCGAGGAAACGGTCGAGACACTCTACCTTCTCGGTCAGGAGCACCGCATCGTCGGCGTGACCGGCTACGCGGTGCGCCCGGCCCGCGTGCGGCGCGAGAAGCCCCGCGTCGGCGCCTTCATCTCGGCCGACGTGCCCGAGATCCTCCGCCTCGCGCCAGATCTCGTGCTCACCTTCTCCGACCTCCAGGCTCCGATCGCAGAGGCGCTGATCCGCGAGGGGATCGCCGTCCACGCCTTCAACCAGCGCGACGTGGCCGGGATCCTCGACATGATCCGCACGCTCGGAGCACTCACCGGCGCGACCGACCGGGCCAGCGCGCTCGCTGCCGGCTACGAGGCGCGGCTCGCCGCGCTTCGGGCCGAGGCCCCCGCCCGCCGCCCCAGGGTCTGGTTCGAGGAATGGGACGATCCGCTGATCTCGGGCATCGGCTGGGTCAGCGAACTGATCGGCATCGCAGGTGGCGAGGACGTGTTCGCCGACCTCGCCCGTCGCCCGGCTGCCCGCGACAGGATCGTTGGCCCCGAGGCGGTGGTCGCCGCTGCGCCCGACGTCATCCTCGCCTCGTGGTGCGGAAGGAAGGTTCGCCCCGAACGCATCGCCTCCCGGCCGGGATGGGGCGCGGTCCCCGCCGTTCGGGCAGGCCGCATCCACGAGATCAGGTCGCCCCTGATACTCCAGCCCGGCCCCGCCGCGCTGACCGACGGGCTCGACGCGCTTCGCGCCGCGCTCTTCCCCCCAACCCCGAAGCAGGAAGCCTGATGCCGCTTACCTCTCCCTTCCTCTTCTCCCGAACGCACCCGGGGTGGCCCGGCCGGCAGACCGGCCGGAGGGCAGGCAGACCCTCTGCGCCCGAGGCTGCCCGATGACGGGTCTCGTTGCCTTCCTCGACCGCGGCGGCCCGGCGATGTGGGCGATCGCCGCGCTTTCGGTGCTCGGTCTCGCGCTGATCCTCTGGAAGCTCTGGCGCCTGGCAGCCCTTGGCCTCTGGGCCGGCGGCGCGGCCGAGCGGGCCGTGCAGGCCTGGGTGGACGGCGACGCCGGAGCGGCTTCGCGTCTGGCCGGCCGGCGCGGCATCCATGCGCGGCTCGTCGCGGCGGCGATGTCGGCGCGGTCCGATCCCGCCCTGAGCGAGGCAGCCGCGCGGGAGGAGACGGCGCGGGTCGCCCAGGGCCTTCTCGGAGAGGCGCGCGCCGGTCTCCGCGCGCTCGACCTCATCGTAACGCTCGCGCCCCTCCTCGGGCTGCTCGGCACGGTCCTCGGGATGATCGAGGCATTCCGCGCGCTCGAGACCTCGGGCGCCCGCGCCGACCCCGCCGTCCTCGCCGGCGGCATCTGGGAGGCGCTGCTCACCACGGCCGCGGGCATGGGTGTGGCGATCCCGGCGGCGGCGGCGCTTGCCTTCTTCGACGGTGCGGTCGAACGCGCGGGGGCCCGCATGGAGGATCTTGCCACGCGCGTCTTCACCCGGACTCCGCCCGCAGCCCGCCGTCTCAGGGAGGCCGCGGAATGAGCTTCGCGTTCCGCGCCCGCACCGTCCGTCGCCGGCCGAGCCTCACGCCCATGATCGACGTGGTCTTCCTGCTTCTGGTGTTCTTTCTCGTCGCGGCCCGCTTCGCGCCCGAGGGGGCGATACCGCTTTCCCGCCCGGGCGCTTCCGCCCCCTGGGAGGGCGCGCCGCGCCTCGTCGAGGTCTCGCCCGAGGGGCTCGCCCTCAACGGCCGGCCGATGGCGCCACCAGAACTCGTGGAGGCGCTGGCCCGGCTGATGCCCGCCCCCGGCGCGCCCGTGGTGCTGCGCCCCGCCGGTGGTGCCACGCTTCAGGATCTGGTCGCCGCAATGGAACTCCTGCGCGGCTCCGGCTTCGGAACTCTGCTCCTCGCCGGGGGGCGCTGAGGCGATGCGCTTCGCCGCACCTCTCCGCCGCGCCAGGGGCGAAAGCATCGTCCCGATGATCAACGTGGTATTCCTGCTGCTGGTCTTCCTCCTCCTTGCGGCCGAGCTCGAACCGCCCCCTCCCCTCGACGTGAGCCTTCCCGAGGCCACCGCCCCCGGCGCCGCGCGCGAGGGCCGTGCGGTCCTCCACATCGCCGCCGACGGCACACTCGCCCTCGGTGCGCTGCGGGGTGAGGCGGCGCTCGCCGCGCTGACGCCGGGCGCTCCGGTCGAGATCCGCGCCGATGCCGCGCTGCCGGCGGCAAGGCTGGCAGAGCTCCTGCCGAGGCTTTCCGGCGCAGGGCCCGTCACCCTCGTCACGGTGCGGCGATGAGACGGGCGGCCGAGGCGCTCGCGTTCCTCGCGCTCGCCTCCGCGGTCCATGCAGGCGCGTGGATCGGGCTCGGCGGCGGACCGGGGCTGCCCGCATCCGGCGCGGGGAGCGGCGGGACGGCACCCCTGGAACTCGCGGCGGCGGACGCCGCAACCGCGGCGCTGGTCCGCCGGTGGGACGCGCCTCCGGCGGCGACCGTGACGCAGCCAACCCCGGCTTCGCCGCGCTCCGGTGCGATGGCCCCCGGACCTCCCTCCGTTCCTGCCGCCGACGCGGGTGCGCCGCTTGCGCGAATCGCGCCGACCGCGCCGCCGCTCCCGCCGGCCGGAGAGGCCGCCCCCGGCACCTCCGTCGCCGAGACCGCGCCACTGCCGGACATGCCGCGCCCGCGGCCGCGGCGGGAGGCCTTCGCCGATGGCAATGCCGCGCCCCCGGCAGAGCCGGCACCGCAGGCGGCGGCGAGGGTCGAGCAGCCCCGGCAGGGTCAGGCGGCCCGCCGCGCCGAGGGCGCGGGCGCGCGGCAGGCGGCCGGCGAGCACGGTGCGGGCAGCGCGCGCAGCGCCTCCGCGGGCGACCTCCGCGCGCTGGAACGGGAATGGGGCGCCGCGATCCTTTCCCGGATCGCCCGGCGTCAGGCCTATCCGCCGGGCGACCACGGCAGCGGCACCGCCCGCGTCACCCTCACGGTGGGGCGCGACGGCCGCCTCCGCGGGGTGAGCCTCGCCGCCTCCTCGGGCAGCAGCGCGCTCGACCGCGCAGCGCTCGACGCCGTGCGGCGGGCAGGCCGGTTCCCGCCCGCGCCCGCCGGCCTCGACCGGGCTGCCTACACCTTCGCGGTGCCGATGACGTTCCGGCGCGACTGACCCGCCCGCGCCCTGCCGCAACTTCCCGTTTGCATTGCCGCATCCGCTCTGCTTGCTTGGACGTGCCGCCCGCCGCCGAGAACAAGGCCGATGCACCTCGCCCGCTTTCCCCGGATCTTCCTCGCGCACCTGCCGACGCCCCTGGAGCGGCTCGACCGGCTCAGCCGCGCGCTCGGCGGCCCAGAGATCTGGATCAAGCGTGACGACTGCACCGGCCTTTCCACCGGCGGGAACAAGACGCGCAAGCTCGAGTTCCTGATGGCCGAGGCCGAAGCCATGGGCGCCGACATGGTGGTGACGCACGGCGCCACGCAATCCAACCACGCCCGCCAGACCGCTGCCTTCGCCGCGCGGCTGGGCATGGCGTGCCACCTCCTCCTGGAGGATCGCACCGGCTCGACGGACCCCGACTACACAGGGAACGGCAACGTCCTGCTCGACCGTCTCCACGGCGCCACGACCGAGAGGCGCGCGGGCGGGCTGGACATGAACGCCGAGACGGAGGCGGTGGCCGAGCGGCTGCGCCAGGAAGGGCGCCGGGTCTACGCGATCCCCGGCGGAGGCTCGAATCCGACCGGCGCGCTCGGTTACGTGAACTGCGCCCTCGAGATCGTGGGTCAGGCGAACGACCGGGGCCTCGGGATCGACCGCATCGTCACCGCCACGGGAAGCGCGGGCACCCAGGCCGGGCTGGTCGCGGGGCTCACGGCGATGAACGCAAGGATCCCCGTGCTGGGCTTCGGGGTGCGTTCGCCGAAGGCCAGGCAGGAGGAGGCGGTCTTTGCCCTTGCGCGTGCCACCGCCGCGAGGCTCGGCTGCCCGGATGCGGTCTCCCGAGCCGACGTGGTGGCCGATACCGGCTACGTCGGCGACGGCTACGGGATCCCGCGCGCCGACACGATCGAGGCGATCCGCATGTTTGCCGAACTCGAGGGCATCCTGCTCGACCCGGTCTACACCGGCAAGGCGGCGGCCGGGCTGATCGACTACTGCCGCACGGGCAGGTTCGCCCCCGGCGAGCGGATCTTGTTCCTGCATACCGGCGGCGCAGCGGCGCTCTTCGCCTACGGCGCGGCCTTTGCCGGCACGCACGGGCGGATGGCAGCGGAGTAGCGAAGGATGCGACCCCCCTTCCGCGGCAGCTTCACCCAGCAGGAGCCGATCCCCGAGGAAGGGATCGCTTCGGCCCTCGCGGTCATGCGCAGCGGCCGGCTCCACCGCTACAACACGGCGCCGGGCGAGGAGGCCGAGGCCGCCGCGCTCGAACGGGAATATGCCGCTTGGCAGGGCGCGCGCTTCTGCCTGGCCCTCGCCTCCGGCGGGCAGGCGATGCAGATCGCGCTCCGGGCCGCCGGCGTGAGACCCGGCGATCCGGTCCTGACCAACGCCTTCACGCTTGCCCCCGTGCCGGGCGCGATCGCTGCCGTCGGTGCCCGCCCGGTTCTCGTGGAGATCACCGAGGATCTGGTTCTCGACCTCGACGACCTCGCCGCGAAGGCCGCGGTCGCGAAGGCGCGGGTGCTGCTCCTGTCGAACATGCGCGGACACCTGTGCGACATGGAGCGCCTGATGGCGCTGGCCGACGCCGTCGGCCTCACCGTGATCGAGGACTGCGCGCACACCATGGGTGCGGCGTGGAACGGGCGGAAATCGGGAAGCTTCGGTCTCGCGGGCTGCTTCTCGACCCAGACCTACAAGCATCTCAACTCGGGCGAGGGCGGGCTTCTCGTCTCGGACGATGCCGCCTTCATGGCGCGGGCAACGATGCTCTCGGGAAGCTACATGCTCTACGGCCGCCACGGCGCCGGACCGCCGGAGGAGACCTACGCCGAGATCCGGCTCGACACCCCCAACATGTCGGCGCGGATGGACAACCTGCGCGCGGCAATCCTGCGGCCACAGCTCCGTGCGCTCGATGCCAACATCGCCCGCTGGAACGACCGGCACGACCGGGTCGCCGCGCACCTGCGCGGGCACAACGCGATCCGACTGCCGCATCGTCCGCACGAGGAATCCTATGTGGGCTCCTCGATCCAGTTCCTCGTGCCGGGGATCGCGCCGGAGACGGCCCAGGCCTTTCTCGCCGAGGCGGCCCGCCGCGGCGTGGAACTGAAGTGGTTCGGTGCGGAGGAGCCGGTCGGCTTCACCTCGGCGCACCGGAGCTGGCGCTACATGGCGCCGCAGTCGCTGCCCCGGACCGACCGGGTGCTGTCGGGGCTCTTCGACATGCGCCTCCCGCTCACCTTCAGCCTGGAGGACTGCGACCTGATCGCCGCGCACATCCTCGATGCCATATCGGCGGTGATGGAAGCGGCATGAGCGCAGCCGGGAGAGGTGACAGCAACGGCGCGGGGCGGTCCGCGTGAGGCGGGTGGGCATCCTCGGCGGCATGGGGCCCGAGGCGACGCTGCTCCTCATGCGCAGGCTCATCGACGGCGTCCCCGCGCGGGACGACGCCGACCACATCCCCCTCATCGTCGATCAGAACCCGCAGGTTCCCTCGCGCATCGCGCACCTGATCGACGGCACCGGCCCTTCCCCCGGCCCGGTCCTGGCGGACATGGCGCGGCGGCTGGAGGCCGCCGGTGCGGAAGCGCTCGCGATGCCATGCATCACCGCGCACCACTATGCGCCGGCGATCCGCGCCGCCAGCGCCCTGCCGCTTCTGGACATGGTCGCCCTCTCCGCGGAGCGGGCGCGCGCCCTGTCGGCTGAAGGCGCGTGCGTCGGCATCCTTGCCTCGCCGGCGGTGCGCCGGGTGGGGCTCTTCGATGCGGCGCTCGCGGCGGCGGGGCTGACGGCGGCCTGGCCCGGCGACGAGGCGGCAATCCTGGCGGCGATCCGACGGATCAAGGCCGAGGGTCCGACGGCCCCGGCGCGGGACGCGCTCCGCGCGGCCTCCGCCGGGCTGCTGTCCTGCGGCGCCGGGGTGCAGATCATCGCCTGCACCGAGTTCTCGCTGATGCGTGACGCCCTGGCCGTGGGCAGCGTGGCGGTCGATGCGCTCGACGTGCTTGCCGCGGCGATCGCCGATTTCGCACGCGGCGCGGGCGCGGCGCCGCGGAGCGCCGCCCCGTGAGCGCCCTGGCCGTGCAATGGAGCCGTCTGCGCGCCTGGGCGGGATCGGTCCGGTCCGGCTTGCTCCTCGCCGTCACGGTCGCGCTTGCGGCGAGCTTCCTCGGCGAGCACTACGGCGCCCCCGCCATGCTCTTCGCCCTGCTGATCGGGATGGCGTTCAACTTCCTCGCCATGGATGCGCGGGCCGAACCGGGGATCCAGTTCGCCTCGCGGACGCTCCTCCGGGTCGGCGTGGCGCTCCTCGGCCTGCGCCTCACGTTCGAGGATGTCTCGCAGCTCGGCTGGACACCGGTCGCCGGGGTCGTCGGCCTTCTGGTGCTGACGGTGCTCGCGGGCGTCGCCATTGCCCGGGCGCTAGGCCGGCCGGGCGCGTTCGGGCTGCTCTCGGGCGGTGCGGTCGCGATCTGCGGCGCCTCGGCGGCGCTGGCCATCGCGGCCGTCCTGCCCAGACGGCACATCCGCGAGGAGGACGTGCTCTTCACCGTCGTCGGCGTCACGGCGCTCTCCACGGTGGCGATGGTGATCTACCCGGTGCTGTTCGGGGCGCTCGGGCTGAGCGAGATCGAGATCGGCTACCTGATCGGCGCAACGATCCACGATGTCGCCCAGGTCGTCGGCGCAGGCTATTCGGTCGGAGAGACGGCGGGCGACATCGCCACCTTCACCAAGCTCCAGCGCGTGGCGCTGCTGCCGGTCGTGCTGATCGCGGTGGCGCTCGTCTACCGGCGCGAGGCCGGAGGCGGGATCGGCCTGCCCTGGTTCGTGGTCGCGTTCACGGCACTGATGCTCCTGCGCAATCTCGCGCCGCTGCCCGAGCCGCTCCTCGCCGCCGTCAACGAGGCGTCGCGGTTCCTCCTCATCACCGCGATCGCGGCGCTCGGCGTCAAGACCTCGCTCGCGCAGATGTTCGCTCAGGGCCCGCGCGGCTTCTACATCGTGGGGTTGGAGACGCTGGCGCTTCTGGCGATGGCGCTCGGGTTCTCCCACGTCTTCATGCGCTAGGGTCGCGCTGCGCGAGGGTCACGGCGGCATCGCGACGCAGGGAACCCGCACAGGGCAACCCGTGTTATGCTGGCATGGGTTTGCACACCACAGGAGTGAGCGATGGCTACCGCTTCCACGAACAAGAAGACGAACGGCGCCGCGCCGTCCGCGGACGATCTCGCCCAGCAGATCGAGGCGCTGAAGGATGACATCGCCGGCATCGCCAGGACGCTCGGCGCCATGGGGCGCGCGCAGGGCGAAGCGGCGGTGGAAACCGCCCGGGCCGGGGCCGAGACGCTGAAGGCGAACGGTGCCGCAGCCTACGGCGCCGCCGCCGACCGCGCCTCCACCGCGGCCGCCGGTGCCGCCGAGGCGGTGCGTCAGCGCCCCGCGATGGCGCTCGGCATCGCGATGGGGCTCGGCTTCCTCGTCGGCTATCTCACCGCGCGAAAGTAGCAGGCTCCCAGATGATGAGAGGTCTGGTCGACAGACTGGAAACCAAGGCGGCGGCGACAGCCCGCCGCCTTGGCATTCTGACGGGTGCGCTCCTGCTCGTGGCGATCGGGCTTGGCCTTCTCGCCTCGGCCGGCTGGATGGTCCTTGCGGCGATCCACGGTGCGGTGTTCGCCTCGGTCGCGATGGGGCTCGGCTTCCTCGGGGTGGGGGTTCTGACGCTCGGCGTCCTCGCCGCGACGGCCCGGCCCGCGTCCGATCCGCCGCGGCCCGATCCGGCCGTGGCGGCAGGGCTTATCGCCGAGGCCTTCGTTGCCGGCATCACCGCCGGCCGCGCCGCCCGCCGCTGACTGCGAAAGGCGCCCCCGGGCGCTTGCGCCGGCTGGTCCCGTTCCGGGGCTGGCCCCTTTCGCGTTTGCCCCAGATGCCGGATCGGCATCCGAGCCGGTCGTGAAAAAAGAACGGCGGACCGGGGGATGACGGTCCGCCGTTTCCGGGCGCCGGTGAGGGATCGTGGGGACGGCGGCGCCCGGGATACTGTTCCTCCCGGCCGGATCAGACCGGAGGGCGGCCCCGCACCGCGCGGGCGATCATCGCCACGACGAACAGGACGAGGAAGATGAAGAACAGGATCTGCGCGATGCCGGCCGAGGCGCCGGCGATGCCGCCGAATCCGAGTGCGCCGGCGATCAGCGCGACGATGAGAAAGGCGAGGGCCCATCCGAGCATGTCGTGTCTCCTTCATGGTTGATGCCGCAAGGCGCATCTGCCGGAACAACGCCGAGCCGATGACCCCGGTTCCGCCTGCGGCGGGGGAAACCGGGATCCGCCCGACCCCTTGACCCCGAGCGCAGGGAGGGGGACGGAAGCGGCGCGACCTCCGCCATGCCGGGTCTGATAGGGGGCTTGCGATCAGTCCAGGCGTCCGGTGAGCCGGGGCGAGGGTGCCTCGGTGCGGATCGCGGAAGACGCGCGTCTCGGCGCCGTTCCAGGGAGCGCCGGGGCGACGGCGCCTGCCGGGAACCGCACCGCCCGCTGCGGCGTTCCGCTCCTGCAACGGACGGGGCCGTTCGGCGGCCGTCGGGCGCGCACATGGCGCCTCCGGCGCCTCGGATCCCGCAAGGAGGAAGGATGCCATGCTGGAACTCGGCGGTCTCGGCGGCCTCGTCGTTCTGGTCCTTGCCCTCTGGGCAATCGTCTCGATCCTCGGCTCGGACGCCTCGACCGGCCGCAAGGTTCTCTGGACGCTTCTCGTCCTCGTCCTGCCGGTTCTGGGGTTCCTGATCTGGCTGATCGCGGGCCCGCGCGCCGCTCCGCGCCGCATCTAGCGCCAGGCTGCGGAGGCGCTCAGACCATCTCCTCGGGGATCCCGGGCACGGCGCGGCCGAAGGCCTCCGCCGCGGCGAAGTCGTGGGGGAGCAGGAAGCCCTCGCGATCCGCAGGCCGCTTCTTCGCATTGGCGCGCGCAAGGCGGCGCCAGGCCGCAACCGCCGTGCCGGCCTCGAAGAACTCCCCTCCGGCGCCGCGCGGCAGCCAGTGGGCCATGACCCGGGTCCGGAAGTCCGCGACCTCGCGCGGGCGGTTCAGGAACACCCCGGCCTCGGTGTCCCAGCGAAGGCTGCGCCCGTTGAGGTTGGCGGAGGTGACGAGCGCGGTGCGGTCGTCGAACACGGCGACCTTGGCGTGGACGTGCACGAGCGGCGCGCCCCTCAGCCGCGCCCTCGACGCCCTGCCGTCGCTCTGCGGCTCGGCCGGCCTCGGCTGTGCGGCGCTGCCCACGAACAGGCGGGTCCCGAAAGCCCGCGCGACGGCGCGCAGGCAACGCGCCTGAAGATATTCTCCATAGCGCTGGTCCAGTCCGCGGCCGCCGTCGAAGGCGACCTCCTCGGGCGCGGCCGGCAGGATCAGGATCAGCCCGAGATCCGGCGCGCGCCGTGCGGCCCGCACGAGCGCCCGGGCGAAGGCGCGGTCGCGGAAGAACTGGGTCTCGATGTAGATCAGCCGCTCCGCTCGCGCGGCCAGCGCATGGTGCGCCGCGGCGATCTCGTCGGCCACGGTGACAGGGCCGAAGAACGGAAGCGCGAAGGGGCGCCGCCGAGACAGGGTGCGCAGCAGGCGCCGGGCCGGGCGCACCGGGAGGCGGCCGCCGGCGACATCGCGGAACGTCTCGAGGTGCAGCTGCGCCTCGACCGCGGCGCGGCCCTCGATCAGCAGCTGGACATCGTGCCAGGTCTCCGGGCCGGGCCGGTCGTGGTCGGGGGTGTCATACCGGCGCTCGTCGAGGTCGAGCCCGCCGATGTAGAGAAGCCGCCGGTCGAACACTGCGAGCTTCTGGTGGTGCGTCGCAGGGAACAGGCGCGGCGGGCCGCCGAGCCTCGGCCGGAGCGATCCGTCGGGCCTCTCGGCGAGAAGCGGCGCGAGGCCCGGCATGTCGCGCAGCGCCGCCGCCCGACGGCCCGGATCCATCGCCGACAGCCGCCCTGCATGCCGTCGGAGCTTGCCGTGCGCGACGGGCCAGACCGCAAGCCGCGGCAGAAGTCCGGTGCGCGCGGGGTGCATCGCCGGGTGCAGCTCCAGCCGGGCGGCTCCCGGTCCGGCAAGCTCGGCCGCTGCCCAGAGCATCCGTGCCGCGCGCCAGGTTCCCCGGTGAAGGTCGGGCCGCGCGATCGGGTCGAAGTCGGAAATCGTCAGGTGGATCGCCACGCCCCTGCGAAGCGTGTGCTCGACAAGGTCGAACCAGGTCCTGCCCACCGCCCGCGCCTCGGGCGTCCGCAGGCGGGTGGACGGGTCGAAGATGCGGAAGCTCGCCCAGATCTCGCGCCTCGCGGCCAGGAATGCCCGCTCGAGCGCAGGATAGGCCTCGGCTGCGGTCAGCAGCACGCGCGCGCGAGACTGCGCCGCGATGTGGTTGCTCGTGAAGCTCTTCATGCCGTCGCTGTCCTAGCCGGTGCCGCAACGCAGCACGCACCCGCACGGTTCCCCCGCAGGCGCCGGACGGCCCCTCGCGGGGTGCCTAATGCGCGGCCTGCAACGGCGGCGGCGCGAACCTGCGCTCCTCGGCGGCGTCGAGCGGGGCCACGTCGAACCGCAGCGATACCGCGAATACTCCGTCCGCAAGGCTGCGCTCCAGCGCACCGCCCAGCTGGTGCGCGAAGGCATCGGCCAGCTGCGCGCCGAGACCGGTGCCTTCCGCGGGATCGGCGGCGGGCGGTCCTCCCGGGGCGACGGTATTGGCGACCCTCAGCACCGCCGCGCTGCCGCCGGTGCGGCAGAGCGAGATCTCGAGGAGCGGTGTTGCCCCGCCTGCGGCGCCGCCGTATTTCAGTGCGTTCGTCAGGAGTTCGGTCAGCAGGAGCGACAGCGGCACCGCCTGGTCGGGTGTGAGGCGCAGGTCGTCGAACGAGGTCTTCACGTCGAACCTTCGTCCGGGGCCGGTGCCGAGGTTCAGCACCTGCCGGACGATCTCGGGCAGCAGCTCATCGGTGCGGATGTCGGCAAGCCCGCTCGTCTGGTAGAGCCCGCGGTGGATCGTGGCGAGGCTCATCACCCGGTCCTGAAGCGTCCTCATCATCGTGCGGGCTTCGGGGGACCGCGCCTGCCGGATCTGCATGTTGAGGATCGAGGCGATGAGCTGCAGGTTGTTCTTCACCCGGTGGTGCACCTCGCGCAGGAGCACCTCCTTCTGGTGCACCATGTCCTCGAGTTCCGCCTCGTCGTGCAGGATCGTGTCGGTCATCCGCTCGTAGGCGTCGGCCACCTCGCGAATCTCGAGCGGCGCGCCGGCGAAGTTGACCTCGCCGACGATCCGGCCGCCGCCCGCGAACGAGGTGATCGAGTTCCGCAGCCGGCGGATCGGGTTGCTCACCAGCCGCTCGGTGGCGATCCAGGCGACCCCGAGGCTCATCAGCCACATCAGCATCGGCAGAACCCAGGGCGGAATCGCCGCGCCCAGCGCCTCCAGCGCCGAACCCTTCACGGGCTCGCTGCCGAGCGCATAGAGCTCGCCCTCGATCAGCGGCACGACCGAGAACACCCGCTCGGTCTCGCCGTCGGCGACGAGGCCCGTGAAGGCCGTGGGCGGCGCGCCGACCAGCGCCTTCAGCGACCGGTCCCGCGGGATCGCGCCGGCCGCGGCCTCGAGCCCCGCGGAGGAGGTCAGAAGCTGCCCCTCGCGGTCGAAGGTGCTGATCTGGAGGCCGGAGTCGTCGGCTTCCGCACCGCTTCGACCGATCGCACTCGCAAGCGCCTTGTGCGGGATCGAGATCCAGACCATCCCGGCGAAGGCCCCGTCCGACCCGAACACCGGATGCGCGGCGTAGAGGATCGAGGTGCCAGATACCGGGCCGTCGGGATTGACCCCCAGCCGGGGCCGCGGATCCTCCTCCGCAGCGGACAGCAGGGGCGAGTCCGAGAAGTCGAGCTCGCGATCCGCGCTGGAGCAGTCCGACCGCCCCCCCGGCCGCGTGAACCCCACGAAGGAGTAGACGGCCGAATCCGCCTGCACGCCGCGCATCACGAGGGAACAGCGCGCGGGGTCGTCGATCAGCTCGGGCATCGCCGAGGCCAGCGCGGCGGCGGCGCCCTGCGCCTTCTGGATCACGACGATCTCGCCCGCAGCGGCCCTGAGGGTGTGCCCCATCAGCGCCGCCTCGGCACGTGCGCGCGCCTCCTTCAGGATCTGCGTCGACTGGATCACCGCGACCAGTCCGACCGGAGCCAGCGCAAGCGAGAGGAGAACGGCCAGGCGGAAGCCCAGCCTCTCCCACAGCCTGCGCCGGATCGCCGGCGGTTCGCTCATGCGGCCTGCATGCCCGAACGGCCCATGACGGCGAGCGTTCCGCCGTCGGCCTTGGCGAGGATGTCCTCGCCCGCTTCGAGGCCGAGCAGCTCGGCCAGCCGCGCGCGGGCGCGGTTCGCCCGGCTCTTCACGGTGCCCACGGCAACGCCCATCGTCTCGGCCGCCTCCTCGTAGGAGAAGCCCGACGCGCCGACCAGGATCAGCACCTCGCGGTGCTCTGGAGAAAGCCTGTCGAAGGCCGCGGTGAAGTCGCCGAAGGCAAGCCGGCCGTCATGGGCGGGCTTGTCGTAGAGGCCCGCCGCGTGAATGCCCTCGGGGTCGGCGACCTCGCGGCGCGTCTTGCGCTTCATCGAGTAGAAGGTGTTGCGCAGGATCGTGAACAGCCACGCGCGCATGTTCGAACCGGCCTCGAACTTGTCGAGGTTGGTCCATGCCTTCACGATCGTGTCCTGCACGAGGTCGTCGGCCATCGCACCGTTGCGCGTCAGGCTGAGCGCGAAGGCGCGCAGCGCCGCCAGGTGCTCGGGCAGCTCGTCGCGCGGATCCTGCGGCGCCGCACCGGAGGCCGCGCTCACTGGTCGGCCTCCTTCTTGCGCAGCTGCTCCAGCAGCTGCTTGAAGCGATCGGGAACCTCCTGTTCCAGCGCATCGCGGTAGACGCGCCTGAGGTTCTCGTCGATCTGCTCCTTCAGACTCGACTTCTTGTCCTGCCCCGCCATGTCTTTCAGCATGTATGTTACCCGGTCCCGTCGAATTTGCGGAACCAAACGCCGACATAGGGCGTTCGGTTCCAACTAAAACACACAGAGGGGATAATTCATGGCATCCGACAGCACGACCGATCTCGCAACGCTGGTCGGCGGAAGCCTTCCGTACCTCCGGCGCTACGCGCGCGCCCTGACCGGAAGCCAGGACACGGGCGACCGCTACGCCGCCGCGACGCTCGAGGCGCTGCTCGAGGACAGTTCCGTGTTCGACGCGGCATCGGACCCCAAGGTCGCGCTCTTCCATGCCTTCCATCTGGTCTGGTCGAGCGCCGGCTCGCCGCTCGGCGAGCCCGACACGCCGCTGTCGCGCCGCGCCCAGGACCACCTCGCCCGGCTGACACCGAACACGCGCGAGGCGCTCCTTCTCAACGCGATCGAGGGCTTCTCGTTCCCCGAGATCGGCGAGATCATGCACCTCACGCCGGCCGAGGCCGAGCAGCTGGTCGCCATCGCCCAGCGCGAGATGGAGGCCTCAGTCGCCGGCAAGGTCATGATCATCGAGGACGAGGCGATCATCGCGATGGACATCCGCGCCATCGTGTCGGGCATGGGCCACAGGGTCACCGGCATCGCACGGACCCGCAAGGAAGCGGTCGCGCTCGCCGCCCGCGAGCGGCCCGACCTGATCCTGGCCGACATCCAGCTGGCGGACAACTCGTCCGGCATCGACGCGGTGAACGACATCCTTGCCCAGTTCGACGACCTGCCGGTGATCTTCATCACCGCCTTCCCCGAACGGCTGCTGACGGGCGCGCGGCCGGAGCCCGCGTTCCTCATCACCAAGCCCTACTCGGAGGATCAGGTCACCTCGGCGGTGAGCCAGGCGATGTTCTTCGCGTCGACCGAGACGCTCGCGGCCTGAACGCCGCCGCAGGCCGGCAGGGGGCGCGCACCGCGGGACCGCGGCGCGCGCCCTCTCTCACTTCGCGGTGGCCCGCAGCATCCAGGCCGCCTGCTCGTGGAAGGCGCAGCGCTCCGTGGCCAGATCGGCCGTCACCGCGTCCTTCCGCTCCTCGGCCACATCCACGAGGTCGCGCAGCCGCTGCGCCACGCGCTCGTGGTCGGCGGCCAGATCCTCGACCATCTGCTCGGCCGAAGGCATCTTCTCGAGGTCGGCGACCACCGACCGCTCGACGATCTCCGAGAGCTTGCCCGGCGCAAGCTGGCCCAGCGCCCGGATGCGCTCGGCCAGTTCGTCGGCCGCCGAGAACATGTTCTCGTACTGGGTCTCGGTCAGGGTGTGGATCGAGTAGAACAGCGGGCCCTCCACGTTCCAGTGGTAGGCGTGGGTCTTGAAGATCAGCCGGTAGGTGTCGGCAAGAACGCCGGCGATGCCGTCGGCGATCGGCGCGACGTCCCTGACGCCGGTCTTCACCTTCTCGGGCGAGGGCACGACTTTCATGGGGCTGGCCATGGCTTGTCCTTTCGTTGGCGTGGGTTTCAGCCGTCGCACCAGGGGGCGCGATGCGGCGGATCAACGCCGCCGGGGCCCAGGCGTTCCCTGCCTCAGCGCGGGGCAAGGCGTCGCAGCAGGCACAGCACCATCTGGGTGGAGAAGGGCATCGGCAGATGCTCGCCGCGCCACACGGCCCGGCGCTCGTCCGCCTCGGGGCCGAACAGCACGACACGCGCGCCCCGGACGGCGAGCGCCGGGACGAGCGGCCCCGCCGCCTCGGGGGCAAGCCACAGGAAGGCGACCGAGATCTGCGCCTCCCGCGCGATCCGCTGGGCCGCATCCGCGGCGCTGCGCGCCAGAAGGATCCGCGCCCCGGCGTCGAACTCGCTCACCGTCTCGGCGAGGTCGCGGGCGATGAGCGGGTCTGGCACGAGGATAAGATAGGCGTTCTCAGCGGCCGGAATGGTTCCATCCTCCGTCTGGCGGCAACTTCCCCTTCTGGAACCTTCCTGCGTGCCGCGCATTTAACTGCGACATACGCCCGCCTCGTTGCCGGAGGAGATGATGACGAGGGTCGCCTGCGCCGCATGCCCGCTCCGCCGCCTGCCCGCCTTCGTGCCGATGTCGGACGAGGAGGTGGCCTTCATGGACCGCTTCAAGGTCGGCGAGCTGCGCGTGGACCGCGGCACGACGATCCTGATGGAAGGCTCGAACAGCCCGCAGCTCTTCACCGTGCTGAGCGGCATGGGCCTGCGCTACAAGACGCTGGAGAACGGGCGGCGGCAGGTGGTGAACCTCGTGCTGCCCGGCGACTTCCTCGGGCTCCAGGCGGGCCTTCTGGGCGACATGAAGCACTCGGTCGAGGCGACGACGTCCATGGTGCTCTGCGTGTTCAACCGGGCCGACCTCTGGCAGATGTTCCGCGCCCAGCCCGAGCGGGCCTATGACCTCACCTGGATCGCCGCGGTGGAGGAACACTTCCTCGGCGAGACGCTCGCCACCCTCGGCCAGCGCGACGCGACCGAGAGGGTCGCCTGGGCGCTGCACCGGATCCACGCCCGCCTCGCGGCCCTCGGCCTCCAGCGCGCGGGCGCGGTGCCGCTGCCGTTCCGCCAGCAGGATCTGGCCGATGCCCTCGGGCTTTCGCTCGTGCACACCAACAAGACGCTGAAGCGGCTGGCCCAGCGCCGGCTCGCCAAGTGGTCCGACGGATCGCTGCGCGTCCCCGATCCCGACGCGCTCGCCGCGATCGCGATGGTCGAGCCCGGCCCGCCCGAGCCGCGTCCGCTGATGTGAGCGGCGCTCAGGCGCGCACGAGCTTCTCGTAATCCTCGGCGATCTGCCGGGTCAGCGCGCCGACCTCGAACCGCCAGTCGCCGATCTGGCCCACCGGCGTCACCTCGGCCGCCGTGCCGGTCAGCCAGCACTGCTGGAACCCCTCGAGTTCCTCGGGCAGGATGTGGCGCTCGTGCACCCGGATCTGGCGCTCCTTCAGCATTCCGATCACGGTCTGCCTCGTCAGTCCGTTCAGGAAGGCATCCGGCAAGGGCGTGTGCACCTCGCCGTCCTTCACGAAGAAGATGTTGGCGCCGGTCGCCTCGGCGACGTAGCCGCGATAGTCGAGCATCATCGCGTCCGAGCAGCCCTTCGCCTCGGCGGCGTGCTTCGACATCGTGGCGATCATGTAGAGGCCCGCGGCCTTCGCCTGGCTCGGTGCGGTGGCCGGGTCGGGGCGGCGCCATTTCGCGATGTCGAGCTTCGCGCCTTTCATCTTGGCGTCGCCGTAATAGCTCCCCCATTCCCAGGCGGCGACGGCCATGCGCACGGGGTTCCGCCGCGAGGCCACGCCCATGTCCTCGCCCGCGCCGCGCCAGGCGAAGGCGCGGACGTAGGCGTTGGTGAGGTTGTTGGCCTTCAGCACCGCCTCCTTGGCGGCGTCGATCTCCTCGGCCGTGTAGGGAAGCGGCATGTCGATCAGCTCACCCGACTTCAGGAGCCGCTTGGAATGTTCATGGCCGAGGAAGATCTTGCCGTCGTAGCAGCGTTCGCCCTCGAAGACCGACGAGGCATAGTGCAGCGCGTGGGTCAGGACGTGCACCTTCGCGTCGCGCCACTCCACCAGCTGCCCGTCCAGCCAGATCTTGCCGTCGCGGTCGTCGTAGGCGCCTGCCATCGTGGTTTCTCCCCTCGCCGGGCATGGCCCGAATTTGCGAATGTTGCGCAGACAAGGTCCGCTGCGGACACATTCTTGCGTGAAATTGCGACTCGGCTATCAGTTGACGCTTGGAAAGTCAACAAGGCTGACATAAAGTTCCGCCGGACAGACGCACTGGGGACAGCATGGCCGATCGAGGGACGGCGCCGAGCGGGGGCGAGAACCTCCTGTTCCTCACCGACGAACAGCTCCGCAAGGGGATCGAGGCGATGTTCTTCGCCTACCGCGGCTTCACGGCCGACCCCGACCGGATCCTGGAGAGCCATTCCTACGGCCGGGCGCACCACCGGGCGATCCACTTCATCAACCGCGCGCCGGGCACCACGGTGAACAACCTGCTCGCCATCCTCGGCGTCACCAAGCAGTCCCTGAACCGGGTGCTCAGGACGCTGATCGAGGACGGGCTGGTGGAAAGCCGGGTCGGGCGGAAGGACAAGCGCGAGCGTCACCTCTACCTCACCGAGGCCGGGCAGGCGCTGGAACGCGAGCTTTCCGAAGCCCAGCGCACCCGGATGCGCGCGGCCTACCGCGCCGCCGGGCCGGCGGCCGTCGCCGGGTTCCGCCAGGTGCTCGAGGCGATGATGGACGCCGAGCAGCGGCGGCAGTTCAACGCCATCAGCGAGGACGGCCCGTGAGCCCGCCCGCGGCTGCCGCCGAGGCCCATCTTCTCATCGTCGACGACGACGAGCGGATCCGTGGCCTGCTCCAGAAGTATCTCGTCCGCAACGGCTTTCTCGTCACTGCGGCGCGCGACGCCGGACATGCCCGCCGGCTGCTCGCGGGGCTCCAGTTCGACCTGATCGTGCTCGACGTGATGATGCCGGGCGAGGACGGGGTCAGCCTCACCCGCAACCTGCGCGAGCGGATGAACGTGCCGATCCTGCTCCTGACCGCCCGGGGCGAGACCGAGGACCGCATCTCCGGGCTCGAGGCCGGCGCCGACGACTACCTCGTCAAGCCGTTCGAGCCGAGGGAACTCCTGCTCAGGATCAACGCGATCCTTCGCCGCGTCCCCGAAGCGGGCGCCGCCGAGGCCGGACCGAAGATCCTGCGCCTCGGACCGGTGCGCTACGACGTGGACCGGGGCGAGATGTGGCGCGGCGAGCAGCCGGTGCGGCTGACCGCGACCGAGGCGCAGCTCATGCGGATCTTCGCCGCGAAGCCCGGCGAGGCGCTCTCGCGCCTCCAGCTCGTCGAGGATCTCGGGCGCGGCGGGGGGCTCGCGCAGGAGCGTGCCGTGGACGTCCAGATCACCCGCCTGCGCCGCAAGATCGAGGCCGATCCGCGCCAGCCCCGCTACCTCCAGACCGTGCGCGGGGCCGGCTACATGCTGGCGCCCGACTGAGCGGGCGCCTGCCTCGTCAGTAGCGCTGGAGCGGGATGCGCACGCCGACCGAGACCACGGTGGACCGCGCGTCGAAGGTCAGCGGCGTGCGCGGCTCTCCGGCCCCTTCGCCCGGCAGCGGCGTGGCCCCGCCGCTGGCCGAGCCGAAGTCGTAGTAGCGCAGGGAGGTTTCCAGGATCACCGGCCGCTGGCCGGGGCGGGTGACCTGCCAGGCCGCGCCGAAGCCGAGCGACCAGGCAAGCTCGGTCGAGCTGTCGCCCTCGAAGGTGCGCGTCACGCGGCCACCCTCGCCCCCGGAGCTGTTCTCCCGCGTCCAGCGCCCGACCTCGTTCCGCGAGAGGCCGATCCCGGCGACCACGAAGGGCTGGAAGCGCGAATTCGATCCCCGTGCCTCGCGGGGTGCATAGAAGACGTTGGCCATGACCGCCGTCGAGGTGATCGAGGCGCTCTGGATGTCGGCGTGGATGTCCTCGGTCGGGCTCGCGTCGCAGGGCGACCCGTCCGAGGCACCGGAGCAGGGTCCCGACACGCCCGCCGAGAGGATCCGGGTCAGCGACAGGTCCCCCCGCCAGCCGTTCTGCCAGTCGAAGCCCAGCGCGATCGCGCCCATGGCCCCGTCATCGGCGCCGAGGTCGAAGAAGATCCGCGGGTCCGCCGGCCCCGGCGGATCCCAGTAGCCGTTGCCGGCGTCGTTGAACCCGTAGCCGAGTTCCGCCCGGACATAGGGCCCGTAGGTGACGCTGGCCACGTCCGGCCCGAAGCCCGGCGAATCCTGTCCGAAATCCGCCGATCCGGCGAGAAACGCGCATGCCGCGATCGCGGCGGTCCGAAACCTGCCCTAGGGCCGCTTGGTGTCTTCCTCGATGTCTTGCCTGCCTTCTTGTGCTGGCCCCGCCGCGCAGCGCGGCCGACCCGGTTGGACCAGGCAATTCGACCGTGGGCGCATAGGATCGCGACGCGGACCGCCTCCGTCTCGGTGGCGAATCCTGCGGCTGTGCCATCCGGCACGAGGGCGCCGGGGATGCTGGTCGCCGCCATTCCCGTGTCGGCGCTGATCGGGATCGTATTGTCTGACGCCGTTCCCACAAAGAACGCGGCAAGCGTTTCGGAAAGGGACGACACTCCCGAAAGCGCTGCCTCCCCCGGCAGGACACCTTTGAACACCGCGAGGATGTGCACCGGCGAGCCGTGGATCGCCAGGCTGTCCCGGGTGCGGCCAATCTCCTCGATCATCGCGCCTCGAGAAAGCGCGCGGAGCGCCCCCATGCCGGGGGTGAAGGTCGGCAATGCCTCGGCCGGCCCGCGATCGAGCATCGGGTCGGACGTCCGGGCAATGCTCGACCGGCCAAGCTCCAGCTCGGGGATGCCCTCCTGCGCCGATGCGGCTTGCGGCCGCCGCTGCCCGGAGGGCTGCCGGCCTGCGGGCCCTTCCGCTTGCCAAGGCACTGGGCTAGCCTCGCCGCCGATGACCACGGCCCTTCTCACCCACCCCGACTGCCTCGGCCATGTCACGCCCCCCGGCCATCCCGAGCGGGTCGGGCGGCTCGAGGCGATCCTCGCCGCGCTGGAGGATCCGGCCTTCGACCCGCTGCTGCGCGTCGAGGCTCCCCTTGCGGCCGAGGCCGAGATCCTGCGCTGCCATCCGCAGGCCTACCTCGACCGCGTGCGTGCCGCCGTGCCGGCCGCGGGCTGGGTGTCGCTCGATGCCGACACGCACCTCTCCGCCGGCTCGCTCCGGGCGGCGCTCAGGGCGGCCGGAGCGGCGACGAAGGCGGTGGACATGGTGATCGCGGGCGAGGCCGCGAACGCCTTCTGTGCCACCCGGCCCCCCGGCCACCACGCCGAGACGGAAACCGCGATGGGCTTCTGCCTCTTCGGCAACGTGGCGATCGCGGCGAAGCGGGCGCTCGACCACCACGGGCTCGGGCGCGTCGCGGTCGTCGATTTCGACGTGCACCACGGCAACGGCACGCAGGACCTGCTCTGGCACGAGCGGCGCGCGCTCTTCGTCTCGACCCACCAGATGCCGCTCTACCCCGGCACCGGCGACCGGCACGAGACCGGGGCCCACGGCAACGTGCTGAACGTGCCTCTGCCGCCCGGCACCGACGGCACGCGCTTCCGCGCCGCGGTCGAGGCGATGGTCCTGCCCGCGCTCGACGACTTCGCGCCCGAGCTGATCCTCGTCTCGGCCGGGTTCGACGCCCACCGCGCCGACCCGCTGGCGCAGATGGCGCTGGTCGAGGACGACTTCGCCTGGATCACGCAGCGGCTCTGCGACGTGGCCGAGGCCCATGCCGGGGGCAGGGTGGTCTCGACACTGGAGGGCGGATATGATCTTCCGGCCCTGGCCGCGAGCGTCGCGGCGCATGTGGGCGTGCTGATGGAGCGGGGCGGATGACCGGTAAGGACGTGGCCGCAATGAGCTTCGAAGAGGCGATGGCCGAACTGGAGTCGGTCGTGAGCCAGCTCGAACGCGGCGAGGTCGCGCTCGACGACTCGATCCGCCTCTACGAACGGGGCGCCGCGCTCCGGGCGCATTGCGAGGCCAAGCTGAAGGCCGCCGAGGAGAAGGTGGCGCAGATCACGCTCGGGCCCGGCGGCCAGCCCACCGGCACGAAGCCCGCCGAAGGCCTCTGAATGTTCGCCGACGCCCTGCGCGGCGCGGCGGCCCGGGCACAGGCGCGGCTCCACGCGGCGCTTGCGGAGGTGCCGCAGTCGCCCGTCGCCGAGGCGATGCGCTATGCGCTCCGCGGCGGCAAGGGGCTGCGCGGCTTCCTCGTGATCGAAAGCGCCCGCCTGCACGGGGTGGATGCCGACGAGGCGGTGTTTGCCGCCGCGGCGGTCGAGGCGGTGCATGCCTATTCGCTCATCCACGACGACCTGCCCTGCATGGACGACGACGACCTGCGCCGCGGGCAGCCCACCGTGCACGTGCGCTGGGACGAGGCGACCGCCGTCCTCGCCGGCGACGCGCTCCAGGCGCTCGCCTTCCAGATCCTCGCCGAGGAGGAGGACTGCCCGCCGGACCTGCGGGCGGTGCTCGCGGCCGCGCTCGCCCGGGCCGCCGGGGCAGCCGGCATGGTTCTCGGCCAGGCCCAGGACATCGCCGCCGAGACCGCGCCGGCGCCGCTGACGTTGCCCGAGATCACCGCGCTCCAGGCCAACAAGACCGGCGCGCTGATCGGCTGGTCCTGCGAGGCGGGCGCGATCCTCGGACGCGCCGACCCCGCCCCGATGCGGCACTTCGCGCGGGCGCTCGGCCTTGCCTTCCAGATCGCCGACGACATCCTCGACGTCGAGGGTGATCCCGAGCGCACCGGCAAGCGGCTCCGCAAGGATGCCGAGGCCGGGAAGGCGACCTTCGTCTCGCTGCTGGGGCTCGACGGCGCGAAGGCGCGGGCGCGGGAACTGGTCGCCGAGGCCGAGCAGGCGCTGAGGCCCTACGGCGCGGCCGCCGAGACCTTGCGGGAGGCCGCGCGCTTCGTTATCGCCCGCGAGAGCTGAAGCCCCGGGGAGGGCGCCATGAGACCCGCCACACCGCTGCTCGACCGCGTGAAGCTGCCCGCCGACCTCAAGGGCTTCTCCGACCGCGAGCTCGCCCAGCTTGCGCAGGAGCTCCGCGCCGAGACGATCTCGGCGGTGAGCGAGACCGGCGGGCATCTCGGCGCCGGCCTCGGCGTGGTCGAACTCACCGTCGCGCTCCACGCCGTCTGGGACGCCCCCCGCGACCGCATCATCTGGGACGTGGGCCACCAGTGCTACCCGCACAAGATCCTGACCGGCCGGCGCGACCGGATCCGGACGCTCCGGCAGAAGGGCGGGCTCTCGGGCTTCACGAAGCGGTCCGAAAGCCCCTACGACCCCTTCGGCGCGGCCCATTCCTCAACCTCGATCTCGGCCGCGCTCGGCTTCGCGGTGGCGCGCGATCTCGGCGGCGCGCCCGAATACGGGATCGGCGACGCCATCGCCGTCATCGGCGACGGCGCGATCTCGGCCGGGATGGCCTACGAGGCGCTGAACAACGCCGGGCATCTCGGCAAGCGCCTCTTCGTCATCCTCAACGACAACGAGATGTCGATCGCGCCGCCCGTCGGCGCGATGTCGGCCTATCTCTCGCGGCTCTACGCCGGCGATCCGTTCCAGGAACTCAAGGCCGCCGCCAAGGGTGCGGTGAGCCTGCTGCCCGAACCCCTCCGCGAAGGGGCGAAGCGCGCCAAGGACATGCTCAAGCACATGACCGTGGGCGGCACGCTCTTCGAGGAACTGGGCTTCTCCTACGTCGGCCCGATCGACGGGCACGACATGGACCAGCTCCTCGCCGTGTTCCGCACCGTCCGGGCGCGCGCCACCGGGCCGATGCTGATCCATGTCCTGACGAGGAAGGGCAAGGGCTACGCTCCGGCCGAGGCGGCGCGCGACGGCGGCCATGCGACCGCCCCCTTCGACGTGCTGACCGGCAAGCAGCGGAAGGCACCCTCGAACGCACCCGCCTACACGAAGGTCTTCGCCGAGGCGCTCGTGCGCGAGGCCGAGGCCGACCCGCGCATCGTCGCCGTCACCGCCGCGATGCCCGACGGCACGGGCCTCAACCTCTTCGCCTCGCGCTTCCCCTCGCGCTGCTTCGACGTGGGCATCGCCGAACAGCACGCGGTGACGTTCTGCGCCGGGCTCGCGGCCGGGGGTATGCGGCCCTTCTGTGCGATCTACTCCACCTTCCTCCAGCGCGGCTACGACCAGGTGGTGCACGACGTCGCGATCCAGCGCCTGCCGGTGCGCTTCGCGATCGACCGCGCCGGGCTCGTCGGCGCCGACGGGGCGACCCACGCCGGGGCCTTCGACATCGCCTTCCTGTCGAACCTGCCCGGCTTCGTCGTGATGGCCGCGGCCGACGAGGCGGAACTCGTCCACATGGTCGCCACCGCAGCGGCACATGACGACGGCCCCATCGCCTTCCGCTATCCCCGCGGCGAAGGCGTCGGGGTGGACCTGCCCGAACGCGGCGTGCCGCTCGAGATCGGCCGCGGCCGGGTGATCGCCGAGGGCGCCCGCGTGGCGATCCTGTCCCTCGGCACCCGCCTCGGCGAGGCGATGAAGGCCGCCGAGAGCCTCGCGGCCAGGGGCATCCGCCCCACCGTCGCCGATGCGCGCTTCGCCAAGCCGCTCGACCGGGAGCTGATCCTGCGGCTGGCAGGGGGGCACGAGGCGCTGATCACGGTCGAGGAAGGCGCCATCGGCGGCTTCGGCAGCCATGTCGCGCAGCTTCTCGCCGAGGAAGGCCACTTCGACCGCGGCCTGCGGTTCCGCTCGATGGTCCTGCCCGACAGCTTCATCGACCAGGCCGACCCCGAGGAGATGTATGCCGTCGCCGGGATGAACGCGCCGCATATCGAGGCGAAGGTGCTCGAGGTGCTCGGCGTCTCCGCCATCGCCAGCCGCCGGGCATGAGCGGAGCCCGGGCAGGGGGCCGACGAGCGACCGGCAATGGCGTGCCTGGCTCCGCGGGCTTCCTTCCCGGTCCCGTCGCGTCAGCGACGGACCGCGCCCGCCCGCCCCCCAGGCGGGCGCGGTTCCCGCACCCGCCCCGGGCGGGCGCGATCCGTCGGCCATGCGCTGCCGGAACCCGTCGCCCCCGCGGCATGACCCTCGATCGGAACCCACCCCGCCCGGACACCCGCCCATGACCGATCCGATGACCTTCGCCCCCGCCGGCGCCGATGCCCTGCCGCTCCATGTGGTCCCCGCCGACGAGGCCGAGGCGTGGGTGGCCGCGCAGCCCGACGCGCAGCGTGCCTGGCTCAGGGCACAGGGCTTCGCGGGCAGGCTCGGCAGCCTCGTCCTCATCCCCGGCCCCGACGGCAGCCCCGCCGGCGCCGCCTTCGGCTGGGGCGACGCGGGCGCGCGCGCGCGCGGGCGGTTCCATCTGGCCAGGGCCGCCGAGACCCTGCCCGAGGGCACCTGGCGGATCGCGGGCGCGCTCGATCCGGCCGAGGCCGAGGAAGCCGCGCTCGGCTGGCTGCTTGCCGGCTACCGCTTCGACCGCTACCGCTCCCAGGGCGCGCCGAAGGCCCGCCTCGTCCCTCCCCCCGGCGTCGATGCCGTGCGGCTCGAGACGATCGCTGCCGGCGAACGGCTCACGCGCGACCTGATCAACACCCCCGCCGCCGACATGGGCCCCGCCGAGATCGAGGCCGCCGCCTTCGGCCTCGCCGCCGCCTTCGGCGCCACGGCGCACGCGATCCGCGGCGACGACCTCCTCGCGCAGGGCTTCCCGATGGTCCACGCCGTGGGGCGCGCCTCCTCCCGCGCGCCGCGCCTGATCGAGCTCGCCTGGGGCGATGCGGGCCCGCGCCTCACGCTCGTCGGCAAGGGTGTGGCCTTCGACACCGGCGGGCTCGACCTCAAGCCCGCAGCCTCGATGGGCCTGATGAAGAAGGACATGGGCGGCGCGGCGACCGCGCTCGGCCTCGCCCGCATAATCATGGGGCTCGGCCTTCGGCTCCGCCTGCGCGTCCTCATCCCGGCGGTGGAGAACGCCGTCGCGGGCAACGCCTTCCGCCCGCAGGACATCCTGACCTCGCGCAAGGGCCTGACCGTCGAGGTCAACAACACCGACGCCGAGGGCCGCCTCATCCTTGCCGACGCGCTTGCCTATGCCTGCGAGGGCGGCGCGCCGGACTGCCTCGTCTCGCTCGCAACCCTCACCGGCGCCGCGCGCACCGCGCTCGGCCCCGACCTGCCGCCCTTCTTCACGGATGACGACCGGCTGGCCGCGGCGATCGCCGGCGGCGCGGCGCGGGCGCGCGATCCGCTCTGGCGGATGCCCTTCTGGGATCCCTACGAGGAACTGATCGAGCCGGGTCTCGCCGACCTCGACAACGCCCCCTCGGGCGGCATGGCCGGCGCGATCACCGCGGCACTCTTCCTGCGCCGCTTCGTTGCGCCGGGCGTGCCCTACGCCCACCTCGACATCTACGGCTGGCAGCAGAAGGCGGCGCCGGGCCGGCCGAAGGGCGGGGTCGGCCAGGGCGCCCGGGCCCTGCTCGCGGGCCTGCCCGGCTTCCTCGGGATATGAACGCGATGGACCGCCGCCTCACCCCCGCCAACGGCCGCGTCGCGGCCGCACGCCTGAAGGGACTGGTCGAGTCCGACCGCTTCACCGAGGGCGAGGCGCGGCGGATCGGCGCCGACCTCGCCGACCTCCGCGATGCACCGGGCGGCCGGCGCGAGCGCCAGCTCCTCCACGGCGAGACGGTCACCGTCTACGAGGAGACAGGGGGCTGGGCCTTCGCCGAGGCCGCGCGCGACGGCTACGTGGGCTACCTGCGCGCCGACGCCCTCGCCGCCCCTGCCGAGGCCACGCATTTCGTCTGCGTGCCCGCCTCCCACCTCTACACCGCCCCGGACATCCGGCGCCCCGAGGCGATGGGCCTCTCCCTCGGCGCCCGGCTGCGCATCGTCTCCGGCCACGGCGCCTTCCACGAGACCGATACCGGGCTCTTCGTCCCGCGCGTCCACATCCGCCCGCTGAACCGGCCCTTCTCCGACCCCGCCACCGTCGCCCAGCTGTTCTTCGGCGCGCCCTACCTCTGGGGCGGGAACTCGATCCGCGGGATCGACTGCTCGGGCCTCGTGCAGGCGGCGCATCTCGCCTGCGGCATCGCCTGCCCCGGCGACAGCGACCTCCAGGAAGCCGCCCTCGGCGCCCCGCTGCCCGAGGAGGAACCGCTCCGCCGCGGCGATCTGGTGTTCTGGAAGGGTCACGTGGCGATCGCGGTCGACGGCGAGACGCTGATCCACGCCAATGCGCACCACATGGCGGTCGCCTACGAGTCCGCAGACGCCGCCGCCCGGCGCATCGCCGGCCAGGGCGGCGGCCCGGTCACCTCGCGCCGCCGCCGCGCCTGATCCTTCACCCTGTTGCAAATACTCGCCCCCGAGCCGAGGGCCCGCCGGGCCCGCAGGCGAGAGGAGAGCCGTCGCGCCGCAAGGCGCGGCCGCATCGTCAGAGCCGCCCGAACACCCGCCCGAGGATCGAGGCGAGCTCCGCGGCGTCCTGCTCGGTGAAGGCCGCAGGCAGGTCGCTGTCGATGTCGAAGACCGCGATCAGCTCGCCGCGGCCGTTCCTGACCGGCAGCACGATCTCCGACCGGGTGGAGGAGGCGCAGGCGATGTGGTCGGGGAAGGCGTCCACGTCGGGCACGAGCTGCACCTCGCCGGTGCGCGCCGCCGCACCGCAGACGCCGCGCGAGAACGGGATCACCAGGCAGCCATGCCCGCCCTGGTAGGGGCCGATCTTGAGGAGTTCGGGTCCGACCACCCGGTAGAACCCCGTCCAGTCGAACCGGTCGTCCGAATGGTGCACCTCGCAGACGACGGTGGCCATGAGCGCGATGGGGTCGGTCTCGCCCTCGGTGAGGCTGTCGATCGCGGCGGCAAGGGCGCGGTAGTCGGGCATCCGTGTCTCCTGCGGCTGGCGCCGGGGGGCCGTCTGCCCCCCGGACCCCCCGAGAGTATTTCGGGGCCGAAAGTGAAGCTAGGGGCGTTCGAGCGCGATCGCGGTGCCCTCGCCGCCGCCGATGCAGATCGCGGCCACCCCCCGGCGCGCCCCGCGGGCCTCCATGGCGTTGAGCAGCGTCACCATGATCCGCGCACCCGAGGCGCCGATCGGGTGGCCGAGCGCGCAGGCGCCGCCGTTGACGTTGACGATGTCGTGGGGGACCCCGAGTTCGCGCATGAAGGCCATCGGCACCACCGCGAAGGCCTCGTTGACCTCCCAGAGGTCCACGTCCGTCACGCGCCAGCCGAGCCGGTCGAGGAGCTTGCGCGCCGCCGGCACCGGAGCGGTCGGGAACTGCGCCGGCGCCTGGGCGTGGCTTGCATGCCCCGCGATCCGGGCGCGCGCCTTCAGCCCCAGCCGGTCGGCCGCCGCTGCCGAGGCAAGCACCAGCGCCGCGGCACCGTCGGAGATCGACGAGGAATTGGCAGCCGTCACCGTTCCGTCCTTGCGGAAGGCGGGCTTCAGGAGGGGGATCTTCTCGGGCCTTGCCGTCTTCGGCTGCTCGTCCTCGGCGACGACGGTCTCCCCGGTCCGGCCCCTGACGGTGACCGGTGTGATCTCCGCCGCGAAGGCGCCGCCCGCCTGGGCCGACAGCGCACGGGTGAGCGAGGCGAGCGCATAGGCGTCCTGGTCCTCGCGGCCGAACTGGAAGGCCTCGGCGCAGTCCTCGGCGAAGGTGCCCATCAGGCGGCCGCGCTCGTAGGCGTCCTCGAGCCCGTCGAGGAACATGTGGTCGATCGCCTGCCCGTGGCCGAGCCGGGCGCCCGAGCGCATCGCCGGCAAGAGGTATGGGGCGTTCGTCATGCTCTCCATCCCGCCGGCGACGATGACCCCGGCCTCGCCGAGCGCGATCCGGTCGCGGGCCATCATCACCGCCTTCATGCCCGAGCCGCACATCTTGTTGAGCGTTGTGGCGGGCACCGCTTCGGAGAGCCCGCCCCGGAAGCCCGCCTGCCGCGCCGGCGCCTGCCCCTGGCCCGCCGGCAGGACACAGCCCATCAGCACCTCCTCCACCGCCTCCGGTGCGGCGCCGGCATCGGCGAGCGCCGCACGGATCGCGGCGCCGCCGAGCGTCGGGGCATCCACCCCGGCGAAGACGCCCTGGAAGCCCCCCATCGCCGTGCGCGCCGCGCCCGCGATCACCACCTCGGTCATGGCCCTCTCCCCCTGCTGCCGGCAGCATCCTGCATACCGAAAGGTAAGGAATGGCGTCTAGCCTCGGCCGGCATCGGGAAGGAGGGAAGCGGAGGCGATGGAGCTTACCTCGGAGGATTGCGGGTCCGCCCGCCGCGTCACCGTCCGCGCCAGCCGGATCGACGCCGGCGTGGCGATCCAGTTCAAGGAGGCGGTCCGGCAGGCGGCCGGCGACGGGCACGGTCCGGTCGTGCTCGACCTCTCGGCGGTCACGTTCCTTGACTCGAGCGGGCTCGGCGCCCTTGTCGGGGCGATGAAGCTCCTCGGCCCCGCGCGGCCGCTGGAGCTTGCCGGGCTCACCCCGAACGTGGAGCGGGTGTTCCGCCTCACGCGGATGGATTCGGTCTTCACCATCCACTCCGGCGCCGCGGCGGCTGCCGGTCCGCCCGCGCGGCCTTCGGATGCCGTCTGAGGCCATGCCGGCCGGTCCGCCCGAGGAGTCCGTCCGCACGGCGGACAAGCCCCCGCCAGGCGGAGCCCCGCCCGCCGGCCCGGTCCCGCAATGCGGCCCGGAAGACCCCGGACCCGCCGACGCGCGCAGGGCGATGACGCTCGCCGTCCGGGCCGACCCGGCGTCGGTCCGCGCCGCGCTGGTCGCCGCGGCCGACTGCCTCGCGCGTCACGGGGTCGGGCCCGAGGCGCTCGGTCGGATCGAGCTCGCCCTCGCCGAGGCGCTCAACAACATCGTCGAACACGCGCTGGCCGGGCGCCCGGAGGCCGAAATCGGCCTCACGCTCAGGTGCGGCCTTCCCGCCTGGCTCGCCTGCGAACTGCGCGACGCCGGCCGGCCCATGCCCGGCGGCCTCCTGCCGCAGGGCGCGCTTCCCCTGCCGGCCGCCGGCACGCTGCCCGAGGGCGGCTTCGGCTGGTTCCTCATCCGCGCGCTGGCCGAGGATCTCGACTACCGGCGCGAGGGGGAGACGAACCTCCTCTCCTTCCGGATCCCTCTCGTGCCGGGGTGACCGCGCCGCACCCTGCGGACCGCCGGGCACCGCGGGCATGGCGGACGGCCGGCGGCGCCGGAGAGAGAAGAGAGAGCGGGGGAGACGGCACGTGGAGGGACCGCGCGGCAGAGGATGCACGGGGGAAACCGCACGGGCAGGGACCGCGGGGCCGAGGCAGGCGGGCGGAGGCAGGCCGTCGGGCGCGGGCAGCCGGGCGCGGGCAGCCGGGCGCGCCGCCCTCGGCGGCGCCGCGGGGCCCGGCAGGCAACGCGCGCGCAGGGCTCCCCCAGCGCGCCGACCGGAGCGGTGCCGGGCGCCGGGATCGCTGCGGGGCGCAAATGCCCCGAAGATGCCCCGATTCCTCCCCAGACCGGCCCGGAATCACGGCGATACCGTTCCTCGTAGCGCATAGCTTCCCTCGGCGCCGTGTTTCACAGCCCCCACCCAGTGCGCGGCGCCGAGGCCTTCCCCCCAACTCCCCGAGCTGCGGCCGCGCCAGCCATTGGCATCGCGCGCTCCGCGGCCTAGCTTCGGTCCGAACGACGGGGAGGGCGCCATGCGAGATTTCCACCAGCCCGGGCGCTCGCCCGTGATCGCCGCCAACGGCCTCTGCGCGACCTCGCATCCGCTCGCTGCCGCCACGGCCGTGCGCGTGCTCGAGGACGGCGGCAACGCCGTGGACGCTGCGATCGCGGCGGCGGTGCTCCTCGGGATCTGCGAGCCGCAGATGACGGGCCTCGGCGGCGACTGCTTCGTGCTCGTCCGGCCCGCCGGCAGCGACGAGGTGGTGGCGCTGAACGGCTCGGGCCGGGCGCCCGCCGGCCTCGACGCCGCGGCACTGCGCGCGCGCGGCCTCGCGGCGGTTCCCGAGCACGGGCCCGAGGCGGTCACGGTTCCCGGCGCGGTCGATGCCTTCTGCCGGCTCGCCGAGCGATTCGGCCGCTGGGGCCTCGACCGGACGCTCGCGCCGGCGATCCGCTACGCCGAGGAGGGGGTGCCGGTCGCGCCGCGCGTCGCCTTCGACTGGGCGCTCGAGTCAGGAGGGCTCGGCCCGGCGGCGCGGCGGCACTTCCTGCCCGGCGGCCGCATCCCCTCGCCGGGCGACACCTTCCGCGCGCCCGGCCAGGCAGAGGTGCTCCGGCGGATCGCGCGCGACGGGCGGCGCGCCTTCTACGAGGGCGAGGTGGCGGCCGACATGCTGGCCGCGCTCTCCGCGGCCGGCGGCGTCCACACCGAGGCCGACTTCGCCGCCGCCGAGGCGACCTGGGGCGCCCCGGTTGCGGGTGCCTACCGCGGGACCGGCCTTCTGGAGCATCCGCCGAACGGGCAGGGGGTGACCGCGATCCTCCTGGCGAACATCCTGTCCCACTTCGACATCGCCGGGCTCGACCCGCGCGGGGCCGACCGCATCCACCTCGAGGCGGAGGCGACCCGGCTCGCCTACGACGCGCGCAACCGCTTCCTCGCCGACCCCGACCACATGACCCGGCTCGATCACATGCTCGCGCCCGAGACGGCGCGCCGGCTCGCCGCGCTCATCGACCCGGCGCGCGCGCTTGCCGACCCCGGTGCCTCGGCCGAGGCGGTGCACCGCGACACGATCTACCTGACCGTCGTGGACCGCGACCGCATGGCCGTCTCGCTGATCTACTCGATCTACCATGCCTTCGGCTCCGGCATCGCCAGCGAACGGTTCGGAATCCTGCTGCACAACCGCGGCGCCGGCTTCACGCTGGCCGAGGGCCACCCGAACGAGGCCGGCGGCGGCAAGCGCCCGCTGCACACGATCATCCCGGCGATGCTGACCCGCGGGGGCCGCGTCGCCATGCCCTTCGGCGTCATGGGCGGCGCCTACCAGGCCACCGGCCACGCGCGGCTCCTGAGCGACATCGTCGATTTCGGGATGGACCCGCAGCAGTCCTTCGAGAGCCCGCGCGCCTTCGCCGATGGCGCGGTGCTGAACGTGGAACGCGGGGTCTCTCCCGCCGTGGTGGCCGAGCTCGAGGCCCGCGGCCACCGCATCGCCGTGCCGGAGACCCCGATCGGCGGCGCCCAGGCGATCGAGATCGACGAGGCGCGCGGCGTGCTGATCGGCGCGTCCGACCCGCGCAAGGACGGCTGCGCGCTCGGCTACTGAGACCGGCCCGGGCGGCTCAGTTCAGGTGGACGTGAAGCGGATACCGCCCGTTCTGGAAATCGCCGAACAGATCGTGGACATCGGGGTGATCCACCGGCTCGCCGGTCTCGTCGGGCACCAGATTCTGCTCCGAGACGTAGGCGACGTAGTAGTCCGTCTCGTTCTCGGCGAGCAGGTGATAGAACGGCTGGTGCTTCGACGGCCGGCTGTCCTCGGGGATCGCCAGATACCAGTCGTCGGAGTTGGCGAATTCCGGGTCCACGTCGAACACCACGCCCCGGAAGGGATGCTTCCGGTGCCGGACCACCTGTCCCAGATCGTATTTGGCCCGCTTTGTCAGCATGCCATTGAAACCCCCACAGCCGCTAAGTAGACCCACGGCGCCCGATTTGCAAACCACACCTTGCGGAAGGCTGGAAACAGTCTGTGGACATCGCCCTCACAGTCCTCGAAATCGTCGCGCCGGTGTTCCTGCTGGCCGCCATCGGCTACGCGTGGGTCCGGCTCGGCTTCGAGTACCGCGTGGAGTTCGTCACCCGGCTGGCGATGACGCTCTCGGTGCCCTGCCTGATCTTCGTGGCCCTGATGGAGACGGACGTCGATGCGGCCTCGCTCACGGCGATCTCGCTCGCTTCGGTGGTGGCCTATGCCATCGTCACCCTCGCCTTCGTCGGCATCGTCGCGGTCCTGCGGCTCGACCGCGGCACCTACCTTTCGCCGCTGATCTTCGGCAACACCGGCAACCTCGGCCTGCCGCTTGCGCTCTTCGCCTTCGGCGAGCAGGGCCTCGGATTCGCCGTGGTCGTGTTCGCGATCATGGCGATCTGGTCCTTCACCTTCGGGATCTGGGTCGTCGCGGGCGGCGGCAACCCGCTCCGGGTGCTGAAGGAGCCGCTCGTCGGCGCCACCGTGCTCGGCGCGCTGTTCCTCTGGCAGGACTGGCAGACGCCGCAGGTCGTCACCAACACCCTGCGCCTCGTCGGGCAGATGGCGATCCCGCTCATGCTCATCACGCTCGGCGTGGCGGTAGCGCGGCTGCATCCCAGGGGCCTCGGCCGGGCGTTCTGGCTGTCGGCGCTGAAGGTCGTGCTCTGCATCGGCGTCGGCTGGGCGGTCGGGCGGTGGTTCGGCCTCGGCCCGGTGCCCTTCGCCGTGCTCGTCCTCCAGCTCGCAACGCCGGTCGCCGTCACCTCCTACCTGATCGCGCAGAAATACGCCCCCGAGGGCGCCGATGCGGTGGCCGGGCTCGTCGTCGTCTCCACGCTGCTCTCGGTGGTCGCACTTCCGCTCACGCTCGCCCTTGTGATCTGAGCCCGCAGCTTCCCCGTTCCCCCGGCGCGCGAAATCCCGTATCCTGCGCGCAAAAAAGAACTGGGCGAGAGGCAGATGAGCAGGTTCCTCCGCGTGGCCCTTGTGCTGTTCGTCGCGTCCTGCGGCGGCGGCAACTATTCGGCGCCGCGCAATCTCGACAACGTGTGCATGCTGGCGCGCGAGCGCCCCGAGTACTTCCGGGCGATGCAGCGCGCCGAACGCCGCTGGAACGTCCCCGTTCCGGTGCAGGCGGCGATGATCTACCACGAGTCGCGCTTCGTCGGCGATGCGCGCACCCCGTTCCGCTACGCGCTGGGCGTGATCCCGATGGGCCGGCAGAGCTCGGCCTACGGCTACTCCCAGGCGCTCGACGGCACCTGGGAGGACTACCAGCGGGCCACCGGCAACCGCAGCGCCCGCCGCGACCGCATCGAGGACGCGACCGACTTCATGGGCTGGTACGTCAACCAGACGGTGGCGAAGAACGGCATCCCCCACCACGACGCGCGCAACCAGTATCTCGCCTATCACGAGGGCCACAGCGGCTACGCCCGCGGCAGCTACAACGAGAAGGCCTGGCTGCTGCGCGTGGCCGACCAGGTGGCCAGCCGCGCCGAGATGTATGCCACCCAGCTCCAGGGCTGCCGGGGCTGAGCGCGCCCCGCCTCAGCCCGAGATGCCGGCCGTGTCCCAGATCGCGGTGAGCGAGCGGTCGCTGATGCGGATCAGCCGCGCCAGCGTGGCGCCGAGCGCGGGGGCGTCCCGCCGCTCGGCGCAGGCGGCCACGTCCGAGGCGACCCGGGCGAGCGTGGTCATGCCCACCTGGCCCGCGATCGCCACGAGGCCGCGCGCGCCCTTGGCCAGCGCCGGAAGCTCGCCCGCGGCATAGGCGCGCTCCATCAGCGCAAGCCGCGTGGCCAGTTCCTCCATCGCCCGGCAGATGATCTCCTCGGCCTGCGCCTTGCCCACCGAGGCATAGAGCGCAGCCAGCTGCTCGCGTTCCAGTCGGATCGACTCCTCCGGCCGCAGCCGCGTCAGTCGCGTCATGCAAGTCCCCTCGCGTCGCACACCCAAACCCACGAGCGTCATCGCCCCTCCTGACTCAAGAAAGGGTTGAGATGAGGGCGGGATCGTGTCTCGAATTTCGGCAAAATGCGGCCTAAGAGGGGCCGGAGCGACCTCGCGGAAAGGCGACCCATGCACCGCATCAGGCCCCTGCCGGGCTATCTCGTCCAGCGCTACCGCGGTTGGAAGGCGACCGCCTATGCCGACAACAAGGGCTGGTATCGCCGCCTCGCCCAGGACGGGCAGCGCCCGCGCGTCATGGTCGTCGCCTGCTGCGACAGCCGGGTCCACATCTCCTCGATGTTCGAGGCCGACACCGGCGAGATCTTCATCCACCGCAACATCGCGAACCTCGTGCCGCCCTACGACCCCGACGGCGACCCGCACGGCACCTCGGCGGCGGTGGAATACGCCGTTACCGTGCTGCGCGTGGCGCACCTGATCGTGCTCGGCCACTCCGACTGCGGCGGGGTGCGCGGCTGCCAGGAAATGTGCCTCGGCCTCGCGCCCGACCTCGAGCGGAGCGAGAGCTTCGTCGGCCGCTGGCTCGAGATCCTCCGCCCGGGCTTCGACCGCGTCGCCTCGATCCCGGACGCCGCCCAGCGGCAGGTCGCGCTCGAGAAGGAGGCGGTCGTCGTCTCCATGCGCAACCTCCTCACCTTCCCCTTCGTCGCCGAGTCGGTCGAGAAGGAGGATCTCAAGATCCACGGCCTCTGGCACGACATCGGCGAGGGGCGGCTCGAGCAGTTCATGGGCGAGGACCGCGGCTTCGAGGCGATCTGAGGATCGGCCTCCGGGCTTGCCTTCGCGCCGGCGGCGCCCTAGCACGGCCCGAGGGGAACGGGGGCGGCGGATGGACGGCATTCTCGCGCTTGCGGCGGACAACCTGATCTCGCCGATCATCCTGTCCTTCGCGCTCGGCCTCTTCGCCGCGCTCGCGCGGTCCGACCTCTCGGTGCCCGAGGCGGTCGCCAAGGGGCTGTCGATCTACCTGCTCTTCGCCATCGGCTTCAAGGGCGGCGCCAGCGTCGCCAGGCACGGGGTGGACGCGACGCTCCTCACCTCGCTCCTCGCCGGGGTGGCTCTGTCCTTCCTGCTTCCCTTCGTCGCCTTCGCGCTGCTCAGGGTGATGACCCGCCTCTCGGCGACCGACGCCGCCGCCGTCGCGGCGCATTACGGCTCGATCTCCATCGTCACCTTCGTCGCGGCCTCCTCCGTCCTCGCCTCGCGCGGGATCGGCTCGGAAGGCTACATGGTCGCCGTCGCGGCAGCGATGGAGGCGCCCGCGATCCTCTCGGCGCTCTGGCTCGTGGCGCGCGCCGGCGGCCGCCGCGAGGAAGACGGCGAGCTGATGCGCGAGATCCTGCTCAACGGCTCCATCGTCCTGCTCGTCGGGTCCTTCGTCATCGGCCTCCTGACCGGCGAGGAGGGCTTCCAGCGCATCGCGAGCTTCATCGACGCGCCCTTCCAGGGGGTGCTCTGCCTCTTCCTGCTCGACATGGGGCTGGTCGCCGGCCGGGGCCTGAGGAACGCGCGCGGCGTGCTCTCGGCCGGCGCCTTCGCCTTCGGCCTCCTGATGCCGCTCGTGGGCTCGGCCGCCGGGCTGGCCGCGGGCCTCGCGCTCGGCCTCTCCCCCGGCGGCGTCATGCTCCTGATGACGCTCGCCGCCTCGTCCTCCTACATCGCGGTGCCGGCGGCGATGCGCGTCGCGCTGCCGGATGCGAACCCCTCCATCTACCTCACGCTGTCGCTCGGCGTGACCTTCCCCTTCAACCTCACGCTGGGCATCCCGATCTACCTCGCGCTCGCCCAGGCCGCGACCGGAGGCTGAGCCATGCAGACGCACCAGGCCAAGCGTGTCGAGATCATCATCGAGGCGCCGATGGAGGGGCGGCTCACCGCCGCGCTGATCGACGCCGGCGTGACGGGCTTCACCATCCTGCCGGTCCTCGGCGGTTCCGGCCGGTCGGGGCTCTGGAGCCGCGAGGGGCAGGTCGGCCGCTCCGGCATGGTGGCGGTGATCTGCATCGTCCGCCCCGAGCGCGTCGATGCGCTGCTCGACGCAGCCTTCCGGGTGGTCGAACGGCACATGGGCGTGGTCTGCGTGACCGACTGCCAGGTGCTGCGCGCCGAGCGGTTCTGACCCCACGCTGCCGCGGGACGCAGGCCCGCCGGCCCGGCAAGGGTCGTGGCCGCGACGCTCCCCGCGCCGCCGGCGGCATGACCGCCCGGTGGCGAGCGTGACGGCGACCAGGCGCCAGGGCGCCGCGATCGCGTCGGACAGGGCAGGGCGGGCAGCGGCGCCGGCACCGGAAGGGGCAGAAGGCCCATCGGGCAGTTGAGCGGGACGGCGGGTTTCCCGCCACCTCCGGTGCGCTCCGGCCTGCGGTCCCCGGCGGCGCTTCACCGGGGCTTAACGCGCCCCGGCGCAGACTGGCCGCCATGTCCGGCGACCGCACCGTCACCATCCGCATCCCCGCGCCGCTGCTGGCCGCGGCGTTCCGCGCCGCCAGGGCCGAGGAGATGACGACGGGCGAGTTCATCCGCGCCGCGCTGGCCGACCGGGTGGCCGAGTTCGGCGGCGGCCCCCGCGACGCGGTGGCCGGGCTGCGGCGGGCGCTCCGGCGCGATTTCGCGGATTCGGCCGACTGGCCCGACCTCCAGCGCCGGCTCCGCGCGGGGGGCTTCGTGCTGCGCAAGCGCGAGGGGCAGCTCTGGCTCCACACCTGGCCGCTGGAACGCCGGCTCGTGCCGCTCGCGCGCCTCGGCGTCACGGCCGAGGATCTCACGCTCCTCTACCGCGCGCCCTTCCCGGCCCACGGGCGCGAGGCGCCGAAGCCGCAGGCACCGCCCGCGGCGGCGCCGGCGTTCCCGTTCCCGGTGCGGCGGGTGGCCTGACGGTCGCGGGCCCTCAGGCGACCGCGGCCGGGCTCAGGCAGCGTTCGGCCAGAAGCTCGGCGATCTGCACGGCGTTGAGCGCGGCGCCCTTCCTGAGGTTGTCCGACACGACCCACAGGTTCAGCCCGTTCTCCACCGTCGGATCCTGCCGGATCCGGCTGACGAAGGTGGCGTATTCGCCCACGCATTCCACCGGCGTGATGTAGCCGCCGGGCTCGCGCTTGTCGACGACCAGCACGCCCGGCGCCTCGCGCAGGATGTCGCGCGCCTCGTCCTCGTCGAGGAACTCCTCGAACTCGACGTTCACCGCCTCGGAATGGCCGACGAACACCGGCACCCGCACGCAGGTCGCCGTGACCTTCACCGACGGGTCCATGATCTTCTTGGTCTCCGCGACCATCTTCCATTCCTCCTTCGTCTCGCCCGAGTCGAGGAACACGTCGATGTGCGGGATCACGTTGAAGGCGATCTGCTTCTGGAACTTCTTCGGCGGGACGTCGTCGGTGGGGTTGTAGATCGCCTTGGTCTGGTCCCAGAGCTCGTCCATCCCCTCCTTGCCGGCGCCGGAGACGGACTGGTAGGTGGCCACCACCACGCGCTTGATCCGCGCGCGGTCGTGCAGCGGCTTCAGCGCCACCACCATCTGCGCGGTCGAGCAGTTGGGGTTGGCGATGATCATCCTGTTGCGGTAGCCCTCGATCGCGTCGGGGTTCACCTCGGGCACGATCAGCGGGATCTCCGGGTCGTAGCGGTAGAGCGAGGAGTTGTCGATCACCACGCAACCCGCCCGCGCGGCCCTCGGCGCATACTGCTTCGTCGCCTCCGAGCCCACGGCGAAGAGCGCGATGTCCCAGCCCTCGAAATCGAAGGCGTCGAGGTCCTTGGTGCGGATCGTCCGGTCGCCGAAGCTGACTTCCGTGCCGAGCGACTTGCGGCTGGCAAGCGCGGCGATCTCGTCCACCGGGAATTCCCGCTCGGCGAGGATGTTCAGCATCTCGCGGCCCACGTTGCCCGTGGCGCCCGCGACGACGACTCGGTAGCCCATATCCGTCTCCATCGTCTCGAAGGACGGCCCCCCTTAGCGCAAGGGGCGGGGCGAGGGAAGGGCGGGGTTCAGTCGATCCGGTCCCGCGAGAATAGGTAGACGAGGCAGCCGGCAAGCAGCGTCAGACCGAAGAACAGGAAGATCGCGCCGTAGGCCTCGGCCGGCGGCCCGTCCGCCGCCGCGTGGATGCGCGCCGAGGCGAACTGCATGACGCCCGCGCCCCCGATCCCGAACAGGTTGAGCAGCGTCACGCCCCGCCCTGCGAGATGGGCGGGCACGAAGGCGCGGCCGTGCGCCATCACCACGCCGAAGGCCGCCCCGAAGAAGCCCAGCCCCGCAAGGAGCGCCATCGCCGCAACCGGCCCCGCCGCCGGAAAGGCCCAGAGCGCCAGCAGGCAGGCCGCCGCCATGAGGTTCCCCGGCAGGATCACCCACTTGCGCGTGCCGAGCACCCGGTCGAGCGGCCCGTAGGCGAAGTTGCCCGCGACCATGGCAAGCCCCATCACCAGCGCCGCGGTGCCGACGAGGCCCGGCCCCGCGCCGTGGACATCGGCGAAGTAGGGCCCGACCCAGAGGCCGCGGATCCCGATCGGCGGGGCGTAGTGCACCCCCATCAGGATCAGCACCGGCCAGAGCGCGGGCATCCGGATCAGGTCGAGAAGCGATCCCTGCCCGGCCTTCTCGGCGGGCGGGGGGTCCCGCACCAGGGCGAGGATGGCGAGCGCCACCCCGAGCGTCACGGCGGCGAGGACGGCCACCGTCCCGCGCCAGCCGAAGGCCTCGGCCGCCCACGCGAGCGGGGCCGAGCCCGCGAGGTTGCCGAGCGACCCCACGCCGACGAGCCCCGCCGCGAGCGTGGCGAAGACCGCCGGGCGGAACTCGCGCGCGAAGATGTAGAGCGCGGCCATGTAGACCGGCGAGCAGCCGATCCCGATCAGCGCCATGGCGGCAAGGATGTGGGCGGGCGACTGCGCGGCGGCGAAGAGCGCGGCCCCCCCGCCGCCGCCCAGCGCGAGCAGCCAGCCCGCCGTCCGCCGCGGCCCGATCCGGTCGAGCGCCGATCCGACCGGGATCTGCATCGCCGCGAAGATCAGGAACCACAGGCCCGAGGCGCGCGCGAGGTCGTCCGCCCCCGCGCCGATGTCCGCCGCCAGCCCCGGCGCGAGCACCGCGAGGAACGAGCGGTAGAACTGGCTGAGCAGGTAGCCCGCGATCAGCGTGGCAAGGCCGAGGCGCATGGGGTCTCCGGGCGTGCAGCGCGCCGCCGCACCAGAGGCCGGCCGGGCGGAAAGGTCAAGGCGGGGCAGGGGAAGGGCCGGCGGCGACCGGACCGGCCCCCACCCCCGTGGCGCGGCGCTACTCCGCCGGCACCGCCGCCGCTTCCTGCGTCAGCGGATGCGCCAGATGCGGCAGCATCTCCTTCGGGCAGACCTGCACGAAGTGCCGCCGCTCGCTCTCCCAGTGCTGGAGGATCGTCCCCGCCCGGCGGCTGCCGGTCTCGGCGAGGTGCCGCTCGATCAGGCCCTTCAGCTCGGCCTCCCAGTGCGGCACCGTGACCGGGCAGGTCACCAGCGTCTCCATGTTCATCAGCACCTGCGCCGTGCCGTCCGGGTCGTAGACATAGGCCATGCCGCCCGTCATCCCCGCCCCGAAGTTCGCGCCGATCCGCCCGAGGATCACCGCGACGCCGCCGGTCATGTACTCGCAGCCGTTCGAGCCGCAGCCCTCGATCACCACCTTCGCGCCCGAGTTCCTGACGGCGAAGCGCTCGCCCGCCCGGCCGGCGGCGAAGAGATAGCCTGCCGTCGCGCCGTAGAGCACGGTGTTGCCGATGATGACGTTCTCGGCCGCCTCCAGCGGCGAGTTCATCGGCGGGCGCACCACGATCGTGCCTCCCGAGAGGCCCTTGCCCACGTAGTCGTTGGCGTCGCCCGCGACCTCGAGCTTCAGCCCCGGCGCCGCGAAGGCGCCGAGCGACTGCCCGCAGGAGCCGGCGAGCTTCACCGTCAGGTGGTCGGGCTGGAGGCTGTTGCGCATCCCGAACTTCTGCACGATGTGGCTCGAGACGCGCGTTCCGATGGTGCGGTGGGTGTTCCTGACCGCGTAGGAAAGCTGCATCTTCTCGCCGTCCTCGAAGAACCGCGCGGCGTCGCGCAGGATCTCGGCGTCCAGCGTGTCGGGCACCGCGTTCCGCGGCTTCGACCGGTCGTAGGTGATCCGGTGCGACCCGTCCACGGTGATGAGGAGCGGGTTGAGGTCGAGGTCGTCGAGATGCGCCGAACCGCGGCTGACCTGCGTCAGCAGGTCGGCCCGGCCGATGATCTCGTCCATCGTCCGCGCGCCGATCGAGGCGAGGATCTCCCGCACCTCCTGGGCGTAGAAGGTGATGAGGTTCACCACCTTGTCGGCCGTGCCGGTGAACTTCGCGCGCAGCCGCTCGTCCTGGGTGCAGACGCCCACCGGGCAGGTGTTCGACTGGCACTGCCGCACCATGATGCAGCCCATGGCGATCAGCGCCGCGGTGCCGATGCCGTATTCCTCGGCCCCCATCATCGCCGCCATCACGATGTCGCGCCCCGTCCTGAGGCCGCCGTCGGTCCTCAGCGTGATCCGCTCGCGCAGGTTGTTCATGCTGAGCACCTGATGCGCCTCGGTCAGGCCCATCTCCCAGGGCAGGCCCGCATACTTGATCGAGGTCGCCGGGCTCGCCCCCGTGCCGCCGTTGTGCCCCGAGATCAGGATCACGTCGGCCTTGGCCTTCGCCACGCCCGCCGCGATGGTGCCGACCCCGCTCGCCGCCACCAGCTTGACCGTGACCTTGGCGCGCGGGTTGATCTGCTTGAGGTCGTAGATCAGCTGCGCGAGGTCCTCGATCGAGTAGATGTCGTGGTGCGGCGGCGGGCTGATGAGGCTCACGCCGGGGGTGGAGTGCCTGAGCCGGGCGATCAGCTTCGTCACCTTCATGCCCGGAAGCTGGCCGCCCTCGCCGGGCTTGGCGCCCTGCGCGATCTTGATCTCCAGCTCCTCGCAGGCGTTGAGGTATTCCGCCGTCACCCCGAACCGCCCCGAGGCGACCTGCTTGATCTTGGCCGAGGGGTTGTCGCCGTTCGGCTCGGGGTGGAAATGCGCCGGGTCCTCGCCGCCCTCGCCCGAGTCGGACTTCGCGCCGATCCGGTTCATGGCGACGTTCAGCGTCTTGTGTGCCTCGGGCGACAGCGCGCCGAGGCTCATCCCCGGCGTCACGAAGCGCTTCCTGATCGAGGTGATGCTCTCCACCTCCTCGATCGGCACCGGCTTGCCCAGCGGCTTGATGTCGAGGAGGTCGCGGATGTGGATCGGCGGGTTCGCCCGCATCGCGGCCGAATACTGCTTCCACATCTCGTAGGAGGCCCGGTCGCAGGCGGTCTGGAGCATGTGCATCGTGGTCGCTTCCCAGGCGTGCTTCTCGCCCGAGCGCCGCGCCTTGTAGAAGCCGCCGACGGGAAGCACGTCGCCGCCGCCGGACCAGGCGCGGCGGTGCAGCTCCACGAGCTTGTGCTGGAGCCCCGGGATCCCGATCCCGGAGATGCGGGAGTGCATGCCGGGGAAGTATTCCGCGACCATCGCGCGGCTGAGGCCCACCGCCTCGAAGTTGAGCCCGCCGCGGTAGGAGGACAGCACCGAGATGCCCATCTTCGACATGATCTTGAGAAGCCCCGCGTCGATCGCCGCGCGGTAGCGGCGCATCGCGTCCTCGAGGCTGCCCTCGATCAGGCCGCGCCGGATGCGGTCGGCCACGCTGTCCTCGGCCAGGTAGGCGTTGACCGTGGTCGCCCCGCAGCCGATCAGCACCGCGAAGTAGTGCGCATCGATGCACTCCGCCGAACGGACGTTGAGCGAGGTGAACGTCCTCAGCCCCTTGCGCGTCAGCCAGGAATGGACCGCGCTCGTCGCCAGGATCATCGGCATCGGCACCCGCTCGGGGCCCTGGTGCTCGTCGGTCAGCACCAGGTGCGCCGCGCCCGACCGCACCGCGTCCTCGGCCTCGGCGCGGATCCGCTCCAGCGCCGCGCGAAGCCCGTCGGCCTCGTCCGGCGCGAAGGTGCAGTCGATCACCGTCACCGACGCGCCGAACTGCCTGAGCAGCTCCTCGTACTCGGCATTGGCGATGAACGGGCTCTCCAGCACCAGGATCTCGGTCTGGCTGGAGCTTTCGTCGAGCACGTTCTTGAGGTTGCCGAACCGCGTCTTGAGGCTCATCACCCGGTGCTCGCGCAAGCTGTCGATCGGCGGGTTCGTCACCTGGCTGAAGTTCTGCCGGAAGAAGTGGCTCATCGGCCGGTAGCGGTCCGAGAGCACCGCCGGCGGCGTGTCGTCGCCCATGCTGGCGACCGCCTCCTTGCCGTCCTCGGCCATAGGGGCAAGGATCTGCTCCAGCTCCTCCAGCGTGTAGCCCGCGGCGATCTGCCGCCGGCGCAGCTCGGCGCCCTCGAACAGCGCCTTCTCCGGCACGTCGCGCATGATCGCGTTGAGATCGACGATCTTCTCGACCCACTCGCCGAAGGGCTGGCTGGAGGCCAGCATGTCCTTGATCTCGGTGTCGTGGAACAGCCGCCCCGCCTTCATGTCCACGCCGATCATCTGCCCCGGACCCAGCGCGCCCTTCTCGCGCACCGTGCCCTCGTCCACCGGCACCATGCCGGCCTCGGACCCCGCGATCAGCATCCCGTCGCCGGTGACGACATAGCGCATCGGCCTCAGGCCGTTGCGGTCCAGTCCCGCGCAGACCCAGCGCCCGTCGGTCATGGCGAGCGCGGCGGGCCCGTCCCAGGGCTCCATCACCGCGTTGCAGTAGGCGTACATGTCCACCCAGGGCTTCGGCAGCTCCACCGCCTGCTTCGACCACGCCTCTGGCACCAGCATGGTCTTGGCCATCGGCGCCGAGCGACCGGCCCTCACCAGCACCTCGAACACCGCGTCGAGCGCGCCCGAGTCGCTCGTCCCCTGCGGGATGATCGGCTTGATGTCGCCCGCAAGCTCCCCGAACGTGTTCGAGGCCATGCGGATCTCGTGGCTCTTCATCCAGTTGATGTTGCCCTTCAGCGTGTTGATCTCGCCGTTGTGGGCAAGCATGCGGAACGGCTGGGCCAGCCACCACTGCGGGAAGGTGTTGGTCGAGTAGCGCTGGTGGTAGATCGCGAAGGCGCTCTCGAAGCGGGCGTCCTTCAGGTCGGGGTAGAACTCGGCCACCTGCTCGGCCAGCATCATCCCCTTGTAGATCACCGACCGGCAGCTCAGCGAGCAGAGGTAGCAGCCCTGGATCCCCGCCTCGGTCACCGCCTTCTCGATCCGGCGGCGGATGACGTAGAGCTCGCGCTCGAACTGCTCGTCGTCGATCTCCTTCTCGCAGCGGATCAGGATCTGCTCGATCTCGGGCCGCGTGGCATTGGCCTTCTCGCCCAGCACGCCGGTGTTCACCGGCACGTGCCGCCAGCCGTAGATGTAGTGCCCCATGCGGAGCACCTCGGTCTCGACGATGGTCCGGCAGCGCTCCTGCGCGCCGAAGTCGGTGCGCGGCAGGAACACCTGGCCCACGGCGATCAGCTTGGCGGTGTCGGGCTCGTGCCCGGTGCGGCGGATCTGGTCGTAGAAGAACGGCACCGGGATCTGCACGTGGATGCCGGCGCCGTCGCCGGTCTTGCCGTCGGCGTCCACCGCGCCGCGGTGCCAGACGGCCTTGAGCGCGTCGATGCCGTTCTGCACCACCCGGCGGCTCGGCTTGCCGTTGATCGCGACGACAAGGCCCACCCCGCAGGAGGAATGCTCGTCCTCGGGCTTCCAGAGCGAATGCTCGGCCATGAAGGCGCGCTTCGCCTCCTCGGCGGCGGCCCAGGCTTCATCGTAGGCGGTCATGGCGCAACTCCCTCGACATGGGGATTCTTCCGTTCGTATTCGGCCTTCGTGGCGCGGCGCTCGGCCCCGGAAAGCCGCATCGAGGCCATCGCGCAGTCGGCGTAGACCTCGCTTCTCAGACGCCAGTCCGCAGCCTCGTCGAAGAGCCCGGGCATCAGCTCGTAGCTGCCCTCGGCCGCGTCGGTGTTGCGCATCCAGAGGTGGCTGCCGCAGACCGTGCAGAAGGCGCGCTCGGCAAAGCCCGAGGAGGCATGGCGCGTCACCGGCCCCTCGACCGTCACGCCGCCGGCCGGAAAGCAGGCGAAGACCCCGCCGGTCCAGCGCTGGCACATCCGGCAATGGCAGACGCCGACCCACCCCGGCGCCGTCTCCGCCAGGATCGTGACCGCGCCGCAGAGGCAATGCCCCTCGATCACGGCGCCGCCTCCGGCCCGAGCGATACCGGCACCGCCGCTGCCTCGGCCGGGGCCGGGGAAGGGGAAGGGGCCGCGGACGGGGCCGAGGCCGTCACCGCCTCGCAGTCGTATCGCGGCACGGTGGTCAGGAAGTCGGGCTCGCCGGGGAAGATGAATTCCACCGGCGTGAAGTCCTGCGGCAGGAAGCCCTCGCCCAGGTCCATCTGCCCCGCGCCGGACAGGAACATCCGCCATTCGGGGTGCAGGTATTCGTTGCCGCGCGCATGCCAGATCATGCGCCCGTCGTCGTAGGTGGCGCGCACCTCGTACTTGGTGCGCATCAGCGTCACGCCGTCGATCGTCACGCTCTGCCCGGTGAGCTGGTCGTAGCCCTTGATGTTCTCGCGGATGCCGTTGCTCTTCAGCGTCGAGAACTCGAACGTGTCGCGCCCCGTCGCCAGAAGCTCGCTGAAGCTCGCCGGGTCGGGCGGGTTCGGTTCCAGCAGGTCCACGGTGCCGTCGCTCTCGTGGCTTTCCACCCACTGCGTCTCGTAGTCGATGCGGCTGCGGAAGAACGGGCCGTTCAGCCCGAAGTCCACCCGCCACTGGTCGCCCGGCGCGTCGGCCGCACAGGTGTAGTGGTTCGAGACCTTGCAGCTCCGCGTCTGCACCGTCAGGAACGCCTCGCAGCCCGGCGGCGGGGTGAAGGTGCCGGCCGCGGCCGGCAGGGCCGGCACGACCAGAATGGTCAGCAATGCTGCCATGCCGGCTCCGGCGCGGCCGCTCCGGCGGTGCACGCCCTGTGTACGCCCTGTGTACGCGCTGTGCATCGGCCTCTTTCCTACTCGGCGGCCACCCGGGCCGGCTGCGCCAGATAGTCCAGGATCGCCTCCGCCGCCTCGCGCCCGTCGCGGATCGCCCAGACGACGAGGCTCGCGCCGCGCACGATGTCGCCCGCCGCATAGACGCCGGGGATCGAGGTCGCATGGGTGCGGAAGTCGGCCTTGATGGTGCCCCAGCGCGTCACCTCCAGCTCCGGCACGCCCCAGAGCGCGGGCAGGTCCTCGGGCTCGAAGCCCAAGGCCTTGATGACGAGATCGGCGCCCTCGGTGTAGTCGGAACCCTCGATCAGCTCGGGCACCTGGCGGCCGGTGGCGTCGGGCGCGCCGAGGCGCATCCGCTCCACGATCACGCCCTGCACGGGATCGCCGGTGAAGCCCTTCGGCGCCGAGAGCCAGACGAACTCCACGCCCTCCTCCTCGGCGTTCTGCACCTCGCGCTGGCTTCCCGGCATGTTGGCCCGGTCGCGGCGGTAGAGGCACTTGACCGACCGCGCGCCCTGCCGCACCGCGGTGCGCACGCAGTCCATCGCCGTGTCGCCGCCGCCGATCACCACGACGCGCTTGCCGCGGGCGTCGAGCTCGCCGGACTCGAACTCCGGCACCTCGTCGCCGAAGCCCTTGCGGTTCGAGGCGGTCAGGTAGTCGATAGCGCGCACGATCCCCCGCGCGCCCGAGCCCGGCGCCCGCAGGTCGCGCGAGCGGTAGACGCCGGTGGCGATCAGGACCGCGTCATGCTCGCCGCGGATCGCGTCGAAGCTGATGTCGGCGCCCACGTCGCAGTTGAGACGGAACTGCACGCCGCCCCGCTCGAGCTGCTCGATCCGGCGCATGACCACGGGCTTCTCCAGCTTGAAGCCGGGGATCCCGTAGGTCATGAGGCCGCCCGCGCGGTCGTAGCGGTCGTAGACCGTCACCTGCACGCCGGCGCGCCGGAGCATGTCGGCCGCCGCAAGGCCGCCCGGCCCTGCGCCGATGATGCCGACGCTCTCGGGGCGCTCCGCCGCCGGGGCGATCGGCCGGACCCAGCCCTCCTCCCAGGCGGTGTCGGTGATGTACTTCTCGACCGCGCCGATGGTGACGGTGCCGTGGCCCGACTGCTCGATGACGCAGTTGCCCTCGCAGAGCCGGTCCTGCGGGCAGATGCGGCCGCAGATCTCGGGAAAGGTGTTGGTGGCCTGGCTGACCTCGTAGGCCTCCTGCAGGCGGCCCTCGGCGGTCAGGCGCAGCCAGTCGGGGATGTTGTTGTGCAGCGGGCAGTGCGTCTGGCAGTAGGGCACGCCGCACTGGCTGCACCGCCCGGCCTGCTCCCGCGCCTTCTGGTCGGCGTACTCCGCATAGATCTCGTGGAAGTCCTGCCGGCGCAGGCTGGGAGGCCGCTTGTCGGGCATCTCCTTCGCCACGGTGACGAACTTCAGCATCCGTTCCTGCGCCACGGCCACCCATCCTCCCGCCACCTGCCGGAGAGGTCTCGTTACCGCAAGGAGAGGGGGAAATAAAGTCAGTATATTTGACCCAATATCGGATTCTTTCCGCCTCTGGCGCCTCCGGGCGCGCGCCGGGCAGAAAATAGGGTCAGCTATGCTTACCCAAATGCTCAGAACCCGGCCCAGAGGGCCGCCAGCGCCGCGCTGCCGACCGCGATTCGCCACCAGCCGAACAGCGCGTAGCCGTGCCGCGAGACGTAGCCGAGCAGCCAGCGGACCACGAGCACGGCCGTCACGAAGGCCAGCGCGAAGCCCACCGCGATCTCGGCGATCGCGCCGTTGTCGAGCAGGTCGTAGTTCTTCCACAGGTCGTAGGCGAAGGCGCCCGCCATCGTCGGCATCGACAGGAAGAAGCTGAACTCCGCCGCCGCACGTTTCGAGGCGCCCATGAGAAGCGCACCGACGATCGTCGCGCCCGACCGCGAGACGCCCGGAACGAGCGACAGCGTCTGGAAGAGCCCGATCCGGAAGGCGAGCGGCAGCGGGAAGTGCATCGCGTCCTCGTGCTGCGTCTCGGGCACGAGGCGATCCACGAGGAGGAGGACGATGCCGCCCAGGATCAGCATCACCGCGATCAGCTTCGGCGTCTCGAAGAGGACGGTCTTGATCAGGTCGTGCGCGAGCACGCCGACCAGCGCGGCGGGCAGGAAGGCCACCAGCACCGAAAGGATGAACCGGCGCGCCGCCGGATCGTGCGGCGCCGCCCGCGCCACCGCCCAGAGCTTTGCCGCATAGACCGAGAGGATGGCGAGCACCGCGCCGAGCTGGATCACAACCTCGAAGGTGCGGCCCGCGCTCTGGAAGCCGAGGAAGTGGCCGGCCAGCAGCAGGTGACCCGTGGACGAGACCGGAATGAATTCGGTCAGGCCCTCGAGCACGCCGAGCACCGCGGCTACGAGGATCGAGTTGTCGGTCATCGCGGCGCTCCCTCAGGCTGCGGCCCCGAGGGACCGCATCGGCGCCGGAAGTTCAAGGGGGAAATGCCGGCCCGGCAGGCCGCAGGCCGCGGCAGGGCGGCCCGCCGCGGGATCGGCGCGAAGCGGCCCGCCCCGGCCCCGCCCATCGGACGATGCGCGCCGGCGATCCTCCGCCGGAGGTCCGGCCGGCCGGCACTCAGCCCTTCATCCCGTCCCAGAAGCCCTTGACCTTGCGGAAGAAGGACGAGCTCTCGGGATTGTTGTCCTCGGAGAGCCGCTCGAACTCGCGCAGGAGTTCCTTCTGGCGCGCGGTCAGGTTCACGGGCGTCTCGACGGCGAGCTCGATGAACATGTCGCCCGGCAGGCCGCCCCGGAGCGCGGGCATCCCCTTGCCGCGGAGCCGCATCTGCTTGCCGGACTGTGCCCCCGGCGGCACCTTCACGCGGCTGCGGCCGCCGTCGATCGTGGGAACCTCGACCTCGCCGCCGAGGGCGGCGGTGGTGAAGCTGACGGGGACGCGGCAGAACAGGTTGGCGCCGTCGCGCTGGAAGATCGGGTGCTCGGCCACCTCGATGAAGATGTAGAGGTCGCCCGAAGGCCCGCCGCGCAGGCCGGCCTCGCCCTCGCCGGCGAGCCGGATCCGCGTGCCGGTCTCGACGCCCGCCGGGATGTTGACGCTGAGCGCGCGCTCCTTCTCGACCCGCCCGGCGCCGTGGCAGACGCGGCAGGGATTCTTGATCATCTGGCCGAGCCCGCCGCAGGTGGGGCAGGTGCGCTCCACCGTGAAGAAGCCCTGCTGCGCCCGCACCTTGCCCATCCCGTTGCAGGTGGGGCAGGTGACGGGTTCGGCGCCGCCCTCGGCGCCGGTGCCCGAACAGGCCGAGCAGGCGACCGAGGTCGGCACCGTGATCGTCTTCTGCACGCCGCGGAACGCGTCCTCGAGCGAGACGCGCAGGTTGTAGCGCAGGTCCGACCCGCGCGCGGCACGCTGCCGCCCGCCGCCGCCCCCGCCGCCGCGCATGAAGTCGCCGAAGAGGTCGTCGAACACGTCGGAGAAGGCGCTGGCGAAATCCCCACCGCCGTAGCCGCGCGCCCCCGCCCCGGCGGAAGCGCCCATGCCGCCCTCGAACGCCGCATGACCGAAGCGGTCGTAGGCCGCCTTCTTGTCGGGATCCTTCAGCGCGTCGTAGGCCTCGTTGACCTCCTTGAACCGCGCCTCGGCCTCGGGATTGTCCTTGTTGCGGTCGGGGTGGAGTTCCTTGGCCTTCTGCCGGTAGGCCTTCTTGATGTCCTCGGCCGAAGCGCCGCGGCCCACGCCCAGAACCTCGTAGAAATCACGCTTCGCCATTCACCACGCCCTCTCGGCACGGAAGCGGCCGGCCCGCACGCGGCAGACCGGCCCCTTCGGATCGCAAGTCACGTTCAGCCGTGCTTCTTGCGGTCGTCCACGTCCTCGAAATCGGCATCGACGATGTCCTCGTCGACCCCCCGCGGGTTGTCGGCATCCGCGCCGGAGCGCTCGGCCTCGGCGGCCTGCGCCTTGTAGATCGCCTCGCCGAGCTTCATCGCGGCCTCGGTGACGTTCTGGATGCCGGACCGGATCTTGCCCGCGTCCTCGCCCTTCATCGTCTCCTCGAGCGCGCCGATGGCCAGCTCGATCGCCTCGATGGTGGTCGGGTCGACCTTGTCGCCGTGCTCTTCCATCGACTTCTTCGTCGAGTGGATGAGGCTCTCGGCCTGGTTGCGGGCCTCGACCAGCTCGCGGCGCTTCTTGTCGGCCTCGGCGTTGGCCTCGGCGTCCTTCACCATCTTCTCGATCTCTTCCTCGGTCAGGCCGCCCGAGGCCTGGATGGTGATCTTCTGCTCCTTGCCGGTGCCCTTGTCCTTGGCCGAGACGCTGACGATGCCGTTGGCGTCGATGTCGAACGTCACCTCGATCTGCGGCATGCCGCGCGGCGCGGGCGGGATGTTCTCGAGATTGAACTGGCCGAGCAGCTTGTTGTCTGCGGCCATCTCGCGCTCGCCCTGGAAGACGCGGATCGTCACGGCGTTCTGGTTGTCCTCGGCCGTGGAGAAGATCTGCGACTTCTTCGTCGGGATCGTGGTGTTGCGGTCGATGAGGCGCGTGAACACGCCGCCCAGCGTCTCGATGCCGAGCGAGAGCGGGGTCACGTCGAGCAGGACCACGTCCTTCACGTCGCCCTGGAGCACGCCGGCCTGGATAGCCGCGCCGAGCGCCACGACCTCGTCGGGGTTGACGCCCTTGTGCGGCTCCTTGCCGAAGAACTTCGTGACCTCCTCGATCACCTTCGGCATCCGGGTCATGCCGCCGACCAGCACCACCTCGTCGATGTCGCCCTTGGACAGGCCGGCATCCTTGAGCGCGGCCTCGCAGGGCTTCATCGACTTCTTGATGAGGTCGTCAACGAGGCTTTCGAGCTTGGCCCGGGTGAGCTTCATCACGAGGTGCAGCGGCTGGCCGTTGGCGCCCATCGAGATGAACGGCTGGTTGATCTCGGTCTGCGACGCGGACGAGAGCTCGATCTTGGCCTTCTCGGCGGCCTCCTTGAGCCGCTGGAGCGCCATCTTGTCCTTCGTCAGGTCGACGCCGTTCTCCTTCCTGAACTCGTCGGCGAGGTAGTTGACGATCCGCATGTCGAAGTCCTCGCCGCCGAGGAACGTGTCCCCGTTGGTGGACTTCACCTCGAAGAGGCCGTCGTCGATCTCGAGGATCGTGATGTCGAAGGTGCCGCCGCCGAGGTCATAGACCGCGATGGTCTTCGAATCCTTCTTGTCGAGCCCGTAGGCGAGCGCGGCGGCCGTCGGCTCGTTGATGATGCGCAGCACGTCGAGGCCGGCGATCTTGCCGGCGTCCTTGGTGGCCTGGCGCTGGGCGTCGTTGAAGTAGGCGGGAACCGTGATGACGGCCTGCGTCACCTTCTCGCCGAGGTAGGATTCGGCGGTTTCCTTCATCTTCTGGAGGATGAAGGCCGAGATCTGGCTCGGCGAATACTTCTCGCCGCGCACCTCGACCCAGGCGTCGCCGTTGCCGCCGTCGACGATCTTGTAGGGGACGAGCTTCTTGTCCTTCTCGACCTCGGGGTCGGTCAGGCGGCGCCCGATCAGGCGCTTGACGGCGAAGATGGTGTTCTCGGGGTTGGTGACGGCCTGCCGCTTGGCGGCCTGGCCGACGAGCCGCTCGCTCTCGGTGAAGCCCACGATCGAGGGGGTTGTCCGCGCACCTTCCGAGTTCTCGATGACGCGGGGTTTCGACCCGTCCATGATGGCGACGCAGGAGTTCGTCGTCCCGAGGTCGATACCGATGACTTTGGCCATTTGCTGCTACCTCTTCCTTCGGCGATGTTGCGGGGCTGGGCCCGGTTTGCTCGGCACCCTTCCCCAATCCCATGGATTTGGCCGGAATGGCGGCCCGGCCGGCTTGACTGGCCGTATATAAGAAGGGGTCCCGGGGGGCGCAAGGCGGGTGGAAGGGCCTGAAACGGTGAACGATCGGAGCCTTGCGCGGCCGCCCGCGCGGCCGGTGGACCTGAACGGCGTCGCGGTCTGGCAGGGCTGGCTGGACCCGGCCGGGCAGGCCGCGCTGCTGGCCGACCTGCGCGCGGTGGCGCGGGCGGCGCCGTTCTTCCGCCCGGTCACGCCCAGAGGGCAGCAGATGAGCGTGCGGATGACCGCGGCGGGCCGCTTCGGCTGGGTGTCGGACCGGCGCGGCTACCGCTACGAGCCGCGCCATCCCTCGGGCGTGGAATGGCCGCCCATCCCGCCCGCCGTCCTTGCGATCTGGCATCAGGTGACGGGGCTGGACCGCACGCCCGACTGCTGCCTCGTCAACTTCTACGGCGAGGGGGCGCGCATGGGCCTGCACCAGGACCGCGACGAGGCCGACTTCTCCTGGCCGGTGGTCTCGGTATCGCTCGGTGACGACGGGCTGTTCCGCGTGGGCGGCACGGCGCGCGGCGGGCCGACGCGCAGCCTCTGGCTGCGCTCGGGGGATGTGGCGGTGCTGGGCGGGCCGGCGCGGCTTGCCTTTCACGGGGTTGACCGGATCCGCTTCCGGTCCTGCCCGCTTTTGCCCGAGGGCGGGCGCATCAACCTGACGCTCAGGGTGGTGGACTGATCCGGCACCGGCCCCGGCAGGCGCCCGGCCTGCGCCAGGCAGCCGTCAGGCCGCCCAGGAGGCCGAGGCGTGCTTGCGCGTGAAGAACTCGCCCATCAGCCCCACCGTGATCAGCGCGAGCGAGAACCAGAGCGGATAGAGCATGGTCGTGTGGTGCGGGCTGTAGTTCAGGAACACGTATCCGCGGGCCTGGTCGATGGCATGGAACAGCGGGTTCCAGATGAACCACGGCAGGATGAAGACCGGGATCGAGTTGGCCAGGAACATCTTGCCCGAGGCGAACATGTTGGCACGCTGATAGACGGTCTTGACCAGGGTGACGGGCTTCGGCGCCCAGGGCTTGGCGGCGCGGAACACCATGCCGCCGGCGCAGCCCGAAAGCCAGGCGAGCAGGTAGGCGGCAAGCGCGCCCACCGGCTCGTCGATGGTGATCGGGGTGAAGGCCGCGTGGTAGACGAAGAGGATCACGAGGAGCGAGACCGTCTGGATGTAGAGCGCGCCGAGCGCCGAGGAGACGATCGAGACGATGGTGTTCATCGGCGCGTGCAGCATCATCGGCGAGGTCGGCCCGTCGGCGCCGAACACGGCGCCGATCGCCTTGACGTGCACCTTGAACAGGAAGACGCCCGACATGATGTAGAGCAGGAAGTCGCCCCGGATCGCGGAGCCGCGCATCCCCAGCGTCAGCATCACCGCGGCGAAAAGCGCCACGAGCACGACGACCTGGATGATGTTGACGACGATCCCGAGGCCGCCGGTGCGGTGCGTCGCCCGGATGTTCTGCACCGTGCAGTGGTAGATCAGCTCGAGCTGCGCAAGCGCCGAACTGCCGGTGTTCCGGTAGACGCGCGGTTCGAAGATCATCGCGGTGCCCTGTGCGCCCCCCGCCTGTGTGGCAGGGAAACCTTGCCGATCCCTTGCACCCCGATCATAAGGAGGCGGCACGGGCATGACAACAAAGCGTCGCCCGGAAGGCGGGCGGATGGATCTCGGCAGGCTCAGCGAAACGATGCGGCGCCTCGCGCTCGAGGCGGGGGCGGCGATCATGGAGGTCTACGGCCGGCCCGACTTCGAGGTGCGCGCGAAGTCGGACGCGAGCCCCGTGACCGAGGCCGACGAGGCCGCCGACGCGCTGATCTCGTCCGGGCTGGCCGCGGCCTTCCCCGGCGTGCCGCTCGTCACCGAGGAGCAGGCCGCCACCCACGACGGCGCGGCCGAGGACTTCCTGATCGTCGATCCGCTCGACGGCACCAAGGAGTTCGTGCAGCGCCGCGGCGACTTCACCGTCAACATCGCCTATGTCGAGCGCGGCGTTCCGGTCGCCGGCGTGGTCTACGCGCCGGCGAAGGGGCGGCTCTTCTACACCGACGCCGCGGGCCGCGCCGTGGAGGAGGTCGGCCCCTTCGGCGCCGCGCCGGGCGAGGTCCGCCCGATTGCCGTGGCCCGGCCGGACAAGGCGGCGCTCCGCGTGGTGGCCTCCAAGTCGCACCGCGACGCGGCGACCGATGCCTACATCGCCCGCTATCCGGTGGCCGAGTTCCGCAGTGCGGGCTCGTCGCTCAAGTTCTGCCTCGTCGCCTCGGGCGAGGCCGATCTCTACCCGCGCCTCGGCCGGACGATGGAGTGGGATACCGCCGCGGGCGATGCGGTGCTGCGCGCCGCCGGCGGGCGCTGCGTGCGCTTCGACGACCTGACGCCGCTGGCCTACGGCAAGCCGGGGCACGAGAATCCCTTCTTCATCGCCTACGCCCCCGGCGTGGACCTGGTGCGCGGGTAGGGGCGGGGCGCCCGTGGCGGTGCTGATCGTCATCCCCGCGCGCTATGCCTCGACGCGCTACCCCGGCAAGCCGCTGGTGCCGCTGCGGGGCGCGGGCGGCGAGGCGAAGCCGCTGATCCGGCGGACCTGGGAGGCCGCGCGCGCGGTGCCGGGCGCGGCCCGCGTGGTGGTGGCCACCGACGACGCGCGCATCCGCGAGGCGGCCGAGGGCTTCGGGGCCGAGGTGGTGATGACCCCGGAGCGTTGCCGCAACGGGACCGAACGCTGTGCCGAGGCGCTCGCCGCACTCGGCGGCGGCTACGAGCTCGTGGTCAACGTGCAGGGCGACGCGCCGCTCACGCCGCCCTGGTTCGTCGAGGCGCTGGTCGCCGCGCTGCGGGCCGACCCGGCGGCCGAGGTGGCGACCCCCGTCCTGCGCGCCGATGGCGCGGCGCTTGCCGGGTTCCGTGCCGACCGCGCGGCGGGCCGGGTCGGCGGCACGACGGCGGTGTTCGGGGCGGGCGGCCGGGCGCTCTACTTCTCGAAGGAGGTGATCCCCTACACCGGGCGCGACTATGCCGCGGGCGAGGCGACGCCGGTGTTCCACCACGTCGGGGTCTACGCCTACCGGCCGGCGGCGCTCGCCGCCTATGCCGCCTGGGAGGAGGGGGCGCTCGAGCGGCTCGAGGGGCTTGAGCAGCTCCGTTTCCTGGAACGGGGCCGCAGCGTTCTCTGCGTCGAGGTCGAGGCGCGGGGCCGGAAGTTCTGGGAGCTGAACAACCCCGAGGACGTGCCGCGGCTGGAGGCCATGATGGCGGAGATGGGCCTGCCGTGACCCTGCCTTCCGCGAGCGTGGTCGTGGTCAGCCGCGACCGGCCCGGGATGCTCTGCCGCTGCATCCGGTCGCTCGCCTGGCTCGACCATCCCTCTTTCGAGGTCGTGGTGGTGGCCGACGCGGCAGGGCTCGCCGCGCTGGCTGCGGCGGGGCTCGACGGCCCGCTCAAGTGCGCCCGGCAGGGCGACGGGGGGATCGCCGCGGCCCGGAACGCCGGCATCGCGCTGGCGGCGGGCGAGGCGGTGGCCTTCCTCGACGACGACGCCGTGCCGGAGCCCACCTGGCTCACGCGCCTCGTCGCGCCGCTCGCCGACCCCGCCGTGGCGGCCGCGGGCGGCTTCGTGAGGGGCCGCAACGGGCTCTCGTTCCAGTGGCGCGGGCGCGTGCTGTCGTCCGACGCGGCCGAGCGGACGATTCCCGACTGGGGCCCGGAGCCGCGCGTCTTTCCGCCCTCCGGCGAGCGGGCCGTCAAGCTCCAGGGCACCAACATGGCCGTGCGCCGGCGCGTGCTGGCCCAGATGGGCGGCTTCGATCCCGCCTTCCGCTTCTACCTCGACGACGCCGACCTCTCGATCCGGCTCGCGCGGGCGGGTCATGCCGTCGCGCTCGTGCCGGGGGCAGAGGTGCACCACGGCTTCGCGGCGGGCCCGCGGCGCCGGGCCGACCGTGCGCCGCTGTCGCTTTCCGACATCGGCGCGAGCCTCGCCGCGTTCCTGCTGCGCCACGCGCCCCCCGGCAGCCGCGAGACCGCGGTCGCGCGCCAGCGCGGCGAGGAACGCGCGCGGCTCGTCCGGCACATGGTCGCGGGAAGCCTCGAGCCGCGCGATATCGCCCGGCTGATGGCGGGCTTCGAGGCCGGCCTCGCCGAGGGCGCGCGGCGCACCCCCGCGCCGCTTGCGCCCCTGCCGGAGCCCGCATCGCCGTTCCGCGCCTATCCGGCGCGGCCCGCGCCGATGCAGGTGCTCGCCGGCCGGCCCTGGCAGGCGCGCCGCCTGCGGGCCGAGGCGGCCGCCCTGGCCGCGCGGGGCCTGCCGGTCACGCTGTTCCTCCTCGGCCCCACCGCCCGGCCGCACCGGCTGCGGTTCACGCCCGGCGGCTGGTGGGAACAGTCGGGCGGCCTGTTCGGCCGGTCGCTGCGCGAGGGCCCCCGGTTCCGCCTGTCGGGGTTCCGGCGGCGCGTCGCGGCCGAGGTCGCCCGCCTCTCCGCCGTGCGCGACTTCGTGCCGATGGCGCAGGGATGAGTGGCGGCTTCGGGAACGATTTCACCGAAACGCCGAGGATTGGCAGGATTCCGGCCACACTCCGGTGGCAGGATGGGCGGCGAAGCGGGGCTGTGCTAGAACCGATCCGGCGTTCGGCGGTTGCCCCGGCAGACAGGTGAAGCGAGTAGATACATGAAGCGCAAGCTCAGCAAGGCGATCTTCCCGGTTGCGGGGCTCGGCACCCGATTTCTCCCGGCGACCAAGTCGATTCCCAAGGAAATCATGACGCTCGTCGACCGCCCGCTCATCCAGTACGCGATCGACGAGGCGCGCGCTGCCGGGGTTCGCGAGTTCATCTTCGTCACCTCGCGCGGCAAGTCGGCGCTCGAGGACTACTTCGACTACGCGCCCGAGCTCGAATCCGCCCTGCGCAAGGCCGGCAAGACCGAGCTGCTGGAGACGCTCAAGGCGACCAACATGGAATCGGGCGCCATCGCCTACATCCGCCAGCACAAGGCGATGGGCCTCGGGCACGCGGTGTGGTGCGCGCGGCGGCTGGTCGGCGACGAACCCTTCGCGGTGATCCTTCCCGACGACGTGATCGACGCCGAGACCCCTTGCCTGAAGCAGATGGTCGAGGCCTTCGAGGAGACCGGCGGCAACATCGTCGCCGCGATGGAGGTGCCCCCCGCGAAGACCTCGGCCTACGGCATCCTCGACATCGCCGAGGACCGCGACCCGCTGGTGGCGGTGCGCGGCATGGTCGAGAAGCCGGCGCCGGGCACCGCGCCGTCGAACCTCGCGGTGATCGGCCGCTACATCCTGTCCCCCGCGATCATGGGGCATCTCCACAAGATCAAGGGCGGCGCCGGCGGCGAGATCCAGCTGACCGACGCGATCGCGCGCGAGATCGAGGAGACCGGCAACGTCTACGGCTTCCGCTTCCGCGGCCGCCGCTACGACTGCGGATCCAAGGCGGGGTTCCTCCAGGCGACGGTGGCCTTCGGCCTCGCGCGCGAGGATCTGGGCCCCGAGTTCTGGGACTATCTCGTGGAAATGGTGGCGATGCGCCGCGCCGCCCAGTAGGCCCTTGGCGGTCCGCCATCGCCTGCTGGATCTCACAAGGCTCGTCAGCCGGGTCGGGCGCGGCCCGCTGACGGGCATCGACCGGGTGGAGCTGGCCTATCTCGACCGGTTCCTCGCCGACCCCGATCCGGTGCGCTTCCTCGTGGCGACGCGGCGGCGGCTCCTGGTGCTCGACCGCCCCGCCGGCCGGGCCTTCCGCGAGCGTCTTGCCGGCACGCTGCCGTGGGGTGCCCCCGACCTCGCCGCGCTGCTCGCGCCCCGTCTGCCGAGGCCGCGCCGGCTTGCCGAGGCGAGCCTCCGGCGCGAGGCGGAGGCGGCGGCCCGCCCCGGCGGGCTCGGGGCGCACCTGCCGCTCGGCGCCGTCTACTACAACGTCGGCCACAGCAACCTCTCGGCGGCGCTCCTCGCCGAGCTCGGCGACGTGCCCGGCACCGTGCGGACGGTGCTGATCCACGACACGATCCCGGTGGACCACCCCGAGTTCGCGCGCCCCGAGGCGAGCGCGGCCCTTGCCGCGAAGCTTGCCGCCGTGTCGGCGGGCGCGGACCGGGTGATCTATGTCTCGGAGGAGGCGCGCCGGACCGCCGAGGCGCACTTCCGGCGGCTCGGCCGGGTGCCGCCGGCGACGGTCGCGCACATCGGCGTGGACCTCGCCGCGCCCGACCCGGCGACCGAGATCCCCGAGGGGCCCTACTTCGTCACGGTGGGCACGATCGAGCCGCGCAAGAACCATGCCTTCCTCATCGACGTGTGGGAGGCGATGGCCGAACGCCGCCCGGCCGGAAGCCTGCCCCGGCTCCTGATCCTGGGGAGCCGCGGCTGGCGCAACGAGGCGCTGTTCCGCCGGCTCGACCGTCACCCCCTGCGCGGCACGGCGATCCTCGAGCGGTCCGGCCTGCCGGACGGCGCAGTGGCTGCGCTGGTGGCGGGCGCGGCGGGGATGCTGTTCCCGAGCCTTGCCGAGGGCTTCGGCCTGCCGCCGCTCGAGGCCGCGGCCCGGGGCGTTCCGGTGGTGGCCGCGCCGCTGCCCGTCTGGCGGGAGACGCTGGGGGAGTTCGGCGTTTACCTGCCTGTGGACGACCGCTATTCTTGGGCAAAGGCGATCGAGGGGCTGGCGGAGGAACGGGCACGGGCAGGCCGGACGGGAGCATTGCGCCCCGCCCTGGCGCCGCCGACGTGGGAGGCGCACTTCAAGGCGGCATTAACCCTGCCGTGATAGCGCCCGACGCGGGCACCGGCTCCGCCAGTTGGACGCGGGATCAGGTTTGGGCTTGCTGCGATCATACCGGCTGCGGCTCCAGCGGAAGCGCTGGCGCATCCGCGCGTTCCGCAAGCGCCGCGAGCTTTCCCCCCGCGCCGACCGGACCGGCAGGATCCGGCGCGGCGACATCCTCCTCTTCGCCACCGTGCGGAACGAGAAGGTGCGGCTGCCCTACTTCCTGACCTACTACCGGAACCTCGGCATCCACCACTTCCTGATCGTGGACAACGACTCCTCCGACGGATCGGCGGAGTTCCTGTCCGCACAGGACGACGTGTCGCTCTGGACCACGGCCGCAAGCTACCGGCGCGCCCGCTTCGGGGCGGACTGGATGAACTGGCTCCTGTCGCGGCACGGCTCGGGGCACTGGTGCCTCACCGTCGATGCCGACGAGTTCCTGATCTATCCGTTCTGCGACACCCGCCCGCTCGAGGCGCTGACCGACTGGCTCGACGCCTCCTCGATCCGGTCCTTCCCGGCGATGCTGGTCGACATGTATCCCAAGGGGCCGATCGACGCGGTTCCCTACCGCGAGGGGCAGGATCCCTTCGAGATCGCCGCCTGGTTCGACAGCGGCAACTACACGATCAGGCGCAACCCGCGGCTCGGCGAGCTCTGGATCCAGGGGGGCCCGAGGGCGCGGGCCTTCTTCGCCGACAACCCCGCCAGGGCGCCGGCGCTCAACAAGATCCCGCTGGTGCGCTGGCAGAGCGGCTACGCCTACGTCAGCTCCACCCACAGCCTGCTGCCGCGCGGGCTCAACCTCGTCTACGACGAATGGGGCGGCGAGAAGGCCTCGGGGTGCCTGCTGCACGCCAAGCTGATCGACACCTTCCGGCCGAAGGCCGAGGAGGAACTGGTGCGCCGCCAGCACTATGCGGCCAGCCACGAGTACCGCGCCTACCTGGCCGCGATGCGCGAGACGCCCGACTTCTGGTGCAAGTGGAGCGAGCGCTACATCAACTGGCGGCAGCTCGAGATCCTGGGGCTGATGTCGAAGGGCAACTGGGCGTGACGGGGGGCGTCGGCTTCCTGATGCTGGTGCACGCCTCGCTCGGGCGCGCCGCCGAGGTCGCCCGGCACTGGTGCGAGAGCGGCTGTCCCGTGGTGGTCCACATGGACGCGCGCGTGGGGCGCGAGGACGAGGCCGCCTTCCGCGCCGCCGTCGCGGGGCTCGACAACCTGCGCTTCGCCCGGCGGCACCGCTGCGACTGGGGGACGTTCTCGATCGTCGCGGCGACGCTGGCCGCCGCCGAGACGATGCTGGCCGAGTTCCCTCAGGCGAACCACGTCTTCCTCGCCTCGGGCTCGTGCCTGCCGCTTAGGCCGGTGCCGGAGCTGTGCGACTATCTCGCGCGTCACCCCGACACCGACTTCATCGAAAGCGTCACCACGGCCGATGTCGCCTGGGCCGCCGGCGGGCTCGACACCGAACGCTTCACGCTGCGCTTTCCGTTCTCCTGGCGCACCCAGCGGCGGCTCTTCGACGGCTACGTGCGGCTCCAGCGGCGGCTGGGGTTCCGCCGCCGCATCCCCGAGGGCCTCAGGCCGCATCTGGGGTCGCAATGGTGGTGCCTCACGCGGGCGACGCTCTCGGCGATCCTGTCCGACCCGAGGCGGCGGGAGTTCGACCGCTACTTCCACCGCGTCTGGATCCCCGACGAGAGCTATTTCCAGACGCTTGCCCGGCGTCATTCGTCCCGGATCGAGAGCCGGTCGCTGACGCTCTCGCGGTTCGACTTCCAGGGCAAGCCGCACATCTTCTACGACGACCACCTCCAGCTCCTGCGCCGGTCGGACTGCTTCGTGGCCCGCAAGATCTGGCCGAAGGCGGGAAAGCTCTACGAGACCTTCCTGTCGAACGACCCGAAGGTGACGAAGAACGCCGAGCCCAATCCGGGGCGCATCGACCGGCTCTTCGCCCAGGCGACCGAGCGGCGCACCCACGGCCGGCCGGGCCTCAGGATGCAGAGCCGGTTCCCGCGCCAGGGCTGGGAGAACGGGCGCACCTGCGCGCCCTATTCGGTGTTCCAGGGCTTCGCCGAGCTGTTCGAGGACTTCGAGACCTGGCTCGAGAAGTCGGCCGGCGGGCGGGTGCACGGCCATCTCTACGCGCCGGAGCGGGCCGAGTTCGCCGGGGGCGAGCGGATCTACAACGGCGCGCTCTCCGACAGCGCGGCGCTGCGCGACTACGATCCGGAAGGTTTCCTCGTGCGGCTTGTCTGGAACACCCGCGGCGAGCGGCAGTGCTTCCAGTTCGGTCCCGCCGACCGGCAGGAGGTGGCCGACTTCATGATGGGTGACCGCAACGCGAGCTTCTGGGTCATCACCGGCGCCTGGGCGGTACCGCTCTTCCATTCGGGGCGGGATTTTGCCGAGGTCCGGGCCGAGGCCGCCCGCCTCCAGGCGGTGGAGGCGCGGCTCGTCCGGCGGCTGCGCGAGCACTGGGTGCGGGCGGCCGTTCGGATCTGGCCGCTCGCCGACTTCGTCGGCGCACCGGTCGAGCCGATGCAGGCGATCCTCGAGGAGGTCGCCCCGCATGGCCAGCGCCGACTCGCCGAGGTGCCGCGGATGCGGGATCTCGCGGGCTTCAGCGCGTTCCTCCAGCGGCTGCGCAACGACGGGATGAACCCCCATCTCGCCGGCGACTTCACCGCCGACCTCGTTCCGCCGCCCTCCGGCCGCGAACCCGAGCGGCGCCTGGCGCGTGGCTGAGGCGGCGCATGGCCGGACCCTTCACCTCCTTCGTGATCCTCGGCGCGATGCGCACCGGGTCGAACTTCCTCGAGGCGAGCCTCTCGGAACTTCCCGGCGTGAAGACCTACGGCGAGGTGTTCAACCCGCTCTTCATCGGGCACGAGAAGTGCTGGGAGCTCTTCGACATCACGCTGCCGATGCGCGAGGCCGATCCGGTCCGGCTCCTCGGCCGCCTGCGCGAGCGCACCGACGGTCTGCCCGGCTTCCGCTACTTCCACGACCACGACCCCCGGATCCTGACCGCGGTGCTGGACGATCCGGCCTGCGCCAAGATCGTGCTGAGCCGCAACCCGGTGGACAGCTTCGTGTCGTTCCGCATCGCGCTCGAGACCGACCGCTGGATTGCCACCGACGAGAAGGACCGCCGCCCCGCGAGGATCGCCTTCCGGCCGAAGCAGTTCGAGGAGTTCCTTGCCGACGTCGATGCCTTCTATGCCCGGGTCCGCCACGGGCTCAGGGTGCGCGGGCAGGCGGCCTTCGAGATCGGCTACGACGACCTCACCGACGTGGCCGTGCTGAACGGGCTGGCCGCGTGGCTGGGGGTGGAAGGCCGGCTCGAGGCGCCGTCGGGCCGGCTGAAGCGGCTGAACCCCCCCGAGATCGCCGCGAAGGTGACGAACCCCGAGGCGATCGCCCCGGCGGTCGCGGCGCTCGACCTCTGGCGGATCGACCGGCCGCGGGATGCTGAGCCGGAGCGCAATGCCGCCGTCAATACCTACCTCGCCGCCCCCTCGGCGCCGCTTCTCTACCTGCCGGTGAAGGGCGGGCCGGTCGCACAGGTGAAGGCGTGGCTCGCCGCGCTCGACGGGGCAAGGCCCCCCGACCTCCTGCGCGACTTCCGCTGGCGCAGCCTCCGGGAGTGGCGCGCGTCGCATCCCGGCCATCGCAGCTTCACCGTGGTGCGCCATCCGCTCGCCCGGGCGCACGCGGCGTTCTGCACGCACCTGCTGGTGCCGGGGCCGGAGTGCTTCGGCAAGATCCGGATGCTCCTGCGCAAGTACTACTGGCTGGAGTTCCCCGAGGACGGGCCGGGCCGCGACTACACGCCCGAGACGCACCGCACCCTGTTCCTCGCCTTCCTGCGGTTCCTGCGGCAGAACCTCGCCGGGCAGACCTCGATCCGGGTCGATCCCGCCTGGGCGAGCCAGGAGGCGGTGCTGAGGGGCTTCGCCGCCCGTCAGGTGCCGGACCTCGTCCTGCGCGCCGAGCGGCTCGCCGAGGGGCTCGCGCAGGTGGCCGCGCAGGTGGGGCGCGCATCGCCGCCGCTGCCGCCGGCGGCGCCCGATCCCGGCCCGGTGCCGCTTGCCGCGATCCACGATCCCGAGGTGGAGGCCGCCGCGCGGGAGGTCTACGGCGGCGACTACGAGGCGTTCGGCTACGGCGACTGGCGGGGCTGAGCCCGCGTCAGGCGGCCTTGATGTCGGGGGCCGACGTCAGGATGGCATGCAGCTTGGCCGGGTCGGTATTGGCGCGCAGTTTGGTGCAGACGCCGGGGTCGCGCAGCGTGCGCGAGACGAGCGCCAGCGCCTTGAGATGATCGACCCCGCTCTCGAGCGGCGCGAACAGCGCGAATACCAGGTCCACCGGCTGGCGGTCGACCGAGTTGAAATCGAGCGGCCGCTCCAGCCGGAGGAATGCGCCCGATACCGCGGCAACCCCCGCGATTCGGGCATGGGGCAGCGCCACGCCATGGCCGACGCCGGTCGGCCCCAGGCTTTCGCGTTCCTGGAGCGCATCGGCCACCACGTTGGGGTTGAGCCCGTAGACCGAGGCGGCGAGTTCGCCGAGGTCCTGGAACAGCCGCTTCTTGCTGGTGACGGCGTTGACCACCTTCACCGCGCCGGGCTTCAGAATTTCCGATAGCTGCATGAGCCTCTGGTCCGCTGCGGGGCGTGCACGGGATGACGGCACACCCGCGGGGTCATTTGGAACCCGACGGGTCGATCCAGCCGATGTTGCCGTCGTCGCGGCGATACACGACATTCACCCCGCTGTGCTTCTCGTTGCGGAAGACAAGCAGCGGCGAGCCCGAGAGTTCCATCTGCATCACGGCCTCGCCGACCGACAGCGCGGGGATGCGCGTCTCCATCTCGGCGATGATCATGGGCTGGAGCGATCCGGGCTCTTCCGACTCGTCGTCTTCCGACGCGGCGAGGATATACGAGGCGGCGCCCGCGAATTCAACCGGCTCGGAGCGGGCCTTGTGATGGTCCTTCAGGCGGCGCTTGTAGCGGCGGAGCTGCTTCTCCATGCGCTCCAGACACTGGTCGAACGCGGCGTAGATCTCGGTCGCCGCGCCCTTGGCCGAGACCGTCAGGCCGGTCGAGAGGTGCACGACCGCCTCGCAGACATGCTCGTGCGCGTTGCGCGAGAAGACGACCTGCGCATCGGTCGGGCGGCCCGCATACTTGCCGATGGCCGCGTCCAGTTCGGTGCGGACATGTGCCTGGAGGGCCTCGCCGATGTCGATCTGTTTGCCGCTGATCTGGTAGCGCATCTCGCCTCCTGCCGTTCAGCCCGCACATGCGCCCGCCGGCGGCCGCCGGGGCGCGGGCGATGACCTCTGCATGTCGGAAGTTCCCTCGCCCGGGGTTCGTCGGCCGGCACTGCCGGGCAGGATGCCCGCCCTCGGAAGCCGCTGCGCCGAACCTGGGGACGGATGGGTCTCATCCCAGACATTTGGCGACGAGTCGCGGCGGGCTGTCAACTGCAACGGAGGGCCGCCCCTCAACCGATGCGGAAGTTGCGGCCGAGATAGACGCGTCGCACGTTCTCGTCGCGGACCACCTCGTCCGGCGTGCCGCTCATCAGCACCGTGCCGTCGTGCAGGATGTAGGCGCGATCGACGATCTCGAGCGTCTCGCGCACGTTGTGGTCGGTGATGAGCACGCCGATGCCGCGGCTCTTGAGGTCATGGACGAGGCCGCGGATCTCGGCCACCGCGATCGGGTCCACGCCCGCGAAGGGCTCGTCGAGCAGCAGGTACTTGGGATCGGCCGCGAGGCACCGGGCGATCTCCACCCGCCGCCGCTCCCCGCCCGAGAGCGACACCGAGGGCGCGCGGCGCAGGTGCTCGATCGAGAACTCGCTGAGCAGCTCCTCGAGCCGCTCGCGCCGCTTGTGCGGGTCGCGCTCGACGATCTCGAGGATGGCGAGGATGTTGTCCTCGACGCTGAGGCCGCGGAAGATCGAGACCTCCTGCGGCAGGTAGCCGATGCCGAGCTTGGCCCGGCGGTACATCGGCAGGAGCGTCACCTCCTGCCCGTCGATCATGACCTGCCCGCCCTCGGGGTTGATGAGGCCTGCGATGCAGTAGAAGCAGGTGGTCTTGCCCGAACCGTTCGGCCCGAGCAGCGCCACGACCTCGCCCCGGCCCAGCGTCAGCGACACGTCGCGGATCACCGGGCGGCGCTTGTAGCTCTTGCGGAGCGAGACGACCCTGAGGCCGGCGTCGCCCGGGGCGACCGAAAGCCCGGCGGCAGCGCTCATGGCGTGGTGCCGGTCTGGAAGATGGTGCGCACCCCGCCTTCGAGCAGGCCGGTTCCCTCGGTGAGGTTCACGGTCATCTTCTGGGCGCTGAGCGTGTTGCGGCCCTGCGTCAGCAGCACGTCGCCCGTGAGCACGATGACGCCCGAGGCGAGGGTGTAGAGCGCCTCGCGCGCCTCGGCGGCGTCCTGGCCGCTGACGACCGTGACCCCGCCGGTCGCCTCGAGCCGGTCGATGCGGTTCGCGCCGTCCTCGCCCGTGGCGTAGTGCACCCGGACCTCGCCGGCCGAAAGCCGCATCTCGCCCTGCGCCACCGTGACATTGCCGCTGAACACCGCCGCGCCGTCGGCCTGGTCCACCGCAAGCTGGTCGGCGTTGACCTCGACCGGCAGCGAGGTGTCCTGGCGGAACACGCCGAAGGGCACCTGGGTGCCCTGTGCCGCGGCCATCCCGCCGAACACCGCCGCGGCCACGGCCGCCGTCAGAAAGCGTCTCGGACCCATTCCCTGCCTCTACTCCGGCGGCTGGTATACCAGCTTCACGCCGTCCTTGAAAACCAGAAGGTAAGGCGCGTCGGCAGCATCCGACCGGCGCGTGACGATCATGGCGCCGGCCTCGATCCGGCCCGGCGGGCCCTCCGCCGTGACCGCGCCGTCGGAGGCGAGCGCGGTCTCGCCGAGGCCGGCCGTCAGGCCATCGGCGGCGATGCGGTAGCCGGTCGAGGTGCTGATCTCCACGCCGTCGGCTAGGGTGAGGCGCTGGTCGGCGCTGTCCACCGTGCCCGAGGCGGCGCGGGCCTCGATCCGGCTTCCGTCTGCGATCTCGAAGCGGGCCGCCAGCTTGTCGGCCGTCATGCGCCCCGCCACGTCGGGGTCCGGCCGGGCGGCGGCGGCCGAGATCGAGACGATGGTGCCGTCCGACGTCACCCCCGAGACCTCCGGTCCCCCGATCCGCGCCTCGCGGGCGAAGCGCTCCACATCGACCTGCGCGAAGGGGATGGCCGCCTCGGGGTCGATCTGCCGGGCGATCAGGAACAGCGTCGCCATCAGCGAGAGCGCCGCCAGCGGCAGCAGGATCTTCGCCCAGGCGACGAAGCGGGAATGGGCGCCGCCCTGCACCGGTCTCATGCGATGCCGGCGCGCAGGCAGTCGTGGATGTGCAGGATGCCGACCGCGTTGCGGCTGCCGGCGGGGTCCACCACGAACAGGCAGGTGATCTTGCGTGCGTTCATCTCTGCGAGCGCCTCCTCGGCCAGTGCCCCGGGGCCGACGGTGCGCGGGTTCGGCGTCATCACCTCGCCCGCGGTGCGCCCGAGCAGCCCCTCCATGTGGCGCCTGAGGTCGCCGTCGGTGACGATTCCGGCAAGGCTGCCGTCGGTCGCGGTCACGCCCACCACCCCGAAGCCCTTGCGCGTGATGGCCAGGAGCGCCTCGCTCATCGGCGTGTCGGCCGGAACCAGCGGGACTTCCTCGCCCGCGTGCATCAGGTCGGCCACGGTCTGGAGCCGCGCGCCGAGCTTGCCGCCGGGGTGGAAGGTGCGGAACCGCTCCGGCGTGAAGCGGCGGTGCTCCATCAGCGCCACGGCCAGCGCGTCGCCGAGCGCCAGCGTCATGGTGGTGGAGGTGGTGGGGACGAAGCCCGTGTCGCAGGCCTCGGGCACGGGCGGCAGCACGATGCCCACGTCGGCGCGGCGGATGAGGGTCGAGTCGGCCCGCCCCGCCACCCCGATCAGAGGGATGCCGAAGCGCCGGGTGTGCGCGATCATGTCGGCAAGCTCCGGCGTCTCGCCCGAGTTCGACAGCATCAGCACCACGTCGCCCTGCGCGAGCATCCCCAGGTCGCCGTGGCTCGCCTCGGCGGGGTGGACGAAATGCGCGGGCGTGCCGGTGGAGGCCAGCGAGGCCGCGATCTTGCGGCCGATGTGGCCGGACTTGCCCATCCCCGACACGATCACCCGGCCCTCGGCCGCCAGGATCAGCTCCACCGCGTCGGCGAAGCTCTCGCCCAGCGAAGGGCCGAGGGCCTCCAGCGCCTCGGCCTCGCGGGCGATCACGCGGCGGGCGGTGGCGAGGAAGGCGTCGCGGCTCATGTGTGGGCGAAGATGTCGGTCTCGGGCCAGCCGGCGAGGTCGAGCGCGGCCCGTGTCGGCAGGAAGTCGAAGCAGGCCTGCGCGATCGCTGTCCTGCCCTCGCGCTCGAGCCGCCGCTCGAGTTCCGCCTTGAGGCGGTGCAGGTAGAGCACGTCGGAGGCCGCGTAGGAGAGCTGCGCCTCGGACAGCTCCTCCGCACCCCAGTCCGAGGACTGCTGCTGCTTGGAAAGGTCGATGCCGATCAGTTCCTGCGCCAGATACTTCAGACCGTGCTTGTCGGTATAGGTCCGCGTCAGCCGGGAGGCGATCTTGGTGCACCAGACCGGCGCGGTCACGACGCCGAAGGCGGCCTGGAGGGCCGCGATGTCGAACCGCGCGAAGTGGAAGAGCTTGAGCGTGCCGGGGTCCGCCAGCATCCGGCACAGGCGCGGCGCCTCGCGCTGGCCGGGCGCGATCCGCACCAGGTGCGCGGTCCCGTCGCCGGCGGAGAGCTGCACGAGGCACAGCCGGTCGCGTCCGGGAACCAGACCCATCGTCTCGGTATCGACGGCGACGACGGGGCCGAGATCGAGCCCCTCGGCAAGATCGCGCTGATAGAGGTGGATGGTCATGTTTCCCTCCTCGCGGTGGAGGGGGTGGTGCCCAGGAGAGGACTCGAACCTCCACGCCTTGCGGCACACGGACCTGAACCGTGCGCGTCTACCAATTCCGCCACCTGGGCACAGGGTGCGAGGGCGGGGCTTACTCCGCGCCCGGGGCCCTGTCAACGGGTCGCGGCGGCGGGTCGCGTCGCCGGCAGCCGATGCGCCTTGCCGGGCCCGGCCCGCGCCGCTATTCAAGGCGCGAGCGCAAGGTCCGCACCGCGAGGAGAGCCACCATTTCGAAGCTCGTCACCATCTACGGCGGCTCCGGCTTCGTCGGCCGCTACATCGCCCGGCGGATGGCGAAGGAGGGCTGGCGCGTGCGCGTCGCCGTCCGCCGCCCGAACGAGGCGCTGTTCGTCAGGCCCTACGGCGTGGTCGGCCAGGTCGAGCCGGTGTTCTGCAACATCCGCGACGATGCCTCGGTGCGCGCGGCGATGCTGACGGCGGACGCGGTGGTCAACTGCGTGGGCACCTTCGACCGGGGCGGGGCGAACAACTTCGATGCCGTCCAGCATCAGGGCGCGGCGCGGATCGCGCGGATCGCCGCCGAGGAGGGGGTCGCCCATCTGGTCCACATCTCGGCGATCGGCGCGGATCCCGAGGGCCGCAGCCTCTATGCCCGCTCCAAGGGCCGCGGCGAGGTGGCGGTGCGGGAGCATTTCCCCGGCGCGGTGATCCTGCGCCCCTCGGTGGTGTTCGGGCCCGAGGACAAGTTCTTCAACCGCTTCGCGGCGATGACGCGGCTCGGGCCGGTGCTGCCGATCGTCGGCGCCGGAACCCGGTTCCAGCCGGTCTACGTCGATGACGTGGCCCAGGCCGCGGTGGCCGGCGTGCTGGGCCGGGCAGAGCCGGGCGTCTACGAGCTGGGCGGGCCCGACGTCGCCACCTTCCGCGAGCTGATGCAGCGGATGCTCGCGGTCATCAACCGCCGGCGCCTGGTGCTCGGCCTGCCGTTCTGGGTGGGCCGGATCATGGCGACCGTGCTCGACGCGCTTCAGGCCGTGACGCTGGGGCTCTTCCACAACGGCATCCTCACGCGCGACCAGCTCGTCAGCCTGCGCGAGGACAACGTGGTTTCCCCCGGCGCGCGGGGCCTTGCCGACCTCGGCATCGAGCCGACGGCGATGGATGCGGTGCTTCCGGACTACCTGTGGCGGTTCCGCCCGAGCGGCCAGTACGAGGCGATCAAGGCCTCGGCAAGGAACCTGCGGACCTGAGGCGCGGGGGGCGCCCGGCGCGGGGCATCGGCGTTAACCCTTTCTTCACCGGGCGCGCCGGAACGTTGCGCGCATGGCCGACGCGACCGCCTTCTCCGAATCGCCGCTGCCGCTGTTCCTCGCCGACGAGGCCGAGCCGGCGGCGCTCGCGGGGCGTCTGCCCTCCTACATCCGCGACCATCGCCGCCGCCTGAGGGAGAGGTTCATGGCCGGCGGCCCCGAGGCGATGCCCGACTACGAGCTTCTGGAGCTGGTGCTGTTCGGTGCGGTGCCGCGGCAGGACATGAAGCCGCTCGCCCGCCGGCTCTTGGAGGTGTTCGGCGACTTCAACGGGGTGCTCTCGGCGCCGCCGGCGCGGCTCGCTGCCGTCGAGGGCGCCGGCGAGGCGGTGGTCTGCGCCCTCAAGGTCGTCGAGGCGGCAGCGCACCGGCTGGCGCGGGCGCGCGTCCTCGGGCGGCCGGTCCTGTCGTCGTGGGACGCGCTCGTCAGCTACTGCCATACCGCGATGTCGCACCGCGAGACCGAGCAGTTCCGCGTGCTCTACCTCGACCGCAAGAACGTGCTGATCGCCGACGAACCGCAGGCCTCGGGCACGGTCGATCACGTGCCCGTCTATCCGCGCGAGGTGGTCAAGCGCGCGCTGGAGCTGAACGCCTCGGCGCTGATCCTCGTCCACAACCACCCCTCGGGCGACCCGACGCCTTCCGACAGCGACGTGGCCATGACCTTCCGCATCCGCGACGCGGCCGAGGCGCTGGGCATCGTGCTGCACGATCACCTGATCGTCGGCAAGTCGCGCGAGCTGAGCTTCCGCGCGGCGGGCTATCTCTAGGGGCGGGCCGGCGGCCCGGCGCCGCGCCCCGCGATGCGGCGACGGCCCGGACGCCCTGCCCGGCAGCGGCCGCCGACGGCGCTCCGGGACGGCCGCGCGCACCCCTTTCCAGCCTTCCGCCCCGGCGCTACCCTCGCGGGCATGGACCAGTCGCCCGACGCCTACCGGCCGGCCGAGATCTTCCGCCTGATCGAGACGGCGGGGGTGGCGAAGGCCGCGCTCCCCGTCTCGCAGATGCTGACGCTCGCCGTCCTCGCCGGGGCGTTCATCGGCTTCGGCGCGGCGGCCTTCACCATGGTGATGACGGGCGCCGACCCCGGCTTCGGCCCGGCGCGCCTGCTCGGCGGCATGGTGTTCTCGCTCGGGCTGATCCTCGTGATCGTGGGCGGGGCCGAGCTCTTCACCGGCAACGCGCTCATGATCATGGCGGCGGTGGACCGGCGGATCACCACCGCGGCGCTGATGCGGAACTGGGTGATCGTCTACGCGGGCAACCTGATCGGCAGCCTCGGGCTTGCGGTCGCCTTCGGCCTCTCGGGCCTGCTCGACGGGCCGATGGGCCAGACGGCCGTGCGCATCGCCGAGGGCAAGGCGGCCGTGCCCGCCTTCGAGGCCTTCGTGCGCGGGGCGCTCTGCAACGCGCTCGTCTGCCTCGCGGTCTGGCTGACCTTCGGCGCCCGCACCGCTGCGGGCAAGATCCTCGCGATCCTCTGGCCGATCTCGGCCTTCGTGCTGCTCGGGCTCGAGCACTCGGTCGCCAACATGTATCTCCTGCCGCAGGGGATGCTCGCCGGCGCCGAGGTGGGGTTGCAGGCGGCTGCCGCGAACCTGCTCTGGGTCACGCTCGGCAACATCCTCGGCGGCGCGGGCGGCGTGGCGCTGGCCTACCGGCATGCCTTCCACGGGCCGGGCGGGGCGCAGCCGCCGGGACCGCCCTGAGGGCCGCCCTTGCCGGGCCGCCGGTCCGCCCCATCCTTCGCGCAATGCGCCTCGCCCCCGTCCTCGCCCTTTGCCTTCTCGCCACGCCCCTCCGCGCCTGGGAGTTCACCGCCGCGCCGGTCTGCACGCTGCGCCACGCGGAAGGCGGTGCGCAGGTCGCCGTCACCTACGACCCGCGCCTGGCCGAGCCCTACGCCATCGCGATCACGCTCGCCGAGCCCTGGCCCGAAAGCCCCGGCTTCGGGATCCGCTACGACGGCGCGCGGCCGCTCGCCATCGGGACCGACCGGCACCGGCTGACGGATGGCGGAAGGACGCTGACCGTCACCGACACCGGTTTCGGCAACGTGCTCGACGGGCTGGAGTTCAACGCGGCCGCGACTGCCCGCGCGGGCGGCCGGGCCGTGGTTTTCGACCTCGCCGGCGCGGCCGGGCCGGTCCGGGCGTTCCGCGCCTGCACGGCGGGCGGCCTCGCCTGACCGGAGGCGCGCAGGCGCCCCGGGCTCAGCGGAAGATCGCGGGATTGGCGCCGAAGACCCGCTCGATCACCGTCATCGTGGCGGCATCCACGCGATAGACCTCGCGGCCGACCACATAGAACCGCTGCCCGTCTCCGACCGAAGGCAGCCCCCAGTAGCGCGGATTGAACACCAGCCGCGCGCCCTCGGGAAGCGCATCGCCGGCCTGGAGCGGCGCCGCCCGCGGCGCCACCGTCAGGCAGCGCGCGCCGGGGGTGGCGATGCGGCAGTCGGCGGCCGCCCCGCCGCCCGAAAGAAGGGCGACGGCGACAGCGAGGGACAGGTGTCGATGCATGGGCATGGCCTCCCGGCGTTCAGACTAGCACGCCGGGCCCGGCGGCCAAACCCCTGCGGTGGAACGAGAATTGAGCGACCGGTGAAATCTTGCCGCGGCCGCCGGGGCCCCATTGATTTCGCCCCGCGCTCTGCCAATCTCCGCCGGGTTGCGGCAGGCCTCGAGGAGGCAGCGGTGCTTCTCGTCAGAACCACGGTCCGGCAGAGCGAGATCCACGGTCTGGGGCTCTTCGCCGACGAGGACATTCCCGAGGGGACCGTGGTCTGGGCATTCGACCCGGTGCTCGACCGCATCATCCCCGAGGCCGACCTCGCGCGATACCCCGCGCATGTCGCCGACTACCTCGAGACCTACTGCGAATACTTCCCCGAAGCGGGCGTCCTCGTGCTCTCGGGCGACAACGACCGCTTCACCAACCACTCCGACCTGCCGAACACCGTCGTCGTGCTGCCGAACGGCCCCGAGGCGCGCGTGGTCGCCGCCCGCGACATCGCGGCGGGCGAGGAGATCACCTGCGACTACGCCGTGATCCGCTGCCGGAAATATGCCGCCCCCGCGATGCCGGAGGCGGCAGCCTGAGCCAAGGGCCCTGCGGGGGCGGATCAGCCGAAGCTGCCCACCACGTCGTACATGACCGGCTCGAAGCTCTTGCAGAGCTCGTTGATCCGCCGGTTGCGGCGGCGCATCTCGTCGGAGCGCAGCATGGCGAGGAAGTCCTCGCGGCGCGCCCACTGCGAGTAGTTGGCGATGCGGGTCTGCGCGTCGTTGACGTGGAGCCCCGCGCCGATGAAGCCCGGCTGCTTCGAGATGAAGCTTGCGTAGGCATCCTGCAGCTCGTCGAGCAGGTCCTGGCAGGTGCCGGGCGTCACCTCGAAGGTGGTGATGACGGTCTGCAGGGCCGCGCCCTTTGAGATTGTCGGCATGGCGTCCTCCCTTGTCGGCGCCAGTATAGCCCGGTGCCGGGCGCGCCGCTACGCGCCCCAGCCGGCCGACTGCATCTCGCGCAGGCGCGAGGCGGTCCGGGCGAACTCGAAGCTGCCCTCGCCCTCGATGTATAGCCGCTCGGGCGCGTCGGCGGCCGAGGCGATCAGGCGCACCCGCGCCTCGTAGAGCGCGTCGATCAGCGTGACGAAGCGCCTGGCCTGGTTGTAGTTCTCGGACGAGAGCCGGGGGATGTCCTCGAGGATCAGGACGCGCACCGCCGCGGCCAGCGCGAGGTAGTCGGCCGGCCCCAGCGGGCGGCCGCAGAGGTCCCAGAAGCTCGCCCTGGCCACGCCGCCGGCGAAGGCGGGGATCGTCACGTCGCGGCCCTGCACCCGCAGCGTCAGCGGCGCGCCGCCGCCGGGCGCGAGGTCGCGCCAGATCGCCTCGATGGCGGCGCGCGCGGCCGCATCGGCCGGGGCGAAGTAGACCTGCTCGCCCGCGAGGCGGTCCTGCCGGTAGTCCGTCTCGCTGGCGAGGTGGCGCACCTCCATCCGCTCCTTGAGGAGCGCGATGAACGGCAGGAAGAGCTGGCGGTTGAGCCCGTCCTTGTAGAGGTCGTCGGGCGGCCGGTTCGAGGTGGCGACCACCACCACGCCCGCGGCGAAGAGCTTCTCGAACAGGCGGCCCACGATCATCGCGTCGGTGATGTCGGTGATCTGCATCTCGTCGAAGGCGAGCAGGCGCACCTCGTCGGCCACGGCGGCGGCGACCGGGGCGATGGCGTCGTCCACGCCGCGCTGGCGGGCGGCGTGCATCGCGGCGTGGATCTCCTGCATGAAGGCGTGGAAGTGGACGCGGCGCCGGGCCGGCGTCGCCACCGCTTCCACCAGCAGGTCCATCAGCATCGACTTGCCGCGCCCGACCCCGCCCCAGAGGTAGAGGCCCTTGGTGGCCTCCGGCGGCTTGCGGAACAGCCGGCCGAGGCCCCTCGGCTCGCGGTGCTCGGCCAGCCAGTCGGCGATCCGCTGCAACTCCGGCAGCACCGCCTCCTGGGCGGGGTCGGGGCGGAGATGGCCCGCCGCGAGCCGGGCGCGATAGAGGTCGGTCACGCTCATGCGGCGGGAGTAGCCGGGCCGGGCGGGCCGGGCAAGCCGGGTCCGGCGGACTGCCGCCGCCAGGACGGGCGCTTCCGGTATTCCCGACTTGTCCGCTGGCGGACCCCCGCCTTCCATTCCGCCGTGCGAAACGGCCGCTTCCGGCCGCGTGACGGCCCTTCGGCCATGGACGGGAAAGGAGAGGCGGAGATGACACGGCGTGTCCTTGCGGCGGCAGCCGCGCTTGCGGCCGGGATGCAGGTCGGCGGCGTTCCCGCGGCCTGGGGCCAGAACTTCGCCCCCGACATCCCCGGCTCGCCGTTCATTCCCTGGCACTCGTTCTACGACTACTACGCGATCCCGGTCGGGCCGACGGACGACGGCCCCTCGATGGGCGATGTCGTCGGCGGCGCAAGCCCGCTCGAGGCGCCGGGGGCGGATGCGCCGCTCGACCCGTCGAGCCTGCGCTTCCGCCACTCGCCCGAGGTCACCGACGAGGTGCGCCGCGAGGTCGCCGCGCGGTTCGCGGCCGAGGCGCCCGAGCGGGCCGACGAGATCGCGGCCGAATTCGCGCAGGCCGACGTGGTCGGAGAGTTCCGGCGCATGATCGCCCGCTACGGCTACGACCCCGACGATCTCTCGCATGCGATGGCGGCCTTCCTGATCCTGCAATGGGAGGTCCTGACCGGAGGCACCGCCGATGCCGCGCAGATGGAGGGTGCGGCCACGCAGATTTCCGGCAACCTCCGCCGGACGCCCGCGCTCGCCGCGATGGGCGATGCCGAAAAGCAGCGGGTCGCCGACGCGCTCGCCTATCAGGCGATCCTGTCGGTCCTCGTCGCCCGTGATCTCGCGGCACGGGGCGACAGCGCCGGGCTGGAGCAGCTCCGCGCGGGCGTCCTGCGCGGCACGCGCGAGCTGGGGTGGGATTTCGCGCGGCTGGACCTGACCGGGGAGGGGTTCGTCGCCCGCTGAGGGCACAGGGCGGCGCACGCCATGCGTTCCCGTGATCGCCGCCATCCGCAAATGGCATTTGACGCGGCACGCACGCTCGGCCAGCAATGCCGGGCCACCCGGAGCGTCCCATGGCCAAGGCCCCTCTCTTCACGCCCGTCCTGATCGGCGGCTGCATCGTCATCCTGATGTCCTTCGCCGTCCGGGCGAGCTTCGGGGTGTTCCAGATCCCGATCGCCGAGGATTTCGGCTGGCCGCGGGCGGAATTCTCGCTCGCCATCGCGATCCAGAACCTCGCCTGGGGGATCGGGCAGCCGCTGTTCGGCGCGCTGGCCGAACGTTTCGGCGACCGCCGCGCGATCGTGGCGGGGGGCGTCTTCTACGCGCTCGGCCTCGTGCTCTCGGCGGTATCGGTGAGCCCGCTCGCGCACCAGGCGCTCAACGTGCTGATCGGCTTCGGCATCGCCGGCATGGGCTTCGGCGTGGTCCTCGCCGTCGTCGGCCGCGCGGCGAGCGACGAGAACCGCTCGATGGCGCTCGGCATCGCCACGGCGGCCGGCTCGGCCGGGCAGGTCGTGGGCGCACCGCTCGCCGAATGGCTGCTCGGCATGATTAGCTGGCAGGCGGTGTTCGTGGTCTTCGCCGGCATCATCCTCGCCTCGCTGATGGCGCTGCCGCTGATGCGGGCGCCTGCAAGGGCGAGCCGCGCCGAGCTGGAACAGAGCATGGGCGAGGCCCTGACGCGCGCCTTCCGCGACCCCTCGTTCACGCTGATCTTCCTCGGCTTCTTCTCCTGCGGCTACCAGCTTGCCTTCATCACCGCGCATTTCCCGGCCTTCGTGACCGAACTCTGCGGCCCGATCGACCCCGGCGGGGCGCTGCACGCCATGGGCATCACCACCACCTCGGCGCTCGGGGCGGTGGCGATCTCGCTGATCGGGCTGGCCAACATCGCCGGCACGCTGACGGCCGGATGGCTCGGCAAGCGCTACACGCGGAAATACCTGCTGGCCGCGATCTACACCGCCCGCACCCTCGTCGCCGCCTGGTTCATCATGACGCCGATCACGCCGACCACGGTGATCGTGTTCTCGGTGATCATGGGGGCGCTCTGGCTTGCCACGGTGCCGCTCACCTCGGGGCTCGTGGCCCATATCTACGGCCTGCGCTACATGGGCACGCTCTACGGGATCGTGTTCCTCAGCCACCAGATCGGCGGCTTCCTCGGCGTCTGGCTCGGCGGCAGGCTCTACGACATCTACGGCGACTACACGATGGTGTGGTGGATCGGGGTCGGCGTCGGCGCCTTCTCGGCGCTCGTCCACCTGCCGGTGCGCGAGCGGCCGCTGGAGGCCCGGGGCCTGCCCGCCTGAGGCCCGCCCGACCCTAGAGCAGGGCGGCGACCGCCTCGGGGTGGGTGTGCGGCAGCCCGTGGGTCGCGCCCGCCACCACCACCTGCCGCGCCGCGGGATTGAGCGCGGCGAGCCGGTCCTTCGCCGAAAGCGGGATCACCGCGTCGGCATCGCCCCAGACGGCGGCGACCGGCAGGCCCGCCGCGGCGATCCGGCGGTGCAGGTCGGACTGGTCGGCGGCGAGCATGTGCCGCTGCGAGGAGAGGACGGCGGGCAGGAAGCCCCGCGCGCGCGTCTCGGCGATCTGCCGCCGGGCGATGTCGGGCACGCTGGACCGCGCGCCGAGCAGCCGGCGCAGGTTTGCGCGCAGGTTCATCCCGCCGAAGACCAGCATCAGCCAGTCGCCGAGAAGCGGCGTCCGCTCGACCAGCCGCTCGAGCCGGCTCAGCCGGTGGCCGAGCCCGGCGGGCGCGACGAGCACCAGCCGCTCCACCCGCCCGGGGTGCCGTGCGGCGAAGGCCGCGGCGATGGCGCCGCCCATCGAGTAGCCGACCAGCGTCACCGGCCCGCGCAGCCCCTGGTGGTCAAGCAGTTCCCCGAGCTGACGCAGGAAGAAGTCCGCGTCCTGCCGCCCCGGCACCGCCGCCGAGAAGCCGCGCCCGTAGAGGTCGTAGGACAGGCAGCGCCACCCCTTCGCGGCAAGGAGCGGCGTCAGCCCCTCCCACACGAACGAGGGGGTCGTGAGTCCGTGGATCAGCACCGCCACGGGGCCCTCGTCGGGGCCCGACCAGCGGAAGTGCGTCCAGCCCGAGGGCAGGTCGGCGAACCGGCCCGGCGCCGCGCCGCGGCGGCGGTCGGCGGGGATGCGCAGGGCCTCGGCGGCGAAGGGCAGGGCGGCCAGCGCCGCCGCCGCCGCCAGCGCGGCGAGCGGGGTCAGCCCCATTTCGAGAGGATGTAGCGCGCCGTCATCAGGTCGAGATGCGCGCCGCCGCCGTTCTTGAAGAGCGTGATCTCCTCGTCCGACCGCCGCGCGAAGGTGCCCGAGGCGAGGTCGGAGAAGTCGGCCACCACATCCTCGCGGCGGATCACCCCGCGTGCGATGGGGTCCTTCAGTTCCCCGATGTGGTCGAGCACCGAGGCGCGCGCATCGACGAACAGGCGCGCCCGCCGCAGGGCCTCGTCGTCGGCCTCGCGCATGTCGGGCCGGTAGGCGCCGATCAGGTCGACATGCTGGCCGGGCCTGAGCCACTCGCCGCGGATCACAGGATCGGTCGACATGGTGGCCGAGGCGACGATGTCGGCCTCCGCCACGGCGGCGGCGAGGTCGTCGGCCACCGCCACGCCCGGATGGCGGGCGGCCAGGTCCTCGGCGCGCGCCCGCGTGCGGTTCCACAGCGTGAAGCGCGCGCCGGGGAAGGCCGCGCCGTAGGCCTCGATGAGCGATCCGGCCACCGTGCCCGCGCCCAGGATCAGGATGCGGCGGCTCCCGGGCCGGGCGAGCCGCCGGGCGGCGAGGAGGCTGTCGCCCGCGGTCTTCCACTTGGTGACGAGGTGGAAGTCGATCAGCGCCTCGAGCTCGCCGGTCGCGTCCGCGAAGAGGCAGACCGCGCCGTTGATCGTGGGCAGCCCCGCCGCGGCGTTGCCGGGAAAGACCGTGGCCGTCTTGACCAGCGCGCCGAGCCCGTCCACGAACGCGGCGCGCGAGAGCACGGTGTCGCGCCCCCGGTAGAGGAACACGTCGGCCATTCCGGCCAGCGGGCGGCCGTGGCCCGCGGCGATGGCCTCGGTCAGCTCGATCCAGTCGAGCCGGCGCTCGCCTTCGGCGAAGGGGATGAATACCGGTGTCATGCCGCCCTCCTGTCCCGGCCGGTTCTAGCCGGACGGGCGGCGAAAGCGAAGGGCTCAGCGGCGCAGCGCCGAGGGAGGTGCGCGGCGGGCCACCGCCTCGCGCCAGATCAGGATCAGCCCCGAGCCGAGGATCAGGAGGATCCCCGCCCAGCCCGCGAGGTCGGGCCATTCGCCGAAGACGACGAACCCCCAGAACACCGCGAGCGGCAGCGCGGCGTAGTCGAAGGGCGCGACATAGGCCGCCTCGGAGACGCGGTAGGCCTGGCTGATCGCCCACCCGCCGAGCGCACTCAGCACGCCAACGGCCGCCATCGCGGCGAGGTCGGGCGCCGAAGGCACCGCCCAGGCCCTGAGCAGGAACTCAAGCGACGGGTGCAGCCCGCCGGCGAAGCGCCCGTCGCCCACGGCAAGGCCGATCGCCCCGCTCGCGATCAGGAAGCCCACCTGGATCGAGAGCGCCAGCGATCCCGCCGTCTCGGTGCCGCCGACGTGCCGCGTGACGATCTGGAGAAGCGCGTAGAAGAACGCCCCCGCCAGCGGCAGAAGCGCGGCCGGCTGGAACGCCTCGCTGCCGGGGCGAAGCACGACCAGCACGCCGACGAGCCCCGCCGCGATCGCCGCCCAGCGGCGCGGCCCGACGCGCTCGCCGAGCAGCACCGCCGAGAAGAAGGTGATGAGGAACGGGCTCAGGAACGACAGCGCCACCGCCTCGGCGAGCGGCAATGCCGCGAGGCCGAGGAAGAAGCAGAGGTTCGCCATGAAGACGAAGCCGCCGCGCAGGACATGCATCCCGACCCGCCGGGTGCGGAGCTGCGCGTAGCCGCCCGAGAGCGGGACGACCACGGCCAGCAGGAAGGCGATCGCCACCACCGCCCTGACCGTCATCACCTGGTGCAGCGGGTAGTCGCCCGAGAGCGACTTGATGAGCACGTCGTTGGTGGAGAAGAGAAGCATGGCCCCCACCGCCCAGAAGGCGCCGGAAAGGCCCGAGCGGTTGTCGGAGATCGCGGTCATCGCCTGCCGCTTACGCCCGCGGCGAAGCGGCGTCTAGCCCCTCCCGGCGGCGCGCAGCGCGCGGTCGAGCGCCTCGAGGAAGCGGGAGCGGTCGGCCTTCGAGAAGGCCCGGCCGCCGCCCTGGCGGAACGGGTCGGCAGCGCGCAGGTCGGCCATCAGGTCGCGCATGGCAAGCGCGTTGCCGATGTTGGCGGGGGTCAGGGCCGTGCCGTCGGGGCGCAGAACCGCCGCCCCGGCCGCGACGCAGCGCGCGGCAAGCGGCATGTCGTTCGTCACGACCACGTCCCCCGGCCCCGCCCGCCCGGCGATCCAGATGTCGGCGGCGTCGGGGCCCTCGGGGACATAGACCGTCTCGACCAGCGGATTGGGCGAGGGCCTCAGCCCGCCGTTCGACACGAGGTAGAGCCGCACCCCGTGGCGCGTCGCCACCCGCTCGGCCTCCGCCTTCACCGGGCAGGCATCGGCATCGACGTAGAGCGCCATCACAGGCCGAGGTGGCCGGCGTGGAAGGCGAGATGGTCGCCGATGAAGGTCGAGACGAAGAAATAGCTGTGGTCGTAGCCCGCCTGAATGCGGAAGGCGCCGGGCTGGCGCCGGGCGGCCATCGCCTCGGCCAGCGCCTCGGGCTTCAGCAGGTGCAGGAACTGGTCCCTGGCGCCCTGGTCGATCAGCACCTCGCCCCGGAACCCGGCCTCGCGCATCACGAGGGTCGAGTCGTGCGGCGCCCAGGCGGCCTCGTCCGTGCCGAGATAGGCCGCGAACTGCCTGCGCCCCCAGTCCGACGCCGCAGGATGGGCGATCGGCGCGAAGGCCGAGGCCGAGCGGAACCGCCCGGGGAACCGCATGGCGAGCGTCAGCGCCCCGTGGCCGCCCATCGAATGGCCGGTGACGGCCTGCCGCTCCTCGTCGAGCGGGAAGGCGTTGAAGAGAACCCGGGCAAGGTCGTCCGAGACGTAGCGCCACATCGAGAAGTGCGGCGCCCAGGGCGCCTCGGTCGCATCGACGTAGAAGCCGGCGCCCTGGCCGAGGTCGTAGGCGTCGTCGTCCGCCACGCCCTCGCCGCGCGGCGAGGTGTCGGGAAACACCACCGCCAGCCCGTGCCGCGCGGCATGGGCCTGCGCGCCTGCCTTCACCATGGCGTTCTCGTGGGTGCAGGTGAGGCCCGAGAGGAACCACAAGAGCGGCACCGGCCCGGCCTCGGCCTGCGGGGGAAGGTAGAGGCCGAAGGTCATCGCCGTGCCCGTCGCGGCAGAGTCGTGGCTGTAGACGCCCTGCACCCCGCCGAACGCCCGGTTCTCGGAAATCGTCCTCATACGCTGCGCCTCCGTCGCCTTGCCGCCGGACCTGCCCGGCGCGGGGCGAAGCTACCGGCGAACGCGGCCAAGCGCCACCCGCCACCCGGCCCCGGAAAGGAAAGCGCCCGCCCCGCGCGCGGCGGGACGGGCGCTCCGGGCAGCCGGCCCGGCGTCAGTGGACCACGGCCTCCTCGGGCGGGCGGCGCGACGAGGTCGAGACCCGGTCGCCCACGATCAGCCCGTCGGCCCCCGCCGTGACGTGGACGGTGTCGCCGTCCTTCACGTCGCCCGCGAGGATCATCTCGGCCAGCCGGTCCTGCAGGCTGCGCTGGATCACGCGCTTCAGCGGCCGGGCGCCGAACACAGGGTCGTAGCCCTCGTCGGCCAGCCACTGCCGCGCGCTTGCATCCAGGTCGAGCCTGATCTTGCGCGCCGCGAGCCGCTTTTCCAGCCGCTTGAGCTGGATCTCCACGATCCCGTCCATGTCGGCCCGGGTGAGCCGGTCGAAGACGATCATGTCGTCGAGCCGGTTCAGGAACTCCGGCCGGAAGTGCGCCCGGACGGCCTCCATCACCTCGCGCCGCGCCGCCGAGGGATCGGCGCCCTCGGGCAGCATGCTCAGCGCCTGGCTGCCGAGGTTCGAGGTCAGCACGATCAGCGTCTGCTTGAAGTCGACCCGGTGGCCCTGCCCGTCGGTCAGAACCCCGTCGTCGAGCACCTGAAGGAGCACGTTGAACACCTCCGGGTGCGCCTTCTCGACCTCGTCGAACAGGATCACCTGGTAGGGCCGCCGCCGCACCGCCTCGGTCAGGACGCCGCCCTCGTCGTAGCCGACATAGCCCGGCGGCGCGCCGATCAGCCGGGCGACCGAGTGCTTCTCCATGAACTCCGACATGTCGATGCGCACCATCGCGCGGTCATCGTCGAAGAGGTATTCGGCGAGCGCCTTGGTCAGCTCGGTCTTGCCCACGCCGGTCGGGCCGAGGAACAGGAACGACCCCAGCGGGCGGTTCTCGTCCTGCAGGCCCGCGCGGGCGCGCCGCACGGCGTTCGACACGGCGACCACCGCCTGCCGCTGCCCGACGACGCGCTTGGCGAGCTCCTCCTCCATGCGCAGGAGCTTCTCGCGCTCGCCCTCCAGCATCTTCGAGGTCGGGATGCCGGTCCAGCGCTCGACCACGGCGGCGATCTGCTCGGGGCGCACGGCTTCCTCGACCATCAGGTCGCCCTCGGCGGCCTCGGCCGCCGCCAGCTCGCGCTCGAGCTGCGGGATGATGCCGTAGCTCAGCTCGCCGGCGCGGGCGAGGTTGCCCTCGCGCTTGGCCTGGTCCAGCTCCGCGCGGGCCCGGTCGAGCCGCTCCTTGAGGCTGCGCGCGGCCTCGAGCTTGTCGCGCTCGGCCTGCCAGCGCGCGGTCAGCTCCGCCGACTTCTGCTGAAGCTCCGAAAGCTCCTTCTCGAGCTTCTCGAGCCGCTCCTTGCTGGCCTTGTCGTCCTCCTTCTTCAGCGCCTCGGCCTCGATCTGCTTCTGCAGGATCTCGCGGTCGAGCGCGTCGAGCTCCTCGGGTTTCGAGTCCACCTCCATGCGCAGGCGCGAGGCGGCCTCGTCCATCAGGTCGATCGCCTTGTCGGGCAGGAAGCGGTCGGTGATGTAGCGGTGCGAAAGCGTCGCCGCCGCGACCAGCGCCGAGTCGGTGATCCGCACGCCGTGGTGCAGCTCGTACTTCTCCTTGATCCCGCGCAGGATCGAGATCGTGTCCTCGACCGTCGGCTCCTGCACCATCAGCGGCTGGAACCGGCGCGCGAGCGCGGCGTCCTTCTCGACGTGCTTGCGGTATTCGTCGAGCGTGGTCGCCCCGATGCAGTGCAGCTCGCCCCGCGCCAGCGCGGGCTTGAGCAGGTTCGAGGCGTCCATCGCGCCCTCGGCCTTCCCGGCGCCGACCAGCGTGTGCATCTCGTCGATGAACAGGATGATCTCGCCGGAGGCGGCGGTGACCTCCGCCAGGATCGCCTTCAGCCGCTCCTCGAACTCGCCCCGGTACTTCGCGCCTGCGATCAGCGCGCCCATGTCGAGCGCGAGGAGGCGCTTGTTGCGGAGCGATTCCGGCACGTCGCCGTTGACGATGCGCAGCGCCAGCCCCTCGGCGATGGCGGTCTTGCCGACGCCCGGCTCGCCGATCAGGACGGGGTTGTTCTTGGTGCGCCGCGAAAGGACCTGCATCGCGCGGCGGATCTCCTCGTCGCGGCCGATGATCGGGTCGATCTTGCCCTCCCGCGCCATCTCGGTCAGGTCGCGGGCGTATTTCTTCAGCGCGTCATAGCCTTCCTCGGCCGAAGCGGTGTCGGCCGTCCGGCCCTTGCGGATGTCGTTGATCGCGGCGTTCAGCTTCTGCGCGCTGACCGCGCCCGCATCGAGCGCGTCCTTCGCCTTCGAGGGCGTCATCGCCAGCGCCATCAGGATGCGCTCGGCCGGCACGAAGCTGTCGCCGGCCTTCTTCGCCAGCTTCTCCGCCTCGTCGAGCACGCGGACGAGCGCGGTATCGACATAGACCTGACCGTCGCCGCCCGAGACCTTGGGCAGCCGCGCCACGGCGGCATCGACGGCCTCGGCCACGCGCTCGGGCGCGCCGCCCGACCGGCGGATCAGGTTCGAGGCAAGCCCCTGGTCGTCATCCATGAGAGCCTTCAGCAGATGCTCGGGAAGGACCCTCTGGTGCCCCTCGCGCATCGCGATGGTCTGTGCGGCCTGAAGGAACCCGCGCGACCGTTCCGTGAACTTTTCCAGGTTCATCGGTATCTCCTTTGCTAAGCCCCCGGTCCTCCGGCCGCCCTGTCGTCAGGCACGGCGCTGCCCGGGTCTCGGTGAGGACTTGGGCAGCCGCGCCGGCGTTTTCAAGCGGGCCCGCGAGGAACCCGCGCGGCCGGTCGCGCGTTCGGCTGACGCAACGTCAGACGAGGGATGCCGCCATGCCCTGCACCGCCATCCGCATCGCCGCCGTGGCCTACGACGCGGCCCGCCGGTCCTGGACCGCCACGGTCGATTTCCTCGCGCCGGGGCTGCCCGGCGCGCTGTCGGTGCCGGTGCGCGTCCGCAGCCCGCTGGACGTGGCGCACCCCCGGCTGGTGCGGGCGCTGGTGTCCGAGGCGGTCCGCCGCGGCATCCGCCCCTGACCTCCGCCCCTGCCGGCGCTGCCCGACGGGTTGCCCGGCGCGCGCGCGCGCTCTAGGAAGGCCGCCGACCGCCGGCGCCCCCGGCACCCGCCGAGGACCGCGCCATGCCGCACCCCCGCCCCGCCCACGACGACCGGCTGATCGTGGCGCTCGACGTGCCCGACGCCCATGCCGGGCTGGACCTTGCCCGACGGCTGGGCGATGCGGTGTCCTTCTACAAGATCGGCCTGGGGATGCTGACCGGCGGCGGGCTCGCGCTGGCCCGCGAGCTGAAGGACGAGCACGGCAAGCGCGTGTTCCTCGACATGAAGCTCTTCGACATCGGCGCCACCGTCGAGACGGCGGTGCGCGGCCTCGCCCGCTTCGACCTCGACCTGCTCACCGTCCACGGCGACCCCGCCGTTGTCGCCGCCGCGCGCCAGGGGGCGGCGGGCTCGGCCACCCGGATCCTCGCGGTGACCGTGCTGACCTCGCTCGACCGGGGCGACCTCGACGCGGCGCTGATCCGCGAGGGCGCCGTCGCCGACATCGTGGTGGAGCGGGCGGCGCGCGCCTTCGCCGCGGGGGCCGACGGGGTGATCTGCTCCCCGCAGGAGGCCGCGCGCGTCCGGGCGCTGCCCGAGGCGGCGGGCCGGCTGATCGTCACGCCGGGCGTGCGCCCCGCCGGCAGCGCGGCCGACGACCAGAAGCGCATCGCCACCCCGGCGGAGGCGATCCGCGCGGGCGCCGACCACGTCGTCGTCGGGCGCCCGGTCTGGGCCGCGCCCGATCCCAGGGCCGCGGCGCTCGCCATCGTCGCCGAACTGCACACCGCCTGACGGCCCCGGCGGTCGGGGCCCGAAGGAAGGACGCTCCCCGGAGGTCCGGGGAGCGCCTCGGCACGGAGGCCGTCCGGGGCCGTCCGGCGAGGGGTCAGTTGCCGGTCGCGGCGCCGCCCACGGCGGGCGCGGGCGCGGGCTCGGCCGGGGCCGTCTCCGCAGGCGCGGCCTCGGGGGCAGCCTCGGGCGCGGGGGTCATCGGCGCCGGGGTGATGGCCGGGTCGGCGGGGGCCGTGCCGTTCTCGATCGTGATCGTCGCGCCGTCCTGCGGGACGACGGCCCGGTCGGCGGGCCCGCCCGACATCACGTAGGCCACGATGCCGAGCGCCACGACGACGCCGCCGACGATGAACCACAGGGCCGACGATCCGCCCGAGCGGGTCGTGTGCACGGTGTTGTAGGTGTCCGGCCGCTCGCGCGTCGCGTAGGGGCCGTTGTTCAGGTTGGGGTTGTCCATGGCGGACCTCCTCGCGTTGGGTTCGGATGCCGGGGCAACGGGCCGCGCCCGCGCCCGGTTCCCGCGGGGCCCGCCGGCGTGGGGGCGTCGGCGGGGCTCCGCCGGACCGGCCGGCACGGGGGTGGGGAATCCCGCCATCGGACGGCAGGGCCCGGTTCGGTTACGCTTGCGTCAACGCGACTCGGGAACGGGAGGCGCCGATGTCCGATCCGCAGCACGCTCCGACCCATGCGCCGCAGCCGCCGCAGACCGATGCGCGCGTCCTCTCCTACCTTGCCGTGCGCCGGGCGCTTGGCCTGCTCGGCCTCGCCCTGCCGCTCTCGCTGCTCGTCTATGCGAAGGTGCTCGGCTACGGGATGCAGCCCTCGATATCGGAGTTCTACCATACCCACATGGGCGACATCCTCGTGGGCTGCCTCGTCGCCATCGGCGTGTTCCTCGTCGCCTACCAGGGCTATCCGCGCCAGCCGGGCGAACACTTCTCCGACCAGTGGGTCTCGACCATCGCGGGGCTCGGCGCGATCGGCGTCGCGCTCTTCCCCGTGGTGCCGCCCGACCTTGCGGCCTGCCCGCCGGGGCAGGGCTTCCCCGTCGCCGGGACCGAGCCGCTGCGCACCGTCACCTGCCCGGTCCAGGGCTTCGTGCGGCACTGGACGGCCTTCGCCTGGGTCCACTTCACCTCGGCCGCGGTGTTCTTCCTCTGCCTCGCGGTGTTCTGCCTCGTGCTCTTCCCCAAGGGCGACCGCAGGCCCGACGGCCGCATCGACTGGAAGGCGCCGAACAACCGCGTCTACCTGATCTGCGGCATCCTGCTCCTCGCCTCGATCGGCTTCCTCGGCGCCTATGCGCTCTCGCCGGAGGGGACGAAGGCCGTCCTCGCCCGGTACAACTACATCTTCTGGTGGGAGACGGTCGGCGTCGTCGCCTTCGCCGTCTCCTGGCTCACCAAGGGCAAGCTCCGGCGCGGGGTGGCGGAACTCATGGGCGCCGCGCCCGGGAAGGCCGCCTGAGGGCCTAGTCGTCGTTGATGTCGCGCTCCCAGACCTTGACCTGGCCCTTGCGCACGCCCAGCACCCGCCGCAGCGCGATCCACGAGGCGAGCGAGCAGAGCGCGAAGAACAGGAGGAGCAGCGGCAGCGAAGCCCCCAGCCAGGCCGCGAAGGGCCCGCCGGCGAGCAGCAGGATTCCCGTCGCCGCCGCGCCGATGGCGAAGCCCAGGAACAGGTAGCCCGGCGCCAGCACCTCCAGGATGGCGAGCGCCAGCGCCGCCACCCCCCAGACCCACCACATCTGCCAGAGCATCACGACCGCGCCTTGAGAAGATGGAAGGCGTTGGTGAAGGCGTCGAGCGCGGCCGCCGGCAGAAGCACCGTCTGCTTGCCCTCGCCCTGGCCCACCGCCATCAGCGCCTCCACCTGCTTCAGCGCCACCTGGTACTGCGCCGCCTCCAGCCCGTTCTCCTTGATCGCCTGGGCGATGGCGGCGGTGGAGTAGGCCTCGGCATCGGCGAGGATGCGCTTGGCCTTCGCCTCCTGCTCGGCGGCGTAGAGTTCGCCGTCGGCCTGAAGCTCGACCGCCCGGCGCTTGCCCTCGGCCTCGGTGACGAGCGCCCGCCGCGCCCGCTCGGCGTTGAGCTGCTGGAGCATCGCCGCGCGCGTCGCGTCGTCGAGGTTGACGTCGAGGATCTCGGCGCGCGTCACCTCCACGCCCCAGTCGTCCACCATGGCGCTGACCTGCTCGCGCACCCGCTCGATCAGCTGCGCGCGGTTCGACTGCACCTGGTCGAGCTCCAGCTTGCCGATCTCCGACCGCACGATGCCGGCAACCGTCGTGGCGATCGCGGCATCCACGTCGCGGATCCGGTAGACGGTCTTCTCCGGCTCGGTGATCCGGTAGAAGACGCTCGTCTCCACCTTCACCAGCACGTTGTCCGAGGTGATCGCGTCCTGCGTGGCGTTCGGAAGCTGCCGCTCGAGGATCGAGATGCGGTGCGCCACCCGGTCGAGGAACGGGACGATGAAGTTCAGCCCCGGCCCGAGCACCGAGCGCAGCCGGCCGAAGCGCTCGACGACGTGCTTCTCGCTCTGCGGCACCACGCGGATGCCGAGGAAGATCGAAAGGATGATGAACGCGGCGAGAAACAGCCAGACCGCATTGGCGCCGACGAAGGTCTCGAAATCCATGTCCTGCTCCAGCTCTGCCCCCGGAGGGAGTTATAGGCCGGGGCCGGCGCCCTGTGAACCGCCCGCGGCGCGGCTCAGATCAGGCCCGCGCGGCGGAACAGGGCCTTGACGTCGGTCTCGGGCCGGGCGCCGAAGTGGCTGATCACCTCGGCCGCCGCGATGCAGCCCATCCGTCCGGCGGTGGCGAGCGTCTGCCCGGTGGCGAGCCCGTAGAGGAAGCCCGCCGCGAACTGGTCGCCCGCGCCGGTGGCATCGACCGGCACCACCCGGTGCACCGGCACCTCCACCCGCTCGCCCTCGCGGATCAGGATGACGTCCTCGCCCGAGCGGGTGCAGACCACCGTCGGGCAGTCGGCCGCGGCGCAGTCCAGCGCGTGCTCGAGGTCCGCCGTCTCGTAGAGCGCGGTCCATTCGTGGCGGTTGCCGATCACGTAGTCGAGCGTGCGCACCAGCGCGCGGAAGTCGCTCCGGTGGCGGTCGACGCAGAACGGGTCGCTGAGCGCGACGCCGGCCATGCCGCCGCCCCTGCGGCAGGCTTCGGCGGCGGCGAGGAAGGCCTTCTTGCCCTGCGGCTTGTCGAACAGGTAGCCCTCGAGGAACAGGATCTCCGCCCCGCCGGCCACCTCCTCGTCCACGTCCTCGGGGCCCAGCTCGGCCGAGATGCCGAGGTAGGTGTTCATGCTGCGCTCGCCGTCGGGCGTGACGAAGATCATCGACCGCGAGGTCGGCAGCTCCGCGCCCGCCACCGGCCGGTTGGGGAAGGCGGAACCCTCCAGCTCCAGCGACCTGGCGTAGAACCGCCCCAGCGCGTCGTCGCGCACGCGCCCGATGAAGGCGGTCGAGAGGCCGAGGTTGCCGAGCCCCGCGATGGTGTTGGCGACCGACCCGCCCGGCGCCTCGGTCCGCTCCCCCATCGCCGCATAGAGCACCTCGGCCCGCTCCCGCTCGATCAGCTGCATGATGCCCTTGCGGATCCCCATGTGCTCGAGGAACGTCTCCTCGGTCTGGGCCAGCACGTCCACGATGGCATTGCCGATGCCGACGACCTGATACCTCTTCATCCTGTCTTCTCCTCGTATCGGCACAGGTCGCGGATCGGGCAGTCGCCGCAGCGCGGCTTCCGCGCGGTGCAGATGTAGCGGCCGTGCAGGATCAGCCAGTGGTGGGCGTGGCGCTGGTATTCGGCGGGCACGTTGTCCTCGATGGCGCGCTCCACGGCCAGCGGGTCGCGGCCCGGCGCGATGCCGGTCCGGTTGCCGACGCGGAAGACGTGGGTATCCACCGCCTGCGCGGGGTGGTGCCACCACATGTTGAGCACCACGTTCGCCGTCTTGCGCCCGACCCCCGGCAGAGTCATCAGCGCCGCGCGCGACGAGGGCACCTCGCCCCCGTAGTCCTCGACGAGGATGCGCGACAGCTTCATCACGTGCCGCGCCTTGTTGCGGTAGAGCCCGATGGTGCGGATATGGGCGATCAGGCCCTCCTCGCCGAGATCGAGCATCTTCTGCGGCGTGTCCGCCACCGCAAAGAGGCCGCGCGTCGCCCGGTTCACGCCCGCGTCAGTCGCCTGCGCCGAAAGCGCCACGGCGACGAGAAGCGTGAAGGCGTTGAGGTGCTCCAGCTCCCCCTTCGGCTCGGGCTCCGCCGCGTGGAAGCGCCGGAAGACCTCCTTCATCGTGGCATAGGGAAGCTGCGCGGCCATGCCCCTCCTCTTGGCGGCTCGCGCGACGCCGCGCAAGGGGCGGAAGGCGCAGATTCCGGGTCGCGCGCCCGGGCGGGCGGGGGTATCCCTTCCTCCGGGGAGCCAGCGCCATGAACGCCATGACCGATCAGAACGCCTATCACTACCGCGTCATCGCCCGCGCCATCGCGCGGATCGACGCCGCCGGCGGAACCGCCCTGCCGCTCGACCGCCTCGCGGCGGAACTGAACATGAGCCCCGCGCACTTCCAGCGCGTGTTCTCGCGCTGGGTCGGCGTCTCGCCGAAACGCTACCAGCAGTATCTCGCGCTCGACCTCGCGCGGCAGCTCCTCGCGGAACGCTTCACCGTGCTCGAGACGGCGGATGCCGCCGGGCTCTCCGGGGGCGGGCGGCTGCACGACCTGTTCCTGCGCTGGGAGGCGATGAGCCCCGGCGACTACGCCCGCGGCGGCGCGGGGCTGACGATCCGCTGGGGCTGGTTCGAAAGCCCCTTCGGCCCGGCCCTGGTCATGGGGACCGAGAAGGGCATCTGCGGCATCGGCTTCGCCGAGGAGACCGGCGCCGCCGCGACGATGGAGGATCTCGCCGGGCGCTGGCCGCGGGCGCGGTTCGTCGAGGATCCGATGTTCCTCAGGCCCTGGGCGCTCGCCGCCTTCGGCGCCGACGAGCGGCCCGGCGAGCCGACGCCGCTCTACCTGATCGGCGCGCCGTTCCAGATCAAGGTCTGGGAGGCGCTGCTCGCCATCCCCACGGGGCATGTCACGACCTATTCCGAGATCGCCGGACGCATCGGCGCGCCGCAGGCCGTGCGGGCGGTCGGAACGGCGGTCGGGCGCAACCCGGTCTCCTGGCTGATCCCCTGCCACCGGGCGCTGCGCAAGTCGGGCGGCCTGGGGGGCTATCACTGGGGTCTTCCGGTCAAGCGCGCCATGCTCGCCTGGGAGGCCGCGCGCAGCGACGCGATGGCCTCGTAAACCCCAGGCATGCGCAAAATGCCGCGCGGACGCGATTCCGTTATTGAATAGCACGCGCGGGAACAACAAGAGTTATGCCGAGTTGACCGGCCGGTAACGGCTCTCATCGAACGAGGCAGACAATGCAAATCGGAACCAAACTCGTCGCGGGCTTCGCGGGCGCGCTGATCCTCTCGGGCTGCGTGGAACCCGGAACCTCGACGGCGCAGAACCCGCGCACCCAGCAGGGCGCCGTGATCGGCGCGCTCGCCGGCGCCGCCATCGGCGCCTCGCGCCCCGGCAGCAACGATCTGGAGCAGGCCGCGGCCGGCGCCGTGGTCGGCGGCATCGCCGGCGCGATCGTCGGCAACGTGCTCGACGCGCAGGCGCGCGAACTCGACCGCGACCTCTCGGGCAACATCGACGTCATCCGCGACGGCGACCGCCTGATCGTGCGGATGCCGAACGACCTGCTGTTCGACGTCGACAGCACCTTCGTCCGGCCCGACCTCCAGCGCGACCTCGGCACCCTCGCGCGGAGCCTGAACAAGTATCCGCGCACCACCGTCGAGGTCATCGGCCACACCGACTCGACCGGCTCGGATGCCTACAACCAGGATCTCTCCGAGCGCCGCGCCCGCGCCGTCTCGTCGATCCTGATCGGCCAGGGAGTGCCGGCGAACCGGATCGTCGCCATCGGCGCAGGCGAACGCCAGCCGATCGCCTCGAACGCCACCGCGCAGGGCCGGCAGCTCAACCGCCGGGTTGAGATCATCATCCGCGAGAACCGTCGCTGACGCGCGACGGGGTCAGGACGAGACGGGTCGGGGCCGCCATCGCGCGGCCCCGGCCTTTTTCGTTGCCGGCATTCCTGCGTGGTCATATGTTCTGACCAATCTGCGCAGAGGGAACCATGCCGTTCGTGCCGGTCCAGCCGGAAAAGCTCGCCCTCTCGGTCGTGCGGCAGATTGAGCTCCTGATCCTCCGCGGGATCCTGCGTCCGGGCGAGCGCCTGCCGTCGGAGCGGGAGCTCTCCGACCGCCTCGGCGTCTCGCGCCCCTCGCTGCGCGAGGCGCTGGCCGAGCTCCAGGCGCGCGGGCTCGTCACCTCGCGGGCCGGCGCGGGGATCTTCGTCGCCGAGTCGCTCTCGGCGGTGTTTCCCCCCGCGCTCGCGCGGCTGTTCTCGGCGCACGACGAGGCGCTGTTCGACTACATCGACTTCCGCCGCGACATGGAGGGGCTCGCCGCCGAGCGGGCGGCGCGCTACGGCTCGGACACCGACCTGCGCGTGGTCGATGCGGTGTTCGCCAAGATGGAGGCCGCCCACGGCAAGCGGAACCCCGAGACCGAGGCCGCGCTCGACGCCGAGTTCCACATGGCGATCATCGAGGCCAGCCACAACGTCATCATGCTGCACATGATGCGGTCGATGTTCGGCCTCCTGAAGGAAGGCGTGTTCTACAACCGCCAGGTCATGTTCAAGCAGCGGATGACGCGGGCCGCGCTGCTCGACCAGCACCGCATGATCAACGAAGCGGTGCAGGCGCGCGACCCCGCAGGCGCGCGGGCGGCGGTGGAGCGGCATCTCGACTTCGTGCGCGAGGCGCTGACGGCGCAGCGCCGGGCCGAGCACAACGAGGCGATCGCGCGCAAGCGCCTCGCCCACGAGCAGAGCCGCTAGGTCGTGAACCCAAAACTGGGGTTCCCGGTGCTTGGCTGTTGTGATTCACTTCCGGAAGGTGGAGGTGGGCATGACGGGCAGGCATGATCTGAGCGATGCGGAGTGGGCGGTGATCGGGCCGCTCCTGCCGAACAAGCCGC